>JAEEGJ010031552.1_pt1 | contig 10247 bp, 9 predicted proteins | sample 8958761 | NCBI WGS metagenome assembly JAEEGJ01 (sample SAMN16246546, study PRJNA631951) | gut metagenome | biome: gut microbiome; feature: rumen; material: RS-attached | host: Bos | place: Iran: Karaj | collected 2018-10 | reverse complement strand
ACAATAGGCCTAGGAAATGTAACAACTGGATATCTCCATCAAAATTGATGTCTGAAGCTATCTCTGAGTGTTGCACTTAAGATTACAATTTACTTTCAGCCAAAAAGAAAAGCCTGTTTTACACAGGCTATTTTTTACGCTTCTAATGTAATGTAATTTTCCCAATCGCTTGGTAATTTAATATCATCTTTAACGTTATACGTTGCTGAGCCTTTAGTGACCCATGTATTGTCATAGGTAGAATTGGTACTGGCGTCGATACTCTTAAAGAGGAAGTCTTCATACTTGTATACGGTTTTGCCACCTTTGACCCATTCTTCAGTCTTATCTTCATAATTCTTTAAATCTGTAGTAATGGAGATAGTTAATTGGCCTTCTTTAGAAGAATAAATCTTTCTTGTGTCCTCTTCATCTACTTGTTCAGTGATTCCTGCGACTTGGGCGTAGTAATCAAATAATGATCTTGGGCGATAAACGCCGTAGTTTGAGAACGCTTCTTCGAAATCATCGTTTAATTGTGAAGTAGAAACTGCTTTCACGTATTCGTTTTGTTTCTCGTCAAAGTATCTAATATATTTCACTTGGCCGTACTTGCTACCATTCACAAAGTACATTTCAGAGTTGTATTTTTCACTACCGCTGACACCTTTGATGTATGAATAATAACCACTTGGTGTGACCTTTAATTTATAGACGAGGTCGACTGATGACTTCTCTTCACCTCTACCCATTTCACCTTTGTTAGATAAGTTGAATTCGAAGGAACCGTATTCGGTATTCTTTTGGATTTTTTGGATGATGTCTTTCGCTTCCTCGTAGGTAATTTCCTTTTGTGTTTGGCAACCTGTAAGAGCGAGGAATGGAATGAGTAATAAGAAACGATGGTTTTTCATACTAGTACCTCAACTAAAAAATGGTGGATCCAGGGGGATTCGAACCCCTGACCTCCTCGTTGCGAACGAGGCGCTCTCCCAGCTGAGCTATGGACCCACAGCGCTAAAATATAATAATTGTATTTTTTGAAAAAATCAATTAAACGTTATACGCAGAGACATCAATTAGCATCTCTTCGATAGTATTTCCGGCGTGATGACCTTTGAAAATATCAACGCATTTCATTTCTTTAGAAGCATACAAACAATATTTGCCTGTACTAGTAGCGATGTAATCGCCTAAGAACGAAGCAGCTTTTGGATGAACTTTACCTTCACCAAAGATTTTCGAATCTAAGGCTTCTTGTTTGCTCATTAATTCAAAGTGTTCACCATAGTATTTCTTGAATAACTTAGCGAATTCTTCTTGCTTCCCCTCTTTAACAAAGAATGCAGGCGTTCTTTTTTCAAAAGAAACAGGGGCTCTTAATAAACTATAGATATCTTCATGTTCACAGATGTCTAAGAATTTGACATTGATATGGCCATGGTCTGCGAAGGTAAAGAATAAAGTATCTTTGTTTTGTGCACAGACACGTTCCACAATGCCATCGATTCTATTAACCATATCGTGAACTTTTTTACAGTTAATACCATATCCATGCATTTCGCGATCAGGTGAATCAAAGTAGAAGTACACTACTCCTTTATCAAGGCCTTTAAGGGCTTTATTAATGCTCTTTTCAAATGTCTTAAACGTCTTAGGACCGTTTTGATCAATAGGGAATCTTCTAACGTCAAAAGCACGCACGTCCTCGTTGCTTTCGTTAATTAACTCAAGAATTGTCTTAATTGGAAGTTCACTATCGGCGATACCTAAAGGAAGAAGTTTTTCTTCTGTGTTATAGTCTGTGTTTTTGAAAAGAATGATGTTTCTTTGGTATTTATCAAAATACTGCGCCCAAGACATCCAACCGGTTTCAATTGGATATTTACCAGTTAAGAATGCGGTTGTCGCAGCTGTTGTTGTTGGTGGGAAAGTAGAATTAATTGTACATAAGTAATGCTTTCTAATGAAAGATTTCTCTTCTAAGTGTTTTCTAACTATGTTACGGCCCATACCATCAAATAAAATGAGGGCGACTTTTTTATGACCTTTTAATGCTTTATCAATTGCTTTTTCGGTTTCATGAAATGGTTCAACACCGAAATGTTTAAGAATGCTGTTAGAAAATGTAACAAGGTTATGCTGATTATAATTCTTCACTATTGTCTCCTAATTGTTTAGGCTCATCGTCTAAACCGTTGTTGGTGCTAATGGCTTGGAATTTGCCAGTAATTCTACCAACACGATGGTCGAGTTCTTCTCTTCTTTTTCCTGTTTGTTCAAGAGCGTTAGAGAACTTATCCCATTCACGGCCAAACATTTCAAAGTCTTTTGCTAAGCGTTGTAAGTTCTTATTAATCTCATCAGCGTTTTTGCTTCTTTCAACTTCGATTCTCACCATATTAATGGTGACCAAGATGGCAGGAAGTGTTGATGGACTTGTTAAGATCACCTTTTTGGTTCTTGCATAGTCGATAACATCTTCTAAGTTTTGATGGACGAAAGCGAAGACACCATCATTAGGAATGAACATTAAAGCTTCTGGAGCAGTCTTGCCTTCCACGATGTACTTATCTTTGATAACGGTAATGTGTTTTTTAACAGCGTTACCGAATTCTTTGGTAAGTCTTTCTTTTTCATCTTGGTCATCTGTTTCAAAGATTCTTTGATAATCTTGGAATGGGAATTTAGAGTCAATGCAAATCATCTTATTTGGTTCTGGCATAAAGACAACTGCATCGGCGCGGACATCGTCACCATCTTTGACTTTCTTCATGGTGTATTGCTCTTGATAGCAACCTGTAGTATCTCCAAACACATTGTGGAGCACCATTGAGAGTTGATATTCACCATATTGTCCACGGCTTTGATTACCTTCCAAGACACCTCTCAAAGAGACAACATCTTTAGATAATTCTTCAATGTTCTTTTGGGCGGCATCAATGGCTTGTAACCTTTCTCTAACTTGGGCCATAGTTTCAGAAGTACCTTTAAAGCCTTCTGCTAGTTTCTCATCGACCTTTTTATTGATTTCAAAGAGCTTATCATTGATTTGCTTATTTAAAGCATCAAATCTATTAGCGAGCGATTCGGTAATGTTCTTTTGGAATCTTTCAAGTTTTTCATTGTTAGCTTCGCTACTCTTACCGCTTTGTTCTAAGATTTTGTTCATTTCTTCACTGACAGATAACTTAATGTTTGTTTTAAGTTGATCAGTTAATGAATTAAGTTGTTGTTGAAGAGCGCCTATTTCTTTCAAATCTAATTGAGGCATTTCAACTTTCTTTTTTGAATTAAGAATGATTAAAACAATCGCGACGATAACAGCGACTAAAACGAGACTAGAAATGATGATGAGAATGATGGTTTCCATAACTAATACCCCCACTACTATTATTTAAGAGTGGAAATAAATATAACAAATATTTTTTGTTAGTAGCAAGAAAAAATAAAAAAGTACAAGTCAAGACTGAAAAGTTATCTTTTTCTTATGTATAATACACTCACCTCTTATGAAGAAAAGAACAATTGCAGTCATCGACTTAAAAGCTTTTTACTCATACGTTGAGTGCCTTGATAGAGGACTTGATCCTTGGACCACACCACTTGTGGTGGCTGATAAAGAAAGGGGCACTAACACAATTGTTTTAAGTGTGTCTCCATATTTAAAGAAACAAGGTATTCCTTCGAGATGTAGAATCAAAGAATTGCCTAAGAAATTTAAGTATGTTTACGCTGTTCCAAGGATGGAGAGATATCTCGAAAAGAGCGCGGATGTGGTAGGAGTTTTATATCAATTTGTAGCGGAAGAAGACGTACACGTGTACTCAATTGATGAGGCTTTTATCGATCTCACAAGCTACCTTTCTTATTACAACAAAACACCACTTCAAATGGTGACTACAATCATTAATCAAATTAAAGAGGAAACAGGCTTACAAGCTACTGCAGGTATTGGTGATAACTTCTTTTTAGCGAAAGTCGCTTTAGATATCTACGCAAAAACAGCAAAAAATGGTATCGCTAAGTTATCTAGTAATGAAATCAAAGAAAAACTATGGCCAATTACTCCACTTCATAAAGTTTGGAGTATTGGAACGAGAACAGAAGCAAAGCTTAATGCGATGAATATCTTCACAGTTAAAGATATTGCGACATCTAACCCAGATTACTTAAAAAGTAAGTTTGGTGTCATTGGTGAACAATTATGGAGACACGCAAACGGCATTGATGAAGCCGATATCCACGAAAAATACGAACCTAAAGAAAGAAGTTTTACTTTAGGCCAAGTTTTATTTAGAGACTATAAGAAAGATGAAGCCATCACTATCATTAGAGAAATGGTTGATACATTAACTTCTAGAATGAGAAACGAAGAAAAAATGTGCAATATGGTCTCAATCTATATTGGTTATTCTAAGAACCTAGGTGGTTTTGCCAGAAGGGCTACCTTATTAGCGGCCACTGATGACAGTAAGATCATCTTTGATGCAGTAATTGAAATATATAAATGCTATGTTAATGATTCACCAATTAGGAATATTGGCATTTACTATGGAGGATTAGTGCCTGCTTCTCATCAACAATTAAGTCTATTTGAAGATGATAAGAAACAAACAAATCGTCATAACTTGCAAAAGGCTGTTGATAAGCTACATATTAAATATGGAAATAACTCTGTATTAAGAGCGTCTTCTCTTCTTGAAGAGAGTACGATTAAAGAAAGAAATGAATATATAGGAGGTCATAAGAAATGAGTGAACGCGGAATGAAAAAATGGGCTCCTTATAAATCATTAATTGAACAGGAAAAATATCTAAAGAAAGCTAGTCAGAATAACGAGAAACAAGTGAGACCTCAAATATCAACTGATGAAGCAGAACAGATTAACGAAATATTGGTTAATTATCAGGGAGAAGAATTAGAAATCACTTACTGGAGAAATGAAAAATTGAACACCATTGCCTCTATTTTGGTGAAAATCGACCCAGAAAATAAAAAGATTGTCCTCCCAGAAAGAAAGACAATCTATTTTAAAGAATTAATAAGTATTGAAAGGATTAGATAGCCCAAGTGCCATCTTTGAAGATTTGAATCTTTTTACCATCTTTATCAATACCGACGATAGAAAGATCTCTAGTACCCACCATGAAGTCAACGTGAATCATGGAGTTATTGATACCAATTTCTTTTCTTTGTTCAGTAGTCATTTCTAATGCACCTGGATATAATTCTGGGAAACCTGCGCCCAAGGCCACGTGGCAAGCAGCGTTTTCATCAAATAATGTTTCATAGAACAATAAACCAGTTTGGTTAATTGGTGATTCGAATGGCACTAAAGCGACTTCACCTAACATAGCAGCGCCTTCATCCATAGAAACCATCTTTTCTAATAAAGCTTGGTTTTTTCTAGCTTTGACACCACAAACTTTGCCATCTTTGAAACTAATAGAGAAGTCTTCAATGAGTTCACCATTATAAGATAATGGTTTAGAAGCCACTAATGTGCCTTCCGCTTTACCTCTCATAGGAGTTGTGAATACTTCTTCACTTGGAATATTTGGATTGAATTGACCTTTATTTGGCGCGAATTCAACACCACCACCCCAACTCATGTTGTCGACTAATTCAACTTGGAAATCAGTGCCATTGCTGGCGGAATAGATTAATTTCTTTAATTTGAAACTTTCGAGTTTCTTTCTTTGATTAACTAAGAAAGCATTGTGGTCTTCCCAGTTTTTAACTGGATCGTTGCCATCAACTCTAGATGTTTTAAGAATGGCAGCCCATAATTGTTCAACCGCTTCTTCTTCACTAAGTTTTGGAAAAACTTTCTTTGCCCATGGTTTGCTTGGAACAGCAGCAATACACCATTTATATTTACCATCAATCGCTTCGCGATATGGTTTTACTTTTGGATAGCTCTTAGCGATTGATTTGGTAACTTTATTTTGGTTAACACCTTTCATAGCATCTGGATCATCAGAGATGATGTGGATGACTGTTGGTAATTTCTTAACCCAATATTTGAATTTGGTGATTGTCATTGGGCTAACTTTTGATAAGTTGCCAAGTGTTTGATATTTATATCCGAGTTTTTGAACTGGATCATGATGCCAATAAACAGTAACTGTTTTAGCACCGGCTTTATAGCATTCTTCAACGACCATTGTGACAAAATCAGGTTGGTCTAAATTAGCGTTAATCCAAACTTCGTCGCCTTTAAGAACATGGCCACCTTCACAAGCGATTAAACGCGCATAATCTCTTAATAATTTTTCTTCCATATTTGATTTCATTTCCTTTCGCAAATACTATAATAGTATTCGGGGAGGAAATCCATATGAAAAGTTTATTTAGCAAATACGTTTGGTTACAGCTAGTTCTATCAATTTTATTATTGTTCAGTGGCTCTTTAATTATTGCTTTTGCGATTAGTGGTAGACAAAACGTGTTAAGAGATGGCCTCAATTTGGTTGTCGCTATTACCTTATTTATCTTTGGTTTATTTGCCATATTAACTGCTTTTATTTTCGAATATCGAAAAGTATTAACTGCAGCGCTAGTATATGGTTCTATTTGTATCGCTCTAGGCGTGCTTTTGTGCAACGGTATCTACAATAAGAACTTATATCTTTTAGATTTTATTGTCTTATTATTATCAGTATTCTTTATTGTTATTGGTGTCATTGAACTAGTTAAAGGCATTATTATGCTTTTAAAAAAGACGAAGGAAACAGGCATCGCTGTTGCAGCATTAGTAGTTGGTCTTGGCTTTATTGCATTAGGTATTATTTCAATTATCTATAGGAATCAAATAGTTAATGCTTTCTGTATCTTAGCTGGTGTCTTATTGGTGGCTGTTGGTGTTTATGAATTAATCATGGGCATCAGAACATTAGCGCACTCAAGTAAAAATAGAGGAGGTAAAAAATCCACTAAACCTGCTAAGGCAAATCAAGAAGTCAAAGAGCTTGATTACACTAAAGAATAGCTGATCTTTTATGAAATAAAAAAAATGGGCACCAGCCCATTTTTATTTTTGATAACCTTTTGGATTACGCTACTGGAGCAGTAATTTCAATAAGGATGGCGATAAAGAAGAATAAGATAGCACAGATAAGAGTTAACACAGAAACGACTTTTTCTGCACCTCTTTCCTTTGTTTTAACGAAGACGTTTAAACCGCCACCAGTAATAGCACCAGAAGCACCTTCTGATTTACCACCCTGAAGTAAACATAAGATGATAATGATAACGGCTACTGCCAACATAATCCAGTCATACCAATTAATCATAGATTTTTTCTTCCTTTCTTAATCGCTGATACTAATAATATTAGAATCGCAATAATAACGCAAACTTTATTTTTACAAACTGCCTTTTATTTCGAGAATTATATCTCGAAGCTCAGCAGCCCTCTCGAAATCAAATTCTTTAGCGGCTTGTCGCATTTGTTTTTCTAGTTCCTTAATCTTAGCCTCAATTTCAGCGCGACTTCCGTGTTTGGTAATATTAACCATTTCGGTAATTTCATCATCACTATTATGGATAGGTGGGCGAATCTCTTTTATAACTGTTCGTGGGATAATTCCGTTTTCATCGTTATAAGTTTGTTGAATCATTCTACGACGATTAGTTTCTTCGATACATTCATTCATTGAATCAGTCACTCTATCGGCGTACATCACTACCACACCATGCTCATTTCTTGCCGCTCTACCAGTAATTTGGATTAATGAACGGGTACTTCTAAGGAAACCTTCTTTGTCAGCGTCAAAGATTGAAATGAGTGATACTTCAGGTATATCTAAACCTTCACGTAATAGGTTAATTCCAACTAGGACATCATATTTGCCTTTTCTCAGTTGATAGATAATCTCACTACGCTCTAAAGTTTTGGTTTCGTGATGTAAATAAACAACTTTAATTCCCTTATCTTTTAGGTAGTTAGTGAGATCTTCTGCCATACGAATAGTGAGTGTGACCACCATTGTACGTTCATTTCTATTAATACGTTCTTTTATTTCGTGTAACAAATCATCAATTTGTCCTAAAGTTGGTCTAACTTCGATCACAGGATCTAATAAACCAGTAGGACGAATAATCTGCTCAGCAGAAATTCCGCCTGCCTTATTGAGTTCATAATCACCAGGAGTTGCACTAGTGCAAACAACATAAGGCATAATCTTTTCGAATTCTTCAAAATTAAGTGGTCTGTTATCTAAAGCAGAAGGCAATCTAAAACCATATTCCACAAGAGTCTCTTTTCTTGATCTATCACCGTTATACATACCTCTAAGTTGAGGGAATGTAACGTGAGATTCATCGATAATCATCAAGAAATCTTCTGGAAAATAGTCTAATAAGCACCAAGGTCTTACTCCTGGGGCTCTTTTATCAATGTGTCTTGAATAGTTTTCAATGCCTGGACACATACCAAACTCTTGCATGCTTTCCATATCTTGATTTGTACGCATTTCTAGACGTTCTGCTTCAAGGAGTTTTCCGTTCTCTTTAAAATACTTGAGGCGTTCTTCTAATTCCGCCTTAATCGTGACACATGCCTCTTTAATTCTTTCTCTTGTTGAAGCGTGATCATAGGCAGGGAAGATAGGGAAAGTATGATATGTGTGCTTAACTTCACCAGTCATAGGATTGATTTGAACAATCTTTTCTACTTCGTCTCCAAAGGTATCGATTCTAATGACATCGTTATCTAGGAAAGCCGCTGGAACAATTTCAATGACATCGCCTCTTACTCTGAATGTGCCTGGTGCTAGATCGAGATTATTTCTTTTATATTGAGCATCCACTAGTTTCTTGTAGAGCTCTTGTCTATTTATTTCCTCGCCTGCGCGCACATTAAAAACGAGATTACGGTATTCATCAGGATCGGTTAAGCCATAGATCGAAGCAACTGAAGCAACAATAATTGTGTCTTTTCTTTCAAGAACGGAGTTAATTGCAGATGTTCTGAGCATCTCAATCTCTTCATTCATCACTGCGTTCTTATCAATATATGTATCACTTTTTGGAATATATGCTTCAGGTTGATAAAAATCAAAGTTAGATACGAAGTATTCAACACGGTTATGTGGGAATAATTCTTGGAATTCAGAATATAATTGGCCCGCTAAGGTTTTGTTATGAACTAAAACAAGTGTTGGCTTTTGAACACGTTCGATGATATTAGCCATAGTAAAAGTCTTACCAGTACCAGTAGCGCCTAATAATACTTGGAACTTTTTACCCGCAAAAATACCTTCACTAAGCTTATTAATTGCTTCTGGTTGATCACCGGTAGGTTTGAACTTGGAAACTATCTCAAATCGATGCCCATTATCCATAAATCACCTATTGTTTACTGTTATTTTTAGCTTCTTCTCTAAGGTAAGCATAGATGAAACCATCGATGTTTCCGTTCATAACAGATTGGACATCGGTGACTTCGAATGATGTTCTATTATCTTTAACAAGGGTGTAAGGGCAGAAGACATAAGAACGGATTTGACTTCCCCATTCGATATTCTTCTTTTCGCCAACGATGGAATTAAGTTTATTTTGACGTTTTTCTAGTTCGATTAAATATAATTTACCTTTCAACATACGCATAGCGGTTTCTTTGTTAAGAAGTTGGCTTCTTTCGATTTGACAAGAAACCACAATTCCGGTTGGTAAGTGGGTAATTCTAACAGCGGTTTCAACTTTGTTGACGTTTTGTCCACCAGCACCACCACTGCGGTATGTATCTACTTTTAAATCAGATTCATTAATATCAATATCGATGGAATCGTTATTGAACTCTGGAACAACATTCACAGACGCGAATGATGTATGTCTACGCTTATTAGCGTCGAACGGTGAGATTCTCACTAGTCTATGCACACCTTTTTCTCCTTTAAGGAGACCATAAGCATGTTTGCCGCTTATTTGTAAGGTCACAGACTTAATACCCGCCTCATCGCCTGGTTCGAATGATAAAACAGACATCTTAAAGCGATGCGCTTCAGCGTATAGCACGTACATTCTATAGAGCATATCCGCCCAGTCTTGTGCTTCTGTGCCGCCAGCGCCTGGATGGATTTCTAAAATCGCATTTAAATCATCAAATTCACCAGTAAAAAGAATTTGCAATTCAAAATCATTGGCCTTTGATTTAAGTTCTTCAAAAGATGCTTCTATTTGTTCTAAGAATGATTCATCTTCGAAACTTAAAAGCTCTTCTAAATCTTGCAATTTAGCAGTTAAATCGGTGTACGTCTCCA
>JAEEGJ010031548.1_pt1 | contig 10248 bp, 7 predicted proteins | sample 8958761 | NCBI WGS metagenome assembly JAEEGJ01 (sample SAMN16246546, study PRJNA631951) | gut metagenome | biome: gut microbiome; feature: rumen; material: RS-attached | host: Bos | place: Iran: Karaj | collected 2018-10 | reverse complement strand
AACTGACCGACACCCCACGAATCAATGAGGATAACTATGTTCCCGTTCCGGCCCTGACCAATAACGCCATCAGCGGTTCCAATGGATTGTACACGGAAATCAACAGGACCGACTTGATAAAATGGAAAAAGCACGAAAGTCCCACCTCTATCGACAAATTGATGCAGAACCCCATTGACTATACTTTGGTGAACATCGCATACATCAGCGACAATGGACAGAGCGACCTGAGCAACATCGCCATGACGAAAGGCAATGTGGCACACGCTGTCATTCAACACCTTTTCTATATACCAGGAGACATGAAAAGTGGCCTTGCCCTAGCCATTAAACAGAGGGTGGAAGCCAACTACAAAAGCGTGTTCGACAAGGTGATAGAAACAAAGGGAGCCATCCTGCTGCTTCAGGAAAATGCTATCGAGCGCAGACAACTGTTCGAACAACTGCGAGAATGCATAGACCACCTTATCGATATTATAGAGAAGGACAACCTGCAGGTGGTAGCCTGTGAGATGCAACTTGACGGCAACACGTTGGGCGTTCCTGACGATGAGACCCCGGCCATGCACGGCTTCGCCGACATGGTGCTGACTCGGGAAAATGGCCAGCACGTCATCTTCGACTTCAAATGGACAAGTGCAAAGAGTTATTATCAGGGACTGTTGCAGAAGAACCGCTCATCGCAGTTGGCCATCTACGCTGAACTGTTGAGTGAGTTGACAGATGACAAGGTGTTGCCGACGGCATACTTCCTAATGCCACGCGGCCGCCTATACAGCACAGCGCATTTCAATAGTTACTGGGCCTACCAGGTCAACGTGAATGAAGGATGCGAGGACGACATCATCAGCAAGATTGTCGCCTCATATCGATACCGCCGTGAAGAAATCATGTCGGGAAAAATTGAGATGGGTGAGGGAGCGCCGTTGAATGCGCTTGACTATTTCAACGATACGGAATCACATAACCTTTTCCCGTTAAAACCTCAATATGGCAATGATGAGATCAAGGAGATTTATGGTTTCAGCAGTTATTCACACCTAAAAGATTAAGCCAACATGAAGAACGTAACATATATCAGCGCAGGAGCCGGAAGTGGCAAGACCTATACGTTGACCACAAAGTTGGCAGAACTAGTTGCCAAGGACAAGAATGACCCTGAACACGTGGAGCCAGAACAGGTAATCCTGACCACCTTCACAGTAAAGGCCGCCAACGAGTTTAAAGAGAAGGCAAAGGCAGAGTTGTACAAGATAGGCAAGTATGACGAGGCTTCACGGCTGGACCATGCCTTGATGGGCACCATCGACAGCGTGGCTTCTTCCCTAATACAGAAATACTGGTACACTATCGGACTCTCTCCCAAGCAGGGCGTGATGGACGACAGTGCCAAGGCAACGTACATCAACCAGAGCATAGCCAACATCCCTACAGATGACGACCTGCATTTCTTCACCAGGTTCCGAAAGGCCTTCAACATCACAGACGGGGACTACAATCCCGATGACAACTTCTGGAAAAGACACCTGAAGGACATCGTGGAAAAGAGCATCAGTTTTGACATCACGGACTATTCTGACAGTATCGAGGAGTCACTCGGCGTGCTGAGAATGCTCTGCAACGGCACACACATTCATCTTGAGACAAGAGAGCGAGTTACCATTCTGGAAGCGCTGCATACAGAAGTGGAAGGATGCAAGGAGTCTGGCAAGAAAAACACGACCCTTGAAAATATTGATGCCCTTAAGAAGCACAGCCGTTACATGGAAGACATCGAGTGGTATGCGGAGTTTGCGAGAATCTTAGGCGGCGCACCTGCCCTTCCAAAGAATGCCGTACCCATTCCCATCCTCGAAGAAGCCAAGCAGAAGGCTGCCGACCTTTGGCGCAGCCAGGAGGTGTATGACCTGCAGGAGGAATACATCCAGACCATCTTCCGTTTGGCAAAGGAATGGAATGAGCAATATACGCAGTACAAGCTCAACAAACGAATCGTTGACTTCTACGACATTGAGCATTACATGCACAAACTCCTTCAAGATAAGGAAGTGGCAGCGGAAATAGGCCGCACCTACACCCACTTGTTCGTGGATGAGTTCCAGGACTGTTCTCCCATACAGGTGAAGATATTCATGACTCTTGCCGATGTGGTCGAGAAGAGTTATTGGGTGGGTGACACCAAACAAGCCATCTACGGGTTCCGTGCCAGCGATACGGCACTTACCAAGGCAGTGGCGGATCTCATTGCTAATAGTGAAGGTGAAGCGGGATGCCATTCGAAGACATTGGGAGAGAGTTGGAGAAGCGTGCCCGCTCTGGTGGATGCCTGCAACAAGGCTTTTATGGAGATTTTCCGCCCGGTATTCGGTGATGACACAGAAAAGCAAGTGCCTCTGGAGTCTGCCATGAAACTCCATCCTGAGAAATTCAAGACCCCTCTGGCAGACCGAGCAAAGGCCCCCTTGCGCTATCTGAATATCACCAAAAAGAGAAGTTCCAGGTCACCCAAACTGAGTGTGGAGGATGTGGCGCAGTATATCAAGAGCGTCATTGAAACGGAAAATGTTGCTTTTTCGGACATTGCTGTTCTTGGCAGGGCGGGCTTTGACCTTGATGATGTGCAGGTAGAACTGTCAAATCTTGGCATCCCCTGCGACCGTGAGACTTCGTTGGACAAGGAGAGCAAGGCCTGCCAACTGATGTTGGCTCTCACAACGCTCACGGTGAATCCCCAAGATGACTTGGCTAAGGCAGAGATAGCCTACCTCACCCAAGACAACATGGGAGTTGGTGCCATCATTGATTCCAAACTGGAATATAACAGCACGCCCAAGGAAGAGCGGAAGCCCTGGCTTGGCCATACGGATATGATCAGCAGGGTGAACGCTCTGCGCCCAAGTGTGATGTATCAGGGAATCGGCGCACTGATGGAAACTCTAGCCGTGGAACTTGACGTGAAGAATGTCATGGAGAGGTGGCCCATGCCGATAGAGGAATCCATGACCGATGTCAAGGCGCTTATCGCAGCAGCCAAACAATACGAGGACCGCAGCAGCGAACTGTCACAGCCTGCAACTCCTTCCGGATTCGTGGCCTTCCTCAGCGAGAACGATGTCAAACTGCCCATTTCAGGTAACGGTGTGCAGTTGCTGACGTATCATGGGGCCAAGGGACTGGAGTGGAAATATGTGTTCCTTCTCATGGACGAGACGTTGGAACCTATGGATATTCTGAGGCGTGAACTGTATGGCATCCACCATTTCCATCCCTGTGTTCCCTCTGCTGACAATCTCCATCCTCAGATGAGCATCCGCTTGCTGCCATGGATTTTCGGCAACTTGAAAAATGTTCCTGATTCCATAGCCCAGTTGCTGTTCGCATCAGAGCATTACGAAAAACTACGAAAGCATTGTCTGGAGGAAAGCGCACGGCTGCTGTATGTCGGCATGACACGTGCAGCAGAGGTGTTGGTGCTCGTGCCATGGCTCGCCAAGAAGGAACTGGACTGGCTCAAACGGTCCGGCCTCATTTCCGCCGGCAATATCGGCAGCGGTGACGTGCTGGGCATCGGTGTGCAGTTTGAGGTGGTGAAAGCCGAGCATCCAGAGGAAGAGGAGACGGAAACGGTTGTCAAAACAAAGCAATATCGGAAACTTGACTATCATTCAGACACACCTTCAGACGCTGCTCCGAGAACAGTTGCCCCAAGTGGACTGAAAGGCAAGGCTGACCATGTGAATGTCGTTTACCGAAGTGAGCAATTCATTAAAATCAATTCCGGCAAAATGCAAGGCCGCAATTACTCTGAGGTGGGCAACTGTATTCACAACGTGTATGCAGCAATCGAGAATTTGGATAAACCTGAGGTGGAACAACTAATCCGTTCGCATGGCATGGATGACGTGTTGCCGAATGCGGATGAAATCATCTGTGCATGGAACAACCTGCAAACTTTCCTCCATCGAGAATTCGGAGAACCAATAGCGATTTACCATGAGCGTCCATTTCGCAGTTTGCAGGAGAACGGAAGCATCGTCGTCGGCAGTATCGACTATGTATATCAGACTCCAAAGGGTGATGTGCTGATTGACTTCAAGACATTCCCAAAGATAGAGGAGGTGACAGACCCGACATCCGAGCACTACGCCGGATGGTATGCCGGACAACTTGACGCATACACCGACGCATTGGAGGAAGCGGGAGAGAAGGTCATCAAGCGCTTCATCTACTATCCCGTGAGCGGAATATTGTGTGAGATAGGATCGGCTGTCGTTGAAGGTATGGGCATAGACAATGAGTTGCCCGACGATATAGATGACAGTGATGACAGCGACGAAGAAGAGAACGACCCCATAGCGAATGAGACGAACAGTTTCGCGCTGAGCGTGACTACAAGGGAGTTCAATGCGTTCTATAAGGGTGAGAAGCATGTCGTCAGCGTGGATGTAGATCAGGACTCCTACGACAGCCTATTGGAGAACTTCAAAGGACATCTCCTCCTTGTCTGCGACGAGATGCCATCCTATTACTACTCCTGTTATTTCTGGAACAAAGGGATGTTCCCCTACATGATGAAGAAGGGTCTGGAGTATGCCGTTTTGGTCAACGCAGGACGTGAACTTGTGCTTCGCATCATTGGGCATAAGGCGACAGTGAAGCAGCGCTATGTCATCAAGGACAATGGGGAACTTGTGCCAGATGCCAATGGAGATGCCTGTGTGTGGACCCTACATTTCGATGTGGAAATATCCCCAGAGGCATCGCCTGAAGCCGCTTCCGGACATATGGCCAAGACTTACCTGCTGCGTTGGAACCCGACCATCAGCAGTTTCCGCCTCGAGGATTACCGGGATGCCACCACGCAATGTCCGAACGGGTTCGGGTTCAACTGGAGCGTGTATGAGTGGGAGGAGGCGCATCAGGGCGACAGATTCTACATGTTGAGAACAGGCGATGAGCATGCTGGGCTAGTATTCCGCGGTGTGTTCACCAGCGACCCATACCCAGGTGACGACTGGGCCGGACGTGGCAAACAGCGTTACTATATGGAAATGGGATGCTACGACTGCGTATTACCCGACCAAAAACCACCCGTCGACATCGACGCCCTGGAAAAGGCACTTCCCAACATCGACTGGCGGCGCGGACACTCCGGCCAACTACTATCCCAGGAGGATGTGGAGAAACTGGATGAATTGTGGGATGAACTAATGAAAGATTAACATTTAAAATATTAAGTTATGAACAAAAGTTTTGATTACACAATTGTGTATGTATTTGGCCCAGAACAATGTGAAGAGAAATATTTCAAAGATGAAGTGTTGTCTCGTGAAGCGGGCGAATGGGTAAAAATTGGTGAAACAAGCTATCGTGGAAATCTTGACGAGGTTACAGAAGACAGTATGAAAGACCGTGCAATGATTCGCATTAAAAATGAATCAAGAACAGGGCTTCCTGTAACATCAAAAATATATGATGTCTTTATTTTTCCATACAAGGTTAAAACAGATGACCTCATCCGTCGAAGACTCAGTCGAGAGATGTATAATCTTGAAAACAGTATGCAGAACAACATGCAACTTGGAGAAGATAAGTACACGATTCCCGCAGGACAGGAATTTGTATATGGTGTTAGCCGTTCACAAATTAAATATGCTGTTCAGTCCTTCGACCATGACCTGTTAACAGATCCTGATAATGCTGACCATATTGGAGATATCATAAAAATATGTAACAATAACAACAAAATCATACAGAAAGAATCTCAGGAGGAAGACGAGAATGTTGCCATGTCAAAACGGAAACCAAATCTGAACTTGGATATGATTTTGTCAGAAGGTGACGAGGTGATTCTTACGGAAGATGGTGATAGCAAAGTTGTGTTAGACGAAAGCGGCGAGCCTATCAAGGCCAAATATATAGGTTCTAACAAATTTGAATGTAGGGAGGAAACAGGTCGCAGTTCCTATTTTGCAAAGATTTTCCTTAATAAGTATGCAGGAAAGGATTTTAAGACTGTCAATGGTAACGAATACTGGACATTTAACGGAAAGAAGTTGACATCATTAAGAAAAAATCAGTGAAATTTCCGAGGTTGCCCCATATTTTGAGGCAACCTCGTTTTATCTTTGCCTTCAAAATAAGTGATGTATTTATGTTTATTACATTATTTACAATGATAGGACTATAGTTATGGGATGGGATATTGTTCAAATAGGATTAAGGCATAATTTGCCCGTCCATGACCCTTTTGCAACGGCAGCAGAAGTTGCAAAGAGGATGAAGCAGAATATCAGGCTCGTATATAGAAATGAATACGAGTATGATATTGAAAAGAATGCCGTAAGTGAAGCGGGAGGTTATGAGTTGATCGAACTTGGTAAGTTTGAAGCGAATAACTCTGGCGACTATCTATGGTTGACAGTCTCTAATTATCAAGCATATCAAATTAAAGAATTGGTGGGTATAGACAAACTGCGCAAAGCAACTTTTGCAAATGAATTCGCAAAGTCAATACTTTCTGACCTCGAAGACCCATTCGATTTGTACGAAATAGAAGATGCAGAAGAGACTCTTAATATTAGGATTTTCAAAGAGAATGTATATCTCGATATAAGTGTAAGTGGAAGATGGGGAACGTGGAAATATGCATTTCATCAATCAAGTCCACAGTATTTTGAATGGTTACACAATTATCGGATGAAAATTTATAACCAAGCAAAAATGTTTGGTTGTAATGAGGTGATAATCTGTTCTGACCAAGGCCCGACAGAATATATTTACAACAATATGCATTATTCGGCTAATGACCTAAAGGAATATGCCCGTTCTTTCGAATACCTCAAAGGTAACGGATGATTGGATGAACCAGAAGGAGAATGGAAAAAGCATGCTAAGCATATCATGTTCTCATCTGTGTTTCAGAATCAACTCACCTTGTCAGATGAAGATTGGATTGAGGTTATCTATGATGACTTTAGCGATATCATCAACTAATGAGATGAAGGATTCAAAGAAGGAATAGGATGGACAGATTATGCAAAATGAAAAAGTTGACAAATGATGAAGATAGACAAAGAATACCCGGCAACCCATTCCATGGATACGGCATGGTTTGCCTGTGACCTTGATGGCAATGTGGCCATATTCCAATTTGAGGAGGATGGCCCTGGGCCTATTCCTTTTACGGATCTTCATACAAAATATCTTATCCCTATGCTTGGTATAGAGGTTGATGGATTACCAACAATGCCTTTTACCAAGGAGCAAATAGAAGAATTGAAAAAAGGCTTGATGCCTGTACACTCCATAGATGATTTCAGAAGGGGATGCAATATCCTCATCAATCCTGATGTTGTGAAGACATTTGTCTTTGCAGGTGCAAAGTTCGATTTATGCTATTCCATAGAGGAAGGGTTCTACCACCTTTATTACTTTAATTCACCCAATAAGTTGGTTATAAATGGTCTTATTGAAAATGGAGATATTCATGGTGCTCAAGAGTGTGATATCGAGATATATTTTTCTGACAGGAGGAAAAACCAGTCAGAACACCGTCTTGCCCATTTCCCCTTCTATGTGTATGAGCAAACCCGCTGCATTAACTATCCTCCGGAACGAGTTGTAGTGCCAAAATATCCAATGAAAGTTGAGCAGATGTCAGAACAGGCAAAGAAATATATGTTTAAGTTGCCTGTCCGTTTTGCAGAGAAAGCCAAACTGGAACCTGCGGAATACATTGACTCGCAATGCTGGCTCTTCAACAACCATACCAAGGAAGTCAAAGGAGTCACTTATATGCAGGTGGCTCTGACTGATGGTGGCTTTGGGTATGTCAAGGTGATGCCTTATAGGTATGAACAAGTACTAAGTGAAGAGTGGAAATCCGCCCCACGTGTAATAGACAAAGGTGATGAGTACATTGACATTTGTGACAACTTTATTGAGATAAAGGAGTAAAATGAAAACAGATAAAGAATACCCGGCAACCCATTCCAGTGACACCGCTTGGTTTTGTGTGGATCTGGATGGAAATGTGGCCGTTTTTGATATAGAAGAGAATGGTCCCACACCTGTTGACTTTGAATGGGAACATTGTATATCAGATTTGATAACTGAATGCTTACCATCGCATACAGAAGAGAACATTTATGATTTCCCTTTGACAGATGCCCAAATAAGACCGATGCTTCTTCCGCATTGCTTCAAAGAAGATGTTTGGGAAGATGGCTACAACTATTATTGGATGGATACCATCGTTAAGTTTGACATGAAAAAATACGATGTGCTTCGCAAAGTCCTTGCTCATCGTCCAAGTACCAGACCAATTGACCACAAACCCGGCTTGGCAGTATGCTTCTCTCGTAAAGATGGCTATTTCTATCTTGATTTGTTCAAAAACAGAAAAGGAGTAGAGGAACTAAAAAAGGCAAATGCCATACTTGAAATTTTTACTGCTCCTTTTTGGATTTCGCCATATAAAGATGACTACGAGAACGAAGAAGCAGAAGAACAGGAAGAAGGTGAGTCTTTTGAACCATTTTCTGAATACCCGTTCTTTCTCTATCACCAAGATTACGGTAACAATATGCATCCTGCGGAACGGGTCAATAATCCTGTGGAACCATTACACATCAGCCAACTTCCAGAAGGGTTAAAAGCAAAGATAAAAAAACTGCATCTACACTTCAATGAAACTCCTGCCATACAATTGGCCGAACATTTGGATATTGGGGCGGTTTGGACAGTTACGTATGAATACAAAGGTAAATATTGGAAGCAACTTGGCTCTCCACGTGGCGGTCATCTATATTATTGTGCGAAATATAAAGAATTCATGGATAGCGAGGTGATGGAAAAAGCCATAGCCTCTGGCGAAGCCGTGGAATCTAACTGGAATAATTACTAAAAAATGAATATAGAACTCCTTTCCATAGACCTTTCCAACTATTGCTCCAAACAATGCCCGTTCTGCTATAACCATAGCAGGCGGGAGGGCAATACGCTTTGGAAACTGCAGGAAGTGATAGACTTCGCGTCGGACTGTATCAGTCATGACGTAAAGGCTGTTTCTCTTGGTGGCGGTGAGCCGTTTGAGTATGACGGTGTGTTTGAGGTGATAGATGCGCTTTATCCGAAATGCTATCTGTCTGTTACCTCCAACGGCCTACCGTTAGAGAATGAGCTAATTTGGGGTATGCTGAACGTGCATAAGCCAGACAAGATTCATGTCACAATCCACCAACCCGAAAATGATGTAGAAGTGATGAGAGTGGAACGCCAAGTTCAACAGATAGCATCCATTGGAATCAAACCAGGGGTGAACTTATTGGTCGGGGCTGACAAGATTGAATTCGCGAAGAAGGTATATAACCAACTAATCGAATTCCTGAACAACGACCAAATCATCCTTGTTCCCCAGCGTTTTTCAAATACGCCATCTCCGAAACAATTGGCTTCAGTGGCTGGAGGGAAACCTTTTCAAAGCCCATCATGTTTGCTCAAATGCCAACGTCCGACCAACTTCTGCTCCGTGTCATGGGATAAGAAAGTAAACTCATGCAGTTTTGCGCCCAACAAAGTACCATTAGAAACACTTGATTATGCAGGGCTTATAAAGGCACTGGAAATGGTAAAATGGGAAAAATGTCAGTAAAAAGGTAAAATAAAATGAGGTTTTCCCACGATTTGCCTGCGGCGAATCGTCTGGCGCTCGGAAAAAGTCCGAAAAACGAGATTTTTCGACATTTTTCACTCGCTGTCCCACGATTTGCCTCCAGCGAATCGTCTGGCGCTCGGAAAAAGTCCGAAAAACGAGATTTTTCGACATTTTTCACTCGCTGTCCCACGATTTGAGACAACATGCCTTTAATTTTGCAATACCATAATTAAAAATGCAGTGTATTCATACCCTACACTTCTATGACTAAGGGGTTTCCCCACACCTGCAGCGATTGCCTGTGTGGGGCTTTTTTCAAGACAAGAGACAGTTTGTCAGGCATGACAACTACAAATCATATTTATCAATTAAAAAAACAATAAGACATGGAAAATCAAATACCTAAAACCAAGGAAGAATGCTTCGCTCTGCTCGACGCTATGCTGAGTGAAAAGGACAAAGACGAACTTAGGAATTGTGAGGATACCATCCTTTACCATTTCTCATTGGGAATGTGGATACGCAACAACTGGATTTATCCGGTGAGTGACGAGGAGATACAACCTTTGGCAAAGGAGTTTGCAGATTAC
>JAEEGJ010031546.1_pt1 | contig 10248 bp, 10 predicted proteins | sample 8958761 | NCBI WGS metagenome assembly JAEEGJ01 (sample SAMN16246546, study PRJNA631951) | gut metagenome | biome: gut microbiome; feature: rumen; material: RS-attached | host: Bos | place: Iran: Karaj | collected 2018-10 | reverse complement strand
TAAATTGAATTAAGAATTCAGAATTAAGAATTAAGAATTAAGGTGTCGCTTCGCGACGAAAACGGGTGGTTTCCCGCCCCTCAAGCTCGGGCTACGCCCGAGAACCCCCCATACCCCCCTGTCCCCTCCCATCATTCTTCGAATGAGGGGGCGTGGCGGAAAATGAAATCCGCCCCGTGCCGGAGCGGATGAAATCGGCTTCGCCGATGAAATCACTGCGTGATGAAATCCGCCTTGCGGCGGGTTGATTGTAGGGGCGACCATCGGTCGTCCGCCGAAATTCGCATAAAATAAGCGGGCGATCAATGATCGCCCCTACGAACGGGTCGTCGATAGGGGTTCCCCGTCGCGAACATCGTGAGCAATGGGGGTTCACGTAGCCGACCCCTACGGATAAACACCTGATAATTTGCGACACACCGCGAAAGAGAAGACCCCTCCCCTATACCGCAAAAGCCCCAAACGTGCGCTTTGCGCACACAATTCGTCGGCGAAGCCGACACCGATAAGACCGCTTTCCTTACAGCGCCGGGAATAAAATATTATTTACATTAAACCCTTGAAAAAAAGACGGCAAGGGTTTATAATAATAAAAACAAATCAATTTGACACAGATCGGAGATCATATTATGAACGAACAGACCGTTTCGGGAAGAGATAAACTCATCGCCATGGCGGATGAGATAGAAAAAGTCATCGTAGGCAAACGTCAGCAGATAATTTTTCTTATGACTGCGCTTTTATCCGGCGGTCACGTGCTTATAGAGGACGTGCCCGGTACCGGTAAAACGACGCTTGCCGCCGCGCTGGCGACCGTGTGCGGGCTTTCTTTCAAGCGCGCGCAGTTCACGCCGGACGTCATGGCGTCCGATATAACCGGCTTCAACATGTATAACCGCCAGAAAGAGCAGTTTGAATTCATAGAAGGCCTGGCAATGTGCAACATCCTGCTTGCGGACGAAATAAACCGCGCCTCGCCTAAAACGCAGTCCGCTCTGCTTGAAGCCATGGAAGAGGGCAACGTTACCGTTGACGGCAAATCTTATCCTTTGCCCGACCCGTTTTTCGTCATAGCCACGCAGAACCCGACGGGATTCGTCGGCACTTATCCTTTGCCGGAGGCTCAGCTCGACCGTTTTTCGGTAAGACTTTCGTTAGGCTATCCGCAGAAGGAAGAGGAAGTACGCATAATTTCCGAACGTCACGGCAAAAACCCGCTTGACGACGTAAGGACGCTGACGAACGCGGAAGAGCTCAAATCCATTATAAAAAACGTTTCAGAAGTCTTCGTTGAGGACCGGATATACGGATACATAGTGGATCTTGTCGCGCAGACGAGAAAACACGGCGACCTTATTCTCGGCGCAAGTACGCGCGCGTCGCTGATAATTTCAAAGATGGCGCAGGCAACGGCATTCGTCGCGGGCAGAAACTACGTCGTGCCCGAGGACGTCGCGGCGGTATTCGTACCCGTTACGGCGCACAGGATAATGCTGAAGCGCGAGGCGAAGCTCTCCGGCACCACGCCCGAAAAGGTTTTATACGACATACTGAAGAGAACCTCCGTTCCGACCGTCTGATATGAAAAATAAAGTCGTTCGTTTCAAGGCGCAGAAAAGCACCTTCAAGGTCACGGGATTTATTTTCGCGTGGATACTCGCGCTTGTCGTCGCGGTCGTGTTCACGCAGGCTTTGCGCAATTCCGTATCTTACATATTCTTCATAGTGATCTGCGCCGTGCTGCCGGCGGATCTTTTGTATACTCTCGCGGCGTATCTGTCCGTTTCCGCAACGTTCGGGTGCAGCGCGGAAAAAGTCGGCAAAAACGAGGCGGTGGAGTTTTCCGTAACGCTTCAGAACCGCTTCATCCTCCCGCTGCCGTTTACCGAGGCGGAGCTTATACTGCCGGACACCACCGGATTTTCAAGCTCGGACACGTACGTCCGCGTGCCGCTTTCCGCGTTGGGTAAAAGCGAATACAAAAAGAGCGTGGCGTTCCCGTACAAGGGCGAATACGCGTGCGGAGTCGGCTGCGTTTACGTAAGCGGTCTGCTCAGGTTTTTCCGTATGAAAATAGCCGTGCACAGGTCCGGCACGGTCACGGTTTTGCCGCGCCGTATAACCGCGCCTTTGCCGAACAGAAACATAAACGACACCGCGTCTTCCTCTACCGCCGCCGTGTCCGGCACGGACAGAGCGGAGATAACCGAGATAAAAGAATATATACCCGGCGACCCGATAAGAAACATACACTGGAAGCTGTCCACCAAGGTGGAAGAGCTTATGACAAAGCATTTCGGCGCGGAAAACGGGCTTATGACCTGCGTCATAGCGGATTCCGGCGCTCATTACGAGCTTGACTCCGGCATGGACATAGATATAAACGAATTCTGTGACGACGCCGTATGCGAGATTTGCTGCTACGTGGTATCCGCCGCCCTGCTTGAAGGCAGGAAAGCCGCGCTCGTATATAACGACTCGCACAGGAACCGCACGACTACGGAAAGAAAACTGTTTGACGGCATATCCGGCTTTGAGGATTTTCTGCCGTATTACGCCGCTTGCAGTCCCGTCAAGCCCGTCAGCGCGTCCGCGCTTCTCGGATACTGCGAAGACGGCGTTGATAACGATATAATCTTCGTCACGTCAAGGCTTACGGAAGACACGGTGACGGCGCTCTGCGAGGCGCAGACCGTGAACAGGTCCGTGACGCTTTTGCTTTTTGAACCTTACTCCAAGATAAACGACCCGACACAGCTGCGCAGCACGGCGGAAGCCGGCATACGCGAGCTTGCGGCCGCGGACGTCATCGTGCAGAAAATAAACGAAAAAGAGCTTGTATGAAATACGGTAAAAGACGCGGCGCGCCGGAATCCTTTATAGCCGGCAGCGTCGGATTTGTTCAGAAAAGAAGCATACCAGAAATAATTCTCGGTATGCTTTGCCGTTTTGCCGTGGCTTTTGTCGGCGCGGCGGGCGTCTGCATAATGTTTGACAACGCTTTCCGCTTCTCCGGCGCCTACGAGCCCGGCAAGGACGCGCTGATCTGCCTTGCTTTCTGCGCGGCGTGGTTCCTTTTATGCACGGCGGCGAACGTGAACGGCGTGTTTTTGGGCATCGTTTCCGGCGCGTATCTTACCGCGCTGATCTGCGGCGTGATACGCCTGGGCGTAAAAGCTTCTTTCGTTTACGTGCCGGCAGCTTTGTGGGATCACGTGCTCGGACATCTGGATTCTCTCGGATTTACGGCGCTGTCCGGGCTGAGAACGTCTTTGCCGGAATGCGATCCTTTGACGGAGCAGGGCGCTTTATACGTAAAAATAGGCTTTTACGCGTTCTGCGCGATCGCTTCGCTCATATTCGTTTCGTGTCTGTATAAAAAAGTCAAGGCCGTGCCGGTCATAATCACCGCCGGAATAGTTATGACGCTGACTTTCACGTACAACCTGCTGTCGGACAACCTCGGCTTCACGCTGACGGTCGCCTCCGGCTTCGGCGTGCTCGTGCTTTTATACTACGCCTCGTTTACGAAGGACAGGCTCCAGCTTGACGACAAAGCCGAGAGGTTTGAAGGATATTTCAGCAAAAAAAGACGTGCCGTCACCCGCGCTTCCGCTCCCGGACTTTCGGCGGCGGTCGCCGTTTTGCTCGTCTTAGCCATTTCGGCTTATCCCGCGATAAAAATAAGCAAATCCGCGCCGAAGCTTACCGTGCTCGACAGCTTTATAGAGCAGGCGCGCGACGTGTTTTCCCGCTATCTTACGGGCAATTCGAGCGACGAGATAGAGTACGACGCGTACCAGAAAACCACGGAGCCGACGGCGCGTAATTTCAGCAACAAACAGCTTCTTACGGTCAGCGCGGAGTATCCGTCGCCCGTGTATTTAAGAGCGTGGGTGTCGGAGACGTTTTCTAACAACAAATGGACGTCCGCTTCCGCGTCGGAAAGCGATATAAACATACTTCCGGAGCAGATAACGGAGCTTTTCTACACCGTTGTCGACGTTGACGCCAACGTATATTCCGGCTCAGGCGGCGCGGACACGGAGTACGGCGACCGCGGTTTCATAAAAGAGCGCGTCACCGTTAAAAGCGAGGCGCTGGCGGGCGACGTCGGCTTCCTTGCGAGCCGTTTTTCGACCATCTACGGCTTGACGGAGGCGGACAGCGATAAATCTTACGGAAAAGGATACAGGCTTAAAGACGGCGTAGGCACCGCGGAGCTCTCAATGAAGGGCGCGAAATACGGTACCGTCGCGTACACGCCCAACTACAAAAAAATACTTCTGTCTAATCTTGACAGCGATCTGTTCATATATGAAACGGTCCTCCCGTTTATCGAAGAATACGCGGAGCGGCGGCTCGGCAAAACGGTGAGCGACGCTGAGCTTGAAGACTGGCTTGACGGCGCAAAGAACAGGATAACGAGCACGCTTGCGACGCGTAATCTCAAGATCCCCGCCGGCTCTCTTATAAACCGTGTATCCGATATGAGCGACAAAGATATTTCGGCGTTTATGGAAAAGCTCGCCGAGGCGAGAAAATACGAAAGCTACGTTTACGAAAACTGCGTATCCGTCCCGTGGAGCGACGAAAAAACGTTTACGAAAGCCGCGTACGACGCTTTCGGCGGCAAGACGACGGACGCTCCGTCGGACGTTTATTCCTGCGCCAACAGGACCGCGCGCTATCTTGAACGCATGTGCGAATACAGCCTGGCGCCGGAAGGTTATTCGGATTACGGCTCGTACATATCGCAGTTTTTGACGACCGCGAGAAGCGGCTACTGCGTGCAGTACGCCACGGCGGGCGCGATGATACTCCGCGCGGCGGGCATACCGACGAGATACGTTGACGGCTATCTCGCGTCTGAATTCCGCAATATAGGCGGCAAATACGTGAGCCCCGTGCTTGACAGCCACGCCCACGCCTGGATAGAGGTGTATATACGCGGTTACGGCTGGATGACGTTTGAGATGACTGAGCCGATGCTCAACGGTCTGTACCGCGTGCCGGGAGAGATAACGTTTATACCGGAAGAGGAAACGACGGAGCCGGTGACGAAGGATAAGGACGAAGAGTCCTCTGACGCGGAGACCGATCCCCCCGTAACGAGACCGCGCGAGAGCATGACGCTGCCGGAAGACGATACGGGCACCGACCGCAAAAACGAACCGCTCTCCCCGGAAAAGCTCATAAAGGCGGGTATCGTTATCCTTATCGTACTCGTCGTGCTGACGCTTATATTCATTTACATAAAAAAGACGTCAAACGCGGCGAAAAAACGGCAGGAAATGCTGCAAAAAGCCTCAAAAGGCGAGTCAGCCGACCCGACGGGCGACCTGAACGAGATCACCCGGTATATATTCTTCATGTTTGAGCGCCTCGGTCTGAAACGCGAAAAGACCGAGCTCATGACGGACTTCGTAAAGCGCGCGGACAGAAAAACGTACGACAACAAGAGCTTTGCCGCCGCGGCTCACGCCATACAGAAAAACTCGTTCGGCCGCTGCGCGGACGAAAAAGACTGCAAGGACGCGGCGGATTACGCGATATACCTGCGCAAGATAACGGAAAGAAGAATGCCGCTGCCCGAAAAAATCTGGTATTTCAAGGTGCTTAAAAAGATATGAAAATGGATGAAAAAGCCGTAAAAGCGTCAAACGGATCGTCGCTCGCCTACGTAGGCGACGCCGTTGCCGAGGTGTTCGTGCGGAGCACGCTCATAGAGCTCGGCATAAGCGACCCCGGCAGGTTCAACGAGCTGGCGCTGCGCTTCGTAACGGCGCACGCGCAGTCCGCCGCGTACGCGAAGGTAAGTGAGCTTGTAACGGAAGAAGAAAAAGAGATATTAACGCGCGGCAGGAACGCAAAGCTGACCCATCGCCCGAAAAATCAGACCCAGTCCGACTACCGCCGCGCCACCGGTTTTGAGGCGCTTATGGGGTATCTTTACCTTACCGGAAACGAGAAAAGAGCCCGCGAACTGTTTGAGAAATCGTATGAAGAGGTCATTTTTGACATAAAAAACAAAATGTTGTAAAAAAATTTACAATTAAAATGTTCAAATACCTATTGACAAAAAGCATTGTTTTATAATATAATAAGCGTTGCCTGCCGCACGGCAGAGTCAGCGTGCTTTGATTATATTGATGCGTTAATCGGGGCATCCGTATATAAAAAATATGATTCCGTAAGAAAAAGGAGGCTTAAAGATGCTCAGAACATACCAGCCGAAGAAGCGCCAGCGCAAGAGAGAGCACGGCTTCAGAAAAAGAATGGCTACGGCAAACGGCAGAAAGGTTCTTAAAAGAAGACGCGCAAAAGGCAGAGAAAGACTGACCTATTGATTGCTAAAAAAGGCGATTGCCGCTACTAACCTCTGCATATCAGGGGTTTTTTAGTTAAAAAATGAAATACTACACGCTCAAAGAAAATCATCTTTTTTCAAAAGCATACAGAAACGGACAATACTCCGGTGGAAAGTATATAAGCGTTTACGTAATGCCCGATTATCATGCTGCGCGTTTACAGCGGGCTAATCCGTTAAAATTGAGGATAAACCGCGTCGGTTTCACCGTCGCGAAAAAGCTCGGCGTCGCGGTCGTGCGCAACCGTGTTAAAAGGATACTGCGCGAGGCCTATTACAAAGCATGGAAAACGCTTGATATGAAGACCGGAAAGATAATTGTCATAGCGGCGAGATCCGCCGCGGTATCCGTAAAAACGGACGATATTTACAAAGAGCTTGAAGCCGCGCTGATACAGCTCGGCGTCGCGTCGGCAAAGGAGACGGAGAATGAGTAAAATTTTTATGGCGCTCATAAACTTTTACCGGAAATATCTTTCCGGGCTAAAAAGCCATCCCACCTGTAAATATTATCCCACCTGCTCGGAATACGGCTATGAGTGCATCCGTATACACGGATGGTTCATCGGCTCGCTTCTTACAATATGGAGGATACTGCGCTGCAATCCGTTCAGCCGCGGAGGCGTGGATTACCCGCCGGAAAAGAAAATAAAGATGATAAGACCTAAGGAAAGACCTTAGACAACGAAAGGATCGATTGATGAGTACAATACTCGGATACCTTGCCGAGGGACTTAAGTACCTGATGATATTCTGCGACTGGATCTGCGGCCACAACTATTGGATCGCGCTTTTCCTTTTCGCGCTTATAATCAAGCTGGTGCTTTTCCCGTTTGGTATCAAACAGCAGAGAAGCCAGCAGAAGCTGGCAAAGCTTCGCCCGAAAGAGGAAGCTATCAGGAGAAAATACAAGGACAAAACAGACCAGGAATCGACCCGTAAGATGAACGAGGAGATACAGGCGATGTACCGCGAGGAAAAGTACAGCCAGTTCAGCGGCTGTCTGCCCATGCTCCTTCAGATGCCCATACTTTTCTCGCTTTATTACATCATCCAGAACCCGCTCCATTATATTTGCCGTTTCGGCAAGGCTCAGATAGAGGTGATAATGGAGACGTTCCACCGCCTGACCGGATACGCAAGCGCGGGCAGCTATCAGAACCTCACGATAAAAGCAACGAGCTTTTTAAACGACGCCGCAAGCCGTCAGAGCCTTATTAACGCCCTTCCCATAGACGGGACCGTTCCTACCGGCGCGGTGGGAATAAACGGACAGGCGCTGACAAGTTATGCGGATTTCCGCGCGGACCTCGTACAGCAGCTTACCGAAAAAAGCTTTCCGAATTTCAAGATGTTCGGCTTTATCGACTTGTCCGTCACGCCGAGCGAAAAGATCTTCTGGTATATTTTGATACCGATAGTCACGTTCGGCCTGCTTCTTCTGACGGCAAAGCTGCAGAAGAAATTCACGTATCAGCCCCTTTCAGCGGAGCTGCAGCAGAAGAATTTCTCCACAAAGCTCATGGAATACATGATGCCGGCGGTTTCCGCGGTATTCGCGTTCTCGCTCCCGTCAGCTCTTGCGCTTTACTGGGTCTATCAGAATATCCTGGGCTTCGGCCAGCAGGTGCTGTTAGCCAAGCTTTTCCCGACGCCTAAAATGTCCGAGGCGGAGATAAGAGAAGCTCTGCGCGAGGCGGACAGACAGGCGTACGAACAAAAGAAAGCGGAAGAAAAACGCAAAAAGTCCATACACGAGGAAGACCGCGCCATGGCGGAAATGAACCGCAGCACGGGCGGCATCCCCGAGGGCTGGGTAGAACCCATGGGCCCGAGCTCGGCCAAGACAGAGCAGACAGGCAAGGCTAAAGGCAAAAAGAACAGCGCCATAGACCGCGCCGAGATGAAAAACGACAAAAAGGAAGACGAATAAGTCTTATTTGGAATTTAAAAAAATGAAAAAAGAAACGATCAAAACAGCTCCCACCGTGGAAGCCGCCGTCAGCGCCGCCTGCGAAGAGCTCGGCGTCAAGCCGGAGGACGTTATCTACGAAGTGCTGACACAGCCTAAAAGAGGCTTTCTGGGAATAGGTTCGGTTGACGCAAAGGTCAGAGTCGAATACACGGTCAAACCGTCCTCCTCCGCAGACGATTTTGCAAAAAAACTGCTTGAAAATATGCAGATAGACGCCGAGATAGAGACAAAACTCTGCGACAACGGCGAGTATCTCATAAACATAAACGGCGAGGAAGCCGGCGTCCTTATAGGACACCACGGCGAAACGCTTGACGCGCTGCAGTACCTGTGCAATCTTGCCGCCAACAAAAAAGACGGCGAAGCGGAAGACAGAGAATACACCCGCGTAGTGGTGGATATCTCCGGCTACCGTGCAAAGCGTGAGGAAACGCTGCGCCAGCTTGCAAGAAGAACGGCGGAAAGAGCGCTCAAATATAAAAGAAGCGTCTCCCTTGAGCCGATGCCTTCCCACGAGCGCCGGATAATACATTCCGAGGTGCAGAGGATAGAAGGAGTCACAACGAATTCGGTCGGCTCCGAAAACAATCGCAGAGTCGTTGTTTTCCCTGAAAAGAAATGATAAAAAATCCCCGTTTTAGGGGATTTTTTTGTGGCGAAGCCAATTCACTCCGCGCGAGCGGAAATTCATGGCGAAGCCAATTCACGACGGTCGTCAGACCGTCAATTCATTCAGGTTGCCGCTTCAGCAATTAAATGAATTGCCCTGACGGGCGTGAATTGCCCTGACGGGCATGAATTGCCTGACGGCGTGAATTGCCCTGCGGGCATGAGGAAAATGTTGACAAATATGCAATTATATTGTATAATATAAAAAAACGAGAGGCGCCTGTTATGGATATAGATAAACTGTATTTTTTCCCGGATGAAAAACCGCTTGACAGACTCGTGTCGGACGGCGGATTCTGCGGCATTTTCCGCACCGTAGCCTGTATAGGCGACAGCCTTGCCTCAGGCGATTTTGAAACGGTGGTAAACGGGTGCAGATACTTTATAGATATGTTCGACTATTCGTGGGGGCAGTATCTGGCGCGCGCGGCGGGCTGCAAAGTGTATAACTTCTCGCGCGGCGGCATGACCGCGAACGAATACTGCGTCAGCTTCGGCTCAAATATGTGCCTGTGGAACACGGAAAAAGCGGCGCAGGCGTATATAATCGCCCTCGGCTGCAACGACTTTTTTGAGGCGAATCAGCTTCCGTTCGGCGATATTTCGGACGTCTGCGACGATTACATAGATAACGCAAACACGTTTGTCGGAAAATACGCGGAAATAATACAACGATATAAAATAGTATCCCCGGACGCGAAATTTTTTCTCGTCACCATGCCGAAAGAGGATATGGACGACGAGGGGAAAAAGAAGCTTGAGCTTCATCACGATCTGATACATAAAATAGCGGAAAGATTCTCAAACTGCTACGTGATAGATTTGTATGAATATATGCCGGTGCAGGATAAGGATTTCAAGGAGAAGTTCTATATGGAAGGACACCTGAACCCGTGCGGATATATCCTTTTCGCGCAGGCGATAACGTCGTATATCGACTATATCATAAGGCATAACATAAAGGATTTTGCAAGGGTCGCGTTTATAAATACGGAGTTCAGCGACAGCAGAATTAAGAATTAAGAATGTAGGGGCGACCATTGGTCGTCCGTTGTAGGGGAGGGGTCTTACGTGAACCCCCAACGCTCTCAAGTTCGCGTCGGGGAACCCCTATCCCCTCCCGCGTTAAATAATAATGAATAATGAATAAAGAATAAAAAAGGTGTCGGCTGCGCCGACGAATTATGGTGGGTGGCAAATTGTCAAGTCAAGTGCAACAAAAAATTTGTTTAGG
>JAEEGJ010031542.1_pt1 | contig 10250 bp, 8 predicted proteins | sample 8958761 | NCBI WGS metagenome assembly JAEEGJ01 (sample SAMN16246546, study PRJNA631951) | gut metagenome | biome: gut microbiome; feature: rumen; material: RS-attached | host: Bos | place: Iran: Karaj | collected 2018-10 | reverse complement strand
GTAGTGTTCGGGTCTGAGATCGCCCTTGTTCCAGTTGTCCTTGGAATAAGAAACGGTCATCTCCGTTTCGGATTCATTAATCTTTGCGGCTACCGCTGAGCCAAAAAGAATCTCGCCTGTTTCGGGAACATACACTACCGCATTGGCATCGCCGTGAATGGTCTCGTAGGGATCGGGAGAAGCATTCTCAGAAACTCGCGTAGGCGTTAACGTTGCCACGAAAGTTTCGGCAGTTCCGTCTCCGTCAAGATCCTGCATGGAGCCGGTGATTCCGGTTATGCCCGGGTCTGTGGGGAATGTAAGAGTAAGGCTTGCATCTGCGCCGTCCTTTAACGCATCATAAGAAAGTCTGAATCTCGCGATATCTTCTCTGTAAACGTTGTTCTCATCGGTTGAATCCTTGTGAACATAGTTTATAGTATCAAGACTGTCCTTGGTGAACTTCTCGTATATCTCGTAATCGGTGGTCTCACCTTCCTGGAAGGTAAGGGAGGAAGAAGTTCTGTATCCCGTGAAGATGCTTCTTCCCGCAAAGTCTGCATTACCGGTGTTATAGATCTCGGCTGCCAGCGACTGAAGGTCTTCAAGGATGATCTTTCTGTCCGCTGTAGTAAGTGTATCACTTGCACCCTTAACGTATTGCTTACGAATATCGGTGATGATCTCCGAAAGGGTATTGATGGAATCTTCGGTAACCTTAAGCCATGACTCAGCGTCTTCCGCGTTCTTTTCTCTGTACTGCTCGGTCTGGTTTACGCTGGTACGAAGTCTTAAAGAACGAAGAGCGATAATGGGATCTTCCGAAGGACGGGAAATCTTCTTCTCGGTGGCAAGCTGTGTCGAAAGGTTGTCCTGAAGAACCTTGTTGTTATTGATATTTGTAAGTGAATTGTTCTGAATGATACGATTGGTAATTCTCATATGCAACTCCTCTTAAAGGGTGGCTTATACTCCGGTCTGGAGGATAAGTCTGTCGTAAATCTCGGTAAATGTCTGAATCATCTTCGATGCCAGGTTGTAGCTGTTCTGGTAACGAACGAGGCTGACTGCTTCTTCGTCGGAATCAACGCCCGAAACCGAAAGTCTCTGATTGTCGATGGTGTTCGACATCGTGGTGTAATATGTCTTTCCCGAATTTGATCTCTGTGCATTCAAGGCTACGTCGGAAAGAAGTGCCTGTAAGAACTCACTTGAGGAACCGCCTCTGAATCCGACTCTTCCGGAATCGGAAACGAGTTTGGAAGCGTCTGTCTTAAGTGCCAAAAGCTGTTCTACTATATCGGCCTTTGATTCGCCGTCGGTAAGCCCCGTTCTTGTTGCAAGCTTTGTAGGATCGTGAGCGATGTTTGCATTGATGGCGAAGTTGGCTGCCGTCAAAAGATAATATGAATCGTAGTAAGGCTCATCGTCTGTGGTATTAAGATCGTACGAGTAACATTCGCCGGGGCCGTTTGTATAGTAATCGTTGAAATCATACTGATTTCCTAAAGGATCGTTTCCTGCAAAAAGAATCGTTCCGGGATTGCCGTAGCTGTCGACGCTTCCGGGCTGAACGAGTATCTTGTTGAAACACTTTGCAAAAAGTCTTACGAACTCGTTTAACTGTTCCTGATAATAAGGAATACCTTGGTAATCAACGCTCTTTCCGACTTTTGCTTCCTGATTCATTCTGGAATTGGAAAGTGTACAATCGCCGTAAGTGTTGTCGAGCTTAAATGTGTATGTGCAAACATCTCCGTCGAGCTTGTAGCTCCAGTCCGAGTAATAATATGTTTCGGTTCCGAGGCTGATCTTTCCGCCCGTAGCGGAAAGTGTACATTTATCAAGATCCTTTAAGTAGTCGTATGAAACAGTCACTTCAACTTCGTTGTTGGGAACGTCAACCTTGGTAACGGTTCCGTTGAAGAACTCCGTATTGTTGCCGTCTCTTAATTCGATAAGGCCCTGAAGTTTTCCGCCGGTCATCGTGCTGTAAAGATTGAACGTTGTACCTGTGGACCACTTAAGATCGTAAAGGCCTACGCAATCGGACTGGTTAACGGTCTCGTATACTTCTCTTTGAACACACTCAATAGTGTTGTAATCGTTGGTATCAACGAGAACCTGTCCGCCGGCTATTGTAACCATGTATCTGTTTGCGCCGGTATCGTAGTTGTTCTTTGTATCGATAATAGGTGTTTCTTTAACTTCAACCGATACGTATTCGGAAAGCTGATCTATAAGTAAGATTCTCTTGTCACGAAGTTCGTTTGCCTTAACACCCGTAAGCTCGATTACGTTTATCTGCTTATTGAGTGTTGCCAGCTGCTCAGCGATGGAGTTGATCTCGGATACGGTATCCTTGATCTCCATGTTGATATCTTTCTGAAGCTCGGAAAGCTGATTCGAAAGGGTGTTGAAGTAATCGCATAAGCTCTGTGCGTAGTTAACGAACTGAGCCTTTACCGATGAATCGCCTGAGTTCTTTGCCAGCTCTTCAAGAGCGTTATACATAAGATCGAAGGTAGTATTGAAACCGCTTGTACGTTCATCGTCCGTAAAGTAGTTTTCCATACTCTTCATATAGTAAGCTTTGATGTTTTCTTCGCCCAGCTTTTCTGTGTTGTCCCAAAACTTGGCATCATAGAAATCATCGTGAAGCCTTTCAATTGCGATAGTGTCTACGCCGGCGCCGGCACAACCGTAGGTAGTAAACGTTCTTAATGCTCTGTTTGCTTCCTGCGTTGCGGACTGTCTTGAATAACCTTCGGTCTCCACGTTGGAAATGTTGTTGGATACCGTATTAAGACCTGCATTGGCTGCCGTAAGTCCCGTATATGAAATGTTAAGTCCGAAAAATTGTGAAGGCATCCTTTTTCCTCTTTGTCACTATGCCAGTGATACTATGATGTGCTCCAGCATCTCATCGATAACGTTGATGTATCTAGATGCTGCGTTGTATGCGTTCTGGAACTTGATCATCGATGTAAGTTCTTCGTCGGAAGAAACACCCTGAACCTGTTCTCTTGAATAACTGATGGAGTCTACCGTCTTCTGCTGTGACTCGGAAATGTTTTTATATACCGAACCCGAGTTTGCAACCTGTGAAACGAGGTTTGAATAATAAGTGTTGATACTGCACTTTGTTGTTACGTTGGGGTTAAGTACGTATATGTCGGCGTCAAATCCTGCGATGAGTTTTGCTGCCGTATCGTAATCAACTACTCCGTCGGGTCTCTTGAATCCAAGCTTTCCGGCTTCACGGATAAGTGTGGGGTTAACCATTAAGTTCGGAATCGAGTAAAGAGTTTCAGTATAGTAACTGTCGTCGGTTATCTCTTCGTTGTAATTCCACTGTACGTTGCCGTCTGCATCGTAAATGGGATTGCCTGCCATATCCGATACGTAATAGTATCCGGTAACGGGATCTTTAAAATAACCGTCGGAAGCTACCTTCTTGAATAACTGAAGGGGCGTTCCGTCATCGTCACACATATAACCGGTAACAGGATCTGCAACTTCCTCAAGGATCTTGTTTACGGTTGTTACTACGTTATGTATGAGCTGGTCGAACTCGGCCTGGATATTCATACAGATGGACTGAGCTATCGTTGAGTTGTAGTAAGCCGTATCGGCTTCGTATCTGTCAACATCTGCCAGGTATCTGCTCTTGGCTGCTTCGAATTCGGCCGTTGTTGCGTAATCGCTTTCTTCGGGAGGTTCGGGCTTAACCGGAATGTCGGTAAAATTCGCTACCTTATCTCCTCTTATATATAACATAGCTCTTAACTGACCTACGTCGGTGTTCTTCTCAGAAGAAATAAGAGCTTTCATGTTGAATACTCTTGCTGCGGAGATATCAAGAAGTTTTCCGTCTTCTGCGGTATAAACGTTCTCGCCTGCTTTCATCGTATCTTCAACCGGTATTGCGGATATCTCCCAATAAGGAATGTAAAATCCGGTATCGGTATCCTGAACTACGTTCATTTCGAATACGGTATCGCCTGCTACGAAATCGATTCCTTCAACCTGAACCTTTATGGAACCGAAAAGGTCTTCGGTGTAGGAAATGTTTACGAGGTTTGAAAGATCGTCGAGAGCTTTGTTTCTGATGTCTCTTAAATCGTTCGCCGTTTCGATCCCGCCTACTTCGATGGCACGGATCTGATTGTTCATCTCGTAAATCGTATGTCCGAGAGAATTGATCTCGTTAACTTTATCTCTGATGTGAGAGTTTAATTCGTTTTGATAATCGATGAGACCCTGATAAACCTGAGATGCATTTGTAAGGAACGACTGAGCGTTCTGCACGAGCATTCTCTGAATTGTTGTGTCGTCGGGGGTTTTTCCGAGTTCTTCAATCGTTGACCAGAAGTTTGACATCGCCTTGTTGAAACTCGCATCGTCGTTTAATTCGTCGAGAAGATCTTCAACTTCGGTGAGTGCATTGTAAGATTCGGAGTAGAAAGCACTCCTGCCGCTTTCGCGACGATAAGACTGATCGAGGAAGTAATCCCTGACCTGTCTTACTTTAGAATAAGTAACACCCAGACCTACCTGCTGTGCTGCAGTCGCGGGTGTTGCATATTTGATCGTGTCATAGACTTTGTTTGCGAGCAATGTCTGCTGACGGACATAGCCCTGTGTGTCCATGTTGGACAAGTTATGCGCAGTCGTATTGAGAGCGTTCTGACTTGTCTGCAATCCTGAAGTTCCTACATACATTGCTCCCATTAACGGCATAACTAAAATCCTCTTACACGTGTTGTCGGTTACTGTTTGGCATCAAAGCCTGAACTTAAACCGCCGATAAGACTGCCTGTACTGTAAGCGCCTTTATCGTAGTTTGCGGTTTCCGGTGCCTTACGCATGGACTGGATCAGATTAAGATTGAAGTCCACCATTTCTCTGGCACTGTTTAAAAGTTCCTCATTCCGCTCGTTTAGTAACTTCATCTCGTGAAGGGTTTCATGCAGCTTGTCGTGAACCTGCGACAAAGCTCTTTGTTCCTTCGGAGATTTACCGAGTAATGAAATGAGGACCTTTAGCTTAAGTCCCGTAACATCCGTGTTTAGGATCTTAGCGATTTCATTCATTGTCTGGGTACGTGTTTTTTCAAGTGAATTGATCTCTTCAACTATTAACTGCTCATCATCCGTGATGCGCTGTAATCCTTCAAGATCCGCCCTGACAATGACCATTGTCTTTTGTGAGGATAGCTCGATGAGCTTCTGATATTGTGCATCCTCTTGATTTAATACATCAATGAGTGTCTCTACCAGACTTGCCATCGAGTCATCACCTCAACTCTTCGTATTTTGCGAGAAGCTTCTCTGCAAAGCTCTCACCGCTGACGTTATACGTTCCTTCGTTGATAGCTTTCTTTAAGGGCTCAACCTTATCGTAACGGATATCGCTTGCCGCATTGACCGAAGCCTTTGCTACCTGCATATCCAAACCTGCCGAACTGATCTGCACCTGATCGATAGGTCCCTTACGGGTAACGTTCTGTCCTCTCTGAATTTTCGAAGAATTATAAGCCTGCTGTACCTGTGTATACGCTTCTATACGCATATATTCTCCTCCTTTCGGTCCTCCTTGACCTTCGCGGGCCGGATTTTCCAACCCTTGGTTCTACATATTTTATCGGACAAAAATTATATTTCTTTAGCATTATTTGTAAAAAAAATAAAACTTTGTCTCAAAAAGATTATCGGATGCACACACCGAAATCTTAACCGATCGGACAAAGTTTTATAATGTATTTTTGTACAAAGAAAATGCTTCAAAAAACTAGAATATCCACCCAAAAAGCTTGGTAAGGATCTTGATGGCTATTCCGAGTATTCCAAACAGTATTCCGAAAGCAACACTCAAAGATACTCCGACTATGCCGCATGTGAGCGCGCCGGTAGCCATACCTTTCGATTCTTCGTCTTTTTTTCTTTCTGTCGCTCCGATTATGATCGCTATCGTTCCCGTAACAATACCAAGCCAGGGCGCTCCCGCAAAGAATACACCGAGCACGATTGAGATAACACCGAGTGCAAGTCCCAGTTTCGTAGCAGAAGACGCTTCTCCTGTCACCTGCGTAACCTCTGTCGTTTCCCCCGTCTCTTCCGAAATATCGTTTTTAAACCTTGCAGGCTCTTCAACCACGGTATCTTCGGGCCTTACTTTTTCAACAGTCGTAGCTTTTTTGTCATTCCATTCGTCAATAGTCATATATGCCCTTCCTTTCTAAAACCACACAAACACGCAAAACAGGATAAATATCGTAAATCCTAACGCAAATACTCCTCCTACAAGCAATCCGGCCAAAAGAACGCCTTTCGTCATGGCCATCTTTTCCTTAAGGGTGAGGTCATCGCTTACTTTAACGACATCCGGAGTTTCCGCGTTCTTTGAAGAAGCATCCGACAGTGTCGGATTGTACCAGGGCATTCCTTCGACGTTCATATTGGCTATGGTGCGACCGTCATCAACGAACTTAAGCTTTTTCTTCTTCACGCTTTGCATCCTTCATTGCCGCTTCGACTTTTGCGTCGATCTCGGGTGTGTTGTAAAGATGGCACGCTGTGAAATGGCCTTCTTTAACTTCACGGTACTCGGGAGCCACATATTTGCACTTCTCCATGCACTCGCTGCAACGGGTGTGGAATTTGCAACCCGAAGGCGGGTTTGCGGGAGAAGGAATGCTTCCCTTAAGTATGATCCTGTTCATCTCGGCATCGGGATCGGGGATCGGAATTGCCGAGAACAATGCTTTCGTATACGGATGAAGAGGATTTGCATACAATTCATCCGTCTCGGCATATTCTACCATATTTCCAAGATACATAACACCCACAGTGTCGGAAATATGCTCAACTACCGAAAGATCATGAGAAATGAAAAGATACGTAAGATCAAATTCTTTCTGAAGATCTTTTAAAAGGTTGATTATCTGTGCCTGAATGGACACGTCAAGAGCCGATACGGGCTCGTCGCACACGATGAAATCGGGGTTGAGAGCAAGTGCTCTTGCGATACATATACGCTGTCTCTGTCCGCCGGAGAACTCGTGGGGATATCTGTCTTTATGATACTCCTGTAGTCCACAGGCTTTCATGATGCGCGTAATATAATCGTCGTATTCGGATGCGGGCACTATGCCATGTTCTTTTACCGCCTCACCGATGATCTCGCCTACGGGAAGTCTGGGAGAAAGGCTCGAGAAAGGATCCTGGAAGATGATCTGAATCTTCGGTCTTACCTGTCTTAACTGTTCTTTCGTAAGCGAAAAGATATCTGTTCCGTTGAACAAAACTTCGCCTTCGGTCTTGTCCTGGAGTCTTAAAATCGTACGTCCGGTAGTTGATTTACCGCAACCCGACTCACCTACAAGACCCATGGTGGTTCCTCTTTTAATGGAGAAAGAAACCCCGTCAACGGCCTTAACGTAACCGAGAGGCTTTCCGAGGAAAGTCTTGTTGGTCACAAAGTATTTTTTTAGATTCTTTACTACCAAAAGGTTGTTGTCTTCTGTACTCACTTTAACTCCTTAACATCTACGGACGTGGGATATCCGAGCACTTCGCCCTCATCCCAGAATCTGTAACAAGAAACCACATGGTTTTCGTTTATTCGTATCTCGGGCGGATAAACTCCGAATCCGCCTTCTTTGTCATGACATTTCTCGCAGCAATACTCGCATCTGTCTCTGAAATAGCAGTAGTCGGGCATGTTTATGGGGTTTGGAACGTTACCGGGTATGTTGTAAAGTTCTTCAACCTTCTTGCCTACGACAGGTTTTGATTTCATAAGACCGATGGTGTAAGGATGGCAGGGATTGGAGAATATCTCTCTTGCAGTTCCTTTTTCGATGACACGTCCCGCGTACATTACAACCACATAGTCGGCCATGTTGGCCACAACTCCAAGGTCGTGAGTAATGAGCATGATGGAACTGTTTACCTTCTCCTTTAAGTTCTTTAAAAGATCAAGTATCTGAGCCTGGATGGTAACATCAAGCGCCGTTGTGGGCTCGTCCGCAATAATGAGTGCGGGGTTACATGCAAGGGCGATCGCTATCATAACACGCTGTCTCATACCTCCGGAAAGTTCATGCGGATACATCGTGTAAACGCCCTCTTTGTTGGCGATACCTACAAGTTCCAGCATCTCAAGAGTACGCGCTTTAACGTCTTCCTTGCTCATTTCGGGATTGTGAAGCTTAAGTACTTCGTCAACCTGCTCACCGATCCTGAATACGGGATTTAAGCTGGTCATGGGCTCCTGGAATATCATGGACATTCTGTTTCCGCGGATGTTCTGCATCACGGATGTGGGAGCTTTTACGATATTTATGGCGTTACCGTCGCCGTTAATGTTAAGTCTTATCTCGCCTCCTACGGTCTGACCGGTGGGACGTTGCAAAAGCTGCATAAGCGAAAGGCTTGTAACGGACTTACCGCATCCCGACTCACCTACTATTCCGACAGTGGAACGCTTGGGCACCTCAAAAGAAACACCGTCAACTGCCTTTACAACACCGATATCCGTAAAGAAGTACGAGCACACATTGTCAAACTCCACAACGTTTCCGTCATCTTTCATCTTGGTGGTGTAGAAAGACTCGTCGACCTTTTTTCTTTTTGCCTTTTCAAGTTTTCTTGTTATCTTTCTGTTTTCACGCGTTATACGTGCTGTCTCTCTGTTTGAGATATACGTTTTCTTTTTAGCCATAATGCACCTCCCCTTACCGTTTCATCTTAGGGTCAAATGCGTCACGAAGACCGTCGCCCACGAAGTTAAATGCGATTACGGTTAAACATATGAGAAGTCCTACCGGAACCCATATATATGTGTATGCCTTCATTGCTTCCGCTGTGGATACGGAGTTGATCATGGTACCCCATGTAGCAAGAGGATGTTTTACACCGAGGCCCAAAAACGAAAGGGTCGATTCGTAAATGATGACAGCACCGAGGCCCGATGTGGCGGTAACGATAAGCTGAGGCATTACGTTGGGGATAAGGTGCTTGAATATCCTCTTTCTGCTCTTAAGTCCGATAGCTTCGGCCGCTACCATGAATTCCTGCTCGCGCAAAGAAAGGATCTGTCCGCGCACCATTCTTGCGATCGATGCCCATCCCAGTATTCCCAGCACCGCCATAAGCCATGTAAGTCTGACGTAAGGTTTAAGTTTTAAGCTGTCAAACAAAGAACCGAGAATGATAAGTATGGGAAGCGTAGGAATGCAGTAAAATACATCGACCATACGCATGATGATATTGTCTATCCAGCCTCCGAAGTAACCTGCGATACCACCAAGGATGATACCGAGAATGGTCTCCAGGATAACTACCACGAACGCAACCATCAAAGATACACGGCCGCCGTACATCATTCTGGCCAGCACGTCCATGCCGTCGCCGTCTGTGCCTGCCCAGTGTTCTTTTCCGGGACGTTCGAAAGTATTTATAAGGTATACAACCTGCTCAACCGTCAAAACATATGAACCGTTCTTGTCTGTTACCGTCACGGTCCTGTCTTCTTTTATGAGCTCGCCGTTTTCATCGTAAGTATAGGCACCGCTCTCATCAACCTGTGCGATGGGCCATGTGAACTGAGCGGTCTTTTTGCCCTCTGCGATCATAGAGTCAATGACTTCGGTGGCTTTTTCCTTAAAATCAAATCCGAGAGAATCTTCACCGTTATATCTTCTTATTACAAGTGTGGAGAAAGAAGCAACCGGCGTATCATTTTCGGATTTTTCGAATACGAGTTTCTCCCCTTCTTCCGTACGGATAACGTATTCCCTTCCGCCGGCGGAAAACGAAGTATTGTCTACGCTTGCGATAAGAGCGCCCAGCTTAAAGTCGTCGCTTATCGCAAACTCTTCATCGTATGCGTTGAATACGTAAGTCGTCAAAACGGCGATCCTTTCTTCTCCGGTTACTTTAAAGACATTGATCACATCGCCTTCTTTTGAAGCCGAATACTTTGTATTGTTGTATTCAAATGTTCCGGGTGCATTGCTTAACACCTGTTCTTCAAAAGCGGGATCGGACGAACCGGATACATACGAAAAGCCGTCGCTTTCCATATAAACATCGTAATTTTTCTTTACTTTTGTAAGAGAAAAGTTCTTTCCGCCGACTTTAAACGAGTCTGCCTTTGAATCGATTGCCTTCTTAAGCGCATTTTCAAATCCGTTCACTTCTTCCGCTCCGGCAGCCATTTCGAGTTTTGAACCGACTATGCTGAAAGTTGCATACTTAACGGCT
>JAEEGJ010031537.1_pt1 | contig 10250 bp, 14 predicted proteins | sample 8958761 | NCBI WGS metagenome assembly JAEEGJ01 (sample SAMN16246546, study PRJNA631951) | gut metagenome | biome: gut microbiome; feature: rumen; material: RS-attached | host: Bos | place: Iran: Karaj | collected 2018-10 | reverse complement strand
TATTGTTCCATATTTTTCCGAACTGCACGAACAAGTCTTCTAGCATCACCATACCTGTTTCCTTCTTCAATTTTCTCTCTATCTCTCATTAGAAGTGTCATATACTCAGCCTCTCACTTATATTATAGCAAATCCGCTTAGTCCGCAACTTTCGATATCTCTATTGCGCCCTTTCTGCAGAAATCAAGCATGGTGAGATCAACATCATACATTTCCTTACATTTACTCTCCTTACCAATACCACCATCCGGCTCAAAGATCACATAGCAAGAATAACCCAGCATCTGCACCTCCAAAATCACACTGAGGGGTTATCTGTGTAACACCCACGTGTTACCCATGTAACACCCATGTATATACATTAGTACATACATTTCAGTATAATCAAATCTCCATCAACAAATCCAACTGCCACTCCTTCGAGCTTTGTAAGCTTATTGGCACTCCCATCTGACTCAAGGTACTTTGCTAGCTTCGCTCCCATGTCCGAAAGCACAGCTTCCCAATCACCTTCAAAGCTCCAAAAAAACGGATTATCCCTTGTACCAAAATCCGATACTTCATCACAAGCCCAGTCATCTTCATCCGGGTCAAAAGAGCTACATCCAACCAGTTCCATTGACCAGCTATTATTGCCGCCTTCGTATATATTAAAGCACGCTGACACAACATCTTCAGGAATTCCCTGCGCCAGTGATTCATCAATCCATGCCACTAACTCATCGTACATAACCTATACCTCATCTCATCACTCAATCTTCCCCCAATCGTCTCCACCATCCAATGTATGCACATACTCTGACCATCGCCCCAGAATTCCATCATTATTGTAGGTTGAACCAATATATTGCATATTATGTTTTATATTGCAAATCAAATAAATACCATTAACGTTTTCTAACGCTTCATGCCATTTTATATATCGTTCATCACCTTCTACGATATTTTCAAGCTGAGAATATGTAAGAATAAGATTCTCATATCCTGGAAAATCAATCTCCCCACTGCCATAGATAGAAAGAACCTCTTTTTCAGTTGACGCCCAGTTATACCATGATCTAGGCGAAGGCCAAGTAATAATCAGTCTGTTAACTAGATCTTTCATTTCCTCTGCGCGTTCCATTTTGTAATAAACATGATTTTCATCAAAGTGTTACTCATATAGATAAACGGCAGGCATATACTTTCGAACCCCCGATTCCTCAACAACTCCATTAACCTTATAAACGCCAATAAACTTTGCCTGTGCATTTACAGTTCCTAAAAATGATACAACATATCTACAATTATCAAATATTCTGTTAGACTGATAAGCTTTATATACCTCAATATAATTCAATCCGCCCATTGAATATATTTCACGTATATCTTTCTTGTTAAGCGGATGTCTTACCAGCTTTGTTTCCTCAAGTTTAAGACCATAGTCCTTTAGAATAGTTGATAAACGCATTATCTATACCCTCCTATAATCCATTGCAACATCTACTTAAACAGTGTATATACTAAAAAGTGATACATTGCGCACATCATATAAAATCAATACAGCAAATATATATCTTTATTCCATACTCCCCTTTTGTACCCTTTCTACATAACTCATGATACTTGGAAATATTGTAGGTTCAATCTGCCGTGCCGAAAGCAACATTCCCTTCAATCTTTCAAATTCCTTTTTTTCTCGACATTCTTTGCATTTCTTATATTGATTTAATATTTTTTTCCTATGGCGATTAAGCAATACTTTTTTCTCATTCTTTATGCCAACACCTGTTATAACTTTAAAATCATTTCCCTGATAATAATGATCTTTCTTCACTTTTGCTTTCAGCCCGCATTTCTTTAATTCTATTGCAACCTTATTACGCAACTCTCTCGAAATTGGCTTCTTCGAGGAAAATGTCATATCATCAACATACAAAGAAAAAATACAATCATTTTGATGGGCAATATCATTAATCCTTTCAAACATATTCTTATATGTCCAAAAAACCACTAATTGACTCGAGGGACTACCCGTAGGAAGTTTATCATCATGAGTAACTAAATCTGTAAGTAACCACGCTATATCAGGTTCCATTAAAAAGGTTTGCTTAAACATATCAAAGATATGACTTTTATTAGCAGAATCATAAAAGTTTGATATATCCATGGTTTTTACAAAAGTACCCTGGATATGTTTTTCTGCATTTGTTATATAGCTACTATGCTTTTTCCCTGATATTACCCATTCTGGGGTTTCTATTCTTGCTAGCAATTTACATATTCTCTTTTGAATTCGCTTTATATCCTGATCAGGAACAGTAAAATGTCTTTCACCATCTCCATTCTGCTTAGGTTTTGAAAACTCATTATATTCATATTCATGCTTATATCTAAAAAAAGTTGGCGTTAACCCAAGCAGTTCCGCCAACTTTCTACGATTTCTTAATCTATATAATTTACTAACACTTATTGGATATGTTTTATTCAATCTCTAATTCCCCAACCTTTTCCATTATTTGTAAAAGCTTCATTCCAATATATGCCACCCTCTGTTTCTGCTTCATACTAGCTACACCCGCTTCTAAAGATTCCGCAAACAACATAAGTGTAGATTTCTTCATGTTAAAAAGCTTAGCATACCTATCAAGCACTTCAATAGAAGGTTGCTTTTTCCCATTCTCCAACTCAGAAATGTAACTTTGAGACAATCCTAATTCTTCTGCTAATTGAGCTGACTTATATCCATTAAACAGTCTTAAATATTTTAACGCCTCGCCCATAAGCGATCCTTCCTAAAAAAATAGATTAGTTGGCATTAGAATCGACTATCCAAAAACTTTTCAATGATAGTCTTGCACAAGAAGATTACAAATCTGCCAGCTAATCTTAAAATAGCATTTCTGTATCTCTTCCAAAACGCATTAATCCTATCAATGCCGGATTTGAAAAACACTTTAACTTTCAAGTAAAGCTTTCTCATATGCCTTACCTCCTTTCTCGTCCTAAAAAATTTTGGACGCCATCCAAGAAAGGATATTTGAATAGGGATGTTTTTCAAATCACTGACTAATCTAAACTTTAAGCGCGCACCATCTACGCGCTTCTTCGGTACCAGCCCGCTCATTGGCTTGTTATCATAGGCCATGGTACGATGGGGCATGATTCCCGGTTTGATTTAAGGTTTCCCTTCCAAGCATTTCTGCTCACTTTGTTTCACTGGATGGATTTTTATCCCTGTATTAAAGTAATTATAATTATAATACATTACCACTAATTGTCAATATAAAATATCGCTATGCGCGATATTTGATTCATAATTGATATCTTGTCTAATGCAAAAGGTCAATTTTTCTAAGCAATCTCGATCTCATAGTATCAAATTGCAACTCAGAATATGTGAGTGTATGTGCCTATCTCATCATTTATAAGTTCAAGATTGCCTGGCTGTAATGGACAGCCAGGCAAAAAACGCACTGCTCGTAAGACCATAAATCTCTAATGTCAACTTCTTCATTTTTTCCAATTAAACTAATCATATCGCCCCAAAACAATGCTCAAATTCTCCGTTCTGAAGTTTCTCAAAAGCCAACATTTCCAGCGCTTAAACTATCCATTTCATATTTGTACAATGACTGGCTGTAAACGCTATTATAAAAGTTTCCCACTGGTCAACTTTTATAATAGCGTTTACAACTGGCCTCTACAAATAAAAAAAATTTTATTCATTTATTCGCAAACGGCCAATCACTACTACACTATTTCACTACAGTCTAAATTTCACCACAAACAAACGCCGCAAGCAATTTGCGGCGTTTACAACAGCTTTCCCCACATGACTTCTTTAATACGTTGACGAATTAATTAAATCTCTCAAATATATTTCGTAATCACAAACATCTTCATCACCAGTAATATATCTTTTAACTATCATATGCGCAGGTAACTCTATATATTTCAAGGTTGGATCCATATCTACACATAGCTCTTCTCCTGTATTTTTAGATACCTGTTGCATTTCTATTCCTCCAAAAATCCTCAAGGTTCTCATTACGTTTTCTTATTGCTTCAATATTATTCTCCGCAAACACCCTATAGTCTTCAGGTAAAATCGGACTCGCTGATGCAAACCATATTATGTTATAATTTTCATCCACAAAAGATCCTTTTAATCTGAATCTCTCACAGAATGACTTAAAAGAGTCAAAAGACATATACCATTTTCGATAGTTTTCTATTGCTTCTAAAACAAGTAAGCATCGATTATATTCATCTTCCGTATGTTCTTTTGGGAGGAATTGTATTACATCATCTTTTTCTTTATCCTTATCAAAATATAATTTTAATAAATATAGCGTCCAATCAATCCGATCATAGAATGTCTTTTTCCCTCCCCTCATCCAATTAATAGTTTTTAAACGGTGTCCTCCGCGTGGCCATGCTATATGCCCACCAATAGTTCGTCCAACATTCAGAATCTCCACTATTTCTTTCCGTGATAATCCTGAATTCTCTGCCCAATAAATTGAAGGGCCAATATAATCAGTTGATAGAAGATAATCATTATACTTAATCGTATAAAATGGCGGCTGTTTTGAATTTGTTCTATTCATAGGATTACAATTACTCAATTTCTCATACTTTTCCCATGCACGATTATTCTTCCATAATGTTCCCCTATTAAAATACTGTTGTTCCCAGTTAATAGCATCACAATCTCTGAAAAACAAACTAATAAAATCGTCATATAGCTTCTTACATCCATTTGTATCAGGGTCTGGTCTGTTTACGTAATCATAGTCATATGTTATTTTATTCGAACTGCCAATAAGATAATTGTATTCAACATCCAGCTGTATTTTTCCTTTATCTTCCATTGTTTTTTCATCATAAAAGAGGGGATTAAATTGCATTAAACCAATCCCCTTCTCCATCCTCACACAATCAAACGTATCCCCATGCACAACGCTCTCCCCCGTCACTTCATACCCAAGCTTCTCATAGAACCCAACCGCAACATCCCTGCTCTCTATCACCACGTTCGTATATCCAAGCTCTGCAAGCCACTTCTCCGCTTCACTCATAACCTGCTTTCCAAGCCCTTTGCCACGATACTCAGGCAGTACAACAACGCGTCCGATAACAGCCGACTTCGCATCCATGCCATATAACCGACAGGTTGCGACAGGAAAATCATCGTCTGTGAGAACGATGTACTTTGTATCGGTTGTATCATGCTCATCGAATTCGCGCCTTAATGTAATATTGTGCTGTTTTGCCATTCCTTGTATTCGGACGTAGTACGCGCCTGCCTGCTGCCATGTTTCCGTTGCCCTTATTACCTTTATGTTCATATTCTCCCTCTACGATTTCTTTTTCTCACCTACTCTAATAGAAAAACGCGCCCATTACAGAGTTCATTTATAGAAAAATTGCTAATCAATAATCCTATCCAAAGTAAAAATATTAATCCCCTGCCTATTCCATGTATTATATGGTTCTCCAATCAATTCAAAAGCCTTATCGTAATACTCTTGTTTAATATCTTCATGCATCTTGTAAGCATCTTCCCATATAAGTTTGCTAAGGATTACGAAAATAACAACTTCTTCATCATCGGTAACATAAGATACAATCTTCTTGCCACGCTCATGCGTATACAGCTCAGCTGATCCATCATCTCGAAAGTCAATTTTAGAATGTAAATCATAGCAAGTTGACTTATCAAAAATATCATCCAAGGCTTCCTTATGTCGTGAAAATCCTTTAGAACATGTAATATACATCAAACTTCTTACTTGTTTTAAAATATCACTTTTTTTCATAATGATACCTTCCAGTACATATTTACGAATTCTTTTTTCTCCCCGACTCAATTAGCTCTTTCTCAAACGCCTCCGGGTTCTTGAGATAATAATCCTGATGGTATTCCTCCGCCTCATAGAAATTCTTAAACGGCAGGACTTCGACCTGAACTTTCTTTCCTGATTCCTGCTCTATTTTGGCGATCTTTTCAAGAGCTGTCTTTTTCTCGTCATCGGACATGTAGAAAATGGCCAGCGTGTAGGAAAAGCCTTTGTCGATAAATTGTCCTTCCGCATCGAACGGATCCACGTTGGCAAAATAGATATCAAGGAGCTTGTCATAAGATACCTTCTCGGGATCGTACACAAGCTTTATTGTCTCTCTGTGCCCTGTCTCCTGGTGCTTTACCTGCTCATATGTCGGATCCTTCTCATCTCCGCCGGCATAGCCGCATATAACCTCATCTACTCCGTACATTTTATAAATTGGTGTGACGCACCAAAAGCATCCACCTGCAAAATATGCTTCTTTCACGATAATTTCACTCCTTCCGTTTTCGCAATAGTAACTCTGTATTTAAATGTACCACATACCAATCGTTGAGCATACCTTTCTTTATATGCTAAAATAGGCTTCTATTAAGAAAAGAGAGATGGAGTACTGTTATGAAAAAGAAAACCCTTTTACCGATGATCATTGCATCTTTTTTATTGAGTGCCTGCGCAAACAGCGCTTCGCCTGAGCAGTCAAGCGGCGTAAGTGATACCGGTGCGGATACTGTAAGTTCCTCTGAGGCTTCTACTTCGGAAAGCGCTGATGTGTCATCTTCCGATACAGGCTATAAGCAGGCTTATAAGGAACTAATAGAAGCTGAGGCGGAAAAAATAGCTGCCACTTCGCCTGAGTCCGATGAATATGAGGAATGCATTGACTCATACACTATATATGACATCGACAAGGATAACATTCCTGAGCTTTTTATAAGATTTGGTCATTGCGAAGCTTCTTATTGTGGAAAGCTGTATACCTATGCAGACGGCAAAGCACAACTTGTAGAAGAAACCGGCATGTCGCACACTTCATTACATTCAGTTCCCGATGAAAACGGAGTCCTCTTTTATATGGGGCACATGGGAGTCATAGATTGTTACAAACTAATGCTCAAAGACGGAAAAGCTGAGTATGAAGAATTGTTCGAAGATGATATCAATGAACAGTCAGAGTCCGGAGAAGACGCAGAATCCAAAGACATAAACGACGTTGTTCCGGGTTCATATTATCTGGAGGAATACGACTATAACAACACGTATCCGATTGAAAAGTATGAAGTCATTGCAGATTTTTCTAAAGGAACTGCCAAAGCCGCATCTGATGCCTATACGTACCCTGATAATAATCCCGAATTCTACAACGAGCTGATGCAAGAAGGCGGCACCGTAAACGCCGCATCACTCGACAGTTTCATGAAAACACCGGGCGAAATACCTTTCAGTCAGCTCTTGGAAAAAAGTCAGATATACGAATATTATGAAGGCGACGGTGAAATAAACGGAACAACTTACGCCGATCTAAACTCAGACGGAATATACGAATGCATCTTCTATATAGGGGAACATAACGAATACTCAGATAATGACAAAGAATACCGCGTTATCCTGTCAGCTCAGGACGGCAAAGTATATGCTTATCTTGCATTTTCACCTTATGAAGATTCTGTTACCGAAGACGGATACTTTATAGAAGAGCCCGATGAATATGTAAGTGAACGCAGAGCAAAAAGAGTTTTCTTTGACAAGGAAAACTGCTTTACCTTCGGTGTTCCCTGTGAACAAAACTAATATCTTCAGCATATGATAAAAAGAAGCGCTCCTCATTCAAATTCAAATGAACGCAGTGAGTGCTTCTTTTTATTTAAAATCCTATTCTTTTTATCTCATCTACAAGATTTCTTCCGTATATCTCACATCCAAGGCAATTGGGATGAAGATTGTCAAGGAAGTATTCAGAAAAGTGAGGAACCAGCTTCATTCCTTCAACGACTTTTACGTTTTTGTACTGCCCGGCTATCTTTTTTACTTTCTCGCAAAAATCTATGAGCACGGGAAGTCCATCGACTGAATCGCCTCTCCAGAGAGGTGTTATGCACAGGATCGGGATTTCTTTTCCATAAATTCCTGTTAAAGTCTCATAGTACTCTTCCACTACGCTCATATCGCCGTCGCCGTACTGGTTGGTTCCAAGTGCAACAATGATCTTGTCGGGAGTGTATCCTTCCATCTTCATGAGCGACTTCTTGTCATACACATAGCCGCCGATTCCCTGGTTCAATATGTCATAATTAAGGATCTTGTTGGCTACGCTCACATATGTATTTGATGAACGAAGCGGTCCGTAGCCCTGAGTTATCGAATCACCGAGCCACAAAACTTTTTCCCCTTTGACAGCGGGTACAACCTTGTCATCTATCGTAAAGTTCTTTATAAGAGCCGTTGCATCGGCAGGAAGATATATCACTACATTCTTCTCGCCTTCCGGAAGTTCCCATTCGATCGTTCCGACATCCATGATGTCTTTTATATACTTAATACCGGTTACCAGTCCGTCAACGGTGATTTCAAAAGAATCAGGCGATCCCTTCCATATAATCTTGTAATCAAATGAAAGCTTATTTGCGGATGTAGTGAACTCAAGCGTTTTGGCTGTCGATGCAGTGCATCTTTCGTACCACATTTCAAAAGTGCCTTCAAAATATTCAATCTGCTTTTTGGAATACTGAAAAGCCTGAAGATATCCGTCTTTTGTCTCCCCAAATTCATATGCGCCAAAATAAATCTCTTTTAATTCTTCATTTGTCAGAACCATTTACATACCTCCCAAATTCCCCAAGTACTTCCAGTATATCATCTGAAAGCCTGTCGCACGTATTTTTCTTCATATCTTCTGGAAATCCGTAGATATGTTATCCCTGCATGGTCGCAGAATCCAGTCCGTTCTCCAAGTCTCCCTCTACAACTACAGAATGTCCGAAGAAAAGATCTCCGTCATAATAAAAAACCGAGAAATTGCCGTCGCTGTCCATCGACATGCTGTCTATCGAAATTTTCTGTGCAAAATCAGCTTCTGTTAATTCTGTGTAGTTTATGGGTTCGCCATCCTCATCAATCTCACAGTCACTTGACTGCCACTCATTTGCAAGTTCCGTAAGCTCTTTTGCCGCAAATTCGCGCATACTCTTATCCCGCTCAGCAAGATCCTTGTAAAAGAAATCCATATGAGCCAGCGCTTCACCGGCATCTTCCTGCCCGTCTTCCACTTCAAGAAATAATTTGGCCTTTTCTCCAAGCCAGTCACATTCTCCCTCAAAGTGGCCAAGGTCTTTATCAAGTGTCATTTCACCGTAGTTCTCGGTATGTATGACAACAGGCGCCTTGTACTTCAAAATAAGCCCGTCAAGAAACTCATCCGGCTCATTTACAGAAAGCATCGAAAGCGCGTAAAGACCGCTCATCCTGAATTCATTATTAACCCAGGGCTCTGCATTTTCTATATACTTTGGCGCAAGAGCCTTTATCTTATATACCGTGAGCTTATTAAACTCATCAAAATACCCGCGGTGTTCCTGCTCTATTTTGGTGGGAACGAATTTCATCATTGACCTTACGTCACTCTTTTGGCCTGTTGTGAGATTAATGTATCCCAATATCGGAACCGAAGCCGAAAACTTATCGCTTGCTCCAACGCCGCATGCTCCGCCTCCGCCGATAGCGACAAGGTACTCACAGGGACTTGTTTCATAATTATCTTTTTCCCAATCAGCAAGTGCGCCTATTCCGATTGCCGCAGGAAGCATCTTTAATTCTCTCCAAAAAGACTTGGTATCGCTGATATCACCCGTATTATAGAACTCGAGCAAAGTCTTCGTCACCTCGGCAATATCGGCTCTCTTTTGCATAACCTTATTGTTTACGCCGTCTCCAAGCCCCACTTCAAGATCAAAGTCATGCATATTGTCAAGTGCAGCCTGCACAAAGCTCACCTTCCCGACCGGCCTGTCTACTGAAAGCGTCACAAACTCCTGCGCATCCTCCGCCATCTTGCCTATATAGAGCTGTATCTGCTCCCAGGAAGGGGCTTCGATATCGTTATCGAAGTTGTTCATGAGGGTGAAGGTGATGGGGGTGGGTTCATTTGCTATGTTGTCAGCTATGCCTGGAGCTGCGGTGTTATCTATATTGTTGTCTTTTTTCTTTCCAAACCAAAACATTGTTTTTATTCCTTGTATAAGTGCGTTATTTTATTTAAGTATCTTGTTTACTCGGCAACTTCAATCCACTCCGTCACTCGTCGTCTCCAACCGGAATTCCCAGAATTCTGCTCTGGAAGCCCTTTCGAAGGCTCGCATAATCGGTATAGTTTATAGTGCATTTAAAGCGCTTGTTCCATGTATCCTTGAGTGTGTCACAGAT
>JAEEGJ010031533.1_pt1 | contig 10251 bp, 10 predicted proteins | sample 8958761 | NCBI WGS metagenome assembly JAEEGJ01 (sample SAMN16246546, study PRJNA631951) | gut metagenome | biome: gut microbiome; feature: rumen; material: RS-attached | host: Bos | place: Iran: Karaj | collected 2018-10 | reverse complement strand
CGCAAAATTCAGTATTTTTGCCTCACTAAAACCGCTGATTATGACACGCATCGAACGCATCACAAACATGGAATCCCTCTTCGACAAGAGCGAGGAGGTCGTCAAACGACTGGAAGCCGCCCTCAAGGACTTCGCCGAGTTGGAACACGACATCGCCAAGTTGGAGGCGTATTACAACTCGCCGCAGTGGCGCAAGGACTTCGAAGCCGACGAGGCCGGCAAACTGCCCAAGGACCTCAAGCGCGGTGTCTTGAGCGAGGACGGCATCTATGACTTGCTGTCTGATTATCAATGCTTGAAGGATCAGATTAGGACGATTGAATAAGACTTGGATGGCCTGACTGATACATTCAACTCTATTTCAAAGCTACAACGCCCCAATAATTAAAGTTCCAAACGAGGAAGCGGAGGAACTTGCCGACGAGGAGCAAGAGCATGGTTCCCACGGGCTTGGTTTTGAAAAAGCCGAGGGCGAGGGTGAAAATGTCGCCGATGAAAGGCACCCAGGCGAGCAGGGCGAGCCAGATGCCGTAGCGGTCGACTTTCTTTTTTTGACGCTCCATGGACTCCGGGCTCACCTTGAACCACCGCTCAATCCATTCCCAACGACCGATGCGCCCGATCCAATAGGTGGTGACGCTTCCGAGCCAGTTGCCCAAGGTGCCGACGACGAGGCAGCCGATAGGGTTGTGCGTGGCCATAAGCACAGCCACATACAGCGCGCCGGAGCTGAACGGCACGATGGTTGCCGCCAGAAAGGTGCACAAAAACAGGCCCAAGAGACCGAGACTTTCAAGCCAGGACATTGGAGCGGAATTTTTGGCAAAATTATGGAAAAATCCTGTTTCGTTTTCTTTAGTTGACTTGACAACAGACCTTTGTCATAATAGAAAACATAGTTTATTCCGTTTTGGAATAACCTTCATCGACAACAAGGTAAATCGTATCGCGGTGTATTCTTGTCTCCCTTTCATGGCTTTGCACCCGCGTCGCTTTGCGTCATTGCGAGGCCTCATTCCGTGAAAACGGAAGAAGCGATCCATTTATGACAGATTTATGTAAGATTTGTTTCTAAAAACACCCATTTCATTCCCAGCAACTTACCCGACAGCAAACGACTACTGTCGACTACAAACGTTTGTTCAACGGCTTTTTCTTGACAAGGTTTGCATCTTTGCGGCGTAATTCAAAATTAATACGGGTATGGACCACAACACAGACATCATCGTAGCCAAAGAAAAACCCACGATGCAGATGCAAGAAAACGAGATAGTGCTCTACCAACCTAATGAAGCCATTCATTTAGAAGTAAGAATAGAAGAAGATACGGTTTGGCTAAACAGGAATCAGATGGCTATTCTATTTGGACGCGATGTCAAAACCATCGGAAAGCACGTCAACAACGCCTTAAGAGAAGAACTGCAAGGCATGGCAACTGTCGCAAAATTTGCGATAGTTCAAAACGAGGGTGGCCGCAGTGTCGTAAGAATGGTGGAATTCTACAACCTCGACATGATTCTTTCTGTCGGATATAGGGTAAAATCCTCACAAGGCATACTCTTCAGACAATGGGCAAACACCATCTTGAAAGAGTACCTCCTCAAGGGCTACAGCATCAACCAACGCTTTGAACGCTTAGAACAACGCGTAAGCAAGACGGAAGAGAAAATCGACTTCTTTGTCCGTACCGCCTTGCCGCCCGTTGAGGGCATCTTCTTCGACGGACAAATCTTCGACGCCTACACTTTCGTCAGCGACCTGGTGCGAAGCGCCAAAAGCCGCATCATCTTGTTCGACAACTACGTGGACGACACGGTGCTGACCCTGCTCGACAAGCGTGCCGACGGGGTAAGTGCACAGATTTACACACGCAGCATTACCCAACAACTCGCCCTCGACCTGCAGCGCCACAACGCGCAATACCGTCCCATCGCCATCGATGCGTTCCAAAACACCCACGACCGCTTCCTCTGCATCGACGACACAGTATATCATATCGGTGCCTCGCTGAAGGACTTGGGCAAGAAATGGTTCGCTTTTAACAGGATGGAGATTGGGGCTGAGGCGCTGCGGAGGAAAATGGAAAAGAGCCAGCGCTTTGATTAAGGATTTGTTCATGCATAAAAAATACAATTTAAAACAAATCGCCATTTTTCTATATCTTTGCTGCATAAAACGAGACCCGATGAACAATCGCTTTTTTTATTACGCACACATTAAGGATTTCTTAACAGAGAACGAGGACCAAATCTTTGGAAAAATGTCAAGAAACGATGAGTATGACACGGCATCAACTCAAAAATTCGCATGGTTGGTTGAAATTTTCGTACTAAAAGAGGTGCTAAAAGCTTATCAAGACGAGGATTGCTGGGTTGCTTTTGAATACACGATTCCTAGAATCGGTAAAAGAATTGATGCTGTCGTATTACTTAGAGAACGTGTTTTTGTTTTGGAATTTAAAGCAGGAGAAGACTCCTATAATCGTCAAGATATTGATCAAGTATTGGATTATGCACTTGATTTAAAGAATTTTCACCAAGGAAGTTCTGACCGTATGATTGTTCCCATCTTGATTGCTACTGAAAGCTCTAACCATTCGAAAACTATTCGGTTATCTCATTATAACGACGGAATATATGAACCGCTGTTAACAAACAGAGAGGGGCTCCCCGAAGTTTTTCAAATGGTTATAAACGAACCGTTATCAATTAATCAGTATCAGGTTTCTTTATCTGACTGGATACGCAGCCGTTATGCTCCAACTCCAACAATTATCGAAGCGGCCAGCGCCCTATACACTCAGCATTCTGTCGCAGACATCACTCGTCATGAAGCAGAAGGAGCACAATTAGAGCGAACAACCGAATATGTGATGCAGGTTATTCATGACACGAAAAAACGTGGCGAAAAAAGCATCTGCTTTGTCACGGGTGTTCCTGGTGCTGGGAAAACACTTGTTGGTCTAAACGTTGCCATTCAACAATCTGAACAAAAACAAAACGGGAAAAGGGATCTCGCTGTTTATCTTTCCGGTAACGGCCCCTTAGTAAAAGTACTTACAGAAGCACTGGCTCGAGACAAAAAACGCCAAGAAAACGAACGGGGCAATAAATATAACATCACTGATGCCAGAAGAGAAGTCGGTCAGTTTATTCAAATCATACATCGGTATCGTGATCAAATGCTTCAAAAACTGCGCACACCCATAACAGACGATAGAATTGAAATAGACCCAGAAAAAGAACTAAAAGATCAACATGCAGGTTATGCAGAAGTAGAAAACATCGCTATTTTTGATGAAGCACAACGTTCATGGGATAAAGAGCATTTGGCTTCTTGGCTAAACCGCAAGAAAGGTGTAAACAATTTTCCGATGTCTGAAGGAGAGTTTCTCATTTGGTCGCTTGACCAACGCCAAGATTGGGCCGTGATAGTATGCCTTGTAGGTGGAGGGCAAGAGATAAACACTGGCGAGGCAGGAATTGGCGAATGGGTAAGGGCAATGAATGAAACATTTCCAGATTGGAATGTTTTTATCTCAAGTCATTTGACTGCAAAAGAATATGCGGAAGGGAAAGTCGAAGAATTACTAGAAAACAACTCTAAAGTTACATATTCTGAAGACTTGCATCTTGCAGTTTCCATGCGCTCATTTCGTGCAGAAAGCTTATCAAATATGGTTCATGAACTACTCGATGGTAACGCGGATAAAGCACAACAAATCTATCATGAGATAAACAAGAACTATCCTATTGTGATTACAAGGAATCTTGATATCGCAAAGAAATGGCTTCGCAAACAAGCAAGAGGCACTGAAAGATATGGCCTTTTAGCTTCATCAAAAGCTTATCGGTTGAAACCATTAGCCATTGACATGCGCTGTCAACCCGACACAGTTCATTGGTTTCTTGACGATATTGATGATGTTCGTTCGTCTCTTTTTTTAGAGGATGCCGCAAGTGAATTTGATGTTCAAGGACTTGAGCTTGATTGGACATGTTTGATATGGGACGGCGACCTAAGAAGAAACACAAATGACTGGGATTATTACGAATTCAACGGTGGTAATAAATGGAATCGAATTAACAAGGAAGAAAGGAAAGCCTATCAATTAAATGCCTATCGGGTTTTGTTAACCCGTGCTCGTCAAGGAATGGTTATTTGTGTGCCTGCAGGCGACGAAAAGGACCAAACAAGATTACCAGAATTTTATAACCCTACTTTTGAATATTTAAAAACTATTGGTTTTGAGGTAATATGAACCACATCGAAGTCGTAGCAGCCATCATCCGAAAAGAAGACAAAATATTTGCCACCCAGCGAGGCTATGGCGAATGGAAAGATTGGTGGGAGTTTCCTGGCGGAAAAATGGAACAAGGTGAAACTCCAGAAGAGGCGTTGAAACGTGAAATCTGCGAAGAACTATCGGCAGAAATCAATGTAGATGAGCTTTTCGGAACTGTAGATTATGACTATCCCAAATTTCACTTAACAATGCATTGCTATCTTTGCACTCTTCAGACAAATGCGATGCACCTTAATGAACATGAATCTGCTCGGTGGCTCGCGAAAGACGAGCTAGACAGTGTGAAATGGTTACCGACAGATAAATCTATTATTGATAAACTCAAAAACCAATAACCATTATGTCCTGCCTCCAAGCCATCCCAGCCATTATCTTCCCACCGCTGAAGGGAGCAACCACTTATGAATGTGACCAAAAAGTAAAATAGCGCAACCTGTTATTTTACTTTTAACACGGAAAGTAAAATAAAAATGGGGCGTATTTTACTTTTTATGCATAAAGTAAAATAAAAAAAGATGTATTATTTGCAGAATAACCAATGCCATAAATAATCAAGAATCAAAACTTTACCACTATCATGTCCTGCCTCCAAGTCATCCTAGCCATTATCTTCCCGCCGCTGGCGGTGATCGACCACGGATGCGGGTCGATGCTCATTGTGCTTCTGCTCACACTTTGCGGCTGGGTGCCGGGCGTCATCGCTGCGCTGATTATTCTGAACAAGAATAAATGATGGAGATTGGCGGATTTTTTGTATTTTTGTGGGAAATATCCAGCCATGCAAGACAACACTGAACTCTTCCAACCTCAAGAACTTCAATCGCCTTTCGAAACCATCAAGGAAACCGACAGCGAAGACCGTGAATGGTGGAACTCCCGAAAACTGGCGCGGCTGCTCGGCTACCAGAAATACTGGAACTTTGAACGGCTTATCACGAAAGTAACGCCTTTTCTGCAAAAAGAGAAAGGCTTGGACTTGAAGGAGCATATTGTGGAGATTGAAGAGATGGCACAACTTGGATTAGGTACTGCCCGAATAGTAAAGTCTGTAATGCTATCCCGCACGGCTTGCCTCGCCATCGTGTTGAACGCTGACCAAAGGAAACCATTGGTGAAAGCCGCCAAAGAGTATTATGTAGATAACATGACCTCCACAGACCTTGCCACAAGCGTCGAAGGCAATGTCCTAATGTATCGCTCATCAACGGGTAAAGTGAACATTACTGTAGTTTTTAACAATGAAACTTTCTGGCTGTCGCAAAAACGTATGGCAGAGTTGTTTAATGTGACAGTCCCAACAATCAATTACCATTTGCAGCAGATTGACGAAAGCGGCGAAGTCCATTTGTCCGAGTCAATTAGAAAAATTCGAATTCCGTCGGACAAATGGGAAGACGAAGCAGTTTTGATGTACAATCTTGATGCCGTCATTGCCGTTGGCTACCGCGTAAACAGTTATGAAGCCACGCAGTTCCGCCGTTGGGCCACCGAGGTGCTGAAGCAATACATCATCAAAGGCTTTGTGATGGATGACGAACGACTGAAAGGGAAAGACGTTTTTGGTGCCGACTATTTCGAGGAACTGCTTGAACGCATCCGCGAAATCCGCACTTCGGAACGACGTTACTATCAGAAAATCACCGACATCTATGCCGAATGTAGCAGCGATTATGACGCACAAGCCGAAACGACGCGGCAATTCTACAAGACCGTTCAAAACATGATGCACTATGCCGTGACACACCAAACCGCCGCGGAAATTATCTACGACCGCGCCGATGTCGAGAAGCCTTATATGGGGCTGATGACTTGGAAAAACGCTCCCGATGGCCGAATCATCAAAAGCGATGTCACCGTTGCCAAGAACTATTTGTCAGAAAACGAAGTCACCCGACTGAATCTGATTTCCACAGCTTTCCTTGACATGGCAGAAGACCGTGCCCAACGTCATATCCTTATGAAGATGACCGACTGGAAAAAATTGTTGGAAGGCTACTTGAAAATCAGTGATTACGAAATACTTGAGAATGCTGGCAGCATTTCTCACGAAGAAGCCGAAGCAAAAGCACTTGGAGAATACGAAAAATACCGCAAGATCCAAGACCAGACTTTCTTATCCGATTTTGACAAGTTTCTTGAAAGTATAAAGTAACAACATAAAAGTGTAGAAATGAAACGACTCAACCTTTTCCTCATCGCCGCCATCCTGTTCTGCGGCAACCTTGTGACTCGAGCACAAGACAACGACGTCACGTTGTATTTCAGCGCCGAAGAAATGCCTGACCTCATCAAATGTCTGCCCCCGCCGCCGGATACCATCGGGACGGACTTCGCCAACGACATCATGCGCTACATGTGGGGCAAGCAGCAACGCAACGACCCGGAACGCGCCGCCCTCGTCTTCCAAGATGCCGTGTGGAACTACGACTCGCTCTTCGCCGTGTTTAAAGTGCCCTTCGGCCTCGAAATCACCAAGGAAGGCACTCCTGAGATTTATAAGTTCATGATTAACAGCCTCTCCACCATCGACCCGACACGTGTCAAGCCGAAGGCTTTCTACCATCGCAAGCGGCCGTTTGAGCGTTTCCATGAACACATGCTCACGAGATATGAGGAAGCGGAATTGTCGGGCGAAGGCTCCTACCCCTCTGGACACAGCCAGCGTGGCTATGCCACCGCCTTGCTGCTCTCCGAGATCAACCCCGACAATGCCGACACCATCATGGCGCGTGGATACATGTACGGCGAAAGCCGTGTCATCGCAGGCGCCCACTGGCAGAGCGATGTCGACGCCAGCCGCCTATGCGCCGCCATCGGCGTGAGCCGCCTACACACTAGCCCAGAGTTTTTGACACAGCTCGAGAAAGCACGCAACGAGTTCCAACGGTTGACAAATAAGCTGTCGCCCACCGACGACTTCAGCCAGTTTGTGAACATTGCAGATGTCATCCCCGACGCCATTCTGGAAATTCGCTACTACAGCACTTACAACTTCGTCGGGACACGTGTGGACGGCTATCTGGAGCCCGTCGCACTGCTCACCCGACAGGCCGCCGACAGCCTCCGTGCAGTGAGTGATGACCTGAAAAAACAAGGCTACCGCCTGAAAATCTACGATGCCTACCGTCCGCAATGTGCCGTCGACCACTTCATGCGTTGGGGTGCCGACGTCAATGATACGCTCATGAAGCCCTATTTCTACCCCGAAGTGCCCCGTGACAAACTTTTTGAGTTGGGCTACATTGCTGAAAAGAGCGGTCATACCCGCGGCTCCACCGTCGACATAACGCTTTTTGACATGGCTACGGAAAAAGAAGTGGACATGGGCGGAACCTTTGACTGGTTCGGCTTGGAAAGCCATCCCGACTTCGGTGGCAACCCCAATACTGGCAGATACAAAGCCAACGGCCGCATCACCGCCGAGCAGTTCCACAACCGTATGATCTTGCGCGAGGCCATGCTGAAACACGGTTTCAAACCCATCGGCGAAGAATGGTGGCACTTCACACTGAAAAACGAACCGTTCCCCGACACCTATTTCACTTTTCCAGTGAAGCAACTCTAACGAAAAAAACTTACAAAGACTTATTCGATTACTACTTTTGGACATGAAAAACAAACTAATGCTATTGGCAATTACATCGTTGGCGATGATAACAACTGCTTGGGGACAAGTGGAAGCGTTATCAGAAAAAGATACCATTGCAACACAACGCATCCTTGAAATTCGCGAAATCTGGTCCGATAATCCCATTCAAGTGGAAAACGACTTCCCGAATGCACTTATCAGGAATTTCGCTAAAGCCTTTGCCGGTAAATACGTTCAGTACAGGCCAAATGAAGCGATGATGGACTATCTCAAAAAACCCGGAGACTACTCTTGGGAAAAAAAGCACTATTATTCGGAAGACCTCCCCCGTAATGGCTATATCAAATGCGACATGGGTGGACAGTTCGACTACCTAACAGAGATGTGTTATTGGCGTCGTCCCAATGGGCACCAGCTGGTGGGCGTCCTGATGCAGATAGGTCACGAAGGTGAAGAATGCGATGCGTTGATTCTGTTTTACGACTTCGACCCAAAAACACAAGTGATGTCACCCGACACCACAATCCATCAAACCGTCATGCAAATCGTGAATAACCACACGGGCTCACTTTTCTTCGAATTACCCAAAGAAGGAAAAGACATCAATGTAATGGCAGTGCGGTGGACAATGGAAGACGATTTCATCTATGACCATTTCTTGCTCAAATGGAATGGCAACTCTTTTGACGAAGCAAAGATTGAAAAAGAGGTTGAATAACCACAAGAAAAGGGGAAAATCATTTGCCAAAGACCGTTTTGAAGAAATCCACCGTGTGGCCAACGACTTGCTTGCGACGGCGAGTGATGGTATGGTTTTCGCCTTCCACCACTTTGAGGGTGGCATGAAAGCCGTAGGCCTCCAAGTATCGCTCGCTGCACCACATCGGCACGATGCCATCGCGGTCGCCATGAAGGAGGAGCACAGGGCCTTTGTAGGCCGCCGAGGTGCCATAGATGTCGAGCTGCTGCGTGGTGATGAGGTATTCGCGCCCCAGCTTATACAATCCCCAACAGCGGATGTATTCCGGCGGGTCCTTAGGGTCGAATGTCGCATTGAAGAACTTACCACCCTGACAAGCTTCCTTAATGACCGAGCCAGGAGCAATCAGCACCACACCTGACGGCGCTGTACACTCAGCAGCCAATCGTCCAGCTGCCATCGAGGCAACGACACCACCTTGCGAGTGACCCATCAAGCCCACGCCATTCACATACGGCAGGCTATGCACATAATCCCAGACGGCGCGCGCTTCGGCCAGCTCCTTCTCGATGGTCATATACTGCTTGCGGCCATCGCTCTTGCCATGTCCACCGAAGTCGAAGCGGATGGAGGCGATGCCGGCTTCGGCAAGGCCTTTCGCGAGCTGCGGCATAGGGCCATAATCCTTGCTGGAGAAGATGCCGTGCATCAGGATCACCATCGGGAATTGGTCGGTTGTTGGATCAAACCCATCGGGCAAAGTGACCTTATAAGCAATCTCGCCTTGAGGACCTCGGATGGAGGCTTTTTGCGCTTGGCAACCCGATAGAAACACTAGGCCAAGCACTGTCATAAGTAAATAATTAACAAATTGTCTCATAAATAGATAACGATGATTGCCGCAGTTTATTATGTATAGCTGTGCATATTAATCCACCTTATTGAGATTCCCTAGGGAATGGTGTTGGAATGTGGTCTTATAAACGGCGGCATAAGCAAGTCACCCCTTTGTATGCCCCACAAGCCGCCGCGTATAGAAAAAAGAACGACCTCCATTCCCTTGGGAATCTAACTAATATCTTTTTAGATATACATGGTTTTGAACAGTAACTTATAACACATGTTTTGATGAATAGATGATGAATAGATATTTTGTACCTTTGCATGTTCAATACATTTCAATGATGAAATCTAACTTGCTATTTCAAGCGCTAACGAAATTTCTCCTCGGCGTCATCATTTTGGGTCTGCTCATCTTTTTGCCCGCAGGCTCGCTCCACTATTGGCAGGGCTGGCTGCTGATGGGTATTTTGTTCGTCCCCATGTTCATTGCTGGGCTAGTTATGATGGCGAAAAACCCAGAACTGCTGCAGAAACGGCTGAATGCCAAGGAACAGGAAAAGGAACAAAAGACCGTCGTGGCGCTGAGTGGTTTGTTATTCATTGCCGCCTTCGTTGTGGCAGGCTTCAACTGGCGCTTCCAATGGTGTGTGCTGCCGAATTGGGTCGTGTGGATTGCAGCCGGCCTTTTCTTGGTGTGCTACCTACTTTATGCCGAAGTCCTGCGCGAAAACACCTACCTCTCACGCACCATCGAAGTGCAGGAGCATCAAAAAGTCATCGACACAGGGCTTTATGGCATCGTCCGTCACCCGA
>JAEEGJ010031531.1_pt1 | contig 10252 bp, 12 predicted proteins | sample 8958761 | NCBI WGS metagenome assembly JAEEGJ01 (sample SAMN16246546, study PRJNA631951) | gut metagenome | biome: gut microbiome; feature: rumen; material: RS-attached | host: Bos | place: Iran: Karaj | collected 2018-10 | reverse complement strand
CAGTTATCCCTGGTGTACGCAAAGACATGATTGTCCGTGGCATCGAAATACAAAATGTCCTTCGTTGGGATCATTCTGATACTCTCATCCGCATAAACAGCCATGGTATCCTTGGTAACACCATCCTTGAGGCGACGGATCGTCTTTAGAACCTCGTCGTCAAGCTCTGCCATCCTTATTATGATTTCATCCTCTTCACCGGGTGCCGGCGACTCAATCGTAATTTTCATTATCTATCTTTCTTTTTGCTTATTGATAAACATATTGTGGAAATGATGATAAAGACTACCCCTACTCCAATAAGTATACCTACTTTTCCTGCATCGGACAATTGGCTTCCACTCACAAAGAGGTCCATCCCCATGGCCTTGTCAACTTCCTCACGTACAATCTCAGGTATCCCGTCAAACAGGTTGTTTTCAAGTGTCATGAGCATCACCTTTCTGAAAAGTGAGGTTCCGTAGATAAAAGGAAAACACTTAACAACCTTCTGCATGGTATCGCTCATCGATCCAACAGGAAAATAAATTCCGCCGAGGAATCCCGCAAGTGTTCCGAGGATTATTCCGATGCCGCTCCAGGCGCTCTGGCTCTTAACCACACAGGCCATAAAGAACATGATCGCGGAATACACAAATGTATTAAGCATTATCAAAAGCATGAGCCTTACATGTGTCCCGAAGGAAAGTATCTCCATCCCCTTGTATACGCCAATTGCTTCCGTAGCTGCAAATGTGATAACGCTCATGAACACCCCCGCAAGCCATGCGCCTGAGATATAGCCAAGTACGAACACAGGCCTCTTAACAGGCATCACAAGAAGTGAATTAAGGCGGTTACCTGTTCTGTCCTTTATCATGTTTGAGTAAAATGCATGAGTAACAGTCGCTGCATTTATCGTAAGTATACCGGCGCAAACCCAGAGAAAACTGAACTGATCCACCATCCTGGCATCAGTGTCCGTGCCTCTTCCCGGCACAAACTTAATGGCATCCATAAGCTCGCTGTTATTAACATCACCAAGGAAAAATACCATCAGCAAAATAATTATCATCATGGATAAAAGTGAGAAAAATACTGCTGAATGGTCCCTGAAATACAAACCCAAATTCCTTTTATTTATCGCAAGAAAACTTCTCATCACACTGCCCTCCCATATTCCTTAGTCACATTCAAAAATACGTCGTCCATCTTTCCTTGAATTATCTCGAATCCGTCAATCACACCCCTTAGCCTGCCTGCTGTCTCTGCAGCAGCGAAGGGATTTCCGGCTTCAACACATGCACCGTAGGATGTCTCAATCAGGTTTTCTTTTCCTACAATCTCTGCAACTCTGCCAAAATTATCCTCATTAAAATACAGCCTCAGACTGTCCTTAGCGAACTGATCCTTTAATTCAAAAGGTGTTCCCTCAGCCAGCTTTTTTCCCTTATTGATTATGATTATCTTATCTGCTGCCTGAGCTTCCTCCATGTAGTGTGTTGTGAGGAAAACAGTCATATCCGTGCTTTCCCGAAGCTTCTCAACTGCTTCCCAGACATCAACTCTGGTTGCGGGGTCAAGTCCCGTTGTGGGCTCATCCAGGAAAAGAATACGGGGATCATGGATCAGTGCTCTTGCTATATCAACTCTTCTTCTCTGTCCGCCTGAGAGCTTGTCGTATCTTCTGTTCCAGATCTCATCCAGTTCAAAACCTTCTCTGAACTCTGCGAGACGCTCATCCGTCTGTTTCTTGGTCAGTCCGTAATAAGCTCCTCTGGTGTAAAGATTTTCTTTGACCGTCAGCTTATCGTCGAGAACCGAGTTCTGAAAAACTATTCCGATGAGTGACCTTATCTTGTCGTCATCCTCACCCAGCTTATTGTCGAATACCTTAACCTCGCCGGATGTCTTCTGAAGGATCGTACTCAGTATATTTATCGTAGTGGATTTGCCTGCTCCGTTTTCTCCCAGGAAAGCGAAGAGCTCACCTTCTTTTACTTCGAATGAAATGCCTTTTACCGCTCTGTGCTCTTTATAATCCTTGATCAGGTTATTAACTGTTATTGCGTTCATGCTGACCTCTTTTCTGTGTGTTTCTTTGTTACAAGTGCATCATAATCGTGAAAAGAGGAAGTGCAAAGCGGTTTGCTACCAACATGCATTTTGGGGATACTAAGATGCAAAATAAGCAGTGGGGCCGGTGAAACGTCCCCCTGTTTCACCGGCCCCACTGTCATCTTCTCTATACTTATTCTTCATCCCTCATCTCATCAAGGGCTTCGTTTATCTTCTCTTCATCCTTCTTGGCCAGCCAGAAAGTGGCGGCCCAAGTAAATCCGTAGATAATAAATATCATCCCCGCTATGATCAGATATTCGCTGAGCTTCTCATACCATCCGAACAACGTGGCGAACAAACTTACCGCAGCAAATATACATAAGAAATGCAGCACCACCTTCAGTTTAAAAGTTCTTCCTGTAGAGATATCATCCATGAAGATGATCGATGGCACGGAACAAACAAACGCACACAGGATTATTGATAAAGGAATGAACCACTGCCACCTGAGATATGCATCCCCCGTGATCAGATAATCCACAGCCTCCTGTATGCCCAATCCGAAAAGTATCGCACTTGCTATCATCAGCGTTTGATTAAAGATAAGTTTTAGTTTAGTCATCACACACCCAGCTTTCTCTTAAGATCTTTAACGTAATTCCTCGAGATCACCATCTGCTCACCATTTAAGAGCTCTGCGATCATTCTACCGTTCAGTTCGGACTTTACGCCTTTTATCTTACGAATATTTATGATAAGCGACTTGGAACATCTGAAGAAATTTGAACTTAATATTTCTTCAAGTTCATATAACCTGTGCTTGGTTTCATAGCACATATCCTTGGTATAGACGAAGGTTTTCTTGTCCACGGATTCTACGTAGTAGATAAGATCCGTTCCAAGCATAAGGCTCTCTCCGTAATCCATGCTTTCTTTGTCCGTAACCGGAATACTTCTGCGATTATTTTCAAGGAGTTCAACTGCCGCCTTGATCCCGTCCGTCACATTAAGGGTCCTTATTACCGCACCCTCCTTATCGCCGGATTCAACTTTTTCCAATACTACTTTCATCTTAACCTGCCTATCTTTAACACAAAAGGGCAGGCACTCACATAAAGTGAGCACCTTGCCCATTAAAGAGAATTAAGAATAAGAGCCGAATTTACGGCATTCTCTATTCTTCGATCCATAAGACCTCCGGTCAATTCTTCTTGATAAGTCCTCTGAAAGCCAAAGGGGACAGATCCTTCTTATAGAAAATCTCGGTGAGAACCTTACAAATTATGCATCCTGCTATAGAGCATACATAAGCAAAAATCGCGCTTCCGGCAAAAGTAAGTTCTATAGGATTTTCACTTCTGAAATATCCGTTTATCGCAAACATCATCACCATAATCGATATTACCATAAACACTGTAGCAGCCACAAAATATTTGTAGGCAATTCCGAAGTAAGCCAGCATGAAGAACAGGCATCCGCCGAGTATGATCAGGGTCTGGCACTGAAGCTGAGCTTTTGAAGGATCCTGCATGATAAACATATAATGAATTATCAGCACGATCGTAAGTGATATAAACATCCAGGGAATAACCGCGATCATCGGATAGTTGCACTGAATCTTTTTCTTATAGGGTGAAGCCTGAACCAAGGTCGATATGTCCGAGGACATTATCATCTGATACAGGAACATTCCCGACAATACTATGTAGAAGCTTCCGGTGGACTGTGTTCCCCTGGTTGCAAATTCCATAAGTATACCGATCAGAAGGAACAATCCCGCCATCATAAAGTTAACCCTTATCTTAGCGCCGTATCCGACTATCTTATATGCTGTCTTTAACTCATTTAAAAGATTATTCATGATTTTGCCTCCTCGGGAGCAGAAAACGTCTCAACCTTGTAGACCTCCTCGAGCGGTTCACCCTTTCCTCTCATGGTAGGAGTGAAAATAAATGCCCAGAATACCACGAATCCGATGATTGCAAGAGGGATCATACTCCAATCCACTACCGCACCCTGCATTGAAGATGTGGAAAGATCTCCGCTAAGTACCATGATCATATTGTTATTGAAGAAATGCATTACGGTAACAACCCAGATATTCTTGGTCTTCATATATGCGTAGCCGAAGAAGATAGCATATGAAATACAGGTAACTAACTGAGTGCAAAGCATCTGCACGCCCGTTTCGGTTGAATAGAACATGAAATCTTCACCGATGTGCCATACTCCCCAAACAATACCAAGGAGAATGGTTCCGAAAGCTACACCGAATTTCTTCTGCATGATGGGCTGGAGGTAATATCTCCATCCGTATTCTTCTCCGAAGAACATAACGAAGGTAAGAGGGAGATTGAGGAAAACATTGAACCACATTACTCCAACGCCATCGTAAGTGAACATTGAGACAAATTCAGTGAAGACATCTGCGATCCTTCCTTCCTGAGCGCATCCGACAATAGTAAGAACCAGGAGTCTTCCAAAGAAAAGCGCTACATAGAGAAGAATAAACATCAGTGACTTTCCGGGATTCTTAAATCTGAGACCGGCATTTGCTCTCTTTTCCTTGCCGCATACACAGAGTAATACGATAGAAAGGATACATACGATTATTACAACGGTGGTCATAAGGTTGTAATACAGATCCACGGAACCAATCGCGGTTTCAATGGTCTGAGGTGCAAATACGCTGAGTGCACTTGCAAAAACTCCCAGAAGAGTTGTAACGATTATTGTTATGAAAAATGCCTTAGGAAGTTTTCCCTCATTATAAGAGAACAGTTTTCCGAGCACTACCGCACATGCGGGATAAAACATCTGAACCAGTACGAACACGCTGGTATCCTGGCCGTTCTTAACTCCCATATACATGAGAGGAAGCATCAGATAATTAAGTACAAATGCTACAGCTATAAAAATCCATAATTTCTTTTTGGAATCGTCTCCGAATCTTCCCATTTTCTTTTCTCCAAACGAGAGCCTGAATTTACTGATCGCTCTCTCAATCATAATAAAAGATACAATAAGTGAAAGTGTTGCCAATACAATGATCCACAGATAAGGATTGGTGCCGGGCCTTAAAATCGAAAAAACCGATCCGAACAAAAGTCCTCCGCTTATGAGCGATACGAGCATCATTGCAAATATTCCGTCCTGGAAGTTATAAACCATTCTGGTTATCATAAATCCTACGGTTATCGCAAACACCTCTGCCAGTGCAAGGCAAAGAGCCAGCGCTGCGACCTCTGCTCCATTTGATGCTATTCCCGCGCTATAAAGCGCACTCTTGAAAATAAGGACAGGCGGAAGCAGAACAAGGAAATTAAGTATCACCCTTCTTATCTGGTCTCCTATTATGGCCAGTCTGAGCACGCTCTCACCCTTGAGAGAATTTCTCAATATTCCGAATTCGTATTCTTTGGAAAACAAACCCTGAAATACAAAGAAGTCACCGTACATGTCGGCCATCATAAGCACACCAACTATCGCGACCGTCGTTACAACCATATCATCCGACAACACGGCTACGAAAAGCCCTACTACTACTCCGATCACCAACTCAAGTATCGGAAATATGATGTTGTATTTGAGCGGGCTGAAACACATATATGATTTAATTAGTTTCTTCATTACACTTCCCGCCTTTTACAAAATACTTCCGGTGTAGAGCTTGGAATTGTGTTTCATAACCGCAACACATACCTGCGAAAGTGTAGGCATTTCAGTTACGACATCAAGTCCCTTGAGGTTTTCCAGATCCTTGGTAAGTGCCATACCCTCAAATCCGTAATTATTTGAAGTAATGGTGTAGAGAACTTCTGAAGCGGCTTCTTCGTCTTTCTTGTCACCCTTTACCACAGTGTATTTCTCCTTAAGTTCCTCGGAAAAACCGCTCTCTACAATGTTTCCGTTTTCAACGATGATCGCATAATCCGTTACCGCTTCCATGTCAGCGATATTATGTGTTGAAAAGAGAACCGACTTGTTGCCTTCATCAAGAAGAAGATATGAGCGGATCATCTCGCAAAGCTTGTCTCTCATAAGAGGATCGAGAGGAGAAGCGGGCTCATCGAGGAGAAGCACATCAGTCTTTCTCGCAAAAACACCTGCAAGCTTAAGCTTCATATTATTACCGTCGGAAAGATCCGAGATCTTCTTGCCGTCATCAGCGGGAACTTCCAGCTTATTGCAGATATCGATGTATTTTTTTTCATCAAAATTATCAAAGAGCAGTGACTGAATATCCCTTCCCTGCTTGATCGTCCAGGAAGGAAGATAGTAATTACCGGTTCCTTCATATCCGATACGGTTCTTGACCTCGGGATTTACCTCTCTGTCATGATCATCAAACTTATCGAAGAACTTGAGATTTCCTTTGTAATCAAGCTTGATGCCTGCAAGAATGTCGAGAAGAGTCGACTTGCCGGCTCCGTTTTCTCCGATAAGTGCGGTGGCAAATCCCTGAGGGATATCAACAACCGGAACATTCAGTTCAAAATTCTTGTACCTCTTTACGATGTTTTCACCGTGAATACAGCTCTTAAATTCCATTTCTTAATTCTCCTTAAGCGAAAGCAATACTTTTAATGTCTCTATGAGCTCCTTCTCAGATAATCCGGCGATCCTTGCGGAAGCTATCGCCTGCATAAGCCCGTCTTCGACCTTACGCATATGCTGCTCTTTAAGCATCTCTCCGTCCTGAGCGTTTACGGTATAGCCTTTACCCTGTACCGCCGTGATCATTCCTTCTTCTTCCAGAAGCTCATATGCTTTCATTGTTGTGATCACGCTTATTTTTAATTCTTTGGCCAGTCCTCTTATACTTGGAAGGTATTCGCCCTCCTTAAGCCGTCCTTCCAAAATGTCGGTTCTGAAGCTGTCCGCTATCTGCTGATATATCGGGACCCCCGACGATTGTGAAATAATCATTATTACCTCATTTCGTTAACCCGTTTATCAGTTTCATTTATTAATATCATCCTTACACTCACAAATAGCCGCTTTACTGATAAGTGCTGCGGAAGTTATCAGCATCATGGGTGCATATAAAGGAATATCTATGGCTTCAACCATATTCATGAACAAAAGTGCTACACCGACCAGCGCCTGAAGAACTGCTGCGTACAAGATCATTTTCATATTTTTTGATGATTCCTTGATGGTCTTATAATTTCTAACGATCATATCTGTACCTCCTTATTCATCTTCTGTTTTTCAACTTGTAATTGATCAAGCAAATCCAGTTAATAACTACTCCGATGGCCAGGATAAGCATTTCTTTCCAAAGTGCTATGTTCACCACTCCGCCGATATCCAGGATCAGAAGCGCCAGGGCCGTGAGTGACATTGCCGCAGCAAAGATCCACAACATGAACATGACCAGCGACATCTTTCCGTACTTGCCGAAATCAACTTCTTTCATATTTGCCTCCCTGTGACTGTTTATATTAACTGTTCATGTGTTATATATACACCCACAACACTACCCTGTCAACATATTTTTTTGATATAATTTTCATAGCCTAAATTGAAATTCGAATTTCCAGCACGTGGTTTACATAATGTCATTCACTGGAATTTACTCTTGCACATACTTTTTTCTCCTTTTTATGATGAGTACGGTTATCTGTCCGCATAGAAAGGAGTCCCAGTGAAAAAATATAAAAAGGGAAACGGACACCATCTGACTTTGTCAGATAGAACTTATATCGAACAAGAACTGACCCAGGGAAACAACTTCAAATCTATAAGTGAATTTTTAGAAAAGGATCTTTCTACTATCTCAAAGGAAGTAAAGCTGAACAGGTATACGCCTCTGTACTCTAATCATCCTTATGGCAAATGTGATCGATGCCTTCATTACGAGGAATGCACAAGAGTCTTAAGCTCATACAGATCACCATCCGGCTCTGATCAGATCAGGAGCAATTCTGCATGGAGATGTCCGGACTATGATCCACACACCTGCGCGATTTTAAGAAGACCCCCGTATGTATGCAACGCTTGTGAGAATAGGGTCAAATGCAACAAGATCAAATATATGTATTCAGCGATAAAAGCCCAAAGGTCGTATGAACTGCGCCTTAGCGAATCCCGCAAAGGGATCAACATGACGCTGGAAGAATTAGAGGCACTAAACAAGCTGATATCCCCTTTGATACTTAAAGGTCAGCCTTTGAGCCACATATTTGCAGTTCATAAAGATGAGATCCCGGTAACCCGGCGTACGATTTATAACTATCTTGACCAGCGTGTTTTTCAGGCAAAAAACATAGATCTTCCACGACGCGTCAGATACAAGAAAAGACGAAAGCGCCAGGAAACGCACACTCAGAACGTTGAGCAGAGACACAGAAACAAGCGCACATATGTTGATTTTGAAAAATACACTAAGGCCTTTCCGGAGCTCGATGTTGTTGAAATGGACACGGTCAAAGGCGGACGATATGCCGGCAAATGTCTTCTTACGTTATTGTTCAGGAGTTGCAGCTTCATGATCATCATCCTGCTTCCTTCCTGCACACAAAGCAGTGTGATCAATGCTATCAATAATCTATGCGATACCATAGGCATACGTTTGTTCAAGAAATACTTTCCGATAATCCTGACAGACAACGGTCCTGAATTTAAGAATCCATGGGATATAGAAAGAAATGAATCCGGAACGCTGCGTACAAGAGTCTTTTACTGCGACCCTTATATTTCCAACCAGAAAGCAAGACTGGAAAAGAATCACGAATACATACGATACGTGATCCCTAAGGGACGGAGCATGTACAAGTATACGCAGGAAGATATAAGTTTGATGGCAAGTCACATAAATTCAACGTCACGAGACAGCTTGAACGGTGCAACCCCGTTTGACCTCGCCAACCTTCTTATAGACAAAAGAATACCGATCTTAACAGGACAATTCAAAGTCTCGCCAGACAATGTCTTGTTAAAACCGGCACTCATTGAACACCGTGACTAAAGTCACCTGATTGATAATCCGAGCAGACAGATAACCATCCGAAATACCTGATTTGACCTAGAACGGGTGGAATTTATCTTTTCTCAATCTGCTCCAGCCGTTTGTTTGCTTTGCAAACAAGCCTAACTGATAGGACGATTTTATCACGTTTTTTAGTGGTTTCAAAGGTAGTTCGCCTCGAAAAAACCGCCAAAATCGCGTTTAGAGCCATTTTTATGTATACAAGAGGAATTTAGTTTTTCATTTGACCGTCAACAGGGAAGTGGGCGTTATGTGCATTTTTGAACGACAAAGGGGACGGTCCAATAAGAACCGTCCCCCTTTGTCCCTAATGCCATCTTAAGGTTTTTCGCCGAGAGTTACCGTTACGGTGTGTTCTACGTATTCGCCGCCTTCATTTCTCATAAAGGTTATTTCTACGTCATCTCCGATGGCGTAATATTTCCTCATGTTCTTAAGGCCGTCTATGGTTCTTACGGTATTTCCGTTGATTCCCACTACCACATCTCCGGCCACAATGCCTGCCTCATCGGCACCGGTATCATCTATAACTTCGGATACGTATATGCCAACGGGCAATCCGTAATATTCGGATATCTGATCAGTTACTTCCTGCATGTAGATTCCGATGAATCCCATATCATCTTCATCTATTTCAACGAGGGTATCTCTTCCCATGAATTCTTCAATGGTTTCTTTGACGGCAGTTATGGGAATCGCATAGCCCATGCCTTCTACGGATGATCCGCCGATCTTATTGGAATTGATACCGACTACCTGGCCTGCCATGTTGAGAAGTGCACCACCGGAGTTACCGGGATTAATGGCTGCATCGGTCTGGATATATCTCTGGGAATTGCCATCCGATGTAGTGATCTCACGGTCAAGTGCTGAGACTATACCTGTGGTTACCGACTGACCGTAACCGAGAGCATTTCCTATTGCGATGACGTTCTGACCAAGTACCAGGTCATCGCTGTTTCCAAGCTCGGCGATTTTTATCGCATCCATGGTGCTATCATCCAGATCGTCCTTCATGACAGCTATGACTGCCACATCGGTATTAGCATCGCGACCTTTAAGATATGCAGTTGCGGTGGTTCCGTCTATAAAAGTGATCTTGAGTTCATTGGCATCTTCAACCACGTGGTTATTTGTAACGATGATGTATTCATCATCGGTTTCACCTATGATTATTCCCGAGCCGGAACCTTCCGCATCCTGGGAATAGGTCTGTCC
>JAEEGJ010031529.1_pt1 | contig 10253 bp, 9 predicted proteins | sample 8958761 | NCBI WGS metagenome assembly JAEEGJ01 (sample SAMN16246546, study PRJNA631951) | gut metagenome | biome: gut microbiome; feature: rumen; material: RS-attached | host: Bos | place: Iran: Karaj | collected 2018-10 | reverse complement strand
TCCGATGGGAGCGGAGAGGGTAGCGGTGGGGAACCAGTCGCCATAATTGCGGCACACATCGTCCTCTCTCACACCGAAGTTGAAGTAGTCGTTCTTCAAGTGTTCGTAGCGCAGACCGGCCTGAGCAAACACCTTGCCGAACTGTCTGCCGTATTCGACGAAGACCGCTGCCGACTTCTCGTTAATCTCTGTGTCGGTGGCTTTCACGGGCACATAGTCGGTAGCCTGGAAAGTATAGGCATCCGTGCGATGGTTGTAGCTGTACTCACCACCAACGGAGAGGTTGCCTTTCAATATGGGATAACTGAAGATAAGCTTCGAGGCCCAGAAATTATTGGCGCTGTTGGTATTACTTTCAATGGTGCGGTTGACGGGGACTGCGCTTTCAACCGTAGTCTGTTCCGTTGTACGGCCAGGTGTCTTGGTGTCGTCGAAGAGACCGTCGATGTTCAGGTCGATACCCAACTGTCCTACCTTACCGTTGTAATAGGCGTTGAAGATGTGCTTCTTGACACTTTGATCCTGCCAGATGTAACTCGCGGAGTGCTCTGTCAGGATGCTGTTCTCGAACATATCCGTCAGGTAGTCGCCTTTCGTCTCACCACTGGGTGTGCGGTCGTATTTGTAGTAGGCGCCAAAGGTGTGGTTTTCGTTGACCATATAATTCAACTGCAACTGTGGTGACCATGCGTGCCAGGGGTGCCTGATCTCCTGAGTGGAGTGACCTGTTACCAGATCCGGACCCACGTAATAAAGCATGTCGTTAACCTGTAAACCCTTCCAGTGATTATAGGTACCTACCCAGAACGATCCCGTTACATCGAGTCCGCCCGTACGGTAGTTGGCGGTGAAATTGTCGTTCAACGAACCGCCGTACTGGTACATGAACTGCGTGCTGTTCTGGAAGCTCAGCCCCTCGCCCTGCGCCTTTTTCAGCGTGATGCGGACAACGGCCTTCACTGAGGCTGCATAACGGGCACCAGGGTTCTGTACCACATCAACATGCTGGATCTGATCAGAGCGCAGACGCGAGAGCTCTTTCATATCCTGTACCTTGCGTCCGTTGATATACACCTCTGCATCGCCTCGGCCCAGCACCTTCACACCACCGTCGCGCTCAGCTTCGAGCGAAGGAATCTTCGATAAGGCGTCGCTCATGGTTCCGGCCTTCTCCAGTATCGTACCAGCGACGGTGGTGCGCATGGCATCACCCTTCACACGTGTCTTAGGCAGGCGTCCCTTTACAACCACGCCACTCAATTCATGAGTCTGGTTGAACCACATCGTCGTGTCTGTCGACAGACTATCATTCTGTTGTGCGGACGTCATCGTCGTCATCATCATTGCAGCCATCAGTGCTGCGAATCTTAAACTAACTCTTTTCATATCATTTGCCATTTTAAAACGTTTGCCCTTTTGACGGCACAAGAGCAAGACATAGTTGCAATTCTTTTCATTTCTGGGATAAACTGCATATTTCTGTGACGAATAGCTAATTTTTGATATCCACGCCTCCGAAGAAATTGCTTGCTATGATGTGGATGGTTGGGGCTTTCGGATTGGTGCCATGTGTGACATGATTGCCTACACCGCCAATGAAACTTTGGCTTTTCACCTCAACATTGACCGTTGTGGGCACGTAGAGCTCAATGCCACCACAAAAGGTGTGGATATCTATCTCTTCGTCCTCCGTAATTACGGCCTCACGCAAGTCCAGTCGGATGCCACCGCAGAAAGCATCGAGCCGGGCACCGTGGAACGTTTCGCCATGATAGACATACTCGTCGCCGCCATAGTGTACTGAGCAACAGATGCGTTTGCCATCCTCACCGATGGGAAGTGGGTGCCGCAACCACTGTTCAGGATCTCGACGGTAACTATCAATAATAAGATGTACGCCCACGTACAGCAAAACAAAGATGCCAAAATACATGGCCCATCGGCCTTCTGATATCGTTTCAAACCAACTCCAATGCAAAATCCCCCACAATGTGGCCAGTTTCAGCATACTGGCTACAACAAATATCAATCCGATAATCGTTCTTGGTTTCATAATCATATTCATTTATATTAAACATCTCTGAGTGCAAAGGTATGAGTCATTTATTATCCCTCCAAAATTCTGGGATATACTGCATGAGTTTGTGACAAATGGTTATGAATTCGGGACGAAATGAATAAAAAGTGATGAGCGGGAGCAAATTATTCTCTTTTCACTCTTTACTTTTCACTTAAATTTCGTAATTTTGCAGCTGTATGAACAAAAGTCACAAAGAAACCATCAGTATCCGATTCATCAGCACCGCTTTCATGGTACTGGCGATAGCTATCTTCAAGCCCTTCGGGTTGGAAGTATGGCAATGGCAAGCATATATTCATCTGTTGTGTCTCTTTGCATTAGGGTTAGTCAGTTGTTTTATAACGGAAATCATTCTGCGATACATCGTACGTATGCCTCGCTCCTACGATAGGGGCGTCAGTTACATCATCAGCCGCAATCTTCGCTTTCAGCTCATCAATACGCCTTTGGTAGCACTATTAATCTGTCTGTATCGCCACTATGCGATGAGTAGTCTTGTAGAGAGTAATCAACTCTCGCCAAGCAACTATCTTGAGACGCTGGCAATTATTGCCTTCCTTTCATTTGCCATCGGACTCTATTGGCGCTTCAAGTTCCGCAGCAGGTATCTGGCAATGGAATTAGAGGAAACAAAACTGCTGAATGAGCAGTTAAAAAAGTTGCCTTCGATAGATGCGGCAGAAACGCAAAGCAGCCATCCTCTTCAAGAAGAACTGACACTCAGCGGTACGACCAACGAATCTGTGACACTCCAGATTTCCCACCTATTATTTATTGAGGCCGTTGGCAACTATGTCAAGGTCAGCTATCTGTGCGATGGACAGATGCATACCGACATGCTTCGCGCCACCATGAAACAGATGGTGGAAGCACTGAATGACTATCCGATGATCGTCCGTTGTCACCGTGCCTTCTTAGTCAACCTTGGTCAGGTTGAGCAGATTGTTTCACATTCTGGCTCCACCCAATTGTTGATCAAGCACTGCAATGAATCACTCCCCGTCTCCCGCAGCAACATGTCTCAAGTTAAGGCTGCGATTAAGAGAGGGCAGAGTGATGCTCACATCGACTCTGCCCTCGCATGAGTAGTTTTTATCACGTTTGTCCTTACAACGCTATGGGCAACACGATCTTGAAGGTAATGTTGCGCCCCATGTTGTAAACACCACGACGACCAGTAACCACGTTTTCATCTGTATATTTCAGACGGCTCAGGTGGTTCTGGTAAGCCTTGTTCAGGAGGTTGTCGGCGGTGATGTAGAATTCTGCAATTTTCTTGCCCTTTACTTGAATGTCTGTGCCTGCCGAAAGACTAAGCAGGGCATAGCCGGGCGTCGGTGTCTCGGTATCATCAGCGCTGTAGATGTGCGTCTGTTTCAGATAGCAGTCGAGACCAGCGGCGATGTAGAGGTTGTTAAGTGCGACTCCGCTCTTGGGATGGGCATGGCGGTACTCGTGCATGGCGTGTGGACTGACCGTACTATGCGTATGATGGAACAGTTCCCACTTCAGCTCAGATGTCCATTTGGGAGCAGGCGTAAAAGGGAGATACTTTGTGTCGGGTGTTGCATCTAACAACTGAGCATCTACATACGAGAAGGTGTTGGAGAAATGGACACTATGGACGGGATGGAAGTCGACGCCAGCCTCAAAGCCCAGCAATCGGGCATCGCCCTGGGTATAGACGTAGGTGAGGTAGTCTTCCTCAATCTCCTCGTTCACACGATGCGTGAAGATGTAGTTGTTGATGCGGTTTGCGAAGAGTGCTAACTGTGCAGAGACATAGCGCGAGGTAAAATCGACACCGAGGTCGGCCTGCAAACTGTATTCAGCCTTCAGGTCCTGATTTCCTATCTCATAGCGCAAAGAGCCTTCATGCACACCGTTCGAGGCCAGTTCACTCATGTTGGGTGTGCGGAAGCCACGGGCGAGATTCAGACGCAGGTTAAAGTGCTCGTTGATGTTGCAGACGGCACCGATACTTCCCGTCACGCCGTTGAAATGACGTGTGAAATCCACGAAACGCTGTTCGCCATCCTCCTCTAGAGCATATCCATGCAGTCGGCGGTGGTCATAGCGCAGGCCACCATTCAACGTCCAGCGGTCTCCAAGACTTTTCGTGGCGGTGGCATAGATACCGAAGTCGAAGAGGCGATAGTCAGGAATCAGATATTCCTCGCCCTCGTTGCCCGACTTCTGATACATGCCGCCGATGCCCGTAGAGAGTTTCCAGCCATTCCACTCATGGGTAATGTAACGCAGATCGTAGGTCAGGGTGTGCAGTTTGAAATACAATTCGTATTCATCGGCACTCTCTTCGTACTCCTGACGCCGGTTCTGCTGATAGCCGATGATAGCCTTGAGATAGCCTGACGAGAGATTCAGTGAGTTGTCCCACACCAGTTTGTAGTGCTTCACCTGTTGGAAGGGTAGGGATTTGGAGTATTGACATCCCTTCCATCCCTCTTCATGTTCCAGTTCACCTGTCTCTGGGTCGCGCTCTCCCTCAATGATACTTGGTGTCAGATGAAAAGCCGTCCACGTGAGTCGCGAGTGTCCCCAGGATTTATTCAATCCCAGCATCAGTCGTCCGGCCCGTTCACGGAATTGCGAGCCAGGCACGTAGCCGTCGTATTTATTTTTATACGCATGCGCCATCTTGTCGCTGTAGCGGGCATCCCACACAAAACCTTTCTGATTGCCGGCCATCTGTAATGAGTAGTGGAAGAGTCCGTTGTTGGTCTGATATTCCGTACTGACATTTGCTCTCATCTCACCCTCGGCCAATGTGGGCTGTGCGTGCAGGATCACCACACCTGCCATCGCATCCGAGCCATACATCAGTGAGGCAGGACCTTTCAGGATCTCAACGCTGTTCACACTACTGCCATCCACTTCCACGCCATGCTCGTCACCCCATTGCTGACCTTCCTGGCGAACACCTTCACTCATCACCACCACGCGGTTATAGCCTAGTCCGCGGATGATGGGTTTTGAGATACTGCCGCCTGTGGTCAGTTGACTCACGCCTGGCTGATGGGCAATGGCATCGATGATATTCGTGGAAGCCGTAGCCCTGAGAACCTGTGGTGATACGATACTCACAGGCGTTGTGGCATGTTTCAGTTTTGTATCGCCAGTCACACCCGTCACTGTCAATTCATTCAGTTGCAGATGGCGGAAAAATACATCCGTCGAATCATCTGCATGATGATGTTTATCTTGTGCTGCCACTGTCGTGCATATACACAACAGCAGCAAAATAATATATTTTGCTTTCATTCTTGATTAATGGTATTTAATAATGTATGTAAAAAAATGGGAGGGGCGTCAGGCGGTCGGAGGCCCTCTAGTTACAATAGCGCCATAGCAGGCAGTATGACAATCGCATATTGGCTGGGCGCAGGATTTCTTACATACATGAACATATACCGTGACAGTCATCACAGCGGCTGTCAACATCGTCAGAGTCAGGAACTGACACAACACGCAGTCGTGTTCCCACGTGGCCATAGTAGTCAAGTGACCATGACAACTATGGTGTACACAGTCGGCACATTCCGTCTCTATGGTCTCGCCAGTTTCATGAATGTGAACCGACGATAACAGCAGCATTGGCACAAACACTGCCAATAGCAACCACGAGGCAATATGTCTTCTATGTTCTTGTTTCACGATTGCATATTATAAGTATGTACACTCGAACCTTGGGCGGAAGGCAGATAATTGATGCCCCACCAACACATCTGTAGGAGGACGAACGATCCGATGAGCATCCAGAGAGCCAGTCGTTCGTAATGACGAGGTAACTGACGATAGTGGACGTAAACGAGATAGGCTAGCCAGGTGATGGCGGCCCATGTCTCTTTAGGATCCCACGACCAATAGTGTCCCCAAGCCTCTTTTGCCCAAAGTGCACCGAAGAGCATGCCGATGGTGAGGAAGGCGAGGCCGACATATACGAGATTGTCGGTGATGTCGAACTCTTCGTCTGCAATAGCGCCTTTTTTGAAGAAGAGCAGATAGATGGCCATCACTGTTGCTGCACCAAGTACGGCATAGGCAAACATATAGACGATGACATGAGGTGCAAACCACGGACTCTGAAGGGCGGGCATCAGTGTCTTGTCGTGTATCTCTGGCTTGAACAGATTCACACAGATGAACACCAGGGAGAGAATGGTTGAGAACGACAGAATCCACTTGTATTTCCAACGCGAATAGACGATGAGTCCCGCCAATGGCAGGAAGAACGAATACCAGAGCCGCGTCTCGCCCATCGTACGTAATGGCGGTCGCTCTAGCGAGATCCACATTGCGAGAATGAATGAGAAGAATGTCAATAGCCCGAGTACGGTGGCCGTATAGGCGATAGTCGTCTTTTTACGCCATGCTGCCCATGCTCCCACAGTCCACAGCAATACGGATGCTATAGCGAAATAAATAAAATGTTCCCAACTCATGCGCGTTTCCTCCCTCCAATAACAAACATACAAACAGCCCCTGCCAGCATCATATAGATACCTGTATAGACCATCGGCAACCACGGGTCACTCACCAGTTCGAGTATTGAGATCTGACTCTGGGCCCCCATCTGTGTGTCGTAGCCATACTGATAGATCTTCCAGCCATCCACCTCGTAGGGCTTGTTCACATCCACGACGGTCTCAATGTTCTTTCCCGATTTCGTCAGGATCTGAATCTCTGAGGCAAAACGCTTGGGAGAGCCGTCATCATAGGTCTCCATGATAAACTTCTTCAGTTCGATGGCAATAGGCATCTCTATAATTCGACCGTCGGCAGTCATAGCGCGCCATTCGGGTTCGTCGATGCCACATATCATCTTTACCCGTTGCATGTCGGCATTACCAAGTGTGGCTGTGGTCAAAGCCAGGAAGAGACCGAGATGATTCAATAAAAAGGGTACGTCTCGCTTCCACGAGTGCAGATGCAATAACCGCCGTAGAATGATGATGCCCAGGATCACCGCGATATATACATAGATGAGCACGAATGGCCAGAACGACAACATATCGTTCAGCCACCTGCCGCCTGCCTGCTGTCGCGTCAGTCCCATGATGATTGTCAGCACCACGGCATAGACCATTGCCGGAATCGCTGCCTGATAGGTGCCGATGAACTGGAAGGCATAGACCTTCTTCCTCAGTAGGAACATCGCGGCTATCATAAATAGGAATCCAGCCAGAACGATCCCGTTGACAGGCCACGCAAAGGCTTCCCACACTACAGGTCCGACACTCAGTTCAAGTGCCAAACCTGCAATGATAAGACCTCCTCCGATGAGAAAGCCCTCTTTCATTGTCCAAGGTTTTTCCCACATATCCAAAGAAATTTGCTGCAAAGGTACAATAAAATTCTTAGATTTCAATCAATTTGCCATTCTTCTTGGGAAATTGAACTTTTATTTGTATATTTGCACCCAAATAATTAAATGCAAAACTATGATGAAAAGAACTCTTCTCGCAGCCATCACATTGTTGTTGGCCATCACATTGCAAGCACAAAAGCGCGTGAATAACCGTATGTACAACCCCGACCCTGCTCCTGTGGTATCGGGCGACCGCCTCTATGTGTTCACAGGACACGACCTGGATACGGCCACTTATTTCCGCATGCCTGACTGGCAGGTGTTTTCCACTACCGACATGGAACACTGGACGGATCATGGCATCGTATTGACCACGGCCAACTTCAAGTGGGCCAAGCAGGGTGATAATGCCTGGGCTTCGCAGGCCATCGAACGCAACGGTAAGTGGTATTGGTATGTGGCTGCAGAGGACACCACCAAGCATCTCCATGGTATCGGTGTAGCCGTAGCCGACCGTCCGGAAGGTCCTTGGATTGACCCCATCGGCCGTCCGCTGATTCCCGGCAGCTTTGGCTTTATTGACCCCACGGTGTTTATCGACGACGACGGACAGGCCTGGCTCTTCTGGGGTAACAACGGTTGCTGGTATGCCAAGTTGAACGAAGATATGATCAGTATTGATACCAGTTTTGCCGACAATGGTATCTGCGACATGCGTGCCATGCTTGACGACGAGGCGCAGTTCGGACCCAAATGCTTGAAGATGGACTACCAACTCCACAAGAAGGTGATGAAGACTGGTTTTGAGGAAGCCCCTTGGTTATATAAAATAGGTGATACCTACTTCCTGGAGTATGCTGCAGGTGGTGTGCCTGAGCATTGGGCCTACTCGACGGCTAAGAGTATCCATGGCCCGTGGCACTACGAGGGTCGTATCACCGACGAGTCGCCAGGTTCTTTTACCATCCATGGTGGTACCATTGACTTCAAGGGTAAGTCATATCTCTTCTATCACGACGGCATCCCCTCTGGCGGCAACGGCTTCCGTCGCACCACCGCCTTCCGCGAGTTTCAGCGTATGAAAGACGGCCGTATCCCCAAGATCGACATCGAGGTGAAATAAGTCCTAGAAGATATCCAAATGATCAAAGACGATGGACTCTAATAAAGATATCAAGCCCTTGAAGAGGCAATTTGACTTTACCGATGTACCCTCATGGTATGTACTCTGTACCAACAATCAGTGCCCCATGCAGACCAGTTGTCTGCGATTCCTGGCAGCACAGAACGCCCCAGACCGTCTGGAGATAGCCACTTGTGTAATGCCCAAGACACTGAAAGGCGGTCAATGCCGCTGGTATGACAAGCGCACCGTCGTGGTGTGGGCTGCCGGCTTCTCTCGTCTTTATGACTGTGTGATGAAGAAAGACTATACCGCCATGCGCAAAGGACTCACCAGATACCTGCACGGCGTGAAGTTCTACTATGAATATAAACGCGGTGACAGGCCACTTTCGCCAGAACAACAGCAATGGATCAGAGATTTCGTCAAGAGCTATGGCTACGAATGGGAGGTTCCTTTCGACAGTTACTTCGAGGCTTACGCCTATCATCACTTAGCCTTGCTTAGCGAGAATACCTAACTGCATTTTGTTTTCTATTACCGAAAACGTCGTTTTCTAAAGGAGAAAACATAATATTCTGAGTGGGAAAATACTATTTTCTCAAGGCAAATACGATATTTTCTCCCATAGAAAACAAGGGAAGAGATGTTGCTTAGAATCAGTTATAGGCTCTTGTTACATCGTGGCGGTGAGGAAGGTGGCGTTACCGAAGATATAGAGGATATTCTCGCAGGCAGGTACGAGGATGGTCTCGCCCTGGCGGATCTCAATGCCATTGATGTTGGCTTTTCCCCAAAGACAGACCACGATGACAAATGAATCGCAGTGGAAGTCGATCTGCTGGGCTACCTGTACTACGACGCGATGCACCACGAAATAGGGGCAGTTGATGAGCTGTGACGTGGGTTTGGTGCTATCGTAAGAGGTACGATAGGCAGGCCATACCTGATAGTCGATGGCAGCCTTGGCCTCTTCGATGTGGAGTTCACGGGGATTCCCATGCACATCCTTACGTCCGAAGTCATACACACGATAGGTGATATCGCTGGTCTGCTGGATCTCAGCCAGGAAGTTGCCTGCGCCGATGGCGTGCAGACGACCTGCCGGCAGGAAGTAGAGGTCGCCCTCATGAGCCTCGTGGGTAGCGATTACGTCCTGCATGGGTGAACGACCGTTCTGGGGCTCTGCCGTTGCCAACTGTTCATACTCCTCTGGGGTGATGCTCTTGCTGAGACCTGCATAGATCTTTGAACCCACATCGCTCTTGATGATATACCACATCTCAGTCTTTCCTGCACAGCCGTGACGCTCCATCGCCAGCTTGTCGTCAGGATGCACCTGAACAGACAGATCCTGACGGGAGTCGATGAACTTCACGAGCAGCGGGAACTGATTGCCGAACTTCTTGTAGATCTTCTTACCCACCAGCAGCTCCTTGTACTTATCAATCAGTTCTACCAGTGTCAGGCCCTCATCGACATCATTGATCAGACCACGGTTGATAGCCACGCTCTCATGTCCTGGCACACCGCTGATCTCCCAACTCTCGCCCACGTTAGGCTGTGCGTTAAAGATACCTTTAAAAGGTGCGATCTGATAGCCGCCCCAGATGGTGGTCTTCAGATAAGGCTCAAACTTGTATGGTTTCATAGGAATTTCTGTTGTTAAGGGGTTATTTCTGATTCCTGTTCTTCGCAACCAGCTTCTTGATAGTCTCCAC
>JAEEGJ010031527.1_pt1 | contig 10253 bp, 10 predicted proteins | sample 8958761 | NCBI WGS metagenome assembly JAEEGJ01 (sample SAMN16246546, study PRJNA631951) | gut metagenome | biome: gut microbiome; feature: rumen; material: RS-attached | host: Bos | place: Iran: Karaj | collected 2018-10 | reverse complement strand
GCCTTTTTGCCCACGCGAAACAGACGGCTTGCAACTTCTGCCGCCTCGGGACCGCTGATTCTCAGGATGCTGATGCCTGCCCGGGAAAGACCTGTAGCAATGGCAGCTATCGTGTCCTTCATCTTCTGCCCTCCGAAAAAGAGAAGGGAGAAGGAATCTGATTCCTCTCCCTTCCGTAAACGTTCGCTTCTTCAGGATTATGAATTCTGCTCTTTCTCGGCCTGCGCCTTCTCGGCTGCTCTGGCTTCCTTGTAAGCTGCGTAATCCTTCATGTAATCCTGGCTGTAATCGCTGCTGTTGTCATTGTAGCGGGGCTTCGGAGGACGACGGTTTCCGTATCCGCCGCCGTAACCGCCCTTGTTACCGTAACCGCCGCGGTTGTTGTTATAACCGCCACGGCCGTAGCCGCCCTTGTTGCCGTAGCCGTTACGTCCGTAATTGCCGCGGCCGCCTTCAAAGACAACGCCCTTCTTCATCGTCACGATAACCTTACGGTAAGGCTCTTCGCCTTCACTGTGGGTCTCGACGTATTTGTCATTCTGCAAAGCCGCATGAATGATTCTTCTCTCATAAGGATTCATGGGCTCAAGAGCAACATTTCTTCTGGTTCTCTTAACCTTGGAAGCAATGTTTCTTGCAAGATTCTCAAGGGTTTCCTTGCGTCTTGCACGGTAGTTCTCGGTATCGAGCTTAATCTTGTAATACTGGTTGCAGGCGCGGTTTACAACAAGGCTGGTCAGATACTGAAGCGCATCCAGCGTCTGGCCTCTCTTGCCGATCAGCGTGCCCATGTCATCACCGGTAATATCAAGATAGATATTGCCTTCCTCATCGTCAACCGTTGCCGTGATTTCAGCGGAAAATCCCAAGGTTTTCAATACCTTATACATGAAATCCACAGCCACCTCCGAGGGAGTGCTTCCGGTAGCGGGAGCAATCTCGTCGGCCACTTCGCTGACAGCCTCAGCCAAAGCTTCTGCTGCGCCGGACTCTTCGGAAAATGTTACGGAGATACGGCAGTTGCGGAAAAGTCCGAACAATCCGCCTTTCTCTTCTTCGATGACTTCGTAAACCAGACTATCCTCGGCAATGCCGAGCTCGGCAGCCGCCAAAGCCTTAGCTTCTTCAACGGTCTTACCGGAAAATTCTTTCACTGCCATAATTATTTGTCCTCCTCATCATCGCTCCGGAAAAGGTTTGCGATGGCTGAAATGTTGGATTTTCCTTCTGCGGCGTTCTTAGACAGCTCGTCCTTCTTACGGTCGGAAATCTTCTGGGAAGGCTTGCGGTCGTCCGAGTTCTTTCCTTTGTTCGAAGAATTATTATTCGCCGCTATAGCGGAAATGGTCTTCGTATTGGTTCTTGCAATATTGGAGGTCGTATTGCTGTTCGATACAATCCCCAACTTCTTCATGCGCTCCGCTTCTTTTGCTTCGTTGGCGGCAACGATGTCATCAATGCTGATCTTATCAAGACGCTTATTGATGAAGTACTGCTGCACAATCGAAACGGCGGAGTTAATTACCCAGTATAAGCCTACACCGATAGGGAAGATAACGCAGAAGATACCGGAAATAATCGGCATGATCTTGAGCATTCCTTCCATGGCTCCGGGTGTCGCATTTTTCTTCTTATCGTCTCCGCTCTTCTGAACAGCCATGGAAAGCTTGGTCTGAAGGAACTGCAGAAGCGCCGAAAGAATCGGAATCAGAAGCATGGGAGTAAGCTTCCAGCCCGGCGGGTCTAATACGCTGTACTTGCCGAAGATGCTGTTTACGCGAAGAATCTGCTTCTTTGCGTCTTCCTTGCCTTCGACAATCTTTTTGAAAATATCGGATGTGCAGAATGCATTCCACTCTTTATAGTTTTTATCATCAAAAACTTTGTCTTCCAGTGTTATTCCCTGAACCTTGTCTTCCTTATAAATCGGTTCGCAGTTCAGAAAATGATCCCAGGCACTTGTGCTGAATACGCTTAAAGCATCAATCAGCTGGTTTTCGTTCCATTTTTCAGCTTTATTGGTATCCTTGCTTCGGATGCTCAGTCCTTCATGCTTAAGGAACTGTTTTAATGCCTTCGTATAAGTCTCTTCAAACTCGGTGCCCTCAACTTCGTCAAGGATTGCCGAAGAAACAGGCTTATACATCTCTTTTACGGGTTTTACGTAAGCGGGGATGGCATAAATGACATTATAAAGAGCGAAAATGATGATGAACATGAGGATTAACGGGAGACATCCTCCGAACGGGCTGCTGCCGTATTTGCGGTATACAGCCTGCTGCTCCTCCGTCATGCGCATCATGGCATTACGGTCGGAACGGTCAATTCCTCTGTACTTTTCCTGAATAGCCTGAATTTCAGGCTGCATCTTGGCGGAAACCTTGGCCGATTTCTGCTGCTTAATCGTAAGCGGCAGCGTCAGCATCTTCATAACAATCGTGAAAAGAATGATGCATATGGCGATGTTCGGAATTCCGAGCTTATCCACCAAAAGATAGATAAGATTGAGAATCTTACCCATCACCCAGGCAAACGGAGCCAGAATCGGATTCGACACCTGGGTCAAAAATAACAAATTCATGAATGGTCCTCCTTAAGGCACGGGATCGTACCCTCCCTTATGGAAAGGATGGCACCTGAGGATCCTGCGCACGGCAAGATATGTTCCTTTGATTGCCCCGTACTTTTCGATTGCTTCCATTGCATAGGCGGAACAGGTAGGGGTGTAGATACAGGTGGACCTTCCCTTCAGCCCCGACAGGTATTTCCGATAAAAACGAATCAATAACAATAAGATGTGTTTCATGCCATGATACCCGACAGTCCGGCTACATGCATAACTGCGCCGGAGATTTCTTCATAAGTTCTGTCTTTTGCGGTTCCTCTTGCAATGACGACGATGTCCAGCCCGATTCTGAAACGATCGCCGTTGAGGCGTAAGCTTTCCTTGATGAGACGGCGTACCCGGTGTCTTACGACGCTGTTGCCGACCTTTTTGCTTACGCTGATACCTATTCTGTTGTAAGTAAGCCCGTTGTCCTTCACATACATGACAAGGGTTCTGTTGGCTTTGGACTTTCCGTAATGATATACATCCGAAAACTCCGTTCCCTTATGTAGGGAAATCACTTTCATCTGCAGGGCCTCCCTTCAGCGGTAGCCGGAAACAGACACAAGAAAAAAGGCTACATAAACTGCAGCCTAAGCGGAAATACTGTGTCTGCCCTTAGCTCTTCTTGCAGACAAAACCTTTCTTCCGTTTGCTGTAAGCATTCTCTGACGGAACCCATGAACACGAGCATGGCTCTTCTTTTTCGGCTGATAAGTCATCTTCATGAGACAGTCCCTCCTTTCCGAACTCGATAAAATTGCATTCTCTATTATAGTGAAAGCATTTACAAAAGTCAATCCTGAAAATTGAGGCGAAAAATCCACATTTTTCAAGGAAAAAGTTATCCACTTATCAACATTTTTTTGTGGATAACTTTTTAAATGCCCTTACATCCGAATGCTACAAAAATAGAATGAAAAGGTCCGTCGTTTCATAACCCGTTGATAGATTTTTTTGCGTTAAAACAGTGTAAAAGGATAAAAATGTCTCATTTTCCTCTAAAAATGCGAATTTAGGGCAAATTTGAGCGTTTTAAGACTACTTTTTTACAGGGTTCATTCCGGCCTCGGAAAATGCTTGCGAAAATTGCTCACATATATTATAATATATGTGTTATTCCGAAAGTGGAGAAGTTCTGCTTTTTTGTCGGAGATTTTTGGAATTTCGGAGGCATTTATGTATACGAAACAGATGCTTGAGGAACGCTGGGACGAAATCCTTACCTACATGAAGGATAACTATAATGTTTCCGACGTTTCCTACCGTACCTGGCTTCAGCCCCTCAAAATTTACGACCTCGAAGAAAACATCGTAACGCTTGTTGTGGATGATACCATCATGCATCCCAACAGCCTTTTCTTCATCCGGAACAAGTACGGTTTCTTCATCAAAACCGCCATCGAAGAGGTCATCTTTGAAAATTTCGAAGTAGAATTTGTCTTAAAGACGCAGATTCAGAAGGAAGCCGATCTGAAACAGAAGGAGAAGGTTCTTTCTTCCGGTTTTTCGCGCCTTTTGAATCCGATTTATACATTTGATAACTTCGTTGTAGGTGATAATAACCTGAATGCGCATGCTGCAGCTCTGGCCGTAGCTGAGCAGCCCGGTGAAATCATGTACAATCCTCTGTATATTTACGGCGGCCCCGGTCTCGGCAAGACCCACCTGATGTATTCGATTGCAAACTACATCATGGAGCACAATCCCGGACTGAAGGTTTTATATATCACAGCCGAGAGTTTTACGAATGAATTGGTAAATGCCATCCGTACCAGCGCTAACAATTCGAACTCTTTAGAGGAGTTTCGGAAGAAATATCGGAGCAATGACGTTCTTCTGATTGACGATATCCAGTTTTTTATAAATAAGGAAACAACGCAGAACGAATTCTTCCATACCTTTAACGAGATGCGGGATTCCGGACGTCAGGTTATCATTTCTTCCGATAAGCATCCCAAAAACCTCCAGATTCTCGACGAAAGACTTCGTTCCCGTCTGGAGTGGGGACTTACCGTAGACGTGCAGCCTCCGTCATATGAAACCCGTCTTGCCATTCTTCGTAAGAAGGCGGAGCAGAACGATCTGAAGATTGACAATGAAATACTTGTTTATATCGCAGACAACGTCCGCAGCAACATCCGGGAACTCGAAGGCGCTCTTACGAAGGTTGTCGCAATGGGCAAGCTTCAGAACCTGAAGATTACGCCCGAGCTTGCAAAAGAAGCTTTGAAGGATTACATTTCGCCTGATATGAAGAAGACCGTAACGCTTCCTTTTATAATGGAAGTCGTTGCCGAGCATTACGGAATCACCTCGCAGCAGATTTATTCCCAATATAAGAGCCGCGATGTGGCGCTTCCGAGACAGATTGCCATGTATCTCTGCCGGCAGTACACAAGCCTTTCCTTCGATGAAATCGGCAAAGCACTCAGCAGGGATCATTCGACTGTTCACTATGCCTACAATAAGGTTCAGAAGGATATCGAGAACGATAAAAACTTCGCATCGGTCATTGAAGTTCTGAAGAAGAAAATCAATATCGAATAGATTTCGGATTGTCTTTCGGATGAATTTCGGATAAAAATCGGGGTGGTATTTTCCATCCCAAAACCATCCTTTTTTTATCAGACCTGCAAAGCCTTATATTTACTTGCTTTTCGGGACTTATCCACGAATCCACAGGCTATAATAATACGAATAAAATACATTTATTAATACATGTATAATGAAAATCGCCTTCGGCGGCTTTCGGAAAAGGAGACGTTATGAAAGTTATCTGCAATCAGTCGGAAATCATGGGAGCACTCAACATTGCCCTTCGCGCGGTTTCTTCCAAAACCTCTCTTCCTATTTTGGAATGCTTCCTGTTAGAAGCAAAGGGGGAAGAACTTGTCATTACAACCAATGATATGGAATTGGGCATCGAAACGAAGATTCTCTGCCGCGTGGACAATCCCGGAAGGATTGCCGTCAATGCGAGGATTTTCTCCGATATCATCAGAAAGCTTCCCGAGGAAGTCGTATTTTTGGAAACCGATTCCAATTACGTGATGTACATCACCTGCGGAAAAGCAAAGTTTAAGATTTCCGGCGTTTCCGGCGAAGAGTTCCCGATGCTGCCGATCGGCTCCAAAGAGAATGCCGTCACCATTTCCCAGTTTACCTTAAAGGATATGATTGCGAAGACAATCTTTGCGATTTCGGCCAATGACAACACCGCCATCATGACCGGTGAGAACTTCGAAATCAAAGACGGAAAGCTTCGCGTTGTTGCAATGGACGGTCACCGGATCGGCATCCGCAACACGGATCTTCGCGAAGAATATAAAGAAAGCAATACGATCATCCCTGGAAAGACGCTTCTTGAGATCAGCAAGATTTTGAGCGGCAATATGGATGATAAAGTTGATATTTATTTCATGGACAAGCAGGTTTTGTTTGAGTTTGACAAGACCGTTGTTCTTTCAAGACTCATTGAAGGAAAGTATTTTCCGATTAATCCGATGCTGAATTCCGCTTATACGACGAAGATTACCGTCAATAAGAAGGAAATTTCGGACTGTCTGGACCGTGCCCTTCTTCTTGTGAAGGAATCGGAGAAGAGACCTGTCATTCTCGATATCAAGAACGGCGTTATGTCGCTTTCGATTAACAGCTCGCTCGGTACGATGAACGAGGAGCTTGAAATCATCAAGGACGGCGACGATCTGACAATTTGCTTCAATCCGAAGTTCCTGGTCGATGCGTTCCGTGCCATTGACGACGAGACAATTACGCTCTTCATGAACGGCGTGAAAAACCCGTGCTTCATCAGAGATGCGAATGACACTTACATTTATTTGATTCTTCCCGTTATCAGTTTTGTCGGATAGGAGCAGTATGGAAATCAAAATCAGAGACGAATTCATCAAACTCGGCCAGGCTTTGAAACTGGCCGGACTGTGTGATACCGGCGTCGATGCGAAATTTGCAGTGACCGACGGCAAGGTAAAGGTGAACGGAGAGGTTGATCTTCGAAGAGGACGTAAGCTTTATCCGGGCGATACCGTGGAATACAACGGAAAGTCCTTTACGGTTGCCGCAAAAGAATAGTCCTTCAGGAGTTTGACGGTTCATGATCATCAAAAAGCTGCAATTAAGCAATTTTCGGAATTATGAAGGGCTTACGATGGAATTTTCCGAAGGCGTGAATCTTCTGTACGGAGACAATGCCAAAGGAAAGACGAATATTCTCGAAGCGGTCTTTATGATTGCCACCACGAAATCCATTCGCGGCAGCAAGGATAAGGACATGATCCGCTTCGGGCAGGACGAAGCGCACATATGTGCCTTTGTGGAAAAGGGCGGTATCCCCCACAAAATGGATATCCACCTCAGAAGAAATAAGAAAAAAGGACTTGCCGTCGACGGCATTCCGGTGAAAAGAAGCGCCGAGTTTTTGGGGCTTCTGCACGGAATCGCGTTCAGCCCGGACGATCTTTCGATGATGAAAGAAGGACCGGAACTGCGCAGGCGGTTTATGGATTTGGAGCTTTGCCAGACGGATCCGTTATATGTCAGCAATCTTGCAGCCTATAACCGGGTTTTGGCGGAGCGGAACGATCTGTTAAAACAGATTTCGGTTAAGCCGTCGCTTAAGGATACGCTTCCGGTATGGGATTCGCAGCTGATTGATTTCGGCTCGTACCTGATCAGGGCGCGGAGAAAGTTCATCGAGAAGCTCGCACCGATAGTTGAGGAAAAGCACAGGATGCTTTCCGGCGATAAGGAAACGCTTAAGATTGCCTATGAGCCGGACTGCGCGGAAGAGCAGTTCGGAATCAGGCTTGCGGAGTTTTCGGACCGCGACCTGGCGCTTCGGTTCACGAGCGTCGGCCCGCACAGGGATGATATGTCCTTATTCATCAACGGGAATAACGTAAGACTTTACGGTTCCCAAGGGCAGCAGAGAACAGCGGCGCTTTCTTTGAAATTTGCCGAAATAGAGTTAGTGAAGCATGTCATCCGGGAATCTCCGATACTGCTTTTAGACGATGTTTTGTCGGAGCTTGACAGAAGCCGGCAGTTGCAGCTTCTTTCGGAGATGCAGGATGTTCAGACAATTGTTACCTGTACCGGCATGGAGGAATTTGTCGCCTGCCGGCCGGAGGGTAATACGATTTTCGCCGTGGACGGAAACGGCGTAAAAAGAGTTTAGTTTCCCGTTTCCGTATGGGATGAAATAGTTTGGAGGTAAGTATGAGTCAGAATCAGAATCAGGAGTACGGCGCTGATCAAATTCAGATTTTGGAGGGACTCGAGGCAGTCAGAAAGCGTCCGGGCATGTACATCGGAAGCACTTCCGAGAGAGGACTCCACCATCTGGTATACGAGATTGTCGACAATGCGGTCGATGAAGCGCTTGCCGGTGTCTGTACCGAAATCAACGTAAGCATTAACGAGAACGGTTCGGTTACGGTAAAGGATAACGGACGCGGAATCCCCGTGGAAATCAATGAAAAGAAGGGTATCTCGACGGTTGAGGTCGTATTTACCATTCTGCATGCGGGCGGCAAGTTCGGCGGCGGAGGATACAAGGTATCCGGCGGTCTGCACGGCGTAGGCGCATCGGTTGTTAACGCCCTGTCCGACTGGCTCGAAATCATCGTTCGCCGTGACGGACATCAGTATTTCCAGCGGTATGAGCGCGGCAAGGCCGTAACGCCGCTTCATATCATCGGCGATGCCGAGGATACCGGTTCGACCGTAACGTTCTTCCCGGATGCAACAATCTTCGATGACATTCATTTCGATGCGAGAACGCTGAAGCAGAGACTTCGTGAGATGGCATTTCTCACAAAGGGCCTTAAGATTACGCTGACGGATCTTCGCGAGGAGAACCCGGTAACGAAGGTGTTCCATTACGAAGGCGGCATCAAGGAATATGTGCAGTACCTGAACAAGGGCAACACCGGACTTTATGACGATATCATTTACTGCGAGGGTTCGGTCGGAACGGTTTCCGTCGAAGTTGCCATGCAGCATAACGACGCTTATAACGATAACTGCTACAGTTTCGTAAACAATATCACGACGCCCGAAGGCGGCATGCACCTGATCGGTTTTCGAAATGCTTTGACGAAGACGATTAATGCTTATGCAAGAGCCAACAAGATGATTAAGGACAATGAGCCGAATCTTGAAGGCGAAGACATCCGTGAAGGTCTGACCGCCATCATCAGCGTTAAGCTTCCGGAGCCGCAGTTCGAAGGGCAGACGAAGCAGAAGCTCGGTAACAGCGAAGCCAGAAGCGCTGTTGACAGCGTTGTCAGCAAGCAGCTTACCTACTATCTTGAGCAGAATCCGACGGTTGCGCGAATCATTGTCGAGAAGTCGGTTCTTTCGCAGCGCGCAAGAGATGCCGCGAGAAAGGCAAGAGAGGCAACCCGTAAGTCCCCGCTTAAGGGCATGAGCCTTCCCGGAAAGCTTGCGGACTGCTCCGATAAGGATCCGAAGAACTGCGAAATCTTCATCGTAGAGGGAGATTCCGCCGGCGGTTCCGCTAAGACCGCGAGAACCCGTGCGACGCAGGCCATCCTGCCGCTTCGCGGTAAGATCTTAAATGTTGAGAAGGCCAGACTCGACCACGTTCTTGACAATGCCGAAATCCGCGCGATGATTACCGCTTTCGGAACCGGCATTCACGAGGATTTCAATATTGAGAACCTCCGCTACGACAAAATCATCATCATGACCGATGCCGATGTCGACGGAGCGCATATCAGCACGCTTCTTCTGACCTTCCTTTACCGGTTCATGCCGGAACTGATCAAGCAGGGGCATGTTTACCTTGCCATGCCGCCGCTTTACAAGATTGAGAAGAACCAGAAGGTCTGGTACGCCTACAACGATGACGAGCTGAATAAGATCATGCAGGAAATCGGCCGTGACCAGAACAACAAGGTGCAGCGGTATAAAGGTCTCGGTGAGATGGATGCCGAGCAGCTTTGGGAGACGACAATGGATCCGAAGCGCCGTATCCTTCGCAAGGTCAATATGGACAATGACAATCTGAGCGAGCTCGACCTTACATTTACCACATTGATGGGAGACGAGGTGGAACCGCGAAGAATATTCATTGAGGAAAATGCCAGATATGTCGAGAATCTGGACATCTGACGGGAGAGTAGAGAATGGACGACAAAATCATTATGGATGAGCATATATTCGATAAGGTGGACGATGTCGACCTGAAGCGGACGATGGAGAAATACTTCGTCGAGTATTCCATGTCGGTTATCGTAGCCCGTGCGCTCCCGGATGTCAGGGACGGTCTGAAGCCGGTTCAGAGACGTATTCTTCATGCGATGAACGAACTGAATAACGGACCGGATAAGCCGCACCGTAAGTGCGCGCGTATCGTCGGTGATACAATGGGTAAATACCATCCTCACGGGGACAGTTCCATTTACGGCGCTTTGGTTTGCCTCGCGCAGCCCTGGAATACGAGATATCCTCTGGTTGACGGACACGGAAACTTCGGTTCCGTCGACGGTGACGGCGCGGCGGCCATGCGTTATACCGAGGCACGTCTGTCGAAGATTTCCGTTGAAATGCTTGCCGACATCAACAAAGATACGGTTGACATGATTCCGAACTTCGA
>JAEEGJ010031516.1_pt1 | contig 10256 bp, 9 predicted proteins | sample 8958761 | NCBI WGS metagenome assembly JAEEGJ01 (sample SAMN16246546, study PRJNA631951) | gut metagenome | biome: gut microbiome; feature: rumen; material: RS-attached | host: Bos | place: Iran: Karaj | collected 2018-10 | reverse complement strand
ATAACTTTATCATTTTTGATAATGGTGTAAAGAAGGTCTGCCGCTACAATCAGTATTACGCAATTCACCGCACGTACAACAGGATTACCACGCAAAAGAAGGGCGGTATTGTATGGCACACGCAGGGTTCGGGCAAATCGCTCACGATGGTCTGGCTTGCCAAGCGCCTGTTGCTGAACAATCCGAGTCGCAGAATTTTGATTGTCACTGACCGCGACGAACTAGATGACCAAATAGAACAGCTGTTCAAGGGCGTAGAAGAAAAGATTATTCGCACCAAGAGCGGTCGTGATTTGCTGAACCGCTTGAATTCTACCGAAGGCTCTATCATTTGTTCGCTGGTCCACAAGTTCGGTCGCCGTGGCGGTGAAGTTACTGACGGCGATTACGAGAAGTTTTTGAAAGAAATCAAGGATTCGTTGCCGCCGAACTTTAGCGTGAAAGGCGATTTCGTTGTATTCGTGGATGAGTGCCACCGTACGCAATCGGGCAAGTTGCACAAGGCGATGACGGCTTTGATGCCTAAGGCGATTTTCGTTGGCTTTACCGGCACACCACTTTTGAAGAAAGACAAGAAGACGAGTCTGGAAGTTTTCGGAAGCTACATTCATACATATAAATTTGATGAAGGTGTGCGCGACCACGTGATTCTTGACTTGCGTTACGAAGGTCGTGATGTTCCGCAAGATCTCCGCTCCCGCGAAAAGATTGATGAATGGTTCGATTTGAAAACGCGTGGCATGACGCCTGTCGCGAAGGCAAAACTGAAAGCCCGTTGGGCGAACATGCGCACGGTTTATTCGTCTTACGACCGCCTAAAATCGATTGCGAACGACATCATCCTTGATTTTGCAAAGGACGCCCGTTTGGCGGAAGGACGCGGGAACGCTATCCTTGTCGCGGATTCCATTTTTACGGCTTGCCGCTTCTACGAAATTTTCCAATCATTGGGTTTTAAGAAATGTGCTATCATTTCTTCTTACACGCCGAATCCGGGCGACTTGCGTACCGATACGGTTAGCCTCGATGAGGATACGGAAACTTTCAGGAAATACCAAATTTACCTGAAGATGGTCGGAGTCGAAGAAGGTGACGATACTTCCCGCATCGACAAGAAGGTGGAAGCTTTTGAAAAGGAAGCCAAGCGCAAGTTCGTTGAAGAACCGGCTAACATGAAACTTCTCATTGTGGTGGATAAGCTCTTAACTGGTTTTGATGCACCACCTTGCACTTACTTGTACATCGACAAAAAGATGCAGGACCACGGCTTGTTTCAGGCGATTTGCCGCGTGAACCGCTTGGATGACGAGACGAAACCTTTCGGTATCATTATCGACTATAAGGAACTTTTCGACGATGTGACCGACAGTATGAACAAATACACATCGGGGGCATTCGAAGGCTACGACGACAGTGATGTCGATGGTTTGATTAAGGACCGTGCGACTGAAGCCGAGAAATATTTCAACAAGATTCTTGAAGAAATCGAGACGCTTTGTGAAGACGTGAAGCCATCTAAGGAACAGTCGGATTATATTCACTTTTTCTGTGGCGAAAATATCAGTTGGTTGAACAATCCGGAAGAATTTGAGGCACTTGCCCGCCTGCGTGAACGATTCTATTCGTTGGCGAGCAGCTTGGCTCGTGCGTTTGCCGAGTTGAAATCGCAGATTTTGTCGTTGCCCTATACCGAAGCCGAATGGAACGAAAAAGAAAAGCGCACCAATGATTACGTGAATTTGCGTCAGGTGATTATGCAGGCAAGTGGCGACTTTGTTGATTTGAAGGAGTGCGAACCCGATATGCGCCACCTCATTGACAACTACATTGCTGCCGGTGATTCCACAAAGATTATTGAATTTGACGACACGACTTTGCTGGATATCATTGAACTTTGCGAGTTTGATTTGACGGCTGGCAAAAAGAAGGTCCGTGAAAGTGCTGCCGAAAAAATCGAGAACAACATCCGTCGCAAAATCGTTGATCAGATAAATGTCAACCCTGCGTACTACAACAAAATGTCAGAAATTCTTGACCAGTTGATTGAAGAACGCAAGAACGGCCTGATTGAATACAAGAAGTTGCTGGAACGCTATATTGAGCTTGCCAAAAAGGTGAATTCTTCGGCTGCAAGCGAAGATTATCCGGCCTCCGTCAAGGGAAGTGCCGCGAAGCGTGCGATTTACGATAACTGCGGAAATGATGAGAAATTGACGAATGCAATTTACGATGCCGTCATGAGTAGCATGCAGGCCGATTTCCGCAACAGCCCGGTGAAAATCAACAAGATTAAGAAGGCGTTGTTCGAAGTGTTGCAAAACGACACTGAGGTTGACCGCATATACGAACTCATCAGCAAGCAAAGCGAGTTCTAATGCGGATGCAAGTGTCGGGAATTGCGATAGACGTTTGTCGCAAGAATATCAAGAATATCCACTTGTCGGTGATGCCGCCAGATGGCGAAGTGCGCATTTCTGCACCATTAAATTTGTCTGATGAGGCAATCAAGATTTTCGTGCGTACCAAGGTTGCCTGGATTAAGCGCCAACAAGAAAAATTTGCAAATCAGGCTCGCTTGAGCGAACGTGAATATGTTTCTGGCGAATCAATATTTGTTTTCGGGAAGCAGTATTATCTACAAGTGCAATACGGACTCAAAAATTCTCTTGAGTTGAACGCAAAAAACGCCATTTTAACCGTCCGCAAAGAAAGTACCGCAGAACAGCGTGAAGCCTTTGTAAACGAATGGCTCCGTGAAAAACTAAAACCCGAAATCGAGAAGAAATTGCCCAAATGGGAAAAGAAAACCGGCCTCGCCTGCAACGGCTGGCAAACCAAGCTCATGCAAACAAAATGGGGCAGCTGCAACCCCGAGGGCAAAATCTGGTTCAATTTGCTTTTATCGCATGCCCCTGAAAGGTGCTTAGACTACATCATCCTTCACGAGCTTTTGCATCTGAAAGTTAGGCACCATAACAAAGATTTCACGGCTCTGATGGACAAGTATATGCCCTATTGGGAAGAAGTCCGCAAAGAACTGAACGATTTTATACTTTTGCCGATGAAATAAATTCAACATAGATTTATCAAATCAGGCTCAATGATTTTATTTCAAAGCAATTACTTAATCCGCTCGTTCTTTTTCTAATTCAGAGGCCAAAAATACTTGCAAATCTAACTTTTGACTTTTCAATATTTTTTTTGTCATAGCCTCATCTTTATAAAAGAACCGCTCATTTTGAGGTCTTTCAAGATAAATCAAAACAATATGAATTTTAACATTATGAAATTGAGATGCCATAAGTCGTAATTCACGAATAGCTTTTAAAATTATCTCATGATGCCTTCTTTTTATTTCAAATAGATAAACATCTTTTTCTGTTAGTATAATAGCGTCTGCATCAAATTGGTCTACTTGAGCGGGCCTTGTATCTGAAATAATTACTTCATGAACATGGCCATTTATAAAATTATCAATTACTTCATTTTCTGTACTTTGAGCATACGTTATTACCTTAGCAAGCCCTTTCCCGCTGGCTCTAAATAGCTCCGGATTATCTCTTACTATATTTTGAACAGTTTCAACCGATAATCCTAAAATTTTTGCAACTTTAGCTATTGTCAGAGCATGGTATTCTTCTAGCAGAGACACTATTTTCTGTTTAGTTGGCGGACGACTCAAACGATACAGTCTTCCTCTTATCATTGTCCTATTAGAACGAGCTGTTTCATTCTGATTTATTGAAGATTGGGATGGCAATGAAAGACATCCATTATCGAGCACTATTTCACTCTGATTAGCCAGCAGAGACGAAGGTTGGTCATCGTCCGGTGCCGCTTCAGGAGATGATTCCACCTCGCTCCGGTTTACAGGCGGAGGTGAAGGCTGGTCACTGGCTGGCACCGTTTCAGGAGAAGGTTCCACCTCGCTCCGGTTTGCAGGCGGAGGTGAAGGTTGGTCATCGTTTGGAGCCGTTTCAGAAGAAGGTTCCACCTCGCTCCGGTTTTCAGGCGGAGGTGAAGGCTGGTCATCGTCTGGCGCAGCTTCAGGAGAAGATCCAACTTCACTCTGGTCAGCCGGAGACGGAGAAGGCAGGTCATCGTCTGGCGCTGCTTCAGAATTTTCTTCACAAACATCTTCGTCATTAGAACGAGGTTCTATATCTGGCACCGCCCCCTGGATTCCAGCAAATCCCGTGATTCCAAATTTTAATCGCCACATCCACACAATTGCTACAAGCGAAATCACTGCAGCCCATTGCACAAGATAAATAAAATCAACTCGACGAAGTACTTCCTCTTTCACATATTGGCCATTATCTTGAGTGACCATTGTGCTTTCAATCAAAATTTCATCACAACAAAAAAGATATAGAAATGATATTACGACAATGACTGCAAATAGTATTGTGAGGGCTATTTTTGTTTTATCATTTATTTCTTTTTGCAAAGTCGGCATATTCTTTTTTTAATATGTTTATATAAAATCTTATAATAATATAATTTAAAAAATAGAATCCCATCCCCTAAAAGTACAGTTTTTTTTAAAAAAGCCTTAAAAGCGAATAAAGAAACACCATTCCCTTTTTTTAGATATATATTTACAATAAAATCAAAATTATTCATTCAATAAGCCTAATAAATATTTATGACGATTCAATATGTACGAGGCAGCAAATGCTTAAATCCGACTATAATAAGTTTATAACGAAAAAAAGTCCATACCATAAGTAACATTATCAAAGTATCACAATTTCACCCCCAAAAAAAGAATACTATAAATGAGCAAGCCATTCTATAAATTTTTGAAAGATAACGCTAATCATGATGCATTAATAGGAAGTATTAACGGAAACATTATGTTTTCTAAAATTCCTGAATTAAATGACTTTTCAGAAACCTTTGCTCTAACAGATAGAGAAGAAATCTGCAAATCGTTATTAAAAATCAGCCATAACGGGTTGGACGAACAACTATTGGAAATGTTAACTAAACATGCCAAATTCCTAAAGAAATTTTCTCAAGATAAAGTTTATTCTGTGGTTAAGCACTTTCAGAGCCAAATTACTCCTAATGGCTATACGAATAATGCGCTTAACGTACTGCCGGAAATGCTAAATGAAATTAACAAAATTGTTCAGGATGAAATTGGTATTTTTTGCGTTTCAAAAAATGTAAAATGTTTTCCTATGTGGGCGCATTATGCCGATGATGCAAAAGGTTTTGCCGTTGAATATATCAATCTAGAAGAAATTTTTCAAGGAGATGAAACAGGCGAGTTGAATGAATTAAAAAAAGTTAATTATTCAGAAAAAAGACCTTCGGTTACTTTAGAACCAGCATCATTAATGGCTATGCTTTATTCCAAGCATCAAGACTGGTCTTATGAAAGAGAACACCGTGTTATAAAACATCTCTCAGAATGTACAAAAGAAAAGCTTTCTGATAATTCTATTAAATTCTTTTATAAAATCAATCCGGGAAAATATATCAAACGAATTATTGTGGGCTGGAATGGTAATTTTGAAGAAATTCACGATATAGTTTCTAAAAACTGTTCAAGCATTGAAGTAATACAAGCAAAAGTTAGAAATGCAGAAATTATCGTGTAAGTACATAAATCTCTTTTAATTACTATGACAACTTCTGCTCCTGAATCAGAGAAGCCAACACCATCCCAAGTTTTTGAACTGTTGGGCCAAACGCTTTATGTATGTAACTCCATTGAATTGATGATACGGTGGATGAACATACACAGAGGCGGCTTTTGGACGGGCAAAACCCCAAAAAAACTTCTTGAGTCGGTGAAAAAGAACATCGAAAAGCGGCAGAAAAAAGACAAATGCATGCTCGGCCTAGTCGGCCCAGAATTAATTGACGCCATCTATACACCCCGATGCAACAAGGACATAGACGCAGCCGAGAAGAAGTCTCTTTTTGTATTCAAAATGGATTTTAAAATAGAACGAAAAGGCCGTCATCGTCAAGCATTGGCTAAATTCCTAAAATTTACTGACGCACGAAATTATCTAGTCCATTACTTCGCAAGGGACTATTATCTTGAGTCTCCTGAATCATGCAAAAAAGCTTTCTCCGATTTAAGGAAGAAGGGCGTAATCATCCAGGATGCATTCAATTTCTTCAGAGAAGATTACATTAAGATAATTCAACTCTGGAAAGAATTTAAAAATTTTCTACCTACGCCATTTGAGCTGGTAGTTACAGAAGCCCCTGCGGCTCGGTCATAGTCTTACGAGGGGAAGCCCCCCTATTGATAAAATATAACATATATGCTATATTTTTGTCATGAAAAAGGATCAAGTCATAGAATTCATGAATTCGCTTGAAAAGAGTGACAAGAAATTGGCATCATTCGTAAAAATATACGAGGCTCTGTCTTCATTCTTGACAGATTTCGACTTCCTCAAGGACTCCCAGGGAATGAGCCAAAAAGACGTCGCCGAAAAGATGGGCACGACACAAAGCGCCATCTCCCGCATTGCTTCACTGAAGACAAACCCCTCTTACAAGCAACTGCAAAAAATGTCTGAAGCCGTTGGCGGAAACCTGTTCGTCACGCCGATGAAAGATATGACCGTTCAGGTTCCGTACGACCTGCAAGAAACCGTACGCAAGCGAGCCATGCGTGAAGGCAAGTCAACGAATGAATATCTAGATGAGCTATTGCGCAAAGGAATACACACGCGAAGTTGAAATCTGCATCCTAATCCCCAAAATACAGGTGAAAGTTGCTCCAGCGTTCCAGGGAATGCAACTCGCTCTCAATGAAAGCCCATGTCTCGGCATAATCGCCGGGAACAGCGAAATCCTTGGATTTGATATACTCTAAAAACGCCTCGGGAGCATCGCCATACCGCTCGTCAAACTGGTCCGCCAGAGAGTTCTTTTGGCCAGTAGTCAAATCCCGAGCGTCGTTGTGCAACACGTGTTCCTGGTTCCGTGAAAAGTAGAACATCTTGTAGGGTTTCTTGTTTATCTCGCCCCTGTTCTTGAGCAGGTTCACAAGCCCGAGTTTCTTGCGGTTGCGCTCCGCAATTTTTTGCACATCGCTGGTTTGAATGTCTTGCAGCGAGTATTGGATTCGCGTAGCAGCAGGGTTGTCGACTATCGCCGTTTCGGGGATAAACGCCCCGTCGGTGTCTATCAGGTGCACAACTTCCAAAAGGTCCGATGCGCGGAAGTGATAACGTTCCTGCGTCGCCTTTATGATTTCGTTGATGCGGCGGACAACATTGGATGCATCGACATCATCTTTTGTCGTGATGTCGCCTTCGGTAATCGCAAAGTGGATTTTTTCACTGCTGAGAATGGCGTCTAGAACCGAGCCCAGCGCCGTCTTGTCGGTAATTCCCTCGACAATGAACAAGATGACCTTTTTAGTTTTCCCCATTAACCACTTTCCCCGCTTTCCTGAAAGCTCTTGCAATCTTGAAATGGTTGGTTTCTTGGTAGATGGGGTCTTTCTGTCCGCCAAGGCTTATACTTCTCAAATACACACTGCGGGGGTTGTTGTTCGTCTGCAATCCGGAAAGGCGCGTATAACGGTTTTCCGGGTTCGTCGTCGTGAAAATCAAGGAATCCTTCTTGATCATTTCCAACGGGCGCAAGTTGTGCGAGGTGAACAGCAACTTGCCGTTGGCTTTTTCCTCGATGATTTCGAGAATTTCGCCCAGCAGGAACTCGAAAACGCCCGCATCGAGTTCATCGACGGCAAGGAACGTCGAGGGGTTGTTGTAAACCGATATCAGCAGGCTGAGAATGGAAATAATCTTCTTGATGCCTTCGGATTCGAACAAGAGGGGTATAGCCGGGTTGTTGTCCCTTTGGGAAAGGAGCTCGAAACGGACACCTTCTTTACCATCGGAAGTTTGTTGCGGGCCTTCATTCTGCACAACAACCTTCAATCCGGGAACAATTTCCTGGAGGACTATGTTCATTTCGGTGAAGGTGTTGTTGATGACATCAAACGCCAGCTTATCTGTAATGGTCGGCGTAGTAAGGGACAGCTGGATTGTGCCGTACGAAAGATTCTCTTTTTCTTTGTGCCTAAAATTGAACGGGAAAGAAAAATCAAGATTAAAGGGGCCGTTGCCATTGTTTCGAATGACAAAAAGATTTTCACGGGCAAAATGTTTTAATTGCTCAATTGTAGAAATCGAATCATTATCAACTAATTGCGATTCCTTGACAATTTTGGAAAAATCATTCGAAAAGATAAACGAGCGCCTTTCCTTGCCGGCAAGTTCTCTTAAGACTCCTAGCTTGATGGCGTATTCTTTATTTGTGGAAATAGCCTTCCAGCTACTGACAGGAGCTAACATCTGATTTTCGTTGTTCTTTTCGTACCTGACAAGGGTTATCTTCTTTTTGTCCGCGCGCTTTTCGTCAATCTGTTCAACAACAACTTGAAAACCAAATTCTGGATGCCGCTCTAACGTGAATGTATAGCTTAACGTCTTGATGATTTCATCATCGTCCAGAACGTTAAATTGAAATGTGCACTCAGAAGTTTGTTGACCACTCAAGATATAGTGCGCAGCAATTGGATTCAGCGAATCGCCTCGGGCAAGCGCCTGCAAAAATTCCAAGGCATTTATAATAGCCGTTTTTCCAGAGCCGTTTTGGCCATATACACCCAAAATGTGGTTCTTGAATTCTACCGAACCGGAAACCACATTCTTGAAGTTCTTCAGCGTTATGGATTGAATCTGGATGACTGACATTGTCTTTCTACCTTGCTTTTTATCAAAAAATAGCAATTTTTCTATTAAAAGTATCAAATTTTGATAAAAATTATCAAAAATCTATACAAAATGTATCAAATTTCAATAATATTTTGCATTTTTGCGTTTTTAAGATAATTCGCATCTATACACAAAATGATGTATTTTAGCAAATGTATGTAAAAAATAGAATTTTACCTACAATTACAAAAATTACTCCCCAAGTTGGGGAGAAAATGACATGAGAGGGTTAACAATCAGAAGAAGTTCACGTTGAACCATCCCTTCTTGCCATCGTCCGAGAGGGCGATGCCGCAGGCGACAGTTTTGTAGTTGCCTTTCATGTTGAGGTAATGGCCGATGTAGGGGTAGTCTTCGTCTTTTTTCGGGTCGCGTTCGCCACTCGTCACAAGCGCTTTTTCGTCTTCCCACATCATTTTGAGGTAAGAATCAGAGACTTCGATTGCTGTTTTGCGCCATGAGGTATTGAAGTTCGGGCCGCTGTTCTGCGCGAATTCCCCACAGTTGCCAAAGTGGCCATGAGCCTTATTTTCCGCGAGGTCATCGGCGGCTTCCTTGTCGGTGCAGGTCTGCTTTTCTTCAGGTGCAAGCGTCAATGGTCCAAGGTTTTCGGTTGCGCGGTATTCGTTGATTTTATCGAGGCAGGCTTGGCGCCAGTTGTCGCTAAAGAAACTGTTCGTTGCAGCGGAAGATGACGGCGTTTTCGCGGAAGAACTAACCGTAGCCGCAGAAGACGATGAAGGTGCAGTTGCGGAGGAACTCACCACGACCTTCGCGGACGAACTCACGGGTTTCGTGGCGGAACTGCTTGCGATTTTTGCAGAAGACGAGGATGGCGGAACTGTCGCGGAACTTGCCACAACGTCAGAGGAAGATTGCGGCGGAACTGCAGCAGAGGATTTCGGAGCGGTCGCAGAAGAACTCGCAATCTTAGCGGAAGAACTGTTTGCCGTTTTTGCAGAAGAACTGCTCGCGATTTTCGCCGAAGAGGAACTTGCAGCTTTCGCAGAGGAAGAAGTCGCGGATGAAGCCGGTTTCGCAGCCGAAGAAGACAAATTTTTCCCCGGAGCGTGTATAGAAGAGGAACTCGTCAACACGATGTGATTATTCGCACTCACCCCATCGTCATCGGAACAGCCAAACAAGGCTAGCGCTAGAGCGGCGGCGGCAAATCTTGCAGATTTTTTCAATAACATAAATACCCCATATTCCTAAAAAAATTTCTAATTGGAATAATAACATTTTAAAAAAGGTGATGCCCGATCAAGTCGGGCATGACAACCTCATTTCAAACGATTCCGCAAGCAAGCCCCTACAAACCCACCCCATAATTTACTATCTTTGGCGCCATGCTTAATGTATCCAATGTCAGTCTCCAGTATGGTAGCCGCGTCCTCTTCAAGGAAGTGAACCTTTCCTTCAAGAGAGGCAACTGCTACGGTGTCATCGGCGCAAACGGTGCCGGCAAGTCCACATTCCTCAAGATTCTTT
>JAEEGJ010031515.1_pt1 | contig 10256 bp, 9 predicted proteins | sample 8958761 | NCBI WGS metagenome assembly JAEEGJ01 (sample SAMN16246546, study PRJNA631951) | gut metagenome | biome: gut microbiome; feature: rumen; material: RS-attached | host: Bos | place: Iran: Karaj | collected 2018-10 | reverse complement strand
CTCGTACCGATTTTGGTTCGGCTGCAAAGATGCAAATTTCAAAACCCGGACAGGGTATTTATGACTTAAGTAACTGTGCATAAGATACATATAAGCAAAATTAACATTTTTTAGTAGACACTAGTGTCTTCCAAAGAACCTTACCCAAAGTGTTTTACGATTAAACGTCATGAGGATTTTCCTGAAAATCCTGACGTGGGCGGCAATTTCCTTATGTGCGCTAATCTTTTTCGCTTTTGTTGCGTTTGCAATATACGATGGCACTTTCTATCGAAAAGAGCTGCGTAAGATTCAAAAACAGCTGAATGCTATGGATGGGGTTACGGTACTTCATATGAGGGGACACAGGGACGTCTCGCTGGAGTGTAGAACTCGCAGAAGTTATTTGAAAAAGTTGTCCTCAGTTGTCGTCCTTCCCAAAAGACAACAGAGACAACCATGACAACTTTTTTGTATTTTTGCGACCCAAAATGTTGAGGTTATGAATTTTTTTGAGCGACATTACAAGAAGATAGCTGTCAGCTGGTTGTTGCTGCTGTTTCTTTTGTGGTTGCTGCCCAGGGTTGTGGGTGTGAAAAAACATAATTTTTTGGATCCTGCTCAGGCTGGATTGCTGTATCTTATTCTTTTTGGCATAGCAGTATGTGCTTTTGCCCTCATCGCTTTTGTTGAGATCGCCACCACGAAAAATTACAAACGGTTGAAAAGGCTGTTTTTTGTCATTATCGTCCCTTTGATGTTGTTGGCGGTAGCGGGCGTTTATCGGACTATATTAGATACATTTGAGGTGGTTCCCGTACCCTTTCGAAGTGTTGACAAGGCTAAGAAGAAAGGCGTTTTCTATGCGGAATATGATGTAATACCAGCGGTAGTGTCTGTGAATGATACGACCATGATTCGCTTTGAGGAAGCCATTGGACAATATCAGTTGGATATAGACCAATCGCGTCTCTTTGATTTCCCGAAATATTTCAAGTCGGACCGAAAATACATTGTGATAAATTGTTCGTGCGATGATATGTCACGCAACTTTTATCACCATTTGGTCTGGAGTAGTGATGACGCATACTATGTTGAGGGTCCCATACGCTATGGGAAAAAGGGAAAGCCTATGGTTGAGGTTTCGTTGATGGCTTCGGCTTCGGATACCATTCTTATCACGGTCGGTAGTCTTCATTCGTTAGAAATAATAGACACTATTCCACCGGAAAATCTTGATACCATCCGTTTGGTGAAACGACGTTAAGGACCGACCTTATAATGTTGTCCTAAGTTGTCCCATTTGTCATCAAGAAAAGAAGACAACTGGGACAACTGGGGACAACTAAAAAGATTGTCGCCTCTACCGCAGTTTCAGCAGCACCACGTTTTCGACGTGCTGCGTGTGCGGGAACATATCCACGGGCTGCACCTTCTCCACACGGTACTTCGGGTCGAGTAAGGTGAGGTCGCGGGCTTGCGTGGCGGGGTTGCAGCTCACATAGACGATGCGCGGCACCTCCAGCTTCAGCAACTGTTCGATGACATTCGGGTGCATGCCGGCGCGCGGTGGGTCGGAGATGATGACATCCGGCTTCCCGTGCTGCGCGATGAACTGGTCGGTGAAGATCTTCGCCATGTCGCCCACCACAAACTCCGTGTTCGTGATGTTGTTCTGTGCGGAGTTGATCTTCGCGTCCTCCACGGCGGTATCCACGTATTCGATGCCGACCACCCGTTTGGCCTGGTGCGCCACGAAATTGGCGATCGTGCCGGTGCCGGTGAAGAGGTCATAGACGACTTCATCTTTCTGTATATCAGCAAATTCGCGCACCACCTTGTAGAGGTTGTAAGCCTGCTCGCTGTTGGTTTGGTAAAACGATTTCGGACCAACCTTGAACTGCAGGTTCTCCATCTTTTCGGTAATGTAGTCCTGACCGGCATAGAGGTGGAAAGGCAGGTCGAAGATGGCGTCGTTGAGCTTGGTGTTGATGACGAAGGTCAGTGAGGTGATTTCGGGGAACCGCTCCATCAATGCGGCGAGCATATCCTTCACCTCCTGGTTGTATTTGGTGACGATGAGCACCACCATCAGGTCGCCGGTGGAGGCGGTGCGGATGATGAGGTTGCGCAACAGCCCTTTCTGCTGGCGCGGGTCGTAGAAGTCGAGGTTGTGCTCGATGGCATACTGCTTGCAGAAGAGCCGGATGTCGTTGCTCGGAGCTGCCTGCAGCCAGCAGTGCTTGATATCCAAGATCTTATCGAACATGCCGGGCACGTGGAAGCCGAGACAGCGGTTCTCGAAGAACTCGCCTTCCGCCTGCCGTTTCATGTCGTCGTAAGTCAGCCACAGCATTGTGGAGAAGGTGTATTCCAGTTTGTTGCGGTAGTAGTAGATTTTCTCCGACCCGAGGATGGGCATCAGCGGCGGGAACTCGAATTTACCGAGGTGCTTGAAGTTGTCCTCCACCTGTTTCTGCTTGAATTCCAGCTGTTTCTCGTACGTCAGCATCTGCCATTTGCATCCGCCGCAGTTGCCGAAGTGTCCGCACGGAGGTGTCACCCGGTCGGGCGACGGCTGCTTGATGGCCAGCAGGTTGCACTCCGCGTAGCCGCGTTTGCGTTTATAGACTTCCACATCGACGATGTCGCCGGGCACCGCGTATGGTACGAAGACAGTGAGGCCATCGACTTTTCCGACGGCTTTTCCCTCCGCTCCCGCGGAGATGATTTCCAGATTTTCTATGTTATATCGTTTGAAGCTCATATTCGTTTGGGTTCTTTGTTATGGTCCCAGGATTGCGGTCTGCGGCCTTATTCTGGGCTACCGAGCTTTTGCCCCATGGGGCTGTTCAAGGCCCCCACACTGCACTTCGCTTGTATGGGGTTAATTGCACTTCGTGCGTTTTGCCTCTTCGAGGCTGCTCAAGGAACTATTTTAAAATATTGGGGTTGTTCGTTAATTAATCATATTATCGGTAAAATCCCTCTTGATCGACATATTGGAACACTTTTTCGGGCATCATGTAGCGTACGGACTTGCCGTTTTTGAGGTTGTCGCGGATGAGGGTGGAGGAGAGGGCCATCAAGGGTGCATCGACGAGGTGCACATGCGGGTGCGTGCGGAAGTCGCCGCCGTCGTAGCCGGGACGGGGATAGACGTAAAGGTGGTAGTTCTCCAGAATGTACTCGTAGTTGAACCATTTCGTGAAGGTCTGCAGGTTGTCTTCGCCCATGATGAGGCAGAACTCGCGCTGAGGGTACTGTTCGCGCAGCACCTGCAGGGTGTAGCTCGTGTAGGAGGGCTTCGGGAGCGAGAACTCGATGTCGCAGGCCCGGAAACGGAGGTCGTCGCCGATGGCGAGGTTCACGAGATGCAGACGCTGTCGGTCGTCCAAAAGCGACGCCTTCTTCTTCAGCGGGTTTTGCGGCGACACCACGAACCAGAGCTCCTGCAAGTCGGAATGTTCCAGCAGATATTCGGCAATAATCAAGTGCCCGACGTGTATCGGGTTGAATGAGCCGAAGTATAAACCTGTTTTCTTCATTGTTCTTTCAAAAAGGGCGCAAAGGTACAAAATTTCGGGTTACCACACGTGTTAGGGCACGATATTTTAATAACCCAGTGGATGTATTCCTTTGTAGAGATACAAAATTTTGCGTCTCTACATCGTGCGGTGCGCGGGGTGGTGTGTAAAAAACGCTACTCGTAATATTCAATCCGCCGTTCCAGGATTTCCGTGACGGTATTGGAGTCTCTGCTTACTCCTTCATAGCGTATGCGTTTCACCCAATTCCCATGTTGGTCGTAGGTATATTGGTAACGGACAATCTTAAACGGTTTGATTTTTGTCTGATAAACGACATGTTCCACCAGATTGCCGTGTTCGTCATACGCACATTCCTCTAAAACGGCCATGGTAAAATTGAAAATGGATTCGTTAATCGGAAACTCACCAAGTAACGCTTCTCGTTTCACCATTCGGCCGGTGGAATCATACGTGGTTTGAATATGGTCCTTAAATCTTCGCTGTGTCCCGCGGACAGTATAATGTCGGTAATCAATTACCCGGCCCGCACTGTCATATTGGTAATAATTGTCCATCCCTTCCGGCTGCCACTCTCCGATGGAATAATCTCGAATCAGACGGTGCCGGTCGTCATATTCATATCCTTCGTGTGCGCTGAAATCTTTGCATTTACAAGTCTTGTTGTTGCCGTTATAGCCGTTACAACTGCCTTCGAGAATCATGTTGTTCAGGCTGTCGTAAACGTACTTCCACATCTTGGTGACAATCTTGCCATTGTTCATCTGATGTGCCACTTTGTTGCCTCGCTCGTCGTACCAATAGGTGTCAACAAAATCGACTCTTTTCTTTCCGCGGGGACCAAAATCCGATGGACATACCCTATGCATTCGTTTATCCCTATAGGTGTTATCCTCCACCCGTACAGGTTTTCCATTTTCGTTCAAGTAAATCGCCTTTTCGGACATGACATTTGCTTTTCCGTAGTAAGTGAACACATTTGTCAAGTCTCCGTTTTCATCATAGTTGTAATAAATTTCATTGCCATAAGGATTTATGACACCTCTTATACGGCCAAGTCCACCAAAGTCATATAATGTGACAAACTCGGTCGAATCATACGTGATTTCAAACAAAGAAGAAGGAATGGAATCGTATTCTTGAAAGTCCTTTAAATAGATCTTGTTGATATAACAACGTATCAATTGTCCTGTATTCATGAATAACCAGGTTTGCTGTCTGGCGTAAGCACGTTTTCCTTTGGAGATATCGTGTCTCTGTACGGCAGGAAGCACACTTATCTGTTTCACCGACATGACAGCCCCGTTCAGCGAGATGTTCGCATTATTGTATCGGCCAGAGAAGAGGTCGAACTCCTTATACGGCTCATGGCAGATATATTCCGTTTTCTGTTGCGCCATCAAGGGCACTTGCAGGAAACAGGACAATAACAGCAGGAGAAACGTTCTTTTCATAAACCCAATAATAATATGTCGATACTCAACAATTTATTGTCTTTTCTGGAATATGCTTTTCCTGAACGGATCGAACTTTTCTTTCATGGTAATGGCGATAATCAGCTCTTCGACGGAAGCGATGAGATAGATGAGCCAGAAGATGCCGATAAGGCCTATGTCATATAACAACAAATCCTCAAATGATAAGGATCCGTTGTACCAAAACAATCGTATTTCCAATGTTTTTAGTGGGATGTAGAGCAGTAAGGAGTAACCGGCTATTTTGTTTAGCACAGTGTGTATTCCAGTGAATTTTCCCCAACGTGTTTCACAGACGGCTCGCGTAATAAACCGAATGAGTAATATGGAAGCAAATGCCACCCCGCCCTCAAACCAAGTTTCACCGAGCACCATATTTGACAAATAATGGTCTTTTACTAAACTACATACAACAAGATAGCCGATAATTCCCGCAGCAAACAACCAATTGGCTATATTGTTCTCCTTAGTGGAGTTATCGTCAACTATTTTCCATTTTGTTCTCAAAAAGTCACCATAAAATATGCTCAAACATCCCAAAGTATATAACGTCACGGCTGCAATACCCCATTTTGACAGATAGACTGAAGGGTCCTTGGGTGTCAGCAATGCGGAAAGCGGCAACAAAACTACTAAGGCCATCCGGAAACGGTTCAGCCAATGGATTGTTTGAGAGGCGGTGCTTTCGTTCATTGTTTGTGAATTTGCGGCAAAGATACTATAATTATATTTATATGACGCAAGAAAACCAAATGGTTGCAGAGTGTTGGAATTTTTTACCCAGATTTGAACATTTTGTAGGATAGATTTGAACATTTTGTAATGAAGATTTGAGTATTTGGAAGATACTTTAGAGTAGTTTTTCCGAATGCAAGTAGAGAGTTTTTTAGAAATAAATCAGCCTTATAACTTATTCCTCGTTTTATAACGAAAATTTCGTTATTTTTGCCGCCGTAAAATGAACAGATATGGTGACATTGAAGAAACTTACTGCCTCGGAGGAGGCTATTATGCAGATAATCTGGAAGTTGGAACAAGGTTTCGCGCAGGACATCATGAGCGAGATTCCCGAGCCGAAGCCGCCGTATAACACCACGCTCTCCGTGGTGAAGGCGTTGGAACGCAAGGGCTATGTCGGGCACGAGACTTTCGGCAAGGCAAATCGCTACTATCCGCTCATTTCTAAAGAGGACTACTCCCGTAGTCTGCTTGGTCGCGTGGTCAGCCACTATTTCAACAACTCCCTCTCTTCGCTGGTCTCCGCTTTCACGGCTGATCACCCCATCTCTGACCAGGAACTACAGGAGCTCGAACGACTGGTCCAAAAAGCGAAACAAATTCATAAGTCTTAAATCCTAAATTACAAGTCACAAATCACAAATCACAAGTCTATGTTCAAGCTGGTTGATATTGGAGTTATAGTGTTGTCGAGTGGGATTTTTCTGCTCTGCTACTTGCTCTTTCTACGTAAGGAGAAGTATCATCAGCTTAACCGTTTTTATCTGCTGTTTTCTTTGGCTTTTTCTTCCTTGCTTCCTTTTATAAAGTTCAGTGTTCCTGTACAACCCCTAATGCCGAATACTCAATCCTTTCTGACAACGGTTACGGAAGCTCCAGCCATTCCTTTTGGGATGGTATTGTATGTGGCAGGGGCTGCGCTTTTCTTTATTTTGTTCCTTTTAAGATTGTTTAAGGTCTTGAAGCAGATCATTGGAAAGCATTTTATCGAGCTGAATGGTTTGAAAGTTATGGATAATCCTGAACAGAAAGTGCCCTTTTCCTTTTTCCATTACGTTGTGGTAGATTCTACCACATTTGAACTTGATGAGTTGGATTTGGTGCTGCGTCACGAGGCGGCGCACGCCCAACAATGGCACACGTTGGATATTCTTTTTGTAGAGCTTGTGGGCGTGGTTTGTTGGTTCAACCCTTTCGTGTGGGCGTATAAATCCGCGCTCAAGTCTCAGCACGAGTATGCGGCCGACGCGGCAGTCATCCATTCGAATGTTCCCCGAAATGACTATTTCGATCTGATTTTGAAACAGATTCGACATCAAAACCATTTGTCTCCCGTCCATTCGTTCAGCGCCACCGCTGTCAAAAGTCGCATTCGCATGATGATGGCAACCGTTCCAGGCCGTCGCAGTTGGATGCGTTATCTTTCCGTGATTCCGATGTCGGCATTCCTTGTTGTGGGCAATTCGCTGCTCGCCTCCTCTAAAAACATTCCTTCGTTTATGGAAAATGTGGTGGTTCCCGCTGAGGTTTCGCAGTCGATTTCCGAATATTCTGATAAAGAAGTGGCTGTTCCGACAGAAAACGTCAAGGCAAAGAGAGTTGTCTGTCATGCCAAAAAGCATTCCCAACATACCGATGAGGTTTCCCAACCTAACGTATTAGAGTCCCAGTCCTGGCTCTCCACTCAATATGGCGATCCCGTGGAGTTCTACGACAAAGCGCCCGACACAAAGCAGGAGGAGCATTACAATGTAATTGTGACGGGCGATGCGCCGCAAATCTATCAGGTCAGCGTCACCGAAACGCCATAATCTTTCCGTAATCTCCCTTAATGTTCAAAAACTTATTCCCTAAACAGCCCCGTAAGGGGCAAGAGCTTGGTAGAATTGATTATAACGAAAATGTCATTATACAACGAAAGTATCATTAAAACCCCAAAGCAATGAAAAAGATTACAAACATTTTGGTTATCACGATTTTGTGCTTGGTTGTCCAGGCACAGGAACCCGTTCTTTCACCGAGGTTGAAAGAGTATTACCGTATCAAGATGGAGATGAACAATCTTTACAGTGAGTTCAGTTGGGCAGGAAATCGGACGAAGGACACGGTAGCCATGCGGGAGATTCTTGCCCGTTACGAGGAGAACAGACAGCGTCTGCAGCAGTTTCCCGAGTATTTCCGCCCTTCTTGGGATGCGCGCAACTATGCTGATATGCTCGCTGTATTCGGCCGTTATGCGGAGGCGGTTGCCCTTTACGATACAGCGTTCTATCATCGCCAAATGGAGGCTTATGACTTCAACCTTCCTTACCGTCGGGCCTATTTTGCAGGCGACACGCTGCTACACCAGCGCAAGCTGGTCGAATACCAGCAAGCGGAATGCGGTCTGTATTCATACAACGAGTGGCAGGTGCGCAGAAAGCTGTGGGAACTACAGCAGATGGACCAGATGGCCATCAAGCTGTCGGATATGCCGGGACTTGACCACGAGATGGAGGTCCGGATGCTGGCATTCAAGGACTCCATTCTGAAAGCGTCCATTGCGCAGCTTCGGGCGGACTATCCTGAAATCGAGGACGTGCTTTCCTTGGACTTTTTCGCCAAATTTCTCTTGGGTCGCCACCTCTATTCAGCCGACCCGGATTACTGGTTCGAGGTGGAGTATCCGCGTTCTCGCAAGCTTTTGGAGAGCGGACAGGGCAGCCCGGAATCGTACGCGCACACTTACGACTTCTACCTGATGCGCACCGGCAGGGGGAAGAGCTATTATGGCCAATATGGTTGTTCGGACGACCTGACTCCTGCGGACACGGCGGAGATCAACCGTCACCGCGCCGACATCGGACTGGAACCCCTTGAGGCGGAAAGGCGCGATAAGAATGTGATTTATATCACGTATTGACAGGGTGTTAGAGTTGACTCACCATTGACCTATTAAATAAAGTCAGCGGTAAGTCCTTTTTAAAACGAGTTACCGCTGACTAAAAATCAATAAAGATACTATAATTTCATTTCCCGAAAACCCTCTTGAAAAACGCCACCGTGCTCGCCACCACCTCTTTCCGGTGGCGCGTGATGGTGTGGTTCTCGCCCTCCACCACCTGCAGGGTCGCGTGGTTGCCGTACGCCTCCAGGAATTTTTCGCTGCACCACATCGGTACGGTGCCGTCGCGGCTGCCGTGCAACAGGAGGACGGGCCCTTGGTAGGCGGCCGCCGTCCCGTAGATGTCCAACTGTTGCGTGGTCAGCAGGTATTCGCGGCCCAGTTTCATGAAAACCAAACAGCGGACGAACTCCGGCGGGTCGGCGGGGTCGAAGCGTGCGTTGAAGAACTTGCCGGCTTGGCAAGCGTCTTTGACTACGGAGCCGGGGGCGATGAGCACCACCCCGTCGGGCGTGATGCCGTCGGCGGCTAATCGTCCTGCCGTCATTGAGGCCACCACTCCGCCCTGCGAGTGCCCTAACAGGCCGATACCCTCCACGTAAGGCAGGCGACTGACGTAATCCCAGACGGCGCGCGCGTCGGCAAGTTCCTTCTCGATGGTCATGTCCTGCATACGTCCGTCGCTCTTGCCATGCCCGTCGAAGTCGAAACGGATGGAGGCGATGCCCGCCATGGCCAACGCTTTGGCGAGTGCCGGCATCGGGTTGATGCTTTGACTGGCGAAGATCCCGTGCATCAGAATCACCATCGGGCAGCGGTCGGTGGCCGGATCGAACCCTTTGGGCAGCGTGATTTTGTAGTAAATGGCGCCTTCCGGTCCTTTTATGGGCGACTTTATCGGAGCTTTTCGTTCGGAGGCTCCTAACGCCACGAGGCAAAAGAGGCCTGTCAGGATCAGAAACAGGCAGACGAGGATCTTTTTCATCGCTTTGGAATTGTTGGTGAGTATAAATTCGCGGCGAAGATACAAAAAACACGTTTTAGGGCTGACACAAAGTGAAATCAAGCTTATAACTATCAAGCAAATTATTGTATATATTAAATTTGATTATGGTGAAATATCTAAATCCACACCTTATATAAACATATAAAAAGTTGATATACAATAATATACGAACACACAATATGTATAAAACACATATAATCAATAAATTACATAAAATTACACAAAATAATCGCCAAATTGTACGGAGCGAATGTTCGATTTTTGCAGAGATTTTGAGAAAATCTGCGAAATTTGACCGACGAGGAAGCCCGGAAAGGGCTAAAAACGGCCCAAAAACAGGGTTCCAGGAGGGTCAAAAACAAGAAAAATGCATTTTTATTTTATTGATACACAGCAAGATAACAAAAAAATGCAAGAAAAATAAAAAAAAGTGAGCAAGGGTGTTGCGTGGAATACAAAAAAAACTATTTTTGCACTCCCAAACGACGACGACATGGGGCGAACGGAAGAGAGGGGTTGTCAACAGGGAAATGTTCATTGAAAGAATGAAAGAATGTAGCAAATACTCAAGTTAGGAATTTTGAGATTCGCAAGCGATGAAGTCAGGACAGACAACTTAAAATAAA
>JAEEGJ010031513.1_pt1 | contig 10257 bp, 6 predicted proteins | sample 8958761 | NCBI WGS metagenome assembly JAEEGJ01 (sample SAMN16246546, study PRJNA631951) | gut metagenome | biome: gut microbiome; feature: rumen; material: RS-attached | host: Bos | place: Iran: Karaj | collected 2018-10 | reverse complement strand
TTCCGTAAACTTTGCCGGAATCCCAGTCTGCATTGTGGTCGAGAAGGGCTACAAACGGATGTTCCTGATGGCTGGTTTCTCCGCGAATAGAAACTACACCCTGTTTTCCCATATGAACCGGGTGTCGCTCCATGTGGCGTTCGCGGGCCCATGAACCGTGCAGGGTAATCATATCAAAATTGTCATCATCAAGGTCGAGGGCGAGTGAAAGTGCCTTTTTGATATAGAGAGGTTTTGCACCATTATTTTTGATTCTTACAGAGCGAACGATTGCATCAAGCTTTTCAAAAACTGTGTATACGAGGGTAACTTCAGCTCCAAGAATATCGTCGGTGGCGGTAAGCTCAAGAACAGAACAGTCTTCTGCTCCGCCAAAAACAGCAGGAAGTCCCGGAAGAGCCTTAGCACCGCCGGTAATTTTATGAGACTTATATTTTAATTCAATTGCGTTGTGTCCTTCGCTGTCGCAAACTGCAAGCGCAGATTCGCGGAAATCTCCAAGTCCTTCGGTAGGAAGTTCCTGTGGAAAGAAGTCTAAGAAAGAGCCTTTCTCTCGGAAAATCTTATTATCAGAAAATCCATATTCCTTATTGCGGGTCAGGTAAGATACATCATCGTCACCAATCTTACTGCCATAGTAAGCATGACCGATGTAGCCTCGTTCGTTGATAAAAATACTGTAAGTTGAGTTAGGAGTATCAAGTCTGAATGAGTTAGTTTTTGAATTGAATGAAATCATAAGAACCTCGTTTCAAAATTGTATATTTAATAAAACTGAAAAGCAATAAGAAAAATAACGTATGACTTCCTAAAATTGAATAGTTAGTCCTATATTATATATAGAGAATTTTAAAATATAGATTGCTTCGCTACGCTCGCAATTACAAGGTTAAGGAAAGAAATATCGTCATTGCGAGCCGAAGGCGAAGCAATCCATTTTAGGAGGAAAAACATGAAATCGTATGTTTATATTTTATTCAATAAGAAAAATGGGACTCTATATACAGGCGTTACATCAAACTTAAAAAAGCGAATTTATGAACATAAGAATAAAGTATTAAAAGGATTTACTGAAAAGTATGATGTGGATAAGCTTGGTTATTATGAAATATACAATGATATAAAACAGGCAATTGAACGTGAAAAACAGATAAAAGCAGGATCAAGAATGAAAAAGATATTGTTGATTGAAAAAATAAATCATGAATGGAATGATTTGTTTGTTTATTTATAAAATGGATTGCCACGCACTCGCTTCGCTCTTTCCTCGCAATGACGTAAATGGCTCGCAATGACAAAATAAACTAAAACATATATAATAGAAGAATGAATCACAAGAGTTTTGTTTTTTTTGACTGTGAATGCGCGAATACTTTTGACGGCGTAGGAAAAATCTGTTCGCTTGGTTATGTTATCTGCGACGATGATCTGAATATTATTGAAAGCGAAGATGTTGTTATGAATCCGGAATGCGATTTTGACTGGTACCTGCTTTCCGGTAAAGGTGACTGCAAGCTTGCGTACTCTAAGGATTATTTCCGCACTAAGCCGAACTACGAGGCTTATTATAAAGATATCAAAAAACTTTTTACTACGGGTAACCGCTATATTGCAGGCTTTGCAGTTAGTAACGATGTTGGTTTTGTAAATGATGCTAATGAGCGTTACGAGTTGCCGTACATTCAGTTCCGCGCTTTTGATCTTGAGCGCTATCTTGAACGTAAATATGAAAAGAAGCAGAAGCTTGTTGAATGGGCTCAGGAATTTGGCGTAAACGTTGCAAAGTATCAGAGTCATAAATCTGAAGATGATGCAATTATGACTATGCTTTGTCTGAAGGCTGAATGCATGAAAACAGGGCAGAGTGTTGAAGAGATTCTGACTTCTCCTGAAGGAAAGAACTGTTTTGTTTCAAATGAGCAGATTCTTGAGCAGGCCGCTGAACGTGCTTACCGCCGCGAGATGACTGAAAAAATCAAACGTCTTTATGGCAAAAAGTCTCCGATGCCTCATTTTAAGACTGTGCTTGGGGAGCGTTTTGAGCTGGATAATAAAATCCTCCGCGATGTAGATTATGCTTTCGAACTGGTAAAGCAGATTTATGATAATGGCGGCGTAACCGGTGAACATCTTACTGCCAGCGGCTGGGCTGTTTTTGAAAATATGCCTAACCCGGAGCACGTAAAGAAAATTGAAAAGCGCGGTCTTAAAGTAATGCTGTTAAAAGAACTGGCGGAAAAACTAAAGTAGCCTTATAATATTTTAGAGGCTGCATTTCAAGTGAAATTTCAGAGAGACATTTTTACTCATAGACAGAATAATGTTCGCACTCGTCAGGTTTTACTTGTAACTACTGGAACTTTAATTAACGTTCTTTTGTCGTTTGCGGCTTATAAATTTGGTCTTCCTTTCTTTCTTGATTCTCTTGGAACAATACTTGTTTCTGTTGTAAGCGGAATGCTTTTGCTTGGTATTCTGACTGCCGTTATCACAAGTGTTATTTGTTCTTTATTTAACCATCTTGCTTTATATCTGGCCTTTAGCAATGCACTGCTTGCAATTTTTACAGTTTGGTTTATTCAAAAATACACTTTTAAGAAATTCCGCAGAAACCTTGTATATGTTTTAATAGCTTCTGTTTACTCTGCGATTGTTATTTCTCTGGTTCATTTTGCAATTTACAAACAGACACAAACTTCTTTAATTACTTATTTTGCGCATTTCTGTTCTTCGGACACAGGCTTACCATATCTTCTTTCGCTAACTGGAATTAATTTGATTTTACAGCTTGCAGATAAAAGCATTTCCTGCCTGATAGTTGTAACTATTTTACGATTTATTCCAAAAGAAAAGTTTAATATTTATAATCTGGGTGCCTGGCTTCAGAGACCTCTTACAGAGCAGGAGTTAAATGAAATTAAAAATATGCGCAAGAAGGTTAAGCGAACCTTGCGCTCAAGAACCACAAATACTCTTGTAATTACTTCTTTTATGGTAATGTTTCTTACAGGATGGACTGGTTTAAGTATTTATTCAGATAACGAAAAAGCAAAGAAAACAGAAACTGCCTGGAGTACGGTTAGAACTGTGGCATCAATTATTGATGTTGATAAGATAGATGATTATTTATTGTATGGAAATGATGCAGATGGCTACAACGAAACTTCTGAGCTTTTAAGCAAAATGTTTAGATGTTCTACAGATCTTGCCTATCTTTATGTTGTGAAACCAGAAGGTATAAACGGCAGGTTTATTTTTGATGTGGATACACGAATTGTAGATCCAGATGCAGAACCTCCATATGTTCCGGGTGAGCTCGTTCCGTTTGAAGAATCCTTTAAGCCATATTTTAAGGATATGCTGGAAGGAAAAGAAATTGGTCCTATTGAAACAGATGATGTATGGGGCTGGCTGCTTACAGTTTATTATCCTGTAAAAGATTCACAAGGAAATATGAGATGCTATGTTGGCGCTGATGTTTCCCTTAAATACATTGCAGAGTATACAGTAGTTTTCTTCCTTAAGATTATTTTGACAATGGCAGGATTCTTTATTCTGATTGTAGCCTTTGCGTTATGGAAAACCGGAGTTTATACTTCTATTCCTATCAGTTCAATTTCTTCCTGCCTTGAACGTTTTGCTTTATCTGGAGAAGACCAGGCAAAGCTTGATGAAAACGTAAAGATTATCCGGTCTCTTGATATTCATACTCAGGATGAGGTTGAAAGACTTTATTCTGCTATCTGTGAAATGACTCTTAAGCAGGCAGAGCAGATGCGTGATATCCGTCACCTTTCTGAATCTACACTTAAGATGCAGGACGGACTTATTATCACAATGGCAGATATGGTTGAAAGCCGCGATTCTGATACAGGCGCTCACGTACAGAAAACTTCAGAATACGTAAAGATTATTGTTGAAGGACTTAAAAAGAAAGGCTATTACGCACAGAAAATTACACCTAAGTTTATGTCTGATGTGGTGCGTTCTGCTCCTTTGCACGATGTCGGAAAAATCAATATTCCTGATGGTGTTTTGAATAAGCCTGGAAAATTGACTCCTGAAGAATTTGAGATTATGAAGCAGCATACTATTGCCGGAAAGGTTCTTCTGGAAAATGCAATCAGTACTGTTCAGGGTGAAAACTATCTGAAAGAAGCGAGAAATATGGCGGCCTATCATCATGAAAGATGGGATGGAAAAGGATACCCTGAAGGGCTCCACGGTGAACTGATTCCTCTTTCTGCTCGTATTATGGCTGTTGCAGATGTTTTTGATGCTCTTGTTTCTCCGCGTATTTACAAGCCTGCCTTTACAATGGAAAAAGCAATTGAGATTTTACAGGAAGGTGCAGGTACTCAGTTTGATGCAAAATGTGTAGAGGTTTTTATAGATGCGCTTCCTGAAGTAAAGGAAATTTTGAATAAATACAGCACGAATGTCTGATTGGGAGTTACAGGTATGTTTGAGTTTATACGAAATCATCAGATGAACATGATGCTCGTTCTTACTGCTATTTGTACAATAATGGCATTTATGCTTCTTATCACAAGATTCCTTCCAAAGCGAAGAAAGTGGATTCTTATTATTCTTGAATTAATTGCCGCCGGTCTTATTGGCTTTGACCGCCTTACATATATTTATAATGGAGATACTTCTGAGTTTGGCTATGTAATGGCAAGAGTTTCAAACTTTTTTGTATTTTCATTTACAGCCGGAATAGTTCTTATTTTTAACTATTATCTTGAAGATATTCTTTTCAGCTTAAACATCAAAACTATTTTTAAGAGACTGACAATTGTAAGAATTGCGACAATTGTTGAGATTCTTTTAGTTGTAGTAAATCTTTTTACGGGAATGTACTATTCTTTTACAGATGATAATGTATATTTCCGTGGTTCTTTTTTCTTAATCTGTTATATAGTACCTGTTTTCGGTCCGATAATTCAGCTTTCTGTAATTCTGCGATATAGGAAATCTTTCAGCCGCTTTATTTATTATGCAATGATTATCTATATCGTTGTGCCAATCATTGTTGGAATCATTCAGATTTTTACCTATGGGCTTTCAATTGTTAATATGGCAATTGTTTTCTCATCTATCACTATGTACTTCTTTACCTATCTGGACATTAATGAAGAGGTTATGAGGGCACATAAGCTTGAGCTGTATGCGTTGAAAGCAGAGCAGAGAATGATGAAAGACCTGTTTGGTCAGACTGCCGAAGCCTTTGCAAAAGCAGTAGAAGCCTGCGATGAAAAGACAAAGGGAATTGCCCGTAAAAATGCGGAGCTTGCAAAAAAGATTGCAGAAGAATGCGGAAAGTCTTTTGAAGAATGTGAAGAAGTTTACTATGCGGCTCTTTTGCATAAGGTTGCAAGTGAAGAGATTCTTGCCAGTATAAAAGATTATCCGTACCTCGCTGAAACCTCCCGTTACTGCACCGAACGTTATGATGGAAAAGGCAATAAATCTGATTTGAAGGGGGAAACGCTTCCTGTAATTTCCCGTATAGTTGCTGTTGCAGATGCGTGGTGTTTTTATACTGGTGATAACAAAGAAAATAAAGTGCTTCCGAATGTTGTAATTCGTGAAGAGTTTATAAAAGAAGCCGGTGCAAGATTTGATCCTGTTTTTGCTAAGGTTATGATTCATCTTATGGATGTTCAGACTCTAAGCTATATTTCTGAAAGGGAAGATAAACTTGAAACTGAGATTTCCTGTGGAACTTACCGCGAAAAAGTTTCTCTTGGAATTCCTGTAGTAAACAAAATCTCAAAAATCAGTTTTAAATGCGAAGGGGTAGAAAACGGCAGTGAATCTCAGTTTAGCGCTCCATCTCTGGTAATTTTTGATTCTTTTGATAAGCATGTTTATAACACAGAAGAACTGATTGAATCTTACCGCTATGTTGAATATGGAGAATTGTGGTTTGACGGGCATTCAATCTGTACTAATGCACGAAATATTGAAGTAAAGGTAACAGATAAAAATGCGAAAAGTTCGGATGGTTTTTATACTATCACCTGTGGAAGATATGAAGACCATATGAAGCTTGAGCTGGAAAGTGAAAGCAAAACTGTAAGCGTTATTGTGGCTCTTTCTGACAGTTCAAAATCTGTTTATATAGGACTTACCGGAGAAAACTGCCGTCTGAGTCAGATTAAGGTTGAACAGACAGGTAAGCAGTATGATAAAAATGATATCCCGCGTATTTCTGATAAGGTGAGTTATATAGAAAGACTTGAAGCTGATGTTCCTAATATCCAGATTAACTCTCCGTGTTCAGTTTATACAAACGGATTTAAGCTTAAGGAAAGCGTGACTCTTGCCTTTCATTCAATGAGTTTTCCTGAATCTTCTTTTGTATGGCATTGTCCTTCTATTGTTTTGTTTTATTCTGAAGATGGAACAGTTGGTGGAAAAGGCTACCGTGAATATGCTTTTATAAAACTGGATGGCGAAGAAAACGGTTCAAATGATTTTGCAGAAAATCAGATTATAATGGAAAAGAAAGAAGCCTTCCATGACTGGAACGAATGGAAAGCTTTTAACAAGGCTGGTTTTGACTGCGAAATTGAATTACAGAAAAAAGATAATACAGTTATTCTTCATACCGAAAACTATGGAATCTCAATTGAAAATATCACGAAAATAAAGGGTGATAATACTGAAGTCTATGCCGCTCTTACAGGGGATCAGTGTGCACTTACAGATATCCGAATGCGTGAATTTTAGTAATTGCCATTCCTCTTACAATTCAATATTATAGATAGAAACATTATACATAGCTGATTTCCGATACACGGCGGTGGTTGAGCCTGTCGAAACTACCATCATGTACTCGCCCAGAATATTGGGGAAATTGCGGACTTTGGCAAGGTGGTACTTTTATGATTACTCTCAAATTCGGTGGAACGTCGATGGCTAATGCCCGACGTATTCTTGCTTCTGCGGACATTATTATCAACCGCGCAAAAGAAGACAGACTTAGTGTTGTAGTTAGCGCAGCAGCCGGCGTTTCTAACACTCTTCAGGCTGCAATCGATGCATGTATCTCGGGCATCTCCGGGACAAATTACGTAACCGACATTCGAAACACTCACAACGAAATCTGTCTTGAACTTCAGTCAAAGCTTCCAGGTTTTGATGCAGAAAAAACAATGGCTAAGATTGAGCCGAATTTTGGAGAACTCGAAAAGCTCCTCGCTGGCTGTGTATCTTTCGGTGAGTGTCCTGACACAGTTCACTGCCGCATTATGGGTATGGGAGAACTTCTCTCTGCTCCTATTATGGAAAATGTTCTTCTTGCAAAAAAGCAGAGCGTAATTTTCCTTGATTCAAGAAAATTTGTTTTCACAACTGGAAATCAGAAAGAGGGTGAAGCTGATTATTCTGCATGTAATGAAGCATGTGCTCCATTCCGTGACGGTGCTTCTCCAACTCAGACAAAGATTCTTTTGTTCCCGGGCTTCATCTGTACATGGAGTGGTGGAACTGGAACAAAGCCGGTAATGGGACTTCTCGGTCGTAACGGTTCAGACTTCTCTGCAGCAATTATCGGAGCAAGCCTTCGTGCTAAGCGCGTAGAGTTCTGGACAGACGTAGACGGTGTTTATACAGCAGATCCACGCGTAGTAAAAGACGCAATCCTCGTAGATGATATGTCTTATGAAGAAGCTATGGAACTTTCATTCTTTGGTTCTAAGGTTCTTCATCCAAAAACAATTGCACCTCTTCAGGCAAAGGGAATTGAAGCATGGAGCTTGAACTCTCACAATCCTAGTGCACGTGGTACACGTATTGGTCAGGGACCTTTTGAAAGCCGCAAGGGTAAATCAAGCATCTGTGGTATTTCTTCTTTGAAGCACGTTTCTATGATCAGCGTGGGCGGTTCACTTATGCGAGGCCGCACTGGTATGGCAAGTAAGATTTTCTCTGCTGTATCTTCTGCCGGAAGTTCAATACTTTTGATTACTCAGTCTTCTTCTGAATATACAATTTCTTTCTGTGTTCGCGACAGCGAGGCAGATATCGTAAAAGATGCTCTTGAAGCAAAGTTCGAACTTGAGATCCGCGAAAAGCTTATTGACGCAATTGATGTTCGTAAGGACTGCGCAATTGTTTCAGTTGTCGGCGACGGTATGATTGCTAACCGCGGTGTTGCAGGCAAGTTCCTTAACGCTCTTTCAAGCCAGGATATCAATATTCTTGCAATTGCTCAGGGTAGTTCAGAGCGCTGTATTTCTGCTGTTATTGAAAATGAATATGCTGATACTGCTGTTCGTGCTGTTCATCAGTTCTTCTTCCACACAGCTCAAACAATCGAAGTATTTGCTTTCGGTGCCGGAACTATCGGTGGAACAATGATCGACCAGATCCGCGATCAGAGAGAAAAACTTCTTAAAGAAAATGTTGATATCAAGGTTCTCTGTATTACAACTATCGACGGTATGCTTTTGAATGAAGATGGACTTGATTTGAGCAACTGGCGCGACCAGATGAAAAAGCCTGACTTCCCATTCAACTCAAATCAGAATGTTGATGATATCATTAAGTTTGTCCGCGAAAAGAAACCACTTAATCCTGTATTCGTAGATTGTACAGCTTCTTATGATTTACCGGAGCGTTACCTCGATATCCTAAACGCAGGCATGAGTATTGCAACTCCAAACAAGCGTGCTAACTCTATGGACATTAAGTTCTATCACGAGCTTCGCCGCACAGCAAACAAGATGCACCGCCGCTTCCTTTATGAGACAAACGTTGGTGCAGGACTTCCTATTATTGATACTTTACAGAACCTTTATAAATCTGGTGATAAGCTTGATCACTTCAACGGAATTATGTCTGGTTCTCTTTCTTATATTTTTGGAAAACTCGACGAAGGTGTTCCTTTCAGCCAGGCTGTTCTTGAAGCAAAAGAACTCCGTTACACTGAGCCGGACCCACGCGACGACTTGAACGGAATGGACGTTGCCCGCAAGGGACTTATCATTGCCCGCGAATCTGGTTACGACATCGAACTTTCTGATATTCAGATGTTCAAGGTATTCCCAGACAGCTTTGATTCAAGCGGAACTGTTGAAGAGTTCTTAAAGAAGCTTCCTGAAGTTGATGACTACTTTGCAAAGAAGATTGCAGACCTTAAGAAGAAGGGTAAGGTACTCCGTATGGGTGCTACAATCAAAGACGGACAGGTTAGCGTTGGTATGATGGAAGTTGGACAGGATGATCCACTTTACAGCGTAAAAGGTGGAGAAAACGCATTCGTATTCTACACAGAGCGCTATCAGCCAATTCCTTTGACTGTTCGCGGATACGGTGCCGGTGCAGGTGTAACAGCTGCCGGTGTATTCGGTGATATACTTCGTACAGTAAGCTTTAATATGGAGCGTTAGTGTAATATGGAAAAATACGTACTTTCAGTATTAGTAGAAAATAAAACCGGTGTACTCAGCCGTGTTTCTGGATTGTTCAGCCGCCGCGGTTATAACATTGACTCGCTCACAGTTTGTGCAACTAACAAACCTGAGCAGAGCCGTATGACAATTGTTGTTACCGGCGATGAATATATTCTGGATCAGATTCAGAAGCAGCTTGCAAAGCTGGAAGAAGTAATTGCAATTAAAAAGTGCGAAGGTTCTTCTTCTGTTCAGCGTGAAATGTCTTTGATTAAGGTAAAGGCAGAGGCAAACAACCGCGGCACAATTATTGAAACTGCTGATATTTACAAGGCACGAATTGTTGATGTAAGCCTTGAATCTGTGATTATTGAAATTACTGGAAGTGAAGAGAAGGTGGAAAGCCTTTTACGTCTGCTCGAGCCTTATGGAATTCTTGAGTATGTACGTACAGGTCTAACATCACTCGACCGTGGTAGTGGTGTAATGTAATTTACACCACTTAGAATCTGTAATACATTTTGAGACAGGACTTAGTTCCTTCTCAATACCCAGCCGGAAGACTTTTAATTGTCTTACCGGCTGTTTTATTTTATTAAGCTTATCTCTGTCAAAGCCTGTGAACTTGCGGCCGCTGTGCAGGTTAACTAACGTTAGTTTGGAATTATACACTGCTGTATCAGTTGTTATTGTGGCTGGAATAAAGAGTGAGTTTTCTGACAGTTCTATATCATCGAGTTCTACTTGTCTGATATTGAATTTGCTGAGTTCATTTTTCCTTTCCTGAGCGGAGTCAACGGGAGCAAGATCATCATGGCTTTTTATCCACAGCGGTTTTACAGCATACAGAATT
>JAEEGJ010031511.1_pt1 | contig 10258 bp, 12 predicted proteins | sample 8958761 | NCBI WGS metagenome assembly JAEEGJ01 (sample SAMN16246546, study PRJNA631951) | gut metagenome | biome: gut microbiome; feature: rumen; material: RS-attached | host: Bos | place: Iran: Karaj | collected 2018-10 | reverse complement strand
CGAATAATACTCCGTGTTCTGCATGATATCCGGCGGGAAGCTGACACCGGTATGACCGTCCCCGAGCAGATTTATAAAGCGGGCAAGTTCCCGGTAGTATTCATACACATCCGTGGTTGCAAGCACCCCGGGCAGAGCTTTTTTGTATTCCGCGTCCCAGTCGATATTCACCTTGTCCCAGAAAGCAAAATTGTACTCCGCATCCTTCCAGATCTGTGATAATTCATATATTTTCTGTTCGTTGGATATTGTTACCATTTTGTTTTACCCCCGGTTATTCTTATAGAGTCAGATTCCTGTGTAAAAAGTACACCTCTCCTTTATACACTGCAGGTTCGTGTCCGAAAATTCACATGCTTGTTTCTCGTAGTCCAGCTGCACATCATAATGGGTGTTGATGTATTCAACTGCATTTTTAAATGCGATCATTGCATCTCGCTTGCAGCATGCCCCAACACACGGATAGAATCTTAATCTTGTCGTTCGGCTTTCATCATTCGTTTGCATTCATACATCTCTTTATCTGCTATTCTTTCTGAATCGTGAATTGAATAGTTCTGACTTGAAGTACATATTGCGTGACCATACGCAAAACTCAGTTTTACCGCTTTGTTATTCGAATCGTTATATTCTTTGATCCTGATATTAAGATCTTTTACAACAGACTGATATGCTTCCTCCGGATCATCACCATAAATGATAGCAAGGAATTCATCGCCACCGGTTCGGTAGGTTTCGCCGTTTTCTCCAACAGCAGCGGTGAGAATATCTGCTGCACTTTTAATATACCGGTCTCCTTCTTCATGTCCCCAAGTATCATTTACCTTTTTAAGATAATTCAAGTCAATCGACATTATGGCAAACGTAATTTCTCTTTCGCCTTTTTCTCTTCCCTTCATAAGCTGCGCTGTCAATTCTGCTTCTTTTTCTATGTATGCTCCCTTGTTTAAAAGCCCTGTCAGTGCATCTGTCCTGGATGCAATCTTATATTTATCCGCAAGTTCTGCCTGTCTGTTACGAACAATGGATAATCTGAGGAAAAAGATGAGCATTATTATCAGGAAAACAACATAGTAGACTCTGAGGATTCTTCCCCAGTCCGTCTTATGCCTTGAAGCTATTGCATAGGACCCCAAATCAATTATAAGAACTAAAATGTTTATTACCGAAACAATATTGACAAAGGTTGAAATCCTGCTTTTCCTGATCAGATCTTTGTGTCTGTTCTCCTGAATCACAAAATATAGTGCTATGAAGCTATTGATCAGTATGAGAATTGCGGAGACCAGGAATAATCTGTATAAAGAGATATTAAAGAAGAATGAACCCACAGATTCCACAAAGAACAATACCGCAACCACAATGCCTATAATATGTGAAAAACGCTTATGCGGATATTGCGTGATAGCATCACAGAGAACCGCTGAAGGGAAACATATCAGCAATGCCAGCGCATACTTTAATGTACTAAAAAACTCCGGCCTTCCGATAAGGATCTGTATAACCTGAGATTCTATTGTAAGTAACAGCCCGAAAATAATCGAAAAGAACCCCCATGCAAAAAATACAGTTTTATCTTCACGCTTTCTCTCAACTGCAAACATTGTATATACAATCGTTGAAATACCGAAAAATACTATAAAGAGACTCCAGATAAACCTCGGCATTCTCGATCTGATAATACTGTAAATATAATCGGAGGACTTCTCTATACGCATTTCCAGAATAAACGCAGAATACTCTGTCGGCACCATCGATATGGAGATCTCATTATACTTATCCATAATATTGATTGGAACAACCTGAACCGTCAGTCCTATATCTTCTCCGGAAAGATTTGCAGCATTCTGTTTAAACTCATATATGGTTCTTGTACCAAATTCTTCCGAGCCGTAGTAAGGGCTGTCTTCGGGCGCCGTGGCATATACGGTAAAATCCATACCTCTGGCAAAAAAACATATAGCATCACCACTGTCAAGTTTGCAATCATCAGGGATCCTGTAATGAATTACTTTCTCCTTTAATACATCATCCTTTGAAAAGATAATATTCTCGATATTATAGACATTGCCTTCATCGTCATACCAGCCTTCGGTGCAATCATAATAATCTCCATCATGAAATAGTATCTGGTCGCCATCGGTACGATACGCCTTAAACAAAATGGATACCAGCCACAAAGCAACCAGGAGCAAATATATGATTAAATAGATATTATGAATTCTGTATTCTTTCTTCATATACCATTCTCCTCAACAGTAACAGGATATAAAAATGCTACTTGTGCGTAAGTATATAGCGTTAAGTATAATTTTCAAATGAAAGATAATATCCAAAGTTAATGTATTTAAGTATACCAAATATATACTCTCCAGTCAAACTATTTCAGGCTTTTAAATGAGCCATATCAGAATCAGATGAAGGGGATAGAACACATAAAACAGCCACTTATTCACTATTGTTTTCCTGCCAGATCCTCCGTTGTAAAACTGTAACAACCGGATCACGAGAAATATTCCAAGCTGGCAGATCTCTTCGTACCAGTTCTGGGTATTACAGATTAGGAAAAAGACTGTGCATAACAGCTGTATGCATATGATCATCAGATAATCCCGGATCTGTTTGGTTCTGTCTTCTTTGTTTGTATAAAAGATCCATGCTGAACTGGGAAATCTCGGACTTCAGTCCAGAGAAGGTCTGTATTGAACAACACGATTACGCTATTCCCTTTATTTCCACACCCAGTTCCGCCAGCCTGGCTTTTGCCTTCTCATAATGTTCATCTCCCTGATCTTTTAGGCCCTTGCACTCAATAATCGTCCTTTTGTAGTATTCAACAGCTTTATCCGGATCTTTTTCTACACCCAGGCCTTCTTCGTATATCTTCCCAAGACTGTACAGGGAAAGGGATCCATTTTTATCAGGTGTCAGGAATAATTCGATTGCCTTTTTATAATCGCTCTTTTCCATATACATACTACCCATACATTCATAACCGTACTCGCAGCCTCCATCTACTGCAAGCCGATACCAGTTCATCTCAGAATCCCATGTGCCGGTTTTACTTTGCTTCTCCCACGAACCGATCACTATATACGCATATCCCGGTAGCTTGAAGCCTGTTTCGTGTGCCATTTTGAAATAATGGCCCGCTTTATCATAATCAAAATCAACGAACTCTCCAAACAGATACTTTTTCCCCAGCTCAAACAGTGACTTCCCGTCTGTTCCGGTCATTGCATTTTCCAGGTAACAGCGGTATGCCATCTCTTCATTACCGCTTGCTTCATAACGCTGGGCCTGTCTGTTCATCTTAAAAGCTTTGTTTATGTATCTTGCTCTCTTCTGCATAGGATCCCCCCTTCAAAATGAAATTATGATATATCAGTAATTACACAGATCAATCAGAAATCCACCAGAAATATTCCCACACTGATCTGCTTAAAAGACCCTTTCATTGTTATATCGCTGATCTTAGCTTTTAATAACTTACCGGCATCCATAAGTCTGGCGAATATCAGATTATCCTTCTCCGGGACATAGCCAAGCTTCTTGCCGTCGGCGTTAAGCATCAGGATGGCATTGCTGTCGAACTTATTGTTCTCACGCTGAAGGGTAAGCATATCTCCGATCTTGATCTTGTCCAGCACGGAGCTGTCATCAAGGTGTGTGGTACCGGCTATATATGAATCAAACAGATGTATCTCCCTTATAAGCGGTTTGATTATGTCACCAAGCTCATGGGTATCTACCAAAGATACAAGACCCTGCTCCTGTTTTGTAAGTTCATTTGACATGATGTGTGCTCCTTTCATCAGCTTCTTTTAGTTCATCATAAACGTAAATGTCATCCCGTATCCCAGAAGACTGTTCAGCATCTCCTCCAGTTTATTGCTGTATTCCTCGTACTCCTTAAGCTCGTCTTCAAGTGCCTTTTTCTTTTCTTCAACAGCTGTCTTGTCTTCAAGAAGGTATCTGTACTGATAAGGATCGGTGTTCATGATCTTGTCAACCTCTTCTTCAAGTTCCTTTATCTTGACCTCAATATCAGGTATCTCAATCTCCATAACACCAATATCCAGCTTAGCAAGAAGTGCATTGATAAGTACTTCTGTCTCCTTCATCTCCTTAAGATCATTGCAGTCATAGGCAATGACCAGCCTATGCCAAAGACCCTTAAGGTCCTCGTTTGTATTGGTAAGCGGATTGATATCCGGATGTATCTTCTTGACCATTCGGCGGTATATCCTTTTGATCTGCAGCATCTCACCCTCTGTGACCGTGCCTTTGGATTTTGCTGCTTCATTTTCCTCTATCATAGCTTTTAATCTTTCCTCATACTCAGCCAGCTGCCTTCCCAGGTAAGTCTGAAGTCCTGCCAGGTCAACATTCTTTCCATGATTTTTAAAGGACTGGCAATACTCTACGGTCTTCTTTTTCCTGATACACTCTATCTTCTTTTCAAAAACCTTTAAGATCAGCTCTCCGAAAGTCCTGGTATATTCCTGCCCATACTGGAAAGCACTTTTCTTAACGGCATCACGCCTTAACAGCAGCTCCTCATATCTGGCATATGAAGAATTTTTAACTTTAATTATCGCGTCTCCCATGTCAATCCTCCTCGATTAATCGTATTTCAGCTTCTCCCTTGTCAATTTCCCGGAAATCCCCGGATCATGCTTCTCACTCCACATTGAATCCCCAGAACTCATCATAGATCTCCGTGATCTTGATATCATCTACACAGGCATCCTTAAAGAAATCATCTCGGCTAACTGTCATAGTGTTCCCTCCTTGTATGTTTCAAGTATATCATATCTCTAAACTTTAAGGTCTCCCGACAGGCGACTAAAATTTACCTATCTCGCTTACCTTACAACTCTATCCTATACTATCAGGTGTCCAATAGTCCTCCCTTATCTCGGAAATAAAAAAGACCCATCATAACGACAGGTCTCAAAATAACTCTTTATATCCGACCCATCGTTCAAGCTTTGGCACCTTACCGGATCCGGCAGGTTGCCGTGCGGTCACCGGGCTTGTCCCTCGCGCACTCTTCATAGGTATTTGTTATTTTATTTTTCTTGCCAGATCGTGCCTTATGGCTTCGATCACGCTCGTCATGTGGTACTTTATCAGAAATATCTGGTTTGCATACTCCGGGAAGTTATCGGATGTCTTCTGTATCATCGGATATATGTATTTTTCTGTTTCCTGAATGTACTGTGCCATCCTCTTCTCGGTAAATCCCGCAGCCATGCCGGATATGTTATTGCACCGGTCAAGCAGTTTCACGATGGAAGCTATCCTGTTCTTGCTTATCTCATCGTAGTAAGCTTTAAGTCCTTCCTCAGAAGCCCTGGTCACTTCCTTGTTCTTGGTAAGAAGCCTTACAGCCTCGCGGGTCTCTTCATTTACGGGAAGCTCCTCAACTTCCACCCCACAGTCCTCACACACATCATGAAGAAGTGCCGCCGATACCAGATCATCATCCTTCATCCCTAATGACAATGCATGGCAGGCAAGCAATAACGGGTGGTAGATATAAGGTACTTTGTCTGCACCTTTTCGGAACTGTCCGTCATGCTTTTCCCGGACATAGGGCAGAACCCTTACTGTCTGCAGCATACCCAGTGCGGAAGCATAGGCTTTTACATGGGTGTACATCCTCTTTTCATCAAAAAGCCTGTCCGAAAGCTCCTTCGTAACTTTTATCAGATCCTCATCCGGCTCACTGCCTTTCAGAAGCCAGTCAGTAGTTACACCATAAAGACCTGCGATCTCCGGCAGCTTCCCGATGTCCGGTGTCGTTTCATCCCTCTCCCAAAGGCTCACCGCCTGTGATGAAACTCCAAGTTTTTCCGCTACAGCCGCCTGCGTAAGGCCGCTCCTGCCTCTGGCCTGCATCAGTCTTTTTCCTAAAGTATCCATGACTTCTACCTCCGTTCATGTACCGCCCTCTCGTTACGATATCATTATACTTTGGATTATGATAATAGTAAAGCGAACCATACTTGAACTTAAAAAAATCTTCTCAAGCCGTGCTTGAGTTCTTTCCTTTTCTACATCCGAAACCATTAAGAGGAATAAAACTGTTTCATTAAGGTTGATCTTATCAAGCAGCTCCATAAATTTATCGTATTCTCCATGGATATCAGAAATAACATATGTCGAAATAGCAGGCACCTCCATAAAATCACTACAGCATCACTATTCTAAATATATTTTACTGTCTCTTCCAGTTTCTTCCTGTTTTCATGAAGATGTGCGGGATGACTCTGCTCTGAAGGATATCCCAGAGCCAGTATCATTACAGGCACCTCATTTTCAGGAAGTTCAAAGGCATCAATGACATCCTGTGAGTCAAAACCTCTTATCCACAGACTGTGAACGCCAAGTTCTTCAGCCTGGAACATCATACTTGTCGCCACGATGCTTGCATCCTGTTCACCACAGTTATACTCTTCATAACATCTGTCTTTAGGATTCTTCCATACTTCATCTTTATTATAACAAACAAGCAATGCCAGTGGACACCCACACCACGATGCTCTTACTTTAAGAGCCTTCTGTTTGGCGTCCTCGCTTTGAATTACATAAACACGCTGCGGCTGATAATTGCATCCCGTAGGAGCTATCCTTCCTGCTTCCAGGATAAGGTCCAGCTTCTCTTGTTCCACAAGCTTTGAACTGAAATATCTCTCTGAATATCTTTGTCTTGCCAGATCTATGAATGCCATATATAATCCCCTTTCTCCAACTCTCCCGCTATGCTCTCCATTCCCATCTTCTTAACCAGATCACCATAAGACTTATCGTACTGCAGCCGGCTTATGGCCCCGGTTTTAAGAAACGAATCAAGTGTCTTCTTCTGATCCAGAAACAGTTGTTTCTTCTTCTCGAACTCCTTTTCAGATATCTCCGGCTCCTCACACTTCTTGAAATCATCAATGTGCATGAACGAACATCCGGCATACCGCTCGGAAGATCTGTCAGGCAGGCAACCTTCAAGCCATGTTTTTTACATATTTCTATTATCCTGTAAAATAACTTTGCCAACTTAATTACAAGTATATGTCAAAAGTAAACCTAAAATTTTTTTCTATCTAGCCATCCACCCCTTATATAAATATTTTTTGATTCAAAAGATGGATCCAAACTAAATAAATGTTCTTTAATTTTACTTTTATCTACGAAATCAGGAATAGGCTTAAAATCCTGGTTTCCAAGTCTTAAAGGATATTCAAGAACTTCTGCTCTATTATAAAATATTTTACTAAAATATATATTACCAATAGTTTTAAGTTCTTTGTTAGTAACTTTCATCTGATATTCATCTATAAATTCTAATACTTCTTTATCTTTAGTTTCTGTTATAGATGATAATAAAGTATTTATTTTCACAAAATATCTAAAAATAACTTCCCACGAATCTGGAAATGTATTTTCTAATCTTAAAATTTCTCCTAATAAGAAGTCTAATTTATCTCTCATAAAGATTTCTCCAATTATTTAGTCGAATAATGCACAATTTTTGCCTTATCATTTGACTGCTCATCCGTCGATGCTGCTTTTTCTTTCCAGTTATCATAATCATAAAGGAAAGTTCCTATCAGTTCCTTCCCTAAAGTAAACGAACGACCAAACGGATTGATGACTACACCTTTCAGATCCTCACTTTCAAGAGCCACCCTCAGTATATCTTCTATAAGCACCGGCATGATGATGTTCGCAGTTTCTCCGAGACTACGCTCCTGTTCATTAAAGAATAACGGCAGCCAAAGATTGCCTTCTCTATCCTGCATGGTATCCATACGTAGTCTGACTTCATCCTCTGTACTGAGAGTATCTCCTTCTTTGACATTCGCTATATCTATCGATGTATTCAGTTTATTGTCCACATCCTCGAAGGGCATGGGCACCATCCCATTTTCAAGCATTCTCTGTCCAAGACAATTAAGAAATGAGAAGTACGCTTCTCTCCGTTTATCCGGGTCATTAGCGGCAATAAACGCCCCGTATGCAACTATCAGTTTTGAATTATCATTGTAATCATCTTCATGCGAGATAGGATCGTGCCCGATTGCTTTATCAAATCTTTCAAGCACTCCCAGCATATCCTTTTCTATCCTGTTCCTGCACTCTGCTTTTAACAGTGCCGGCATATCAAAGAATGCTTCCCCCATAGCCCCGGCTATAGCTGCCAGGGTATCGGTATCTCCTCCAAGAGAAACAGCGTTTCTTACAACATCCTCGTAAGACTCTCCGTCAAAGAAGCTGCGGAGTGCTTTGGGAAGTGAATCCATACATGTCTCCACATGCTCATGTCTCTTTCTCATATCGTCAAGTGACTCTGAGAGATCATATTCAAATTCTTTAGCTACATAATCCCGGATCTCGTCCTTGGTTTTACCGGTACGTGCCAGGAAGATCACTGCAGCGGTACACTCAGCTCCTTTGACGCCCTCAGGATGGTTATGTGTCACATTTGCCGTAGCTCTGGCAACCTCCCTGGTCCTTTCAACAGAATCATACAGCCAGCCGGCAGCTGACACACGCATAGCTGAGCCATTTCCAAAGCTGCCATAAGGCATCGGATCATCAGAATGGATCCAGTGTATAAATCTGCCGCCATACCCGGCATATGGATATTTCCTGCCCCACTTCTGCATGGACCTGATACACTCTGCCTCAATCTGCTTTATAGAAGCATCCTTACCTGCACTTAGCAGTGCCTCTGCTACTGCTATGGTCATAATCGAATCATCTGTCCAGTTATCCTCTTCTGTCAGGAAATCAAAATTCTTTGTCCAGCCACCTCTGTCAAACTCAAACCTGCTACCTGCGATATCTCCTATTATGCTTCCGTACATGATCATTACCTCTCTTTCATTTGTTGTTTTCTTTGTTGTGAGATAATTATAGCATATACAAAACATTCTGTGGTCTCCCGGCGGGAGACGTTTTATCAGCCGAGCTCTTCCAGATGACAGGTAAACAGCATTTCATTTACCTCAAATATGTTATACTGACCGCTCGTAATACAGTCTATCACAAGCTTATCACGCTTATTGTAAGGATTAAAAGCCATGTCAGCACTTGCCAGAAGTTTCTTTGATTCCTCAAGATTCAGATTTAAACCGATACACAGTCCCAGCACAGTCTTCTTAAGAGGTTTCTTGGTATCCCCGCACATGATCTTTGAAAATGCTCCTTTTGAAACATTGGACCTCTTGTAGCACACAGTATTGTCTATCCCTTTTTCGATCAGTAACCCTAAAAGATGATTCATAAAAGACAGTTCATCTTTACCATCACTCATATATAATTTCTTATCAAAGGAATGTTCAGTGATCGGTTTCTTAACTGTTTCGGAAATGTTTTGGGCGTCCTGTTTTCCAATTGATGACAATAAAGAAAGCTCAGCTCTTTCCCGCTCGGCACGACGGGCATTTCTTTCATTGTTAAACTGCGGTTCAGAAATGCCGTATTCTTTCATATGTGCATAAATCACTTCATCATCGGATACGAATGATTCTACCTGGAAGAAAAGATTCTTGGACAGCCTGAAGGCCTTATCATCAAATACAACCAGCTTGACATCCATTTCCACATCATCCCGCATAAGGAAACTGCTGATCTCATCTATAGCAATCCGCAGGGCTTCTGTTTTTGGAAAACCATATACACCCGTAGCAATCAGAGGAAATGCTATGCTCTTACATTTAAGTTCATTAGCCTTTTCAAGTGACTTACGATAACAGTTTTTAAGGATATCATACTCGCCATTGTCTCCGCCATGCCAGGAGGGGCCGACAGTATGTATGATATACTTTGCCTTTAGAGAAAATGCCGGTGTAACTGCAATGTTGCCCGGCATAATATCACCTATCTTTTTTCTTTCTGCCAACAGCTTATCCTTACCGGCCGCTTCATAAACTGCCGCATCAGTCCCGGCACCATATGTCGGTTTAGGATTTGCGGTATTAACTATAGCATCGGCTTTAACTTTTGTAATATCGTCTCTTACTATACGAAATGGCATTATATCACCTCTTTTTATCGTTACTGACGCTTTTCGTAACTATTTAGAAATTTCCAGTCAAAGTCACCTCGAAAACGCCTTCAGCGTTTCCTCGGTAACAGAACGATGCTCCGCATCTCATTTCAGTCGGGGCTTGAACCCCGCCTGAAACGAAGATCTCCCCCCACCTTCGCTACGCTAAGAGGTGGGGGATATCTTCTGTTTTGTTATAAT
>JAEEGJ010031510.1_pt1 | contig 10258 bp, 7 predicted proteins | sample 8958761 | NCBI WGS metagenome assembly JAEEGJ01 (sample SAMN16246546, study PRJNA631951) | gut metagenome | biome: gut microbiome; feature: rumen; material: RS-attached | host: Bos | place: Iran: Karaj | collected 2018-10 | reverse complement strand
CACTGCTCCTCGAGGTGATGGGCGAACGCTACGAGGTGTCCCTCTCCGACACAGCAGCCCTGAACCTGCCAACCCTCACCACCGAATTCCCTGTGGATGTGAAGGTGCTCAACCACGCTGAATTCAACGCCATCACCATTGATGGCAATCCTGTCGTCGATGGCACTTGCTCTTGGCAGGTAGCCGACATCCCCTTAGACGGCAAGTACAAGATAAAATACGCCACAGGCTATAAGTCTGACAGCATCAGCATCAACGCCTATCCTAAAGGTGCGCCCACCTACACGACGAAAGGCAAGGGCCAGATACCAGGCGACTTCTACCTCTCGTTTATCTACCAGCCCCTCATCATGAAGGTCGATAACGATGGCAAATTGCTCTATTACCGCTTCGAACCCACCCGCTACAACGGTACCTTCCAGGAACTGGGCTGCTGGGACTTCAAGAAGCACGTCTTTGATGGCAAGACCTATTACAGCTACCATGCTCCCGATTTTAAATATGCCGACAAGGCAATGACGGGCTACGATCCAGGCATGCGCATCTTGATGGACGATCACTACAATCCCGTCGATACCATCCATGCCCTCCAGAGTCTTGATGGCTACCTGCCAGAAGGCTCCCCCCTCGATGGTCACGACTTCTACTTCTATTCACCCACCCACTGGATAGCCTCCGCCTCTTACGTCGAGCGCGAGGCAGGAGACTCCATACGTGCTGTGGCCTATCTGCAGGAAGTGGATAACGGCGAGGTGGTGTTCGACTGGTGGAGCACCTCGCATCCTATTCTCTTGAAGTGGGCGAGCCCATCGTTCAACACCAGCTACGACTATGTTCACTTCAACTCCATCGATGTGCTCCCCGATAAAAACTGGCTCGTCTCCTTCCGCGCCCTCAGCACGATTGTCAAGATCGATCGTCAGGGCGATGGCGACATCCTCTGGCACATCAGTGGCGAGGACAGCATGCTGCCAGAAAACATGCAGTTCTCAGGTCAGCACTACGTCCGTTGGCATCAGGATACCGCTGGCGATCATATCACCGTCTTCGATAATGGCAATGGCCACGATCCCAGTTATACCCATCTGCTCCGTCTCGACGTAGAGGATCAAGGTACGGAAGTGGTGTATAACGACGCCAAGGATCTGGTCAATAATAAGTCTGATTACTTCACGCAGGCCTGTGGCGCGCTGATTGACTTTGGCACTCAGGGCTTCGTGGCAGGCTGGGGCTGGTGCACGTCGTTAGACGATTGCACCCGTCTCGTCACCGAATACGATGCCAATGGCACAGAGGTCTTCAGTCTCTCTCGCGACGACAACGATCCCAACTCCGTCAATCCCTCTTACCGCTGCGTCAAGTGCCAGTAACTCGAATCCGTGTTATGGAATAGCAAAGGGGCTCGCTGTCTGAAGTGACCCCGAAAAGTTGGACATTAAATTAAACATTAATTATTCAACTCTCTATAGTAGTGAGCTCGGTATTGTGCCGGGCTCATTCCTTTTAATCTCAGTTTTATTCTTTTATTGTTATACCAATCAATATATCTTCTTAGTGCTATCTGAAACTCTTCTATGCTATCAAACTTGTTAGCATACAAGAGCTCGTTCTTCATCAGGCCAAAGAAGTTCTCCATCATTGCATTGTCCAGGCAATTGCCCTTGCGTGACATACTCTGAGTGATGTCATGGTCTTTAAGCATCTTCTGGTACATACCATGCTGATAATGCCAACCTTGATCTGAGTGCAGGGTGAGGCCATGTAGTTGTGGATACTTCTTAAAAGCCTTCTTAAGCATAGATGTGACCATCTGCAAGTTAGGACTGGTAGAAATGGTGTAAGATATAATTCCACCATCAAACATATCCAATATGGGCGACAGGTATAGCTTCCTATCGTTTATGCATACCTGCGTAACATCTGTTGCCCATTTCTGATTGGGTCTGTCTGCACAAAAATCGCGTTCCAGGACATTGGGAGCAATCTTTCCTATCTCCCCTTTATAGGAGTGATAGTGCTGTTTCTTGGTCTTTGCCTTAAGTCCCATTTGATTCATCAGCTTCTGTACTGTCTTGTGATTAATAACGATATCTTCATTACGCAATTCCATACAGATTCGCCTGTACCCATAGCGTCCATGATTCTTGTCATATATCTGCTTTATACGTTCCCTGATTCCATCATATCCGTCGCTGTCACCCAGATGCGACATATGGTAATAGAATACGGAACGAGCCATCTTCATCCTATACAGCATAAACTGCAGAGGATGTCCTTCACGCCTTAGTTCTTCGATGGCTCTTGCCCAATCTCGCGTAGTCGGGCATTCCTTTCCTCGACTAAGGCTCTCACTTTTTTTAGCAGAGCATTCTCTGTCTTGAGCTCCTGGTTCTCTTTGCGGAGCCTTTCAAGCTCTGTGAGCGGTTTGCTATTCTTTCTTGGTCTTCCCATTCCTGGTGGTCGTCCTCGCCTTTTCATACTATTCAAAGCAGCCAAACCTTCCATCCTGTATTGCCGTAGCCATACCGATATACATTGTGGACTGGCCCCATATTTGAGCGAAGCTGCGTGCAAAGTTAGATGATTTTCTTCAATATCAAGAACGATTTCCCTTTTTAATGCATAATCTGGCTTGATATTCTTCTTTTTGAGCAAACCTGATCGACCCTGTAATTGATACCGATCCCATAAAACTTGAAGTCGATCATTATTAATCCCGTACTTCACATGTATAGAATGAATGGATATTCCTTCTTCAATCATATGCATGTACTTCAAACATTCTGCCAAACCATGTTTCTTTCTTTTTGACATAATAAACCCCGAAAGTTTTTTGTCTAACTTTCGGGGTTCAGATCAATCGGCACACCCTTATTCGTTCATTCGTTCTAAAGAGGCAGGGTCAAGACGAAGCGGGCCCCTTGACTGTAGGAAGGATCGAGTATAAGGTCGCCTCCAAGTCCTCTAGCGATGTTGCGACTGAGAGTAAGACCGATGCCCGTTCCTGTTTGATATTCATCGAGTTGAACAAACTCCTTGAAGATCTCTTCGGCTTTCTCTGCCGGGACACCACAGCCATTATCCTCTATGGCAATCTGTACAAAACTATTGGTCTTGCTGCAAGTCATTTGTATCTTGCCACCTTCGGGTGTAAACTTCATGGCATTGTCAAGCAACTGCGAGATTGCTTGGATGGCATATGATTCGGCGGTCAGGATCTGCTCGTCGTCGTTGAAGTCAGAAATAAAATTGAAGTGATAGAACAGATTATCGCCCACGTGGCTCATGGTGATGGCACTGTGACACAATTGGTTGATGCTAACAGTGTCGGTGCGCTCAATGCGGTTTCGGCTGCTGGTCTCTGAGAGGGCTAGCAGTTTGTTAATGAGTGATGTGATGCGGTTGGTATTTTCCACAATCTTCTCGCTGGCTTCATAACGGATCTCTTTCGGCAACTCTACATCCGGCTGTGCCATCACCTGTGAGAAACCAGACAGGATATTCAGCGGCGTGCGTATCTCGTGGGAGATATTCTTGATAAACTCTGTTTTCATCCTCGACGACTCCTGGGCTTTGTCGCGGGCGATGGCCAGTTCCTCATTCTTACGCTTCAACCGACGGTTCATCAGATACCAGTAGCCTAACAGCAGAAGCAGGGTCAAGGCAATGACCACTGTGACAATAGCCGTTGTGCGGACGCGGTTCAGACGCTTCTCCATGTCGAACTCGTTTACGCGGAAAAGTGTGTTGAGCTCGTTAATTTGTGTGCGGGCATCCTTTCGATACATCGAGTCGGTCAGTTCATAGACCTCCTTGTACATCTCTGCCATTTCCTCAAACCGTCCCAGTCCGTTCATAATCTTAGCCCGTTGCTCACGGATCATCACGAGCGACGACTTGTCCTCGTAACCGAGACTCTTTTCCAGTCGGCGAGTGTTGTAGTCGAGGGCTTTCCGATAGTCTTTCCGCTGGAGCCATAGCTGTGCGCGGTAATAGAGGATACTCATCTGAATGAATTCGGTGCTATCGGGGGCGGTGGTCTCTGCCATGTCGATGTCTTTTTCTGCCTGATCGAGTTCCCCTAAGCCAAGGTGCATCTGGGCACAGGCGAGATAGTAATATGAATACCAGACCTTTGAACTGGATGTTTTTTTGCCTTTGTCATATTCCGTCATGCTTTCAAGCAGTTTCCGCCAGTCATCGGTCACCCCTTTCATCTCTTTCCACTGACGGTTCTCGTTAAGGGCATCGCAGTAATAGCTATAGATGTCGTTATAGGTGGTCTCGCTGGTATTTGTCTGGCGGATGAATTGGATACTCAGCTGATAGCATTTTACAGCTTCTGGCAGATAGCCCATATTATTGTAGGCGTTGCCCATTGCATAGTTCGAAAGAGCTAAGCCGTAATTGTCGTTACGCTGGGTCGCATCATCGTGCATTTGTTTAACTTCGCGCAAAGCGGTGTTAACTTTCCCCATGAAGGTATAGGTGTTGACTAGATGCATCCATGTCTCGTAATAGTGCTCCCATAGCCCGATACTTTTGTGAAAGGCCATATCCCTAGGCGCCTGTGCGATCAAAGAGTCGTTCTGGTCATGGTTATATAACTCGCAGATATGTTCTATCCGCAGTTTGCTTTCCGTCTCCTTTTCGGCAGTCTGTGCCGATGAGTTCATGGATATGGTTAGCAGTAGTATAATAAAAATCGTTCTCATCATTCTGGATGCAAAGATACAATATTTTCTCTGATTGTTGGATGGTTTGCGGAAAAAGATACGTGAAATGTATAAAAAACGTTAAAAGAACAGATATTGCAGGTGTGAAGACGTTTTTAAATCTTCGCTTTTTAGTAATTTTGTACCCAATAATATCTAAAAATAGTACATGTTATGAATGCGAAACTAAAATCTATTGCCAATTCCTTCGCCGAGGAGTACTGTAGCGATGCCATTTATCCTGCGCATCTGTTCAAGGCTGTGCTCCACAAGGAAATCGGACTCGTACACTTTATTGAGAGTGAACTGAATAAGGATTATTTTTATTTGCAGGACTGGGCTGACGTGCAGATGCAATTGGCGCCGCGTGCCGTTCGTCCGATGAGAGACCTGGAATATAGCGAAGAGTCGGTGGCCGTTCTCGAAGAGGCTGAAAACTATATGGTGAAGTTCAATCTTGATGAGACCACTGACGTCTGTGTGCTGGCCTCATTGGTAACACCTGGCGTAGGTTTTTCTTTTGATCAGTTGAAGACATTGCCATTGACCCCCTCTGACATCAGTGCGAAGATGGCCGGTGGCGCCAATGTGGAGGCTCCTTATATGGAAGGTGCCGAGCTGACGAAGCATACTCCCGCAGCTGGCACAGGCGCAAAAGGTAGCCTCGCAAAGTATTGTGTTGACAAGACTGCTATTGCCCGTGCTGGAAACCTCGATAACGTGATCGGTTTTGAGAAGGAGATCTCTGTGATCTACGAGATATTGGGTCGTAAAACCAAGGCTAACCTGTTGATTACAGGTGAGGCAGGTGTCGGTAAGACCTCTTTGGTGAACGGTTTCGTGCGTGAACTGGCTGCCGACCATGTGCCGGGCTTCCTGAGTGGTGCAGTGGCTTATGAGCTTGATACTGCTGCCCTCGGTGGCGATGCTCAGTATAAAGGTGAGGTAGAGGACCGCTTCAAGAATGTGATTACGGAAGTGGAGAATCTGCCGAATGCCGTGCTGATTATTGAGTCGATCGATAAGTTGTTTGATAAACAAGGTTCTCTGTTCGGTGCTTCTTCCATCCTGAAGAACGAGTTGAGCAAAGGTCGTCTGCAGTTGTTGGCCACCTCAAGTATTGACGGTTATACGAAGAACATTGAGACCGATAAGGAGATGACCTCGAAGCTGGAGAAGATTACCGTAGAGGAACCGACAGCTGACCTGTCGTTGCGCATTCTGAAGGGTGCCATCCCCGCTTACGAAGCTTATCACGGACTGACAGCTGATGAGACTGTACTGAGTGATGCCATCCGTCTGGCAAAGCGTTATCTGACGGAGAAGTCGTTGCCCGATTCTGCATTCGACCTGATCGACCGTACTATGGCACAGGTGAAGACAATGAATGATCTGACCGGTAGCATCATCACTGAATTGCGTGAGAAACTTGATGCTATCAAGGGATCTACAGAAGGAAAGGATAAGGCTGACGAAACTCTGATGAAGGAACTCGACTGGCTGAATTATGAGTTGTTTAATAAAGTGAGTTGCATCCTGTTGGCTGGTGTGGATTCTGATACCGATTTCAGTAAGATTGCCACCATCCAGGAGCGTTTAGAATTCCTGTCGGGTATCCTTGACAAACTTACAGAGTTGAGTGCTCAGCAGCGCACAGAGCTGAAGAGCGACGATTTGAGTGCCGTCGTGGCTAAACAGACCGGCATACCTCTGGGTAAGGTCCAGACCAAAGAACGCGACCGTTTGATGGGGGCTGAAGACACTCTGAAGAAACGTGTAGTTGGTCAGGACCATGCAGTAAAGAAGGTACTTGATGCTGTGTATGAGGCCCGTTCTGGTCTGAGCAAGAAAGGACAGCCGATGGGCTCATTCTTCTTCCTGGGTCCGACTGGTACCGGTAAGACGGAGTTGGCTAAGGCTCTCGCTACTTTTCTCTTTGGTGACGAAAGTGCTCTGATCCGTTTCGATATGTCTGAGTTCAAGGAAGAACATTCAGTGGCGCTGCTCTATGGTGCGCCTCCGGGATATGTAGGTTACGAGGAAGGCGGTCTGCTTGTAAACAAGATCCGTCAGAACCCATACGCTGTGGTGCTGTTCGATGAGATTGAGAAAGCCCACAAGTCGGTGTTCGACCTGTTCCTGCAGATCCTCGATGAGGGTAAGTTGCACGACCGTCTGGGTCGTGTGGGTGATTTCTCCAATGCGCTTATCCTCTTTACCTCAAATATCGGTGCACAAACGATTGTGGAGAAGTTCAACAGTGGTGTCATCCCCGAGAACAATGAGCTGATGGACATTATGCAGGGTTACTTCCGTCCGGAGTTTCTGGCACGTCTGACAGAGATCGTACCGTTCTCACCTATCACCGACAAGACCGTTGTCCACATCTTCGACATCCACCTGAAAGGTCTGTTGAAGCTGTTGGAGGAGCAGAACATTACGCTGACGTTAACGCCTGATGCCCGTGAGAAAATCGCCCTGCGCGGTTACAACCAGCAGTATGGTGCACGTCCGATCATCGGTATCATCCGTAAGGAGTTGCGTCACCCCATCTCAAAGATGATGATTGCCGGTGATGTCAAGTCAGGCGACAATATCGTGGTGGAAGCCGACAAGGACGGACAGGCAGTATTTGTAGTCAACGGCAAGCGCCTTGGTAACCCTGAGGAAAAGGCTGCCGAGTCCACAGAGAAGAAAGCTCCGAAGAAAGAGAAGAAATAATTTTTAACTTGATGTATAACATTTAAAACCATTACAACTATGGCAATGAAAGAGAATTTCATTTCGATGGCTCCAGATGAGGAGTCAAATGCGAAAGTCAGTTTGATCGATCAGAACAAGACTTTGATGATCGACCAGTACACCTCAGATGTGGAAGCTGGTAATCCTGAGTTTGTGGAGGACATCCACAACATCGATGATGCTTTTGCACACTTCAAGCCCAAAGTAGAGGTTGCCTTTACAGACGAAGAGGGTGGCTCAGTGACTGAGACACTTAAGTTTGGTGAACTGCGTGACTTTGAAGCACAGGGTGGTAAGGGTCGTCTGGTACAGAACAGCCCTTTCCTTTCTGGCGTGAAGAGTAAGATCGACACCGACGAGAAGATCCGTAAGAGCATTGAGCAGAACCGTAAGTTGCGCGACATCCTGAAGGAGGCTGGCAGCCGTGACGAGTTGAAGCAGGTGCTGCAGTCGATGCTTTCCGAACTGGAAGGTGCTGATTAAATAGAATAATAGATACACACAATGGCTAAGAAGATAGAAGAACTGGAGCAGGAGATCGCCCGTCTTGAGAAAGAGAATGAGCGTCTTGATTTGGAGAATGTGCGTCTGTTGGGACGTAATCTCCTGATGAGTGAGCAGCTGAACTCATGGTATGAGCTGCGTCAGCGTGTCGGTTGGTTGAAGGCCGAGATGCAGCGTGGACATCGGTTGTCGATGCAGGCAGACCTGGTGGATGATGCTGAGTTGCTGGCTATGCTCGAGAACCGCCTGGAGACTGAGCCCCAGTTGGTGACCGCAGAGTTCGGTGCCAAGGAACTGGCTGAGTTGATGGGCGTCTCACAAGCGCGCCTGATGCGTCTGTTCCGTAATTCTACTATCTTCAGATCAGCTGATGAGTATCTGGAAAATCTTCGTCTGGTGCGCGCGTTACGATTGTTGCGAGATCATCCCGAGTACGGTATCGCTGCCATCAGTGCCGAAGCTGGCTACAACTCCGTCAGGACTCTTCAACGCAGAATGTTGGAGGTGGTCGGTATGACCCCTGTGGAATTCCGTATCATGGTGGAGAAATAGTCCTCTCTGCGACAGATGGACCGATAGAAAATCACCGTTTGTCGCTCGACAGGTTGCCTGTCGCAACAACTTCAGGAAAAGTTATATAAAACCTGAGGTTTCAAAAAAATGAATGTATAATTTTGCAATAGAAAAAAGTATTTTGAATTATGGCAGATACAGAAATGCAGAAAGCTCAAGCCGCCAGTCAGGCAGGTGCCGAGCTTCAGGAAAAAGGTAAAGACGTATCACAATTGCTTTCCGCTTTTGGTGGTTTCAATGCAATTCGTGGCTTCATGCCCGACGCAGATAATATGAATCCCGCGCGTAAGGCCGCAAAGGATGTGTTCCTCAGCGACAAGCGTTTCAAGGATAAGCGTGATGGTTTGAAGAAAGAAATCAAACGCTGGTTGGAACTGCTCGATGACACAAGTCTGGAGACCGCTACCGGTTTCGCAGATGCTTGTAAGCAGGACGAGGAGAAATATACGAATGTGTTGAAGCAGGGTATTACCGATGCTCTCTATGCTACACAGAATCTGGAGCGCAGCTATCGTCAGCTCGATTCTTTCTTCAAGACCTGCGGTACTGACAAGGTGAAGAATCTGCGCGTTATCAACGTGCTGAAAGAAGATATCGCTGATGCCGATTCTGGCTTCGCAGGTGAGGTGGAGAACATCCTTCGTAACGGTTTCGACCGTCTGAGTCTGAAAGATGCATACAGTCTCGTTTGTGTGCCTGGTGCTGTGTTTACCGATAAGGTGGATCTGCTCCAGTGGGCAAAGATGGCATTTAAGTATAAGGTGATGTTGCTTACCGACCATGCTGATGAGTATTCATTCGATGATCTGCAGGCTAACACCGAAGGTTATCGCGATAGTGACCAGTGCCTAATGAACGTGGTTATGACTGCCAACTGGATCGTAGGTCGTGAGGCAGAGAAGATGTCGTCAGACGAGGAAGACCAAAAGGCATTCTACATCGCTCCTGCTGCAGCCCTCTGTGGTAAGCTCTACGACGAGACTGCAAATATGGCTCAGGGTGCCGGTGGTAAGAAGTATGGTACACTCGATGGTGTGAAGGGTGTTAAGAGTGATCTGCTGAAGTCAGAGATTGCTGCCCTGATGGACAACCAGGTGATTCCAATGGTATTTAGCGAGGGCCGTGTGATGGCTTTCAACAACACCACCCTTTACAATGGTGACCTTGATGCCATGAAGGAGTATCCTATTGTTCGTGTGTTCGACTGGGTGAAGAAGGTGCTGATGAACTTTGTACATGAAGTGGCTCTCGAGAACTGGGATCCATTCAACAGTCCGAAGAACCTGAAGGCGAAGATTCAGGAGTTCCTGAACCAGTACAAAGGTTATGGTAACCTGTTCCAGAACTACGAGATCGGTGAGCCCCGTCAGGATCCTATCACCAAGCAGATCACCTGTGACATCACACTGACTCCGTTCTATGCAGCCAAGAACTTTATCATTAAGGTCGCTGCAGACAAGAAGGACAAGGAGGCTGCTATGGCAAGTGCATAAGCAGTGATTATCAATAAGTGATTAATAATAAGTTTAACCCTTTAAACATTTACAATTATGGCAACAACACCAGTAGTAATGAAGATCCAGGACTACAAAGACCGTGAAGTCCAGATGGTATCTTATGAGTTTGATCAGGAAACCGACCGCGAGGGTCAGATGACTGGTATCCCCCGTTTCCAGATGCTTCGCGTTCGCGTAAAGGCACTCAACGATGGTACGCCCGAACTG
>JAEEGJ010031509.1_pt1 | contig 10259 bp, 11 predicted proteins | sample 8958761 | NCBI WGS metagenome assembly JAEEGJ01 (sample SAMN16246546, study PRJNA631951) | gut metagenome | biome: gut microbiome; feature: rumen; material: RS-attached | host: Bos | place: Iran: Karaj | collected 2018-10 | reverse complement strand
TAATTGTTCTCAGCTTCCAAGTGTCTGAATATCAGTTGCGCATGGTCATCTCAATACTCTTATTGCATATAATGGGAATATACGGACGTGTCTGACTGGTTCTTCAGCCATGTTGTCGATATAGTCGTACTCGCCGAAATTCTCCAAAGAGCAGCGAATGGCCTGCGTGAGTTTCCTCTCGCGCATATACGCCCATAGGCTTTTCATGCCCCCTTGAACGCCAGCCTTCACTTCGACCGGCAATATTGGCATTTAATTACTCTTCTTCGTCGTCCCAGCTGCCGGTGCTGCGGGAGTACTGTGTCCCGGAGCCGACGCTATTGTAGGTATGGAGGCCAGGGCTGGCGCAGACGATGGCGGCAGCGCGGTGGGCGACGACGCGGACGATGGGGGCCTGATAACTTTTCTTGTTCATGTCGCTTTTATTATTTAACGTTATACATTATATATTATTATAGATGTGGTTGCCGCCGCTCTCCCCGTTGTCGGGCACTCCACCGTTACCCCGCCCCTGTAAGGGGAGGGGAGGAAGCGCGGAGTTAGTGGACGACGACCCTGAGTTTTTTTAAAGTAAGAAGTAAGAAGCTCGGTGCTTCGCTCACTTAATCGCAACCTTTTTGCCTCTGCGGAGGTAGATGCCGGCATTCGCGGGCTGGGCGTTGAGGCGGCGGCCGTCGAGGGTGAACCAGGCGGCGTTGTTGGCTGCAAAACCGCCTCCAAGAGTGGCGGAAGCGATGCCGCTGGTCTCGTCGAAGTCAGGGAGGGCGAGGAAGCGGGCGGAGGTGTAGGCAGGCAGGGCGAGGAAAGCCTTGTGGGGAGTGCTCTCGAAGGCTTCTCCGTTTTCTTCGCCCCAGTACCAGCCGAAGGTGCCGGACATAATGCCGTCGCCGTAGGAAAGCTTGTAGAAGACGTTTCCGCCTTCAGTGAGGTGGGGTTCGTCGAAGCCGCGGAGGTAGTTCGAGCCGCTGTAGGGGGCGGCGTTGTCGCCAGCGTCGGTCATGCGGATGTCGGCATCGATATCCATGCCGTCGGTGCTGGGGACGGTCTGCAGGAGCACGGCGGTACCGGCGGGCACTACGTCGCCGTCCCCGTCGGCTATCAGCTCGTAGGTGAGAGTGATGATGTCGCTGGCGGCGGACTGGCTGACGCCGTTGGCCACCCAAGCCTTCATGTTGTCGGGCAGGACGACGTCGTGGCTGCTGTCGTAGTAAGTGGCGTAGCCCTCGGGGGAGAATGTTACGGTGATGTAGGTGTCGGTCTGCTGCCCCCATGCGCCGGCGGCAGTTGCTACGATGAGCATGAAAGTAAGTAATAGTTTTCTCATGTTGTTGTTGATGTTATTAAAATATAGACCATTTCTTCTGCGGAGTCGTTTGGTGTTTGGTAGGATAGGTGCGCGTTCAACACTCTGTTTTTCAACTTGTTAAAAGAAAAACCCTATCCACTAAAGTGTACAGGGCTTTGCTCTTTTGCGGAAGGTGAGGGATTCAAACCCCCGATACCCGAAAGGGTATACCGGATTTCGAGTCCAGCGCGATCGATCACTCTGCCAACTCTCCTGGATTGCGGGTGCAAAATTACAACAAATTTCTGAAACGACCAAAATAATTCACAACTTTTTGCTAAAGAAGTTGCAGTTGGAGCATCAGGCCGTCGTGATAGGCGGTGCCATCATAGAGCCCGTCGCGCAATGTAGCGGTGTGCTGATAGCCCATAGACAGGAACAGATCGACAGCCTGTTTGTTGGCGAGGCTGACAATGGCGTAGAGCTGATGGATGAAGAGCACTTGTGAGGCGTATTTGTGGAGCTCGGCGAGTGCTGCCTGCGCATAACCCTGCGAGCGGTAGGGTTGCTGGATGACGATGCCCACCTCTGCACGCCGGTGACGCGGGTCGAAATTGATGAGGTCGAGAATGCCGATGACGTCGTGCTCAGCATTCTCGATGATGAGCCGTACCTGGCGGTCGGTATAGATGTCGCCTGCAGCATTGGCTATATAGTCGTGAAGGGTATAGCGCGAATAGGGTACGTTGGTCGCGCTGACGCCCCACAGCCGCTGGTCGTTCTCGATGGTGTAGAGCATGTCGAGGTCTTCGGGTTCCATCGCCCGCAGGTGTATGTCTGGCTTGTGGCTGTGTGTCATCGGATAATCTCGGTGGGTGTGATGATAGTTTTGCTGCTGCGGCAGTAGGTGCCGATGGTGATGCTTTTGTCGGCAAGACGTGCAGCATCGTCGATGACCTGCTGGAAAGAGAAGAAGTCGGTGTCGTAGACTACGCATGTGCCCGGCTCGATGTCGACATGTGGCAGGGGCAATTCGCGGGTGGTCTGGAAGCGCGCCAGCAGTCCTTTGCGTCGTGCCAGCTTGCGGCATTGCTCGATCATCGCTGCCGACCCGACGAAGAAATAGTTGGTGTCGGTATGGTCGCGCATGTCGAAGCCCAGCGAATGGCGCATGCGGTCGTACTGCATCCTGATGAGTGCGATGAACGCACGGAAATAGATGGCTGTCTTGATGGGGATGGTGACGAAGAAGGATAGGTGGCCGTAGTGCTTGCGGAAGAAGATGAGCATGGCCTGATAGAACACGTGCACATAGCGGTAGCTGGACTTCTGGGTTGACTCACCCTTGTAGTGGACGATGCTGGCAGGCACGTACCAGTTTTCGAAGCCTCCCTTGAGGATGCGGTAGCTGAGGTCAATGTCCTCGCCATACATGAAGAAGTCCTTGTCGAGCAGCCCGATCTTGTTGAGTACGTCGCGACGAAGCATGCAGAAGGCTCCGCTCATGACCTCGATTTGTGCGGGCTGGTCCCAGGGCAGGTCACTGAGGTAGTAACGACGTGAGAATCCCATCATCTTCTGGAGCGATACCCAGGGTGTGGGCAGTCCGCGTCGTGACTCGCGTGCAATGGTTGCGTTGGAGTTGAACATCTTCACGCCGACGCCTCCTGCCTTGGGATGCTCGTCCATGAAGGTGATGACCTGTCGTAGGCTATCCTCAGAGATGAACGTATCGGGATTGAGCAGCAACACGTATTCGCTCTCCGACTGGCGAATGGCGATGTTGTTGGCACGTGCGAAGCCGAGATTGTGCTGGCTCTCGACCAGGTTGACCTCGTCGCGGAACCGCTTGGTGACATAACGCACCGTGTCATCACGCGAGTCATTGTCGACCACGTAGATCTCGTAGTCGATGTCCTGGGCAGCCCGTTGCACGCTGACGACACACTGCTCAAGATAATATCGTACGTTATAGCTGACTATGACTACCGTTAGTTTCTTCATCGTTGTCGTTTTCAGGTTGTTCCTCTTTGACGGGCTCCTCGGGCTGTATCTCGGCCTCGCAGCGGCTCTTGGTGGGCACGATGAAAGGCATGCAGAGCAGCACCACGACGGCCAGATAGCCGTAGGTGGACTCAAGCTCGAAGGCATAATAGAGGAAAGTATTCATCACCAGGAGCAGGCCGATGACGCAGATGCGCAGCGTGCCCCAGTGGCGTAGTGCTGCCGCCTGTCGCTGGTGCAGGTCATCGCTGACGCGGCGGAACTTGAACAGACGGAGTGACAGGGGCAGCAGACTGATGGTGAGCAGGATCATCAATGTGGAGACGATGAACCTGGTCTGTCGTGATGCGCCTGCGAAGAGCGTCATGTCACACTGCAGGAACTCGCCACAGATATACATCAATGCTGAGACGAGCAGAAAACCGCAGAAAAGCAGTGTGAGCAGGTGGCGTGTTGTTTTCATAAGATTCTATCCGTTGAATGGTGTGCGATTGATAATTGAGCGTCCGAGGGTCACCTCGTCGGTATATTCGAGCTCATTGCCCACGGCGATGCCTCGTGCGATGACGCTGACGGCGACGCCAGTAGGCGCCAGCTTGCGATAGACGTAGAAATTGGTGGTGTCGCCCTCCATCGTGGAGCTCAGCGCGAGGATGACCTCACGGACGGAGCCCTCGCCGGCACGCTCGACCAGAGAGTCGATGGCAAGGTCGGAAGGGCCAATGCCGTCCATAGGCGAGATGAGCCCGCCGAGGACGTGATAGAGCCCGTGATACTGCTGTGTGTTCTCAATAGCCATCACATCCTGGATGTTCTCGACGACACAGATGACAGTAGCGTCGCGCCTGTTGTCGGCACAGATGGGGCAGAGGTCGGTGTCGCTGATGTTGTGGCAGCAGCGGCAGTACTTTACTTCGCGCCTCATCGTGGAAATGGCAGTTGCGAACTGCTCGACGTCGTCAGCAGGCTGGCGGAGCATGTGCAGCACGAGGCGGAGGGCGGTCTTGCGTCCTATGCCTGGTAGCCGTGAGAACTCCTGTACGGCCTTTTCCAGTAGTTGGGATGGATATTGCTGATAGGTCATTTTACGATTTGTTATCTGCAATTTCTGATAGCTCCAGCCAGCGCATGGACTTGACGTCGAGTTCGTCGTCGAGCAAGGGCAGGCGCTTGCTCAGCCTGGTGATCTCGTCGACGGAGATGGTTCCGCTGCTTAGTGCTTCTTCAATCTGTTTTTTCTCGGCTTCCAGGCTGGTGATGTCCTTCTCCAGCTGCTCTAGCTCACGTTTCTCCTTGAACGACAGCTTGCGAGGCTTGTTGGAGGAGGGTGGGGGAGTAGTAGAAACGGCACTACTGGTGGCAGTGGCCTTCTTGGCTGGAGCGGCATCCCTTGGCTGGAGTGCCTGCCACTCGCGATACTGCGAATAGTTGCCTGGGAAATCACGGATGACACCGTTGCCCTTGAACACCAACAGATGGTCGACAACCTTATCGGTGAAATATCGGTCGTGACTGACGACGATGACACATCCGGGGAAGTCCTGCAGATACTCTTCTAGGATTTGCAGGGTGACGATGTCAAGATCGTTGGTAGGCTCGTCGAGGACGAGGAAGTTCGGGTTGCGCATCAGCACCGTGCAGAGGTATAGCTTGCGGCGCTCGCCTCCACTGAGCTTATACACGTAATTATACTGCTGTTCGGGCGTGAAGAGGAAATGCTGCAGGAACTGGCTTGCCGAGAGGTGACGGCCCTGTCCCAAGTCAACATATTCCGCAATGTCGCGCACGACGTCGATGACCTTCTGCTGCTCGTTGAACGCGAGGCCCTCCTGCGAGAAATAACCGAAGCGGACGGTGTCGCCCACGACGATTCGTCCCTCGTCGGGAGCCAGCTGTCCTAGGAGCATCTTCAGGAATGTGGACTTGCCTGTGCCGTTGCTGCCCACGATGCCCATCTTCTCGAAGCGAGAGAAATTGTAGTAGAAGTCCTTCATGATGACGACGGACTCCTCGCCCTGAGATGAAGGGAAACTCTTCGAGATATACTGACACTCGAAGATCTTGCTGCCGATGTATACGTTGCTGGCTTTAAGGCGGATGGCTCGTTCCTCGATGCGTGCCTTGGCCACTTTCTCGAGCTCGTAGAAAGCATCCTCACGGGCCCGGGCCTTGTGTCCGCGAGCCTGTGGCATGCGTCGCATCCATTCCAGCTCCGTACGGTAGAGATTGTTGGCACGTGCTATCTCGGCGTGGCGGTTGTCGATGCGCTCCTGCCGTTTCTCAAGATAGTAGGAATAATTGCCGCGATAGGTGTAGATGGTGCGGTTGTCGAGCTCAAGGATAACAGAGCACACACGGTCGAGGAAATAGCGGTCGTGGGTGACCATGAGCAGGGTTTTATTGCCGCGTGAAAGGAATCCCTCGAGCCACTCGATCATTTCGAGGTCGAGATGGTTGGTGGGCTCGTCGAGGATGATCAGCTCAGGCTCGAGTATGAGCACATTGGCCAGGGCGACTCGCTTCTGCTGTCCGCCGCTGAGCTGTCCCATTGGCTGCTGGAGGTCGCGAATCTTCAGCTGGGTGAGTATCTGCTTGGCTTTCAGCACCCGCTCAGGATTACCCTGATGATTGAAGCAGGCGTCGAGCACGCTCTCGTCAGGATCGAAACGGGGTGACTGTTCGAGAAAGCCTACCTTCAGGTCGCGTCGGAAGATGATGGAGCCAGAGTCGTATCCCTCCTTGCCGCTCAGGATGGAGAGCAGCGTTGACTTGCCTACACCGTTCTTGGCTATCAGTCCTACCTTCTGTCCTTCGGCGATGGAGAAACTAATATCCTCAAAGAGTAATAAGGCACCAAACGATTTTGTAAGGTTCTGAACGTCAAGGTATGGTATCTCTCTAGCCATCGACGAGGCTCTTGTTGATTTTCTCGATGTAGTCGAGCACTCCTTCCCTTCCTTCGCCTTTCGTCGCCGAGGTGACGAAATAGGGAGGCATCTCCTCCCAGGTCTCGAGCATCTTCTGGCTGTAGGCCTCGACGTTCTGCGACACCTTCTGCGCCGACAGCTTGTCGGCCTTGGTGAACACAATGGCAAACGGCACGCCCGACACGCCCAGCCAGTTCATGAACTCGAGGTCGATGGCCTGGGGCTCAAGGCGGATGTCGACGAGCACGAAGGTGTTGACCAGCTGCTCACGTCCAAGGATATAGCCGCGAATCATCTGGTCGAGCCGCTGAACTTCATTCTTCGAGCGCTTGGCAAAGCCATAGCCAGGCAGATCGACGAGATACCATTCCTTGTTGATGATGAAATGATTGATGAGCAGCGTCTTTCCCGGCGTGGACGAAGTCTTTGCCAGTCCCTTGTGATGGCAGAGCATATTGATCAGGCTTGACTTGCCCACATTGGAACGTCCAATGAAGGCATATTCGGGCTTGGTGTCACGCGGACACATTGACAACGTCGGTGCCGAGAGGACGAAGGCGGCGTTCTTGACTTCCATGTGAATTATCGTATTCGTTCGTAGGACCGTACCACCTTTTCATCGTGTACGATACCTTTGCGAGCCATGAAGATGAGCAGGATAGCCACTGCAGGCAGGGCATACTGCCAATGCATGATCTCGGGTACGGCATAGAGTGCCAGCACTACATACCACGCCAGCAGTGCCAGCATGGGCAGCAGCGTGAGGCTGGCCTGCAGTTTACGGTTCTTGTAGAGGGGTATGACGGCGAGCGCAGCAAGTGCAGCTACGATGAGCAGCACCACCTGCAGCGTCGTTCCTGCTCCTGCTATGAGGCACACCAGGATGCTGACGGCAGCCAGGAGCAAATACCAGGTCTGTGGACGTAACATAATCGTGTGACAAAATAGTGATTATGCGTCAGCCTGCTGCTGGGCATCCTTCTGAGGATCGCGCCAGTATATCTTGCCCTCGACATATTCCTGCGTAGCAAGCAGGGTTGGCTTCGGCAGCTTCTCGTAGTAGCGTGAGATCTCTATCTGTTCGCGGTTCTCGAACACTTCCTCCAGAGAGTCGTTGTAGCTGGCAAACTCGGCCAGTTTCTTCGACAGGTCGTCCTTGATTTGAATAGAGATCTGATTAGCACGCTTGGCGATGATGGCAACGGTCTCGTAGATGTTGCCTGTCTCTTCGCACAGATCCATAATGTTGCGTGTCACGGTGTTGACCGGAGCCTTTGATTTCTTGTAATCCATCATGTGATTTATTGTTTTTACTTGTTTCGATTTCGTTGTTGATATAATTTTACGGCTGAAGATGTCAGTCGCCTATCACCTTCTTGCATTTGTTGATGTAGCGCTGAGCCAGGGCGGTGTCTTTCGATTCGGGGAATTCGTTGAGGAATCCGTAGCATTCATCCTCTGCATCACGGTAGCGCTCCAGGCGTTTATCCTCGGACGAGTTCTCGGCCAGTTCGAACTTGCTCTTCATGATGATCAGCGAGAAGTCCTCGCGCCACTTCGAGAAAGGATATTGCTTCAGCGCGTTCTCAGCTGTGACGATGCAGGCAATGTAGTTGCTCTCGTTGTTGGAGTTGATGTTGCCGAAGTATCCTCCCAGGTTGTAGTAGAGCTGAGCGGAGAGGAGCTCTTTCTGCACCAGCTTGTCCTGCAGCTCAAACAGACGCTGCTGAGCCTTTGGGCGCAACTCGGAATCAGGGAAGAAATCGAGGAACTGCTGATAAGCGTTGATGGCGCCAATGGTAGGCGACTGGTCCAGGCGTGGCTCTGGCGCTCCCTCGTATAGCGACTGTCCGACATAGAACGAAGCCTGTTCGGCAAATTCGCCCTTGGGATAAGTCTGGTAGTACTTCCTGAAAGTCTCCGATGCCGACTCATAGTCACGGTTCATATATTCCGACATCGCAAGCATATAGAGCGACTCCTCAGCATCATCGTGCCCTTTCTTCACCGTAATGAGATCGAGCAGCAGGGAGGCGGCACGGCCATATTTCCCTTCGGCAAAGCTCTGCTTGGCATATTCGTATCGGTAGCCCAGGTCGTCGGACTTGTAGACCTTGTTGAATTCGCCAGCGCAGGAGGTCAGCAAAACTGCCGCCAGAGAGAGGCCAAATAGTATCTTTTTCATTTCACTCATCAATTTGAGGTGCAAAAGTACGCATTTTTGTCCAAAGTACAAAGCGTTTACATATTTTTTAACCGCAGATTACACAGTTTTCACAGATTATTCTTGGTTTTCCGCTTCCTTATTCGTACCTTTGCACTCAAATGGACTTTAAACTGACATCAAAATACCAGCCTACGGGCGACCAGCCCGAGGCCATCCGTGAGCTCACTGAGGGCTTGCGTCGGGGTGATCATGCACAGGTGCTGCTGGGTGTGACGGGCTCGGGTAAGACTTTCACGATGGCGAATGTCATCGCACAGGCCAATCGTCCCACCTTGATCCTCAGTCACAACAAGACTCTGGCGGCTCAGCTCTACGAGGAGATGAAGGGCTTTTTCCCTGAGAATGCCGTAGAGTATTATGTAAGTTATTATGACTACTATCAGCCAGAGGCCTATCTGCCTCATACTGATACCTATATCGAGAAAGAACTTGAAATCAACGAGGAGATCGACCGTTTGCGGCTGAGTGCAGTATCTGCTTTGCTGTCAGGAAGAAGAGACGTTGTCATTGTATCTTCTGTTTCGTGCATCTATGGCATGGGCAGTCCCAATGCCCTCTCCGATAATATCATCGAGATACGTCAGGGACAGAGAATCGACCGTAATGTTTTTTTGAGAAAGCTTGTGCAGTCACTTTACGTCCGAAACGACATCGCTCTGGAGCGTGGAAGCTTCCGGGTGAAGGGCGACACCGTCGATATCTATATGGCCTATGCCGAGATGGTGCTGCGCGTCACTTTCTGGGACGACGAGATAGACTCTATTGAAGAGCTCAATCCTGTGACGCTGCTGCCGCTGGGGCGCTATGCCGATTACAAGATCTATCCTGCCAACCTCTTTATGACGACGCAGGAGCAGACGAACAAAGCCATACACGACATTCAGGATGACTTGGTGAAGCAGGTGGCTTTCTTCGAAGAGCAGGGCGACGAAATCAAGGCACAGCGCATCAAGGAGCGCGTGGAGTACGATATGGAGATGATCAAGGAGCTGGGCCATTGTTCAGGCATCGAGAACTACTCGCGATACTTCGACGGCCGTCATGCAGGAGAGCGACCTTATTGTCTGCTCGATTTCTTCCCCCATGACTTCCTGCTCTTTGTCGACGAGAGCCATGTGTCTGTGCCTCAGATAGGTGCGATGTATGGCGGCGACCGTGCCCGCAAGAGGAATCTGGTGGAATATGCCTTCCGGCTTCCTGCTGCCTTCGACAATCGTCCGCTGACGTTCGAGGAGTTCCAGTCGATGGTCAATCAGGTCATCTACGTCTCGGCTACTCCTGCCGACTTTGAACTGCAGGAGGCAGAGGGCGTGGTTGTGGAGCAGGTTATCCGGCCTACCGGACTGCTTGATCCTGAGATAGAAGTGCGTCCTTCCGAGCATCAGATCGACGACCTGATGGAAGAGATCAGAGTCAGGGCTCAGCGACAGGAGCGGACGCTAGTGACTACGCTCACTAAGCGTATGGCCGAGGAGCTGACGGAGTATCTGCTCAGTCATGGGGTGAGGGCTGTGTACATCCATAGTGATGTGGCCACGCTCGACCGAGTGAAGATACTATCCGACCTGCGTAGTGGTGTCTACGATGTATTGGTGGGTGTCAACCTCCTGCGTGAGGGACTCGACTTGCCAGAAGTGTCGTTGGTGGCCATCCTCGATGCCGATAAGGAGGGCTTTCTGCGTTCGCGCAGGAGTCTGGTGCAGACGGCTGGCAGAGCGGCAAGAAACGTCAACGGCAAGGTCATCATGTATGCTGACACCATCACCGGGTCCATGCAGGAGACTATCGACGAGACGCTTCGCCGTCGCACTAAGCA
>JAEEGJ010031506.1_pt1 | contig 10259 bp, 8 predicted proteins | sample 8958761 | NCBI WGS metagenome assembly JAEEGJ01 (sample SAMN16246546, study PRJNA631951) | gut metagenome | biome: gut microbiome; feature: rumen; material: RS-attached | host: Bos | place: Iran: Karaj | collected 2018-10 | reverse complement strand
TAAAAAGGCAACCGGTGACCGTACAATAAAAATCTGGAGTGCAGGTTGTTCTACTGGAGAAGAGCCTTACACAAACGCAATGATTATGAAGGAAATCTGTCCTCCTGAGATGAATTTCCAGATTACCGCTTCTGATATTTCCCTCAAGTCTCTTATGACTGCTCAGCAGGGCTTTTATCCTGAGGCTCGTGTCGATGGAGTTCCTGAAAATTATCTGACAAAGTATTTTACAAAGGTTGACGGCGGTTATCAGATTAAGGATGATATTAAGAAAACAATCCGTTTCGACTATCATAATCTTAAGAACGATTCGGGAGCCAGAAATCTCGATGTAGTATTCTGCCGTAACGTACTTATCTATTTTGATGAGCCGGCTCAGCTTGCCGTAATTAATCATTTCTATGATTCAATGGGACCAATGTCTTATCTTTATATAGGCCATTCAGAATCATTGTTTGGAATGAAGACCAATTTTGAATTTATCAAGACCGAGTGGGCTTGCTTCTACGGTAAAAACATTAAAAAATAAAAACACACACGGGGAAATGTGATAATGGATGATATTTCGGTAATGATATGTGATGATTCTGCCTTGATGCGGAATCTTATCGGAAGAATTGTTGATGAAACTACAGGTATGACAGTCTGCGGAAAGGCAGAAAACGGTCAGGACCTTATTGAAAAGCTTAAAACTGCAAAGCCAGATGTAATTCTCCTTGATATTGAAATGCCTGTTATGACAGGTCTTCAGTTCCTTCGTAAGCGCCAGGAGCTTAGAATTGATGTTCCTGTTATTATTCTTTCCAGCGTTGCTACAGAAGGTGCCGCAGTTACTATCGAATGTCTTGAACTTGGAGCATCTGATTTCATTACAAAGCCTGGTTCTTCTGTTACCCTCAAAATTGGTGATGTTACAAACGAAATAATTGAATATATAGCATCCTACGGCGGTGCCTATGCAATTATGCACGGTAAGCAGATTCCGGATCCGGAATTCTTTACCCATCAGATTAAGCTTAAGGAAGCAGAGCGTTTTGTAATTAAGAAGAAGGGTGAAGAAACTGCAAAATCTGTTTCTATTACAAAGGCAGATGTTGTTCCTTCAAGCTGGTTCCAGCCTAAGGTTAAAGAGCCGGTTGTTATTACTCCTGAACGCGAAGGCGGTAAAATCGAAATCATTGCAATCGGTATTTCTACTGGTGGTCCTAACGCTCTTCGCGATGTTTTCAAGGAGATCGATCCTAATATTAAGCAGCCTATTCTTGTTGTTCAGCATATGCCTGCGGGCTTTACTGCGGAGTTTGCAAACAGCCTGGATAATATCTGTCCGCTTAAGGTTACTGAAGCAAAGGACGGCGAGCCAATTCTCAGCGGTCATATTTATATTGCACCGGGAAGCTATCATATGTTTGTAGAGCACAAGCCGCTCGGAAACTTTATTAAGCTTTCACAGGATGAGCCGAGAAACGGCCACAGACCTTCCTGCGATGTTCTTTTTGAATCAATTGCAAATATTTATAAAAACCATGCACTTGGCGTAATTATGACAGGTATGGGACGCGACGGCGCGGCTCAGATTACCGAGATGCGCAAAAAGGGTGCCTGGACACTTGGCCAGAATAAGGATTCAAGTATCGTTTACGGTATGCCTAAGGTTGCCTTTGAAATGGGCGGTGTTCAGAAGCAGGTAGCCCTTGAAGATATGGCGGGGGAAATAAGTAAACTCGCCAAAGAGCATCTGACGATTTAGAGATTGTCGGGTCAAGCCCGACAATGACACACTAGGCGTCTTCCTTTTTTGCACTGAAAATCCCGATCTTCATGATCGGGTTTATTTTTCTTGTCTTAATAAATACAAAGGTAACGGCAATTATAAAAAGAAGTCCTGCACAGACAAAACGGAACCACTGAGGAACCGGGAGGTCTTTGTTTTTCTGCAGCTTTGTCCAGAGCGGGGAGGCAAGAAAACAGCCGGCAAAGGCCAGGCCTATAGGTACAAAAAGATAAAGGGTGTCTATGAGGCGGCGCAGGTTAGTGCGGTGAATGTTCTTTTCGATAATAGTGATGTTTTCTTCGTCAGAGGGCTGCCGGCTGGTCTTTTCTTCTACCTGATTTTCCGTCATTTTTCCAGCTCCTTGAGGCGGGCTTCGCAGGCAGCTTCGCCTTTTTTATTTTCCAGAATCGAGTAGGTGTCGCGCAGGTTGTAAAGGGCATCCATATAATAGGGATTGATTGAAACAGCCTGTTCGAAATAACTTGAGGCCTCCTCGTAGTTTTCGCTCTGGAAGTCTGAAACACCAAGAAGATTCCACATGTGAGGATTAAGGGGATTAAGATCCAGAGATTCCATGCAGATCTGCTGAACCTTAGAAAGCTTTTTCTGCATAAGGCAGATTGTGGCAAAGGCTTCGGCAACATCTTCCTTTTCAGGAGCCATGCGGTAAGCGGTTTCCAGGGCATTTTCTGCGTCTACAAGGCTGCCGGCATCCCGGTAGGTAACTCCAAGATTATACCAGAGCAGATAGTTTTCCTTATCAATTACAATGGCGCGCTTGAAGCAGGCGATTGCTTCGGTGTAAGCGCCGTCGGAAGCGAGGAGGATTGCCTGATTATTTAGAGTGTCTGAACGTTCTGTCATCTGAAATTCTCCGGTATCATTGAAGTAAAGAGCTCCTGAATCTGTGACGACTTAAAGCGTGCACAGCTTTCCTGAATAAGCTTGCGGCCGCGCTCCGCCGCCTTTTCTATGCAGCCGCTGGTCTGTAAAAGACTAATGCATTCTTCAACTGCCGGCGACTCTATTCCCTGCGCGGCCGCCTCCTGCATAAAAGCGGCAATTTTCGCCTTGTCCTGGGGGCTTTCTGAGGCATGAATGAGTACCGGAAGGCTCTTTTTGCCTTCTACAATGTCATCACCGCGTTTTTTTCCAGGGTTTCCCGTGGTCAGGTTTATTACATCATCGATAATCTGAAAGCCAATGCCTATATCTGCGGCTATACTGCCGAATTCTTCTGCTTTTGCGGCCGAAAGGCCTCCCGCCAGGCAGCCCAGCTTTGCGGCAAGGCTGGCAAGGGTTCCGGTTTTGCTTTTTACCATAGCCAGGTATTCTTCTTCCGGCGGAAAGACTTCCGGGTTACGGTGCCAGAAAATATCCATGGCCTGACCCAGGTGCAGGCGGCGAAGCTCGTTTGTGTAGGTTTTGTAGAGCTCCAGCTTAAAGCTGTCTGAAGCCTTGAGACGGTTTATGCAGACCGGAGCTTCAAAATAGAGCCAGGAACCCGCATTAAGGGCGGTGTCCAGCCCGTATGTAATATGGGCTGCAGGCTTTCCCCGTCTTAAATCGGCCTTGTCTTCTATATCATCATGAATAAGGCTTGCCGTATGAACAAATTCTACCAGGGGAGTTATGCTATAGCAGTCTTCTTCTGTAAGGGCAGGGGAGCCTTCTGAGGCGGCCATTTTATAGCAGAGCATGAGCAGAAGAGGGCGCCAGCGTTTACCGCCAAGGCTCACCAGGGCCCGGTTTGGTTCTATGAGCTTGTCTATGTATTCTGATTTTGCGCCCGCCGGCAGCTTGCCGAAGGAGTCGGCTGTCCAACCGGGAGTGGTTGAAGAAGCCGGCATGGCAGCGGTAAGGGCATTTTCTATATTTTCAAGGATTTGTTTAAATTCATTATTCATATATATTAAAGTATATAGAAGAATTGTGAAAAAGACAAATAAAACACAATTACTTTTAACCCACATTTTTGCACGGTTAACCCACAAGTTATCCACAATTATTCTCCACTACTGGGTCAAAATGACATGTCAATAGGTTTTTAAAAAAAAGTTACGAAATTTTACGAAATTTTATTAAAATGCCGTAAATCTTTGTAATACAAGGAATTAGACAATGTGATTACTGTTAACATATCTGGTATGTTAGAATTTTATTAAAAATACTTAATTTTTTGATTAAAAATAAGGGTAAAACCACCAAGTTATCCACAATTTATCCACTTAATATGTTTCACGCTTGAACGGCCTTATGTTTCACGACCCGGCCGGTTCTGGGCCCCGCAGACCCTCTGGGAAACACTCCGGGCATAAAAAAAACCGGGCTGAAACCCGGTTTTCATATAAGCAGCTTTTGCTTAGCCCAGCGAAACTTCGCCGTTCTCGTTGATGGCGAGAATTGAGCGGCAGCCTGAGCAGCGGAAGCGGCCAGACTTTGTGGCGCGCAGCTTTTTGTTACAAACAAGGCAGGAAATAACAAGAGGGAATACAGAATTGCTTGATTCAGTTCCTCCGTTATTGAAGTAGGCAATAGCCTCATCTGCAGAGCTCTTAATATTAAAGAACTGAGAGAATCCAAGCAGCTGGAATACTTCGTATACCTTTGGTTGAATTTCAAGAAGAATTACATCTCCACCCTTTGGTTTTACAACCTTTAAGAATACGGTAAAAGAACCGATTCCTGTTGAAGATACATAGTTCAGTGAAGAACAGTTAAAAATTAAATTGATAAACCCAGCATCCATTACTTTTTGAATCTGCTTCTGAAAAAAGCTTGAGTTGTAAGTGTCGATATATCCGCTAAGATATATAAACATTCCATGCTGTACACCCTCTGCTTTTCTCAAAGAGATTGTAAGACTATCGTCCTTATCGTTGTCGAATCCTGGAATAATTGCATTATTATCCATATTTAGTCCTATAACCTATATTATATCTAATAAATGACTTCTATGTCAAACTTATTATCGGCATATAAGCATTTTTTCTGCAATGTTTTATATAGTAAAAAAATATTATTTTTATGCCGATAATTATAGTGTATAATAATAAGAAAGGAAGAATATGAAAAAAGCATTAAAGTTGGCCTTAATCTATCTGATTATACTGATTCTGGGTACCCTTGCGGGAACAGTATTGTATTCTTTTTATCTGAATCTTTTGAGCTTTGTTGCCGGAAGAGATATAGTATTTTTTAAAGATGAAGAGCTTTTCAAATCCTTGTTTTACGTATTGTTCTGCATGCAGATTTTTGTGCTTCCTTTGATTTCTTATTACAGAATACGCCGCCCGGGTGGAATTCTTCAGCTTATTGTTTATATCATCCTTTGTCTGCTTACCTGGGGCCTGCTTATGCCTTGTTCCATTAAGCTTAGAGATTACTGTAATTCCAAGTTCGGCTTCGAAAGCTCTTCGGAATCACTTTCGCCTAATTATTTCCGCAAGGTAGATAACAACGTTTATTATTTCACACGCGAATTCAACGCCGGCTCGCAGGGCAGGGCTCCGGAAGCTCCTGCAATCATAATAGACACTACAGAAAATGGAGATGTCTCTTACAGAAACGTAGCCGACTATTCAAGTCTGGACTTAAACAGAAAAGCTGCTCCTTTCCGAGAGGTACAGCTTAAGAATATTTTTGGAGAGGATGAGAATCCTGTGCCGATTGATTTTAAGATGCTTTTTTCGATGATAACCGGTGCTTATTCCGGCGGTCTGGCACATCTTCTTACCCTGTTGTCTTTTGTTCTTCTTTTGTGTTCTGTTTATGGAATGACAAGTCTTTTTGACTGGCGGCTTTTGAATGCGGTTATGCTTTTTATAACAACCGCTCTTATTCTCTGCCTTAATTCTCTTTATTTTTCGGCACAGTTTTTAAATCTTAAAGCACGCCTTATGAATAACGGATTTTTACGGGCCTTTGGCGGAATTGTTAGCGAGCCGATTCTTTTTATAATCAACTGCTTTTTTGCACTGCTGATTATTGCTGCCGGCATAATAAAATTTGCCGTGCGTCATCATGCTAAAAAGGCCAGATAGGGGAAGGGATTTATGAAGAAGATAATTGGCATTCTTTCGGTTTTTATAGGAATAGGCCTTGTAGTTAGCATTGTTGCGGGCTTTATGAGTAATGTTCCGCCTGAGGTTCCTGCCTCTTCGGTTTTCCTTTATAAGCTCATGACCAGCCTTCAGAATTTCGGAAAATATATTCCGGGCGTTGCAATTACAGGCTTTGCTGTAAGCTGTTCCGTTCACTTTGGCCGCAATGCAGAAGGAAGTACAGAGCGCTTTTCTAAAGCCATGATGGACCGCTTTAAGGTTGTAATGATTGTATCAATCTCGATTGCCTTTTTCCTTACAATCTGTACCGAGGTGCTTTGTCTGCTTACAGCCAACAAAAAAGCATCAATCATCAATCGTCCTAAAATTGTAAATGACTATATTAATGTTGGTAACAAGCTTTTTGATAACGGCTACTACGAGCGCGCAATGAATTATGCAGATGCGGCCCTTAAGCTTAGTCCTAACGAAAAAAAGGCCCTGAACTTGCGCGACCGTGCAGATGTTGAAATTAACCGTGCCCGTACTTCAAATCTGCGTTTTAAGCTTTATGAATCTGTAGAAGAAGCGGAAAAGGTTGATCACGTAGTAATTGATGCTGAACAGATAAACGAAGTTTATAAGCTTTATCTGAAGGCCCAGGAAGCCTTTGAAAAGAAAGAATGGTTTAATGCTCATTATTATTCGGAACTTGGCATAAAACTTGCGACTCCAAAGGACCCTAATCTTGAAGAACTTAAAAAGATTTCTACAGCGTCCTGGAATAATCTTACTGAATATCATAACCTGGCAAAAACAGAAGGTCAGCTTACATTTGAAAAAAAATACGAGGGATATCTGGCCCTTGTTCAAAAGGATGACCTTAAGGCCTATTATATTTTCCGCGAGCTTTACCAGTCTTCGCGCGAAATGCAGTCTGACCCGGATGTTGTCTTCTATCTGGAAATTGCAGAAAACCGCATTAACGAGCGCAGCTTCTTTGTAGACGAAACCTTTGAGCTTAAGAGCTTTGAAAGTGCCAACGATGTATATTTTTCTTATGAATATGCAGACGGTTCCCGCGATGTTGTTTACTTTAAGGGAATGACAACTGTGGCTTCTACCGGAAATTCTATACAGTATCTGCGTGCCCTTACAATTCTTTCTGTAAGCAGGGCCGGTGAGGTATTCCGTACAATGGAAGTTCCTTATGCCAAGGTTCTGCCGGTTTCTGTAAAAACCCTTACTCCTACAACAAAACAGCTTATGGGTATTGATGACAGCATAGACTGTGTTCCTTACATTATGCTGAAATCTGTAGGGCGCGATTCGCCGGAAATTCACAACGAGCCGCTTTACACCTACCAGAACGGAGAGACTGCAAGTACTCCAGAGTATATGCTGCTTTCTATTCCTTATGATGATTTCCTGCTGCTCGAAAAATCAACTGCTACACCGGAATCTATGCCGCTTCCTTCGCTGATTAAGCTTGTGCGCATGGCGGCAAAATACGGCTTCTGTACCGAGGTTTACGGCCAGGCCCTTATGAACAGACTTTATTATCCACTGTGGATCCTGGTGCTCTTTGTACTGCTTGCCTGCTTTGGCTGGAACAACAGAATTGGTGCTACCCAGTATTTTAAGTTCTCCTGGGCCTTTGCCTTTGTTCCTTTTATTTTGATTTCTGTATTGTTTTATAAGATGGTGATGTTCCTCTTCCGCCTCATAAATTACGTTCTGCTGGGCGGTCTTGGAATTTCCGGCGGTATGATTACGGGCTTAGTTTTGTACGTGATTTTGCTGATTATTGTGTCGGTATTGTTTGTTTCGCGAAATTCTAAAATTTAGATTATTTATTCTGAATGATTTCCAGAGGGATGCCGCTTTTCTGATACTCGCGCAGAAGGTTGCGCTGGGCGTGGAAGCGGCGGAGCAGCTGGCGCAGCGGCAGGTGGTCGCGGCGGCGGGCTCTGCGCAGGCGGGTGAAGAAGGGCGCGGTTACGAAAATGATTTTTTCGCAACGGGACAGAAGGTCTGGCGTCTTGTAAAGCACTGTTGCATTTATAATTGTCTTATCGTGTCCGTCAATAAAGTTTTCTATCTGTTTTGTGATAATCGGGTAAACTATTGATTCCTGAATAGCCAGAAGCTCAGGAAAGGAGAAAAGCAGGCTGCCCAGGGCTTTGCGGTCTATTGAGCCGTCGTCGTGAGTAAGCCTGATATTCTGTGATTCTGCGTAGGGAATAAAGGTTTGCAAAATCTTGTCTTTTACGAGTTCTATTGCGTCGTGGACGAGGAGGTCGGCATCTATGGAAGCCCAGCCTTCTTCCTTGAGTTTGCTGCAGATGTAGTTCTTGCCGGCGGCCATAGGACCGACTACAGCAATGACGCTCCGAGTTTTTTCCATAATTAGTGGAACTCTCCCCAGTTTTTACCGTATTCAATGCTTACACGCAGAGGCACATTGAGCTTTACTGCGTTTTCCATTTTATCTTTGATAAGGGCGATTGTTGCGTCTATTGTTGCCTGATCGTCCGGACATTCGAAAATCAATTCGTCGTGTACCTGGAGCAGGAGGCGGGCAGGAGACTTTGTTTTTGTCAGAGCCTCGCTTACGGCCAGCATGGCTTTTTTTACTATGTCTGCGGCTGAGCCCTGAACCGGTGTGTTTACTGCGATTCTTTCTGCGGCAGATTTTTCCAGCTTGTTGCGGCTGTTGATGTTCATGATAGGACGGCGGCGGCCAAAGAGGGTTTCTACCCAGCCGCTTTCTTCTGCCTTTTTGATTGTGTCTTTGATAAAGGCATCTACGCTTGAGTACTGGGCAAAGTAGTTGTCTATAAAGAGGGCTGCCTGAGTACGGCTGATTCCAAGGTCTCTTGCCAGACGGAAGGCAGACATTCCGTAGATTACGCCGAAGTTGATTGTTTTTGCGGTTCGGCGCATATCCGCTGTGACTGCGTCCGGAGCAACTCCATAGATGAGGGCGGCGGTTGCCTTGTGAACGTCAGTGCCGTCTATGAAGGACTGGCTCATATTTTTGTCGCCCGAAAGGTGGGCAAGCACTACAAGCTCAATCTGAGAATAGTCTGCAGAAATAAGGACCTTGCCTTCCGGTGCTGTAAAGGCAGAGCGGATGCGGCGGCCTGCTTCGTTGCGGACAGGGATATTCTGTAAGTTCGGCTCGCGGCAGGAAAGGCGGCCGGTTGCGGTTCCTGTCTGCACGAAATCTGTGTGGATGCGGCCCTGGTCGTCTACCAGCTTTGGCAGGGCTTCTACATAAGTTGATTTGAGTTTTGCCATTTCGCGGTATTCGAGAATCATGCGGGGAACCGGATCTTCGAAGGCCAGCTCTTCGAGTACGCTTGTGTCTGTTGAATAACCGGTCTTTGTTTTTTTGCCGGCTTTGAGGCCGCGTTCTTCGAAGAGTACGGTCTGAAGCTGCTTTGGCGAGGCGATATTGAACTCGTGGCCGACTTCCTTGTAGATGGCCTGTTCAGCCGCGGCGATGCCTTCTGTCAGCTCCTTGTTGTAAGCGTGGAGGGTGGCAGTATCCAGGTGGATGCCGGTAAGCTCCATCTGGGCCAGGATTGGGAGGACGCGCATTTCAAGGGAAAAAAGATTTTCGAGAGGTGGTCTCGATACACCGCTTTCGCGGCACTCGACCACCGGTGGTTGAGTAGGCGAAGCCGTACGGTCCCTGAGCTTAGTCGAAGGGTCGAAACCACATTTTTGCTGGGCCTGAGCAAGCTTAAGTGTAAAGTCTGCGTCTTCGGCTCCGTATGGGGCAGCTTTTTCGAGAGGCACGTCTGCGAAGGTCTGGCCTTTTTCTACTAAGTCTGAAAACTCAATGCCCTTGAGGCCGAGAAGCTGTTCGGCCAGAGATTCCAGGGAATAGCTGTTTTTGCCGGTGCGCTCGGGATTCTGCAGCCAGGCGTAAATCATTGTATCGTAGATTTTTGATTCTAAGATTTTTGCTGTAAGCTCGGCGTTTTTGAAGCCTGCTTTTTTGATGTTGGTTGCCAGCACCTTGAGGTCGAACTTTGCGTTGTGCATTATGACTGTCAGGTCTTTTGCCTGGAAAAGGCGGAGGAGCTGGGTAAGGGCGTCCTTAAGGGGGATGCCGGTGGAGTCTGCAAAGAGGTCGCCGGTTTCGCGGGCGATTGGTATGTAAACGGCTTTGCCTGTCTCAAAGCAGAGGGAGAAGCCGAGTATGTTTGCGGTTATTGTGTCCAGGCCGTCGGTTTCGCTGTCGTAGGCTACCTCCCTTCGACTGTGCTCAGGGACCGTATAGGAAAGGGCGGCGTCGATGTAGGCGGTGAGCTCTGGCAGAGTGGTGAGGGCCTTGTAGTTTGAGGTGTCGTTCTGCATTAGTGTAAGAGGTGCCTCGGAGAGGTCTTCGGGGGTTTTTAAGGGGGTGTCCCCCTTAGGAGAAGGGGTAG
>JAEEGJ010031504.1_pt1 | contig 10259 bp, 5 predicted proteins | sample 8958761 | NCBI WGS metagenome assembly JAEEGJ01 (sample SAMN16246546, study PRJNA631951) | gut metagenome | biome: gut microbiome; feature: rumen; material: RS-attached | host: Bos | place: Iran: Karaj | collected 2018-10 | reverse complement strand
AGATATTTATTGCGACCAAACTCACTTTCATCAGAAGTGTCGTATGGAATAATACTCGAGAATTGCAACATCAACCCATCCGTAGCAACGTGTTTCTTACGTATCTCGTCATTGATTTCTTCACATCTTTTTTTAAAAAAATTATCACGCTGTTTTTTTGAAATACCTTTGCAATATGTATCTGGCACCGCCATCACAATCTCTCTTCGTGTGTCAAAGTGATACATCTGACGATTGTCCCGTTTGCAGCAACAAATCACAATTTGTCCTACAGAAACAGGGTAAACGACACCGTCTATACTAAGGTCACCTGTTTTGTAAATATGACGAGTTCCGTCTAGGAAAAACTTGATAAAACTCTTATTCTTCCTTTTCAAAACTTCACTTTGAGGAATTTCATGATAAAAAAGGTCTTTTGTTTTAGGATTTGTTTCGGCATATTTCTTTTTTCCGACAGTTGACATTGGAAGATGATCTTCAAAATCTGCAACTGTGTCAGTTTCAGAATCCTCTATAACACGTTTTACCGTGTTGTATGGAACAATATTTCCTTCACCTTTTTTTGCAATCAAATTAAGAATATATCCCATAAGCTTGTGAAAACAACGATGCAAATATACAAATTATCTGTAAGCAAAGAATCCAATTCTAGTTATTTTACCCCCATGCTTTTTAGGTAAATTCAAATCTTTAGGTGCTCGTATAACTTCAATCTCAAAACTTCACCATTTTCAAACTCAAATTGAAATTTTTTACGATTGAAGTGGGGATTGTTTTTGTGTATGATCCTATGGTAATTAGGGCTAATGATAATAATATTAGTAGAGTCATTGTTCTGTGAACGCGTGAAATAATCAATATGATGGGCTTCAACTACGCTACCACCATATTCATCGCCAATTTTTTCACCACTAATTTCGTCGCGATAGCTGTAGAACTCTTTGAGCATACGAATGATACTGTGGTCAATCTTGCGATATTTCACCAATAGTTCCTTCTGAACCACAGAAGCTGTTTTGTCGGCCAGAAAGAACTTATCATCTTCACTTGCCTCATAAACTTCTTCGGGGATAGCATTAAGGGCATTTGCTAACTGATGATAATCAGCATCTTGGCAACATTCCATACACAACACATTGCTTGAGGTGGTAAGATACAGCCGAATATACTCGTGAATGTCATTGGGCAAAGATATCTGCCGCTTACTCTTGCCTACGAGCTGTTTTTGGGCGAACAAATAGTCGTAGCTTTTTTGGAAAACTGCACGTAGTTTCACAGCTAGTGCTGACTGGCGAGCATAACGAATTTGTATAACATCCTTATGACCAGTCCAATTACTTTGCACAAAAGCCTGATTTTTCAACTTGGCATCATAGAAATTTCCATCTATCAAAATCTTGATGTCTTTATTATAACCATGTATTAGAATAGATTCATCCCAAGCCTTGAAAATGGAACACACCGACACGGGAATAGTCATTCCATCATGGAGTAGAGACCAATCTACAGTCTTTTGCATAACAAAATTACTGCTATCTTCCATTGTATTTGTTATTGAATTCTATTTAATTCGGTAGTTTTAGCATACAAAAATAGTATTTTCATATACAAATATACAAAACAAAGTAGAACATAACACTGAACACCTTCTCTCTCCTCTTTTGGCCAATAGAGAAACACAATGACTATCCGCAGCCTTAGATGCCCTCCATCACACAAGCTTTTAATTTAGCAACAACAAAAAGCGCCTCCCCACAAACCATTTGGCTCATGGGGAGGCAAAGGCAGCAGTGACCGAAGTCATGCTGCTGCCTTGGGCATCACGCTACTCTTGTGGAGTCAGCGCTTTCGGGAAGCTCGCCGGTGTTTGGCTCATCGACGTTTTCGGGCGATTCCTTCTCTTCGTCACCCTCGTCACGCTCGCCCTCGTCGGGGTTTTCCTTCGCATTCCTGACCTTGCGCTTGTAGGTCTTGTTGAGGTTGGTAACCAGGCCAACCACATAGTTGTAGTCCTTGCCGTAAGTGTCAGGGTCTTTGAAGGCCATGCCGTCGAGATAGACCAACAGCCTCTCCAACTTGGCGGCAGCTTCACGCTTCAGTTCAAGTTTGCTCTTCTGAGGCTTGGCCTCGTTGTGCATATCCTGAACTTCCATAAGCTTTTGCGACAAGGCTTCCATCGCGCTTCTCACGTTCTTGATGCGCACATCCAGGCCCGGAATCTTGGCCACATGAGCCTTCAACTCGGGACTGTCCAAGTCGCTCAACATGGCCTGCACCTCAGCCAGACGGCTGTGCACGTCCATCTTGTAGAAGACACCGTACTTCCTCAGTTGCTGCTTGAGGACCATGGCGCTGGCCTTCATCTCTTCATCAGGCTCAAAACGATGTGAGTCGATGTAGCGCTCGGCCGACGCCAGCCGATCGTGCAGCAACAAGGATTCCTTTTTGATGCCTACCTTGACCATGTCTTTCTTAATGGTCAGGAAGAGCATCCCCTTCGCGTTTTCCACCTCTTTGACCAACGCGTTCAGATGTTCGTCCGAACGGTTGTCTGATAAGCGGTGGCAGATCTGATCTAGACCTGTGTAGAACTGATCGGAGTTCAGCCCTAAACTCAAATGTACACTAATCATAATATAAAAAAATGAATTGTAAAAAAATGAATGTTTGAACGGCTCAGGCCGTCCTCGAATAGTTGTTTTCCAGGCAGCAGCGGCTTTGCTGCGAGGAAGGGACGCATCAACATGCTTGGCTCATCCATTCGGGCATTCAGCACTTTAGTCATCATGCACGACCTCTCATCTCACGGTTTGAGGCTTTTCGTTGTGTTGTATGACGTATTGTCCATCGCGTGGACTTTTCGCCATGTCTTACGATGCTTTCGTCCACCGCGTGAACTTTTCGTTGTGATGTACGACGATTTGTTCATCGCGTGAACTTTTTGTCGTGCCACACGATGCTTTTGTTCACCGAGTGAACTGTTTGGTCGTAGCATACGACAAAATGTCCGTTTTTTTGTCCTTTTCGATGGTCTTCGATGACTCGACAGCCCAAAGGTTGAGGAAATCAGTCGTTGATCTTGATTAAAACGCCCGCTTTTTGGACTTTTTCATCGTCAACTATGATGTCTTTCCGCATCGCGTTAAGAAATCAATCGTTGTGTATGACATATTGTCCATCGCGCTAACATTTCATCGTGAGGTACGACTATCATCCACATCAATTCATGAACGGTCGTTGATCTTGACCTCGAAAAGGGGGAAATGCCCGAAATGGTTCCTATCAATGGCTTATGGAGTCACTGTCAGGATTGTGACCGCTTCTGGCAAGCATAAACGAACGGCAACGTGGCCGCAACGTCGGTTTCGTCATTGGTTTTGCTTGCGCAAGGCAGGGCCTCGCAGGTTGATGTATGAAGAATAGGGAACTATTGGTTAGATAGCTCCTCTCCACGGGTTCAAGGCTCACATTAGTCAAGGTCTCTATCGCCTTGGCATACAAGTCTTGAATGATTGTGTCTGTTATAGTTATAAATATCATTGTTTTGGTTTTTGTTCCGCGAAAATAAAGCATTTTGGTGACATGGAGATATAAAAAATGCAATTAATTTGTCAACAAAATTATCAACATGCTAAAATGTTGGTTTTCTGCATAAATAAATGCAGTTTCTATTATTTAGAACAAAATAAAGCAGATGTAAAATCTGATGAGTGACAGTAAAATAAGGCTGACGGCATAGCAATTGCATTGATGTAGATATAGATTTCACCGGCTTTCTGCCCATAGATCCCAGCCTACCCTCTTCCAGCGCGGGGATGACATGGGCAGAAAGAATTGAATTGATGCAGCCATAGATTTCACCTGCTTTCTGCCCATAGATCCCAGCCTACCCTCTTCCAGCGCGGGGATGACATGGGCAGAAAGAATTGAATTGACGCAGCCATAGATTTCACCGGCTTTCTGCCCATAGATCCCAGCATACCCTCTTCCAGCGCAGGGATGACATGGGCAGAAAGAATTGAATTGACGCAGCCATAGATATCAACGGCTTTCAACTACTCCACCACCACCTCATCCACCATAATCCAGGCCTTCTCGCCTTTATAGGGATGCCATTCGGGCAAGACGCCTTGGTTCTCCACCTTCACGCGAACATATTTCCATTGCGCACCGTCGGAACGAAGACGGGCTTCTATCCTTCCAAAGCCTTGCATCTTGTCGGGACGGTCGAAGACGGGTAACTCGGCCATCTGCCAGTCGGTAAACTCCTTGCCGTTCTTTGAGAAACTAACCCACACGCCCTTGGGCCACATCACCCACGACTGCGGCTCATGGCAAAGACCAACCTTCACCATGTTGATGGTGGTGGGGACGGCCAACTCGATGGTGGCCTCCATGTCGACACCCTCAAAGCCGAGCCAGTCGTTGTAATAGTCGCCAGGAACGCCTTTCTTTCCGTCCATCAGGGCGATGTCGGCATCCTTGCCGTAACGCTCCACAGGTGGGTTGACGAAAGTCGTGTTCTTGATGTTCAAGCGGTTGAAGACGCGCATCGTGGTAAACGACTCCACCATCCCTTTCTTAAAAGCTTTCGCCTTGATGATGCAGGAATTCACAATGACAAACGACGACTTGTATTTGGGGGACTTCATCGTCGGGTCGCTGCCGTCGGTGGTGTAATGGATTTCGGCATCCGAGTCAACACAGGTCATCGTAACCGTCAAGGGACGGTTGTAGATACGATAATCCTCGTTTCCAGCCATCTCAGCATGGATGACAGGCGAAGGCACCATCATTTCCGTCATTTGAGGCACTTGGAAACGGGTCAACTCAATCGGGTCTGTCGTCTTGTCGAAGGCGCGAAGCATCACCGTGTATTCATACACCTGATTGCCCAGCACATACTTCTCATCCACACCCGGACCACAGGTGGCCGTGCCAATAGCAGCTTGCTTGAAATCGATGTTTACCGTCAGGAAATCCTTGGGCTCCAGTTGGTTGATGCGATGGGCTTGGGTCAGGTTGGCGTCATCGTAGTTGTAGACGCTGAAGTTGAACGGTTCCTGCATCGTCATGAACAACCCGACATTGCTCTTGTCGCTCGTCAAGACCATCCAGCGCGTCTCAGCGTGGTTGCCATTATCCTGAGGCACAACATGTTGCTCAAACAAATCCAAGGCATTCACATGATAAATGCCCATCTTGCCCGAGGCGTTACGGTCGGGATAGTTTTCGGTGTCCTTGCCAAACCAGCTCAAGTCCTTATAGTCCAACGGCATACGCAACTGCATGCCGACCTTCGGCAAAGAAATCACCCTTTCCATCGGCTCCACACGGTTGGTGATGCTGATGTTGCCTTCGCCATCGATGAGATACACCTTATTCACAACAATTTGCAACTGTCCCATGCCGTCATAATATTCCAAGTCGGCATTAACCGAAACCGTGTTGTCATCAAGCCTTTCAAAATGCACGCCGCCTGTCTTGACCGTCAGGTTCTGCAAACCAGCTTTGTTCCAACGCGGCAAAGCCCAGCTGTCTACCTCGTCGTTCAAGGTCGGGGCACGCCAGAAGTTGTCTCTCAGCTCGCCTTTCAAAAGTTCCTGTCCATTAACGACATAGGAATTAATGGCACCCGTAGCCTTATCGAAGGTCACCGTAAAATCATCATTATAAACCGAGCCACTGCCCGAATTAAACTGCACAGGTTTCTCTTTAACCATAGACTCCAACGGTGCCGACGGCCAATCCAGCTTGAACTCATCGTAAGCCACCTCCGTTCCAGCGGGCATGAAGAGCTGGTCTTCTCTCAGTTTCACCGAGAAACGAATGAAGAACTCCTCACCAGGGTTGCCATAGATGCGCAGGCGTTCAATGTTAATCTCTTGTGTGCCAAAAGGTTCAATATCAAGGTCAATTTTACCTTTCTGCAACGTCTTTTCGGCTGAGAAGATTTCAAAATCGCAATCGAAGGCTGAGGCATTGGTGAACGAAAGCCAGTTCTTGGCCTCGAACTTACCCCAAGTCAAGTCCTTGGCGGTGAACTTGATAGGCTGATACACCTTCTTTACCTCGGCGGCGTGATGGTGCGGCCTCCTGTCTGAACTCACCACACCATTGGCACAAAAAGCGTCATCATCATCCACACCGTAGGCATGACCGAAGTCGCCACCCACGGCAAGCCAATCCACATCCTTGTCCTTATCATGGACAAAAAAACTCTGATCCACCCAGTCCCAAATGCAGCCGCCTTGCAGTTGCTCGTTGGCTTCAATCACGTCCCAATAGTCCTTCAGGCCGCCCATGCTGTTGCCCATGGCATGGCAGTATTCCACCATAATGAAAGGTCTGCCTTGCTTGTCAAGGCCTTCATCCACAAACTTTTGCAGATATTTCGGGCTGGCATACATCAGGCCAATGACATCCGTGTTGCGATCGTAAATGGCTCTTTCGTATGTCACGGGGCGCGTTTTGTCGCGTTGCTTCATCCAGTCGTAAGTGTATTCGAAATTCACGCCGTTGCCGCACTCGTTGCCCATCGACCACATAATCACCGAAGGATGGTTCTTGTCGCGTTCAAGCAAATTGCGGTTGCGCTGCCACACCATTTCCTTGTATTGCGGGTCTTTGGCAAGACTCTTTTCGCCGTAGCCTTGGGCATGGGATTCGCAGTTGGCCTCGTCCCAAACGTAAAGGCCATATTTGTCGCAAAGTTCGTACCAATACGGGTCATCAGGATAATGGCAGGTGCGCACTGTGTTGATATTCATTTGTTTCATCAAGGCGATGTCGCGTTCCATCGACTCACGTGAAATCACATGGCCCGTGTAGGGGTCGTGCTCGTGGCGGTTCACACCTTTTATTAATACGTACTGCCCGTTGATAAGTAGTTTACCATCTTTAATCTCCGAGGTGCGGAAGCCGAATGACGAAGTAAGCTTTTCGATGGTTTTGGCTTTTTTATCCATCAGGGACATCCTCAGCTGGTACAAGGTAGGGCTTTCCGCCGACCATGGCTTCACCTTCCCTATCTCCTCGCTATCAACCGACAACTCCGCATCTGCATAATAATAGCCATCGTCTGCCTGAGTAAAGGTCAACTCATTGATAGGCTTGGTGAGCGTGAACAGGATATGCTCGGGGAAGCCTTTTGTCTCTAGCCCTTCGTATGCCCCAACAATCAATGTACTGCCTTTCTGTATCTTATTGGTATTGCTTTGCAGCTTGACCTTGATTGAGAAAGTCCCATTTTGGTAGTTCTTGTCCAAACCGGCATGGATTTCATAATCGTAGACATTCAGCGTGGGTTTGGAATAAACCACCACATCCCGCTCAATGCCGCTCAAACGCCAAAAATCCTGGCATTCGAAGTAAGAGCCGTTGGAGAAACGATAAACCTTCACAGCCAATGTGTTCTTCCCCACCTTGACGTATGGTGTGAGGTCAAACTCGGCATTGGTCTTGGCATCTTCCGTATAGCCCACAAACTGACCGTTCACCCAGACATAATAGGCCGACTTCACCGCCCCGAAGTTGATGAAGGTCAGGCGGTCTTTCCATGTTTCTGGAAGGTTGAATTCCGTCAGATAGCAGCCCACGGGATTGTTAACCGTCGGGGCAAATGGCGGCTCGTTGGGACGGAACTCGTTGTCCACATTGACATAGATGGGTGTGCCGTATCCGTTCAACTCCCAGTTGGCTGGCACCTTGATGGTTTTCCAACCCGAGGCATCGTAGCCTTCCTTATAGAAGTCGGCTGGGGCTTTTGAGGGCGAGTCCACCCATTGGAACTTCCAGTCACCATTGAGGCATTGCGACCATTCTTCCCCAAAGGGGATGACATTCGTCCGAGGATACAAGCGGCTGATTTCATAGATGTTGACATCGTTCCAAGCATTCTGCTCGGCTTCGGTTTGGGCTTGGAGGCTCATTGTGGCGATGAGGCTAATTAAGGTAAAAGTCAGTTTTTTCATTGGAATAGATCTTTGTTTTATAAACTATGGCCTATGACCATGGCTTATGGCAGCTTTTACGAGAATTTGGACTTACCATTCCGTTTAAGCTGCCATAGGCCATAGCCATTAGCCATTGGCCATTTTTTCCGATTCATTTATCAACATCTCACGTTCTTCATCAGGAATCCGCTCCGCCTTGTTCGCCTCACGGTCGAAATAGACCACCACGGCATGGCACAAGGTCTTGACCTCGCCCGTTTCGGAGTCTTTCAGACATTGCTCCATTTTGAAGCTGGAATTGCCTATTTCGGTGACGCGGCTCTCACAGACTATGGGGTCGTGAAAATGTACGGGATTTCGGAAATCAAGGTCGACATGGACGAGGACATATTTGAAGGTCAGCCAGTCGATTTCGGTTTGGAAGACATGCTCGAAATAGCGGCTTCGGCCCATGTCGAAATAGTTGCACTGCGACCCGTTGTTGACATGGTTGTAGGGGTCAAGGTCGCTCATTCGGATTTGGATGGGACAGGAGAACATGTTTTTGTTGAATTGTTGATTGTTGAACTGTTGAATTGTTGATTGTTGAACTGTTTGATTGTAAAGCACTTCTGAAGCTCATTTTCCTTCTTTGAACCGCACAATTGCATCGATAATCTCGTCGTTGTCGTCGGATATGGTGAGAATCATGTTCTTGAAGATGCCACGGTCGCTCAGGTCCTTCAGCAGCGAATAGGCTGGAATATAATTGGTGTAATAGTCCTTGCCCATAAAAATCATCGGGCTGGCATAACCCTCACTCTCATAATGGTTTTGGCCTGCATCTTGGAAAATCTCTTGCATGGTACCTGCGCTGCCTGGGGTGTAAATGATGCCTCCCTTGGCGATGGTCACGATGCCATCCTCACGCACACTGTTGTCGAAATATTTGGCGATGTCGGTGGCAAAAGGCGCCGTCGGCTCATGACCGTAAAAATAGGTCGGGATGGCAAGGCTACGGTAGTCCGTTTGCAAGGGGAAACGATCCATCACCTCGAAAGAACGGCGAAGCCAACCCTCATCCTTATAAGTCGGCGAAGGCATGAGCATGTCAACGGCTTCGTTGGTCTCGGCCTCGCTCCTACCCGCCATCCAGGCTCCGAGATGCGCAGCTTCCATGGCTCCAGGACCGCCACCTGTCACCATCAGTTTGCCCATCTCGGTGAGACGCTTACTCAAGAAAACAATCTGGCGGTATTGCGGGTCGTCGCGGCGCTTGGCGTGACCGCCCATGACGCCGATGATATCCTTCTCATCATACATATCAAGCATTTTGTACAGTTGATGCGTGATGAAATGGTCATGAAGGGCGCGCGCCAAAGTCTCCAACACATCGTGACCACGTTTGCCTTGAGCGATATAATGCCGATACACTTTCGTGTCATAACAATTCTCGAAGGTGGATTCATCGTGGTAATCATAGCCTTCATACAGCCTCTTGCTGTCATACAATTTCTTGATATAGGTATCGAAAGGTTTGCCCAACCTGCGGATATAGACGCTGAAGTCTTTGTTGGATGTAATCTCCAACACACGCTTGACGATGCCCGCAGCGTCCAAACCGAACTTGTGCATCAACGCCATGGCCTGTCCCGACTCGCCGAAGCGGTCGTCCATACCAATGCGGCATACACGAATGGGGTGGTTTTCAGCCAAAAACTCCGCCACGGCACTGCCCAGACCACCTGCGATTTGATGTTCCTCGATAGTAAAGATCATTCGGGTTTCCTCGGCAGCCTTGTTGAGAATATCGCCATCCAACGGCTTGATGGTGTGCATGTTGATGACGCGGGCAGAGACATTCATTCGCTCCAACATGTGAGCGGCTTCCAAGGCTTCCCACACCTCGTGACCCGTAGCCACAAGGGTAATATCCGTACCCTCGCGCATCAGTTGCGCTTTCCCTATTTCAAAGTCTTGGTTTTCATCGGTAAAATCCGGAACTGCTTCACGCCCAAAACGCACATAAACAGGACCTTTGCATTCCAAAATGGCTTTCTCCGTAGCGATTTTGGCTTGGGTGGCATCGCAGGGCGAGATGACAGTCATGTTGGGCAGCACACGCATGGTGGCAATGTCCTCCAAAGCTTGGTGTGTGGCACCATCAGGGCCGACCGATACACCGGCATGGGCACCCCCTATGACGACATGCACATTGTTGTAACACACCGATATACGAATCTGGTCGTTGGCACGATGTGCAGCAAAAACGCCATAGGTGCTGAACATCCTAGTATAAAGAATGAGATAAGTCCCGGATATTTT
>JAEEGJ010031502.1_pt1 | contig 10261 bp, 10 predicted proteins | sample 8958761 | NCBI WGS metagenome assembly JAEEGJ01 (sample SAMN16246546, study PRJNA631951) | gut metagenome | biome: gut microbiome; feature: rumen; material: RS-attached | host: Bos | place: Iran: Karaj | collected 2018-10 | reverse complement strand
TCATTTTTTTTTTATTTCTTTTATTTTATATGGTATTATAGTTTTATTTTATTACAAATATTTATATTTTGATTATTTTTATCATTTATTTAATAAAAAATAAATTTAAATTTTATTTTATATTTAAAATATATTAACATATTTATAAAGTTATAAATTTATTTTCTATTTCCCAAAAGAATATTTATTAAAGTTTTGTATATTTTATTTGTCCATTAATATTTCTATAAGAATTATTTGGATGTAAAAATGGACAATCATTAAAATATCCAAAGGAAGTATAAATTATTTTTGGTTTTAAATTAGTTATAAATGTTTTATTTTTTGCATCTAAATTATTCTTTATTAAAAAGTTATTTTTTGAAAAATGATTTTTACAACTTAAATTCTTTGATAATTTAATTTTATTTTGATACATGTTTTTTTTTTAAATATAAGGACTAATATTTTTTGATTTTTTAATATTCTGAGTTAAAAGATTTTTATTTTTAAAATAACTTTTTATATCAGAAATTGAATCATGAGAAAAATCTTTAATAAGATTAATTGATCTATCCAAAGAATAACTTGACATAATATTTTTATTTTTATTATTTTTAAATTTTTGAGAATATAAATTGTTAAATTTTTCATTTATATTTTTACTCAATTTATTTATCTCATCCGATAATTTAATTTCTTGTTTTAATAAAGTTGATAAATTTTTCTTTTTTTCCCTTTCAAAATAATAAAATTTCTTTTTGAAAAAAATTTTTGAATGAATATGTTCTTTTTTTTCATTTGATAATTTCTTTTCCATACTTTTTTTATTTAATTTAATCAAATTTGAAAAGTTATAATAATCTCTTTTCATCATAAAATTATTAATTTCTCTTAATTTAAGTCTTGCTCTTATGCCTAAATTATTTAATATTCCTGGAAGTTCAATATAATTAAAATGTTTTTGTGAGATGTTAATAATATTCATTAAAAAAATTATGTAAATTATTAATAAATAATTAAATAAAAAAAATTAGTAAAATTTAAAAAAAACAAATAATATATTTTTTTTTCAATCAAATAAAAACATATTAAAAAATTTGACCCCACCGAGAGTCGAACTCGGGACCCACACCGTGTTAAGGTGTTGTCATAACCAACTAGACCATAGGGTCTTTATAAATACTTAATAAAATTTTATTTTCTTGTAGTCATACATGAAAATAAAAAAAAGGATTAAAAGTTATTTAATAATAAAAAAATATTTAAAAATAAGATATTTATTTAAAATTAATCATTATTTATATTATTTATTTATATTATTTTCTTTTTCAATTTCATTTCTTCTTTCATCAATTAATTTTTTATATATTTCATTTAATCCTTCAAATTTGATTTTTTGAATATTAATTTTTAAATCTTCAATTTTTTTTTGAATAATCTCACTTTGTTTAGGCATAACAAAATTTTTTCCTTCATCTTCTCCTTCATCAATAATAATAATATTATTATCATAAGTATGTTTTTTAATAGTTCTATATAAAGTTTTTCCTAAATAATGTTCACTAAATTGACAATCACTAAATAAATTTTTCATGCTCATTTCATTATTAACAATAGTTTCAAATAATTTTTCTTCTGAATTTAAAAAATTTTGATCTTTCACAATTTTATCATTCAATCCTTCATTAACTCCTATTCCCATCATCATAGGATTAATTTGTTGTTGAATATTAATTAAATTTGAAGGAAACATATTGTTATTATTATTATTCATATTAGAAAATTTAAATTGATTAGAATTCATAGGAGGTAAAAACATATTTTGTTTAAAAGGTATATTATATTTTAAATTCATATCATTATTATCTAATAAATTTTCTTTTAAACTTTTATTATTTTGTGAAGAAGAAGAAGAATGTTTTGATTTATTTCTTGAAGAATGATCAGATTTATATGATGAATGTTTTGAATGATGAGTTTTTGATTTTTCTTTAGATTTTTTAATGTCTTTTTTTGATTTTTCTGAATCTTTTGAACGATGTTTTGATTCTTTAGATTTTTTTTTTGATGAATGATGATGATGACTTCGGCTTCTATGATGATGAGATGATTTTTTATCTTTTGAAGTATGACGACGTTTACGTGAACGAGAAGAATGGGAATCTTCACTTGAGGAATCCATCTATTTATATAAATTTATTTTTATCAAATATAAATTTTTTTCATTAAATATAAAAACTATATTATTTTAATTTAAAAAATTCAATAATGGGTACAAATGTAAATTTTTTTTCATTAATTGAAATATTTTTATTAGTGTTGTAAATCAGAGTTTTTACAAAAATGTTCATTACCTTATATTTCTTTTACTGAGTCTTCAGATGTATCTTCAAAAAAAATAGAATCAATAGATAAAAAAGCAGAAGTCTATATATCAAATGAAGAATATTTAAAAATGCAAAATTTAAATTTCAATAAAAATGATATATTTAATATGGGAGATTATTCAAAATCTTTTGAAGATACTTCAAATACTTTAGAATTAATTATTGAAAATTCTGAAATAATTCAAAAAGGAGAAAAAATAATAATAACACCAAATGGAATGTTAAATTCTCAAAAAATAAATAAAAAAAATAATGTAGTTTTATTTGGTTATTTTTCAGATAAATTAGAAAATAATAAACTTGATTATATTTTACCAAATAAAAAAAATAATGAAAATAGTAAAGATAAAAATGAGGGAATATTCTTTTGTATTTATTTTAAATTTGAATGTCAAAAATATTTTATAAAAGATTATGAAAATGGGAATGGAACTTTTATAAAAATAAATTCCAAATTATCAATTAAAGATAATACATTAATAAATATAGGAGATTCTTATTTAATTTTTACATTTAATAATAAAGATAATAAAGAAAATAATATATTTATAAAAGCTTATTCAGGAATAATTAATTATCAACCAATGAACTTTAAAACTTTAAAAAATAAATTTTTTACAATTGGAAGAAGTGAAGATGGTGATGTTATTCTTCAAGATAAAATGTTATCTAGAATTCATTGTATATTAATATATGAAGAAGAAGAAGGATGGTTTATTAAAGATGGAAATGAAATTGGACAACCCAGTACAAATGGAACTTGGGTTTTTGCATATGATGAATTTGAAATTTATGATAATATGCTATTTAAAAGTAATTGTTCCTTATTTTCTTGCCATTTAAAAGATATTAAGAAGTAATTTTATTAAAGATATTTTTTAAGTTTTTTATATATAAAATATAATTAAAAAAATTAAAATAACTGTTATAAATTAAATAATAAAATGTACGACAGACATTTAATAACTTTTAAAGATAAAGCTGAATATTATAATAAAATTTATCCAACTCTTCATCCTATGTATGATCCTAATACTAGAATTTTTACAAAAAATGCAAAAGATAATGATTTTATTTTTAAAGATGGAGAATTAATTTATAGTAAAAATAAAGATTTAGATTTAACTAATGCAAACCAAATTTTCCCTTCTTTCAATGAAGTTCAAAAAGAGAAAAATGTTCATGAAAAAATTTCTTATTATTTAAATAATAATATTGTACCTGTAAAATATTTATTTAAATTTTAAATTTTTATTTAGGGTTTCTCTGCTGAAAATTATGATAATTTTAAAAAAGAAAAAATTTATTGTTCTAAAGAAATTAAAGATCCTGAATCTTATATTACTGATAAAGAATTTAATATTAAAAAAGATGATTTATCTATTTATAATGAAAAATTTTTCCAAGAAAAAGAAATTGATAAGAAAAGAAAGAAAAATGAAGCAGAAAAATTGGGAAAAGAAGCTGGTAAATAAATTATTATTCAATATTTTTTTTTAAAACAAATTTTTTTTTCGAATTACTTAAAAATACAAATTTAAAAGTTTTATAATATTTCTTATTTTTAAATTTCTTTTTAATAAACTTAAAAGAAGAATTAATAAAATAAATTATAAGTAAGAGATAATGAATAATGGAAAAAGATTTTTGATTATAATAATAAAAAAAATATAGAAAAGTAAAAATAATATTGGATGAAATTTTAATTTATTAATTTATACATTAAAACATTTATTCAAGATATATATTTCTCATATTCAGAATATTTATTACATTATATATAATGAATTGACTAAATATATACAATTATTATTTTAATATTATTATAAATTGGATGAAAATTCTGAACTTGAACTACTTTCAGGTGCAGAAGAATTAAATGCTGAACTAACAATTTCAAATACATTATATTTATTCGCTGAATTTAAAGAATGAACTTCATCTTCTAATTCTTCTAAATAATCTAAATAATCTAAAGATTCCATTGCTTTATCTTTTTCTTCTAAGATTACTCTTAAATTCTCTTCTAATTTTAATCTATTTTCATTTGGAGACAGTGTTCTAAATTTCGGAAATACAATTTCACCAGAATTTTCTATTTTATTTGTTGTATTTCTTCCTAAATCAATTGTAAGAATTTTATTAATTGGTCCACTCATTTTTTCAAAAAGATTATTATATTAAATAAATTATAACATGATTGTATAAATATAATTCAGTAAATGAAATAATTAATTTAAAATAAAAGAAATAAAAAAAAATAAATTTAAAAAAAAAATGATAAATATAGAAGAGCAAAATTCAATATCAAACAATAATAAAAGATATGAAATAACAGAGAATTCAGATGAATGGAAAATGGTAGAATTTCATTTAAAATCTTCAATATCTTCAGAAATAAAAATAGACAAAATAATATCAGTAAAAAATATATTAACATACAATCAATTTGAATCATTAAGTTCAACACATTTATGGTCATATGGATGGTATAATTTAAAAGGTGAAGATTATGAAACATCAATGAAAGAAATGAGAGAAAAATCATTTAAAATTCCAGAAAAAGGAGCAAATTTTAAAGTAGGCGCAATATTTGATTCTTCAAATTCAAACGAAGTACAAAGTGTATATGTTTTATGTAAAATAATAATAGGAAAATCATTTTGTAGAATTAAACAAGAAGGAGAAAAAGAATGTCCGCCTATTGAATTAGAACCTCCTTATGAATCATATATGTTTTGCTGTCCTGAACAAAGTGCAAAAAGTCAAAAAATGAGTTGGAGTATGACAAAACCTTATTCTTATTATATTAAAAATAAAAATTTCATTGAACCTTTATATACTGTTTTTTTCACTCATATTGATTCTTTCTTAACAAATATTAAATCTAAATATATGTGTGCTCAATGTAAAATTAAAGAAGCAATTTATTATTGTCCTTATTGTGTTAATTATTATTGTAATGATTGTATAAATTTAATTCATTATGGTAATGTGACTGAAAATAATGTTAAAAATGTTTTTCAACATAAAGATTTTATTAAATTACAATATACTACAAGACCAGGAAAATGTGCTATTCATCCTGATAGAGATAGTGAATATTATTGTGAAGAATGTAAAAGAGCAATTTGTGGTTATTGTAGATTTAAAGGAGGACATTCAAAAGGAATACAAAGTTTACATCAATTAGAAGATATTTATTTAACTTTTACTAAAAATAATAATCAAAACCAAGAAAATGAAAATGAAAAAAAAAATGGTATTAGTACGGTTAAAAAAATCTCTGATCATATTAAAACTATTGATCAAAAAATGCAATCTCATCAAAATGAAATTAATATCGATTTTGATGGTCATAAAAAAAATATGCAAGAATTAGCTAAATTAGCTAAAATTGAAGTTTTTGAATATATATCTCATTTAAGAGAAATTGAAAGAAATTTATTATATTTTAGAGAATATTTCAATGAAAGAGAAAAATATTTATTAGAAAATAAAAATTATCCTGAATTAGCTTTTATTTGGTCAATTCATGAAGAAATAATAAATGAATATTTAAATAATATGGAAGAATTAAGGAAAGTTGATTTATCAAAATTATCAGATAAATTATTAGTAAGTATACCAAATGTTTTAGTATCAAAAGAAAGTTTTGGTTTTAATAAAACTAAAATTCAAACTGAAGTTGAAAATAAAAGAAATATTCAAAAAAATGATGGTTTTGAACAAAGACAAAAAGATGAAAATTATTCTATTGTTGATAAAACTAGAAATTTAATTTTAAAAATAAGAGAAAAAAGAAGAATGGAAAGAGAACAAATTGCAAATGAAAAAAGAGAAGAAAATGATCCAAGATATATGAATAATTCTGAAGAAAAAAGCCTAAGTGAAAATAGTCAAAATAATAATAATACTGAAGAAGATAATACTACAATTCATTCAGTTATTGATACTACTGCTAGAAAATGAAATTCATTTTTTTTTTCTTTTTTTATTTTAATTAATATAATAAACTTTTTTTTTATTTTATTTTATTTATATCACTTGCTTTTATATTCATAAATTTAGGATAATTAACATGATTATCTGAAAAATTTTTATCATTTGAAAGTACTTTTTGAAGAATAAATAATTGCTTTAAAACTGGAGCTTGAAGTTTTTTCATGTTATTAATATATTTTTCTTTATCTTTATATGTTATTTTTCCTTTATAATTTTGTGATTCTTTTTCTAAATTTTTTAATGTTTTAAACATTATATATATTAAACTATTAGAATCATTTATTAATTTTAATTCTTTTTCTATTTTATAAGTTTGATATTTTAAAATTGGATTATGAAAAAAATAATTTGGTTGAGTTTGAAATGTTTTATTTTGATATTTTATATTTAGACTTTTATTTCTTCTCTTTTTCTTCTTTTCATTAAATTCAGACATTAATTTAGAAGATAATGTATTATTATTATCTTGATATTTTGAAGATTCATATTTTTTTTTTTTATCACTTAATAAAATTAATTTCTTTTTTTCTTTTTGAGAAATTAAAAATAAATTTTGCTCTTTTTTAGAATATTTATCATTATTTTGATTTGAATTAAAATCTCTTTTTTTTATTATTGAAATTTTTTTACTTTCATTTCTTGAACGATTTTTTAAAGTAGAATTAAAATAATCAGAAAATTTAGATTTAATTTCATCATTATGTAAAGAATTAAATATACTATTATCAATTAAAGATGGATATCTTTCTTTTTTTTCGGATTTTATGTTTATTGAATTTCCAGAATGAAAAGATTGAAAAAGTTTATTTCTTTTTTCTTTCTGAATAATATCTTTATAATAATCTTTCATTGTTAAATTTAACAAACTCATTTATTAAAAAAAAATAAAAAAACATTTAAAAAAATATAAAAAAATATAATAAAATAAATTTAATAAAAAAATGTCATCTTTACCTCCTCATTTATTAAATCTTCAGCAGAAATTAAAACAATTAAATATTCCATCTCAAATAGAGAAGAAACCAGAAAATAAGAATAATGAAGGAAATAAAGTAAAAAAAGTAAAAATAGAAAATCAAATAGATATACATAAAAAAGAGAAAAAATTAGAATTAGAAAAAAATTGGAAAATATATAGAAGAGGAGCAGGAATAATATGGGAAGATAAAACATTAAGTGATTGGCCAGAAAATGATTATAGAATATTTTGTGGAAATTTAGGTAATGAAGTAAATGATCAAACTTTATCAAATGCTTTTATAAAATATCCTTCTTTTGTAAAAGCTAAAATCATTATTAATAAAAAAACTTTGAAATCAAAAGGTTATGGTTTTGTTTCTTTAACTGATGTTAATGATTATATTAAAGCTATGAAAGAAATGAATGGAAAATATGTTGGAAATAGACCTCTTTTACTTAAAAGAAGTACTTGGAAAGAAAGAAGTTTAAAGTTTAGTAAAAGTAAAGTTAAACCTATTAAATTTATTAGAAAGAGAAAAAGAAATAATAATAATATTAATGATAAATTAATTAATCAAGATATTGAAAATGAAAAAATTGAAAATAATGATGAAGATAATAAAAATATATAAATTTTTTTAAAATAATTAAATATTATATTAAAATGTTTTTGTATTAGGAAAATATTTTAATTATTTAAATTAATAAATTATAATAATTTAAATGATAATATTCATTTATAATTTTTCTTTTTTAAATCATTGTATTTGAAAAATTAAAAATTTCTTATTAAATTCCTTTATTATTATTCTATATAAGATACAATTGAAATAAAATTTTTTTTTCTTCTGAGCTGAAGTCTTAATTATTTTTTTGGCATTTTTTGTGAGAAGGTTTTACTTTGTTTTTTTGGGAAAAATTCAATACTTTTTTTTCTAATTGATTCATATTTAAAATTCTTTAAAATTTTTCATTAAATTTAATTTAAAAAATAATTTATATAAATTGTTTTTATAATATTTTTTCATATTCTTAAATTTCAATAATTTTTTCTGAATTTAATTTTTGAGTAAAATAATGATATAAGAAACATTAAATCATAAAAATATATTTAATAAAAATAAATGTTTGGATACAAAAAAAATAAAGATTTAAATCCAGAATCAAATTCAATATCAAATGAATTAAATCAAGAGGAAAAAGAAAAAAAATCAAAATATATTTTTGAAAGAGCTTTAGATAAATATATTAACAATAATTATAAACAAACAATTTCATATATAGATTCTAATGAATTAAATGAGCAAACAACTTATTATTGGCAAATAATATATATAAAATTATGTTCTTATCAAAAATTAATTGAAAATAAATTAAAGAAACATTACAATTCAAATATAATAAAAGTAGAAAAATATTTAATTCAATTTAGTAATATTCTTAAAATATTTATTGATAATATAAAAAACTCAAAAAATATATCAACAGAAGAATTAAATTCAAATAAATATGAATGCTTAATAACATTATTATTGAATCAATGTCATAATTATGCAAAATATTGTATATATCAAAGTTTAATATTTGATTCAATTGGATTTTTAGCTTTAGCAGAAAGATTAATTAAAAATACATCAGATTTTTTTATTTCTCCTGAAATAATGCATATAGCAAGTTCAATATATTTATTTTTATCAAGTTTACATATAATAAGTGAGAATTTTGGAACAGCAAAAAGATATATTATTCTTAGTTTAAAATTACTTTATAAAGAATTAGAGTTGGGAATTGGAAAAGATACTTTTAGAAATATTTTAATAAATTTATCTAAAAATAATGATGATGAAGAATTTTTAAGAAAAATATTTTTAAATATGACTATTTGTTTCTATCATTTAGGTGTTTGTTGTGAAAATGAATATGATTATGAAAGTGCTTATCAAGCTTATAAACAAGCTAAATGGTTTGGAAAAGCTATTCCTAATGATGAAATGTTGGATTTTTTACTTTCTATTTATAATATGGAAAAAAGAGAATTATTAAGAAATCAAATGTTCGATTTTTTCAAAGTTGAAGCACAAAAAATTTATGCTGACCCTAAAGTTATTAACCAAAAACCTAATTATTTATTTAATGAAGAAAATAAAATTAAAAAATTTGAAAAATTAAAAATCTTTTTGGGAAATTTAAAACTTACTGAAATTGATGATGAAGAACCAGATTTATTAAATAAAGTAACTGGAAAAGCATATTCTCATAGAGTAGGAAATTCTACTAAAGTTATTCATGTTTTAAATTATTTAATGGAAGATAAATTCAATGATGTAATTTATAAAATGAAAAAAATTGAAATTAATAGATTAAATAATCCAACTAAAGAAACTATTCAAAAACAAATTATTAAAATGAAAAATGATGAAAGAGCTTTAATTGCTTTAAAAGAAAAAAAGAAAAATGAAAATCAAATTCATAATCCAAATCAAAGATCTCAAAATAATATTACTAATCTTTTTAATAATAAAGATATAGAATTAATGGATATTAATGTTACTGAAAATCAAAAAAGAAGCAAAAAATCACTGAGACCTCATTCTTCAAAAATGAAATTAATTTCGAATTATTATTCTTCAAGAACATCAAATACAAATGTTAATACTATTAATTGTAGTTTAGAAGAATCAAATAAAAATAATACTTTAAACCCTGATAGTTTAATTATTAAAAATAATGTAAATAAATCTAAAAATCTAAATCAAAATAAAAAAAGAAAAAAGAAGAAGTAGAAAAATTAAATTATGATTTTTATGTTTTTAATAAAAAATTTAGAGCAAAACAAAATTTCCTTGATAAACAATTTGACAGAGAATGTAAATTTCAAAAAGATCTTTTATTAAGTAAACAAACATTCAATTATGACTTTGTAGAAC
>JAEEGJ010031498.1_pt1 | contig 10261 bp, 9 predicted proteins | sample 8958761 | NCBI WGS metagenome assembly JAEEGJ01 (sample SAMN16246546, study PRJNA631951) | gut metagenome | biome: gut microbiome; feature: rumen; material: RS-attached | host: Bos | place: Iran: Karaj | collected 2018-10 | reverse complement strand
ACAAGTCCCTGATGGACGAAAAGCTCGTGGAACGCATCGCCATGGTGCGTGGCATGGTCGAAATGGGCCGCGTGATTCGCGCTACGAACAACGTAAAGAACCGTATGCCGATTGCCAGCATGACGGTTGTTGCTCACGGCAAGGTCGAAAAGGACGTTGCCGATACCATGAAGGACTTGATCCTCGAAGAACTCAACGTTCGCGAAATGAAGTTCCTGGAAGATGAGACGAAACTTGTGCAGCTCTCCGCCAAGCCGAACTTCCTCGCTATCAAGGCGAAGGGCCCGGATTACGCAAAGAACATGAAGGTGATTTCCGCCAAGCTGAATTCGCTGAGCGTTGACGAAATCAAGGCCCTGCAGAATGGCGAAACCATCAAGTTCGACTTCGGTGAAGTCGGTGCCGACTGCTTGATGCTCAACCGCATCGTGGCCGACGGCATGGCCGTGGAAGCCAACCAGCACTTCACCGTGGCTCTGGACCTCAAGATCACGGACGAACTTCGCCGCGCCTGCGTGGCCCGCGAACTCGTGAACCGCATCCAGAACCGCCGTAAGGACCAGAACTACGCCATCACCGACAAAATCGAAGTGAAGCTGTTCTCTGCAAGCGAAGTCTTCAAGCAGGCCGTTGCCGAAAACGAAGCTTACATCGCTGGCGAAACTCAGGCCGTGAAGATTGCCTGGGCTGCTGCCGCCGATGGCCTCGAAGCCAACGACGCCGACGGAGAAGCGTTCGCCTTTACGACTGTAAAGGCTTAGCAAAGGTCGTTGAACTTGCCAAAGCGCCTGTCGAGGGGCTGTAGCAATCTAAAAAACTATGGAATGCGCTCTTTCCTTGAGAAGGAGCGCATTCTATTATTTGGCGTTTTCTTTGAAGTTACACTCTGAATTGCATATCGCTAAGTCCGAGTTTATCCATTGTGCTTGCTAATGAATTTATGGTGTCTTCATGTTCATTGTACGGGCTGTTGCACTTGTTTTGAACGACATCTTCATCATGTTCTTCATCATGCTCTGCATAATAGTCCGCATAAAAATTTTGAGCGTCTGCTAGTTCGTAGGGCTCATATTGTGCTTCGAACTTAGTTGTGTTAGCGTGAATCTTTGAAAGCAGATTGTCAATCTTGCCTTTATATTTTTCAATGTTTTTATTTGCTTTGGCAATTTCTATCTTGATTTTTTTCATTTTAATCCAATGAATTATATAAACAAGAGGTTTTAACAAGAAAGCGGCTACGATTCCCATAGATATATACATGGGAATGATCCAGCATAATTCGCTTGATATAGCATCGAAGAACCAACAGGCCAAACCAATAGGCACCCAGCATACAATTAGGCAGGCAGAAATTATTTTAGCGAACGTTGAGTAAAAACATACATTGTCAAGGAGTGTCCAATCTTCTGTACGTTCTGGCAGAGTTGGGAGATCAAGTGCAGATAAAACTTGAGCTAGGGCTAATAGATAAAATGGTATAAGGAAAAGTTTTGATATGTCATTTCCGCTGAAAAACCAATACACTAAACCGACCAATGCGAAAATGATAAACGCCTTATTTAACCAAAAATTAATTTTTTCTTCATTAGGTTTCGTTTTGTGAAATTGTTTCTCTTTATTACGTAACGACTCTTCCTTCGCCTTTATTATATTCTCAGAGTTTTGAATTTTAGATTTCATGAAACCATACGATTCATATCTGGGATTCTTTTTTACTTTCCCATTTTTCAAATAATTATTATACTCTTTGGTTGAAGGTAGTCTCAAGTGCTCGTGTGAGGCAAGAATCGCTTGCATTATTGGGACGAATGTTTTGCAAACGTTTGCTCGAATTTGATTGTCGTCTATGGAATCAATTTCTAGAAGGTAATTAGACCTGTCAACTCTTTTGAATTCAATCATCATCAGTTCTGCATCGTCTTGAGTCAACATGAAGTCTTGTGACAATATTCCCAATGTCTCGTGTAAAATTTTTTCAGCCCGATTATCTTCTGTTGTGTATGAATCTTCCAGTATGGATGACGCCGCACTTGATCCAAACAGAGATCCGATAATGCCGCCAGCAAAGCCTCCCAAAACGGTGCCTACGCCAGGAAGAAAAGAACCCAATGCAGCACCCGCAATTGCGGCACCAGCAGAAGCCCCGACAGCTCCCCCTGCAATTCCGGAAGCGGTTATGGTGACGTTTTTACATAACTGAGAAAAAGGCATTTGGCCCGAAAAAAATTGAATGAAATCCGGGACGGAAAGTATGGCCAAAGTTACAACGGAACTTGTGAATTCTGCTCGAACAGCAGAGCTCTTTCCTATAGGTATTTTTGATCCGATAAATTTTTTAATAGTAGAATCAAGGGGTGTTTTCGATAGTTCGCTCAGTACAACGCTACGAACTCCGATGACAATGCCAGATTTTGCCGCGGCGGAACAGGAATTTTTTAAAGCGTCTCCAAAATCGTCTCCATTCCACATGCTATGGGCAAAGACTACTAAGGCTCCAATTCCAATTTCACATTGGGCATTAGTAATTTCAACGGTGGCTTGTTCAAAATCATAGACTAGACCGTCTACTGTAGCAAATTTTGCAATGTTTTTTGATTGCATGTAAGTTATTGAACTTTTTCTAATAATTTGCTTTGCTACTTTCGGATCTTTAATATTCTTTATTTCTCCATTAGCAATTTTCTGCTCTAATTTCGAAACAACATCGTTATATTGCTCTTTGGGGACTTCAACTGCCATTGGTTTGGATCCGTCCATATAACGCAACGAACCGTCTGGATTTAGCATGGATCTTACGGTGTCTGTTGAACTTTTGCAGAATTTTGTCTGAATGTTTCGACCATTCACGTTTCTGTCGGGGCCGTTCTTTTTGTTGTCCCCGCCAACAATTTTGGCGTTTTTCCCATCACGGATATCATGAATGTGATTTGCGCGTTCGGCAGCATATCCATGACCTTGCCTTGCATTGAATTTTTTCTGTTCAGCGAACATTTGTGCTGAATTTTTGGAATTAGTTGCAGGACTCTGCAAAAGATCCTCTTTTTCATCATCATCTTCTTCTTTCATTATTAAACCTCTAGATTTGAATGGCAAGCGAATTGGTTTTAGCCGTTTAAAAAATAATGAGCTCATTACTAAAGATAGCATGAAACGTTGACATTATATTTTTGGGGAGGAGCGTTTTTTTGAAAAACGTCTTTGTTCTGCTGAATAATACGTTAGGGATTGTGACCTCTTGGGGCGGCGCTGTGGCACCGTTTTAGGAGGCGGGTGTCGAGCGAAGCGAAGACGGCTGCCCCTAAAATATAGCCCGACCCACGAAGTGGGGAACGTCCTAAAAAAGAAGAACTCAACGTTCGCGAAATGAAGTTCCTCGAAGACGACAAATGCGTAAGGCGAGAGTCGCGACCGTGCTTGCACGGGCATGATCGAGCCTAGCATTTGGCACGAAGTGCAAACCAAGCTTGTGCAGCTCTCCGCCAAACCGAACTTCCTCGCTATCAAGGCGAAGGGCCCGGATTACGCGAAGAACATGAAGGTGATTTCTGCCAAGCTGAATTCGCTAAGCGTTGACGAAATCAAGGCTCTGCAGAATGGCGAGACGATCAAGTTCGATTTCGGTGAAGTTGGTGCCGATTGCCTGATGCTCAACCGCATCGTGGCCGATGGCATGGCCGTGGAAGCCAACCAACACTTCACCGTGGCTCTGGACCTCAAGATTACCGACGAACTCCGCCGCGCCTGCGTGGCCCGCGAACTCGTGAACCGCATCCAGAATCGCCGTAAGGACCAGAACTACGCTATCTCCGACAAGATCGAAGTGACGCTGTTCTCTGCAAGCGACGTCTTCAAGCAAGCAGTCGCCGAGAATGAAGCTTACATCGCCGGAGAGACGCAGGCTGTCGCCATCAAGTGGGCTGCCGCTGCCGATGGCCTCGAAGCCAACGACGCCGACGGCGAAGCATTCGCATTCACGACGGTCAAGGCCTAGTCTTATACGTCTTGCGCGGCTCCGTAGGGAGCCGCGGCAATATCAAAAACACACTGAAAAGTGCCTTTGCTGTTAAGCGTAGGGCCGTAATATTGTATATTCCGAAGAAAAAATGTTTTTTATTTGACAAATTCGAAGCCTAGAGCGATATAGTAGTATGGAAACTCTTATTTTAGTGGCGATTGCTGGTATCGTAACCTTATGCCTCCTTGTGCTCCTTATGGTGGCTGCTATTAAGGTTTTCTTCGCGGTTTTGGCTCTCTTGCTTGTCGTTGTGGGATTTATTGTTTTAGGGTTGATCGTTTTTTAATCCTTTTACTATTATTAAATCACATAATAAATAGAGCGAAGGGATTTATTACATGGGCAAGCCGGACATCCGCGAAATTCTCGAAAAAATGGCACCAAAGCCCTATTTTGATTGGGGAAACAAGCAGCTGGGAGCAAATGGTGGGTATGCGAAGGGGTTCTGGGATGCCGGCAAGGAATCCCGAGAACGCATGTTCGTGTTCCATAAGGATGTCGAGTTTGCGAAGGAATGCCTGCGCCGCGACTATGAAGAACCAACTGAAACCAACGCTCTTTTGAAACTATGTGGTTCCAGGCGTACGGGCAATCGTAGGTTTCCTCGCTTCGGATGGTTTTTCCCGCAGCAAGGGAGTATCATCGGTCGCAGGGAATTCCTGAAACATCCCGGAAAGACAAGTGCGTGGCAATCTCTTTATGCCTTGCTTGCAAAGGCTCCGATTGATTCGCGACTGAAAAAGTCGATTTTGAAAAAGATTGACAGTATGGAGAAATGCGACGAATCGAAGAAGCGGGTCTTTAGTGAATCCAGTCCTAAGTTCATTCGGGTTCGCAACCATTACCAGGTCCAGTTTTCACCTGATGAAATGGCTGTAATTCTCCCTATTCTCCATGAAGCGGCAATCCCTGTACAGAAGATATCCTCAGAAGAAACCAGTTTGTCGGATGATCTTTTGGATCAAGAAAACGTGTCTTTTGGGCCCTCCTTTTGGGAACAGTTTTATTCGACTGTCAAGCAGAAAGAAATCGTCGACGCCTTGAGTGTCATTTACCGAAAGTTTCCTGATTCCAAAATTAAGGATTGGGAATTATTTGCGGATAATCAAGATTTTTGGGAAAACTACGACAAGTTGAAACACGGGGTAAAGGGTCTTGAAATCGAAGAGTTGTCCGTGATGGTGACATATGCCCTCGCCGAAATAACGAAATGTGCCGGAAAGGATGGCTTGACTTTTTTCACGGGACGAACGAAGATTGCCAAAAGCGGGACTATCACCTATATCGAAGATTTTGGCTTGGTTCGCGAGGCGAGGGAATATTACAACAGAATCTATTTGCCAAAGCTCAAGCCACGAAAATTTGTCAATAGGGAGGGGCGCGAAGCATTGACGACGAATGACTTCGAGTATGCCGATATCTTTGCCGCGAGCCTCATTAAGGCGATGTTTGGAAACGGCAAGGGATATGGAATCAGCGGGCCGGTGGATAGGCTCGTGAAGTACGCAAATGACATGAAAGCTCTTGCAAAGGATACTCCTGCACTTCCTAAGGTTCCGTCGGAGTTGAATCGATTCAGGAACGCAGGGAATCTGCTCTTGCTTCTGAAAGACTTGTCTCTTGATGACATAAAATCGTACTCGAAAGAGTATTGCTCCTTGGTCTATGCGCTTTTCGTGTCTTTTTTCCCGAATGCATACGACCGCTACGATTTTATAGAGGATTCCTCTGAATTCTACAAAAAAAACTGGGTAATGGACGGATCCGACGCCAACCGCAAATTCAACAGTCGCTACAAGTTCCTTTGTGAACAAGATTTCAAGAATAGGCGGATCCCTAGCTTTACAAACTGCACTATTCTCGACATGGCGCTCCGCAACGGGGATATGCCGGAGTGGTCTTCTACAATCATGACCGCGCTTTATGAAAGTGCCTATGGTAAAGACGAAGAAGATGACTATAGGGCGAAATCCGACCGATTCCCGATTGCAAAACTAGATAGTTTGACAAAACTGGGTATTGTACGATACAGCTATTTTGTAGATGAAACCGAAAAATACGGAACTATCCATTTGCAGAATGCATTGAAGGATTTTCTTGAAAAATTCAGCCGAACGGGGTCGCCGCGTACTGCGCCCAAGAAAAAATTGCCTAGGCTGACCATGGCAGACAATATACTGGTGCTGGAATAAATCAATCTGCTCTTGTTGCATTTATTGCATTTTGACACTTAGTGTCAAATGAATCACATAATAAAAAGCGGTGACAAGAATGCCAGTTTGCCACTTTCACATTTAAAAGGAGTTGCTCATGATGCAATACAAAGGCGCCCAACCCACCCAGAAGAACATCAATAGCCTCATCGAGGCTGCTCAGAATGCACAGAATGAGCATATTCGTTCGAAAGTATTGGGTGTCCTTTGGGAAATCGTTGGTGGCGCCATTATGGGCAATATGGTCGGGAAGTCTTACCGTATGAACTCCGATTTCGACATGATGGGGGAATCGCCCGTGGATCGTCAGGCGAATCTTGCTTCGGATGGATATCTTGTTTTCTGCAAGGCGGTCATGAACTTTGACCAAAATCTCGGCGTTCCCTTCCTGGCGTATGTCGCCCAAAAAATCGGCTGGAAACTTGCTACCGAAAAACGCAACAACTCCAAGCGCACGAACCGCGTGGTAATCAGTTCCAAAATGCAGCCGAACGCTTCTGAAGACTCTGCGGAAGAGGATGCTTTTGCCGTTCTGCTGGAAAGAACCCCCAACGAAGAAGATGTCGAGGGGGATTGCTTCAGGAAGGATGCTATCCTCAAAATCAAGCGTCTCGCTGCTAGCGATCCCAAGGTTGCCGCCTATTTTGAGACCTGTCAAGAAGCATGCAATCAGGGATACAGGGGTTCCGATGCCGAAGTCGCGAGGTCCATGGGCTGCACCCGGACTAGCACCGGCATCTACCGTAAAAAACTTGTTCGCCTGCTTGCCGAAAACGGGCTGGATTTCAACACTCTCGTGGCAACGGCGGCGTAGTCAATCTGCCAACAGGATCCGCGTTCCGAAGAAGGGCCGTTCAGATCATACGGCTCTCATGAGGAACGCGCCATAGCTGCGGCTTCGAACAAGCCGTGAGATGATAAGGTATGAACTTATCTAAGACGGCATTGATGCATTTCTAAAGGAGCTTCTATATGAAACGGCTTTTGAAAGCGACACTAGACAATTGCTGGTTCTGGGTGAGCATGGGTATTTTCGTATCCATGAGCATTTCGCAGCTGGTTCTCGAAATCCATAGGGAACGCGAAGCATTCCAAAGGGAATTTACTGCTCAGTGCCCAGATGGGTTTATTGGCTGGGAAAATAGCGAAATCGAAATTACAAGCAGGTTTGAGGAAAGTGGCGATTCGTTGATGGCTTTTGAAAAACGAATCGAGTCAGGATGTCGTCCCTTCGATTTTACGGGAATTCCTCGTGCTACCATTGATAGTTTGCTGAGTGTCCATAGTGTAATCCACTACACCTGGATTCAAGGGCTGGTAAACCTTAGTGAAGGTACTCTGTTGAGAGCGGACACTACGCATTCTACGAAACTCCATAAATACCGTTAAATACTTCTATAACATCCCGTTCCTTTTACAAATCGATTCTTGAAAACGATACATGAAGGCGACCTCCTTTGGAAATGCCCTAGTGGCGTCGATCAATGCCTCGAACGTGGGATTCGGGAGTATGGAAGACGAAAGTCTCCCCATAGAAGACGTAGTCCATATGCTGGAACTTGAGGAATACAACGCCAAACAGAAGGAGGCATAAATGTTGAACCTGCTCAAACATCAGTGGCTCCCGGACTATATTCGGGAATACATTTTGAAAAAATTCCCCGAGAAGCATTTTCGGGTGAATTTCCTGATTGGTGGCAAGATGGTCGCATTGTCACAGGTCATTGGCAACGAACGTCGTGTCGAACAGGGCTATGTTACCTACATCGATTCCGAAGGGAATTCGGATACTCAGTGGTTGTACCTGTTCAGGGGCGAGATCTCTTTCGATTCGGTAGACCACGCTGCAGACGAATTCTCTCTTAAGGGAATCGAGCCCGGTTTGCGTAAACCTCCGCTGGTTGGCAAGAAGGGCGAAGTCGAGAAATACCGCAAGATGCTAAAGAAAAAACTCTCGGAAGCGATGGACTACTGCCCCGGTTCCCCTCTGGACAGGCTTCATGATTATCCTATTACCGATATGCCCCGTTGGCGGCGCAAGCGCCTGTTGAACCTGCTTGCCAACATGGGGACCGAGGGAATTACGGTTTTCGTGAGTTTCGACCTGGATGACGCCTCGCTTAGCCAGCTACAGGAATTTAACGACGAACTGGAGCTCGCCATGCTGGTAGAAAACAGGTATGAACCTGAGTTGGATGCCGAAGGATAATTTGGCGCTTTTGGAAAATCCGGGGAGGCTTTTTGCTATATTGTATTCCGATGGAAACGATTTTTAGCAATGTCCTGATGTTCGTGCTGGGCCTCGTGGCGCTCAGCTTCCTCGTGACGATTCACGAGCTCGGCCATTTTTTGGTCGCGAAATGGAACAATGTCAAGGTGAATACGTTCAGCATCGGGTTCGGCAAGAAACTTATCAGGTTCAGGCGTGGCGAGACGGAATATTGCATCTCGGCGATCCCGTTCGGTGGCTATGTGGCCATGTCGGGCGAGAACCCGGATACGCTCGAAGAGGGCGAGGTCCCTGACGAACGGGATTTCGTGGCGAAGTCCGTAGGCGCACGTGCCGCAATCGCATTTGCGGGCCCGTTCATCAACATTGTTTTTGCGTTCGCGCTCTTGATGGTCCTCTACATGGTGGGCGTTCAGGAACCCGACAACAAGAATTTGATTGTGGGCTTTGTGGCAGGGGATTCTTCGGCAGAAATTGCGGGAATCATGCCGGGCGATACTATTACAGCCATGAACGACGAGCCGACCCAGGGTTGGGACGATTTTCGTGAAAAGGTCGGTGTGAGTCTTGGTGCTGAGGTGGTGCTAGAGGTCCATCGTGGCGGTTTGCCCATGAACATTACCGTGGTGCCTCAGGAACTGGTGATTCCGGCACAGGATTCTACGGGCAAGCCTATTAAGATGGGCATTGGCGATATCGGAATTTACCCCAGGAACCGGGTTATTGTGCGGCTCCCCCCTGTAGAAGGCTCTGCGGCAGCTAAGGCCGGCATTGTCCAGGGAGATACCATCTTTGAAATTAACGGAGAACATATTTCTCGCTACGAAGAGGTGGTGCGCATTATTGACGGGAGCAAGGGCGAAACGGTGAACGTGACTGTCATTCGCGGTGGCGATACCCTTACCAAGGCGCTCACGCCTGCTTATAACGAGGAATACGAGCGTTACATGGTCGGGATCCAGATGGGCTATGTGCTTTTCCGCGAGACCAAGACGGTCCGTCGCGGGCCTATCGAGGCCTTTACCAAGACATGCTCTACCAGCTGGAAGATGACCACTAGCATTTTCCGCTATTTTAAGCGTATGTTCCAGGGCCAGGTCAAGGTAGATGCCTTCTCGGGCCCGGTTTCCATTGTGGCTGTGATGGGTAACGTGTGGATGAGCGGTTTCCAGGACTTTTTGATGCTTTTGGCGCTGATCAGCATCAACCTGGGTGTAATGAACCTGTTGCCGCTGGCCATTACTGATGGGGGCCTCTTAATGTTCCTCGGAATTGAAAAGCTCCGTGGCAAGCCTCTTTCTACCAAGACCCAGAGCGTTATCCAGAATGTGGCTGCGGCCTTCTTTATCAGCTTTTTCGTGTTTATCACAATTCTTGATTTCAGCAAGCTTTCGCTGTTCCTGAAATAAAATTCATTTCCATTTGACATTTTTGTGTCACAAAGGCGATACTATATTTAAAGGCGAGCCGTTTTGGCTCTGGCCCTGTGAATAGAGGATAAATATGAGGCTGATACATACTGCAGACTGGCATTTGGGCAACTCCATGCACGACATCGACCGTCAAGAAGAAATAAAACAGTTTCTTTCTTGGCTAAAGGACCGTATCATCGAATTTGGGGCGGAATGCCTTGTGGTTTCGGGCGATATTTTCGATACGACGAACCCGCCGCTAGAAGCACGCCGGCAGTACTTCCGTTTTTTGGCGTCCCTTTTGGATACCAGCTGCAAGAATATTGTATTGGTCGGTGGGAACCACGATTCTGGAGCCCTTTTGGATGCGCCTCGTGACCTGCTTGATGCG
>JAEEGJ010031497.1_pt1 | contig 10261 bp, 12 predicted proteins | sample 8958761 | NCBI WGS metagenome assembly JAEEGJ01 (sample SAMN16246546, study PRJNA631951) | gut metagenome | biome: gut microbiome; feature: rumen; material: RS-attached | host: Bos | place: Iran: Karaj | collected 2018-10 | reverse complement strand
AGAAGGTGCAGGACGAACTCGTGGCTGCCGGCGTACGTACTGAAATCGACGAATCCAACGAAAAGCTGGGTTACAAGATCCGCCAGTGCGAACTCCAGAAGGTTCCGTATCTCCTCATTGTAGGCGAAAAGGAAGCTGCAGAAGGTCTTGTTTCTGTTCGTAAGCGTAAGGACGGCGACAAGGGCCAGATGAGTGTCAAGGCATTCATCGACATGACCGCAGATGACAGAAAAGTCGTTCGCTAGTCAGTCATTTGTCATTGCGAGGGGCGAGCAGCCCCGAAGCAGTCTCTGAAAATTTCAAACATCCGTCTTATTAGGCGGATGTTTTTTTAAAGGGGAAAGCGTGGGACTATAGTCCCAACTGCTCGGCTCGATCATGCCAGCCCGCAACCCCTGGCTTACCCCACCCACCCAAATGTCATGCCGCACCTGATGCGGCATCTCCCTTCCTCTTTGAATAATCTATATTATTAATAGACATTTTTTTGAGCTTTTGCTCTTATTCTCTAGTCTAGAATCTAACAAAAACAGCCGACCATCTTGTGAGTCAGCTGTTTTTGCTGAAAGCCAAATTATTGTTTGATTAGTGCATATACATTCGTTCGGGTTTGTAGGTATTTTCCTTTAAGGTCTCCGTTTAATGTACTGTAAACCCAAACGGGACAATCAAGTTTAGCATTAGTTTTGGATTCCTTTTGAATTAATTCGACACTAATCGTATCATCTTGGATTGAAACTCCTATTGATTTGATGTTTTCTCGGGAACAATAAATTTCTGAAGGAAAAACAAGCGATAGCGTATTATTTCGCTGCGTTAGGCGAACTGTGTCTATTTTGGAATGTTCTGATATTTCGTTAGTGTCAGATAGGCATTGAGATATAGAATCCAAAAGTATTAAATTTTCATCGAGAGTTATTTGAGAATCTCTTGTGGTTGATTCGTCAGGATTACTAGAGCATGCTGAAAATAGGAGAAGAAAAGGTATAAGGCAGATTGATATTTTTTTCATTTTACGCTCCTTTGGGTTAATATTCTGGTGTGCCAAAAGTACATCTTGTTTTATACAATTTTAAGTTTGAGTTTCTATATAATGGTTTTTGGATGGAATTTTCAAACGTCTCCTTGGACCCATCGAAATGTTTTCCGTCAACAGTACCAAAAAGATGTACCATTATAGGTTCTACGCCATAATCACGTCCTTGAACCAACCATTTATATACAGCGTTTTTGTAGGATTCCCATATAGTTTGTTTGTCTTTAATCCAATTGGTTGCAAAGTCTCTTTGTACATAAGAGGATTTTCTTGTTCGAGAGCAACTGAATAGATTGAACAGTCCGCATTTTACTTTATACTTTTCTGTCCCGTAATCGGTTACAGATGAACTATAACCAAGAATAGAATGAACTCCATTAAACCAAGGAAAAGGATTCATCTCATCTTTTTTGAACACTTGGCATGCGGAAAACATAACCCAATATGTTTTGCCCCCGAATGCTTTGTCATTGTTCCAGACTCTTTCGTTATTCGGACACATTGTTATTCTATCTACACCACCATGTCCATCATAATACACAAAATTGTAGTTGTCAGTTTCTCTTATAAATGTTGCTTTTGTCACTCCGGCATCAGTATATTGCTTTGGAGTTTTAAATGACGTGCTAGGATAATTCTTTGTGATGTTATCTTTAAAGGAATTAACTAGTGTATTAGCGTTTTCAATAGGTGTATCTATATTTGTTTGCCATGGCTCACCTCTACTATTTAAACCGTAATGGTTAATTGCAAAGGTGATGATGGAAAAACTTGAAGGAGCATTAGAATCTTTTGCGTTTGCAAGGATGCAAATAAACATAAAAAAGAAGATTATTTTTTTCATACAATCAATCTCCTATCTGCTAACAACCGCTTTGTTGTTTGGAACTAGTGATGCATCTGATGGAATGTCAAATGTCATCGGAAAGCTTTCTTCGCTATCTGTGGTAGAGTATTGCCCAATAAAGGTAACACTCGGAAGAAGCATTACTTCCCCGTTTTCGTTTTCGAAACTGGCTAAAGTTTGAACAGAATTGTCCAAACTTCCTCGAAGATTTTTTTCTTTTAAATTTCTAGATACGGATTCAACCATATCGTTGAACTCCTGCCTGTGAATTTTAGATCTTTTAGACTTGTCAACGGTACTTTTTGCAGAAATTTTATTGTACTTTTCCCATCGAACATCCATATACGACATATTTCCTGTTGAATCGTAATTAACCAAGATATATGAGTTGCTCCTGACAGACATTCCATCAAGTTTTCGATGAACCATAACGGTACTGCCGACGATTCTAGATTCCGAAGAATCAGTCATTAAATAATCATAGCCTACAGACGTTATGGCGCAGGAGTCGGCGACATCCTTGGGTAAGATTGCCTTGATGTCATCCATGGCGCGTATGCGCATTTCGTCTTCAGACGCAAGGTGGAGTTTCTTCTTGTTTTTCTTGTTTACAGTGAAACGATGAAAATCGTCAAGTTTCTTGACTTGAAAATTTTTCCCCGATTTAAAGTCGCGTGATCCTGCAATCGTATAAATGTAGGAGTCTTGCGAAACAGCCTTCTGACTTTTCATAAGGACTCGCGGATTTTCTCGTGCGTCCATTTGCTGATAAATTTTTTCGCTGACAATCAATTGCGCATGAGAAATTGAAAGTAGCGCTCCTAAAGCTAAGAAATATATCTTTTTCATTGAAAAAATTTCTCCTATACTCATTTGTTACGAGATTTGCCGTTCAAGTCCGTGGAAAAAGTCTTTCCGTTGGCAGTATTTTCGTAACTGATGATGTTATCCTGTATTTGCAACAAACGAAGCCCACTAAGTTTACCCTTTTGCTTGGAATTGCCATCTTTAAATTTAGGCGAAGAACTGTCTAGAAAAACGGCTATGTAGCTATCATCGCCAAGTTCAAATGTGGAAATGTATTTCTTTCCGTTGATTTCTACATCACTTACGTCAATTGAAGACACCTGTTTTGTCGTAATCGTTGTTCGGCGAAGTGTTGCTTGAAGAGTATCGCCATCACTGATATATGTAAGAACGATAGGTTTGTTCTTTACATCGCGGAATAAGCTGACGCTCTGTTCAAATGTCAGCCCCTGCAATTCTTGATTGTCAACGGCAATAATTAAATCACCTGTTTTTAGATTTGATTTTGCTGCAGGTGTGTTGGGAATAATTGTATCAATTCCTAAGCCAATGTTTCCATCTTGTACGACAAGACCGATTCCGCCAAACGATTCGTCTGCAAAAGCGTCGTTGCACAAAGTGCAAACGCCGTCAAGGTAATCTTTTTCATCAATCCTCCTTTTAAGTTGTAGAAAAAGATATTTTAAATATAATGCTAAGTTGTATGAAATAAGTAAGTTTTAAAGGAAAATTTTGTTTACGAACAATCCGCAAAGAATCTTGTTGAAGAAACATTTGTGTTCTGAATTCTGTTTGGGTTGGCGAAAATCTAAACGGAGTAGATTTTTATCATGCAATGGTATTGAACGCTTTGTGATTACCTTGAATAAGTTATGCAATTGTTTTGCTGACTATTAAAAGTCGCGTTAGGGATAGTGACCCCTTGGGGACAAGACTCGCGAAGCGAGGCTTGGTTGCAAGAGCCGCACGGGTGTACCTAAGGTGCGCACGGGTGGCCTTGCAATATAGCCCGACCCACACGCAGTGTGGAGAATACCCTTATCACGCGAAGCGACCGCCGCATGAACGGTAAGGAAAAGCGTGCAAGCCGAGTGTCGCGACAAAATGCTTGCATTTTGGCATGGCCGAGGCGCAGCCATAGACGCCAAAGGCGTCAAAAGCACATTCCGGTGATGTTGCACCGTGCTGCTGTCGGTTCCATCGAACGCTTCCTCGGCATTCTTATCGAAGACAGATGACAAGTCGAGAGTCGCGGTCAAACTTGTTTGACCATGACCGAGACGCATCATCTGGGGCGAAGCCCAATTCATGGGCGACTTCCCGCTGTGGCTTGCTCCGGTGCAGGCTCGCGTGCTCCCGATTTCTGAAAAGTTCGTGGACTACGCCAAGAAGGTGCAGGACGAACTCGTGGCTGCCGGCGTACGTACTGAAATCGACGAATCCAACGAAAAGCTGGGTTACAAGATCCGCCAGTGCGAACTCCAGAAGGTTCCGTATCTCCTCATTGTAGGCGAGAAGGAAGCTGCTGAAGGTCTCGTTTCTGTCCGTAAGCGTAAGGACGGCGATTACCGCCTAAGCCGAGTGTCGCGACGGGGCGCTTGCACACCGGCATGACCGAGGCGAGCGGGAAGGACTCCGTAGGAGTCCCCAAGGGCCAGATGAGTGTCAAGGCATTCATCGACATGACCGCAGACGACAGAAAAGTCGTTCGCTAGTCAATAACCGAATACCATTCGCAAACGTAGGTTCCTTTGAGCCTACGTTTTTTTGTCAACTTTTTGCATCTATGCCATATATATCGTAAAAATGCATTTTACTCCTTGAGAGTACTGTGAAATTATTATAACTTGAATGATATCTTCTCTTTGCTGGGTAACTTATGCAAGAAGTCCATTTGGTTGAAATTTATATTGCCGATATGTTGGGTCTCTTTTTGATTCTTGGTGCTATTTGGAGTGGCGCTTGGAAACTGCAAAAGAAAAATAAAGAGGATCGGCTGCTTCTCGGAATCATGTTGCTTATTGTTTGCGCGTGTGTTGCTGATGCGGCGTCTTTTGCTGTGGATAATCGTCCCGGTGAATTGTTCCGTGGACTCAGCTATGTCTCGAACTTTGTTCTGTTTTTTGCAAATTTAGTGATCGGCCCGCTTTGGGTGATGCTTGTTTCCCGTCATATTTATGGAAATGTGTCGCGCTTCCAGTGCGTCTTGATGACTTCCATTTCCGGTCTTGTGTTTGCATTATTGATTGCCAATTTCTTTTATCCGGTTGTCTTTAGAATTAGCGAGACAAACGTGTATTCTCGCGGTCCGCTATTTATGGTGAATAACCTGATGGAAGTTGCTTTCATGATCGATGGTGTAATTATTTACTTGATTGGTAGAGCGCGTAGCGGCGGTGTTAAATTTTTCCCGGTATTGCAATTTGTGTGGCCTATATTTATTTGCGTGTGCCTGCAAAACTTTTTCTATGGAATATCGACTGTATGGGTTGGTATTGCCGTTGGCTTTACAAGCCTTATGCTTGCGCTGCAAAATGAGAATATATTTATTGACAAATTAACTAGACTTTTTAACCGCTATTATTTGGATAGAATTTCGGGAACCCTGAAGCGCAGTAACAAAATTGCAATGATGATGATTGATATGAATGGCTTTAAGAGCATCAATGATAATTTAGGCCATTCCCAGGGCGATGACGCTTTGTTCTCGATGGCTGAAATTTTGCGTGAAACAGTGGAGTCGCACGGTACTGCGGTTCGCTATGCTGGTGACGAATTTGTTATTGTTATAAATACGGACAATGAACAGGTTGCGGCTTCTTATCGTGATAAGATCAAGCAAAAGTTGGCTGACTTCAACAAGAAACGCATCAAGAAATACAAGCTGTCGGCTTCGATTGGCATGGGTATCTTTGATTTGAAGCAGAATAACCTTGATGAAATTCTGGAAATCATCGATAAGCGCATGTACGAAGACAAAAAGGCGTATTACGAAGCAAGCGCTAATGATCGCCGCCGTCGCCGATAAAAAATGCCGGGTGTTTGAACCCGGCGAAAACTTAGCGGAATTTATTCTTCCTTGACGAACATGTCCTTGCCGACACCGCAAATGGGGCATGTCCAATCGTCTGGAAGGTCTTCAAAAGCTGTGCCCGGCGCAATGCCGTTGTCCGGATCGCCTACAGCGGGGTCGTAGATGTAACCACAGGCTTCGCACTTGTATTTTGCCATAAAATTCTCCTTGCTTAATTGTGCTTTTTTTAAACTATATAAATAAATGTCGGAAAGTCAGTTTTTTATATTTTTTTTGTGATTGAAACGATCCGTGTTTATATTGCCGATATTTCTGCGTTGAAAGAAACGTCCGTTTTTGAGCGTTTTTTGGGGCAAGTTCCCGAATACCGCCAAAAAAAGGCAATGTCGTTTAAGTTCCCTAAAGGCAAAATGCAGTCGCTTGGCGTTGGGCTTTTGCTTAAGCAGGCATGTCGCGATGCCGGGCTTCTCGGCGCTGACGATCATATTGCGTATGGCGAAAATGGCAAGCCGTATTTGGTGGATTTCCCGGATGTGCATTTTAACTTGTCTCATTCGGGCGAGCGCGTGATGTGCGTGATCTCGCCATTCGAAGTCGGTTGCGATGTTGAAATGATCAAGGGCGACCGGGGCAAGCTTGCCGAGCGTTTTTTCAAGCCCGAGGAATCTGCGTGGATCAAACATTTCGAAACGCTCGATGCGCAGTCCGAGGCGTTTTACAGACTGTGGACGCTCAAGGAATGTTATATGAAAGTGACGGGGCGCGGCTTGTCGCTTATGCCGGATATGTTTGCATTGCACGTGGACGAGAATGAAAATGTTTCGCTGTTTCACGATGGCGATCGCCCGGAATATTCTTTCCGAGAAATCGACTTGCACGACGGCTACCGCTACGCGTATTGCATCAAGAATGAATGCAAAAATGCACCTCAAGAAGTAAGGTGCATGAATCTAAAATCTTTATTGTAAAAATAACTGGATCCTTCGTCGTTACACTTCTCAGGATGACGTCTCAACAAACGCCCTTCAGCCTACTAACCACTGCCTACCGTCTACTTCCTACCGTCTACTTCCTACTCTAATATAATCGACGAGCATTTCGTTCGGGAACTGCGAATCGTCCACTTCAAAGCCGGGCCAGTTGCCTGCCACGGCGACATTTAGGATAAAGAATTGCGGTTTGTGGAACGCTTCTAGGCCGTCCTTTGCGCTCTCGATGTCAATTTCCTGATATTTGAATTCGTCAACGTACATCGCAATGAGCTTCTCGTTCCATACCATCTTGAACGTGTGAAACTGCGTGATGTCGAGTTCTTTGCTTGTTCCGTAGTAGTCTTTTGTGTTGTTGCCGTAGTTTGCGTGATTGCCGTTGTGTTGCCAGTGGTGCGTTCCGTAGACAATGTTTTCGTCGTTGATTGTTTCGATGATGTCAATTTCGCCACAGGCGGGCCAGCTCACTTCGTCGATGTTTTGTCCGAGCATCCAAAATGCAGGCCAGATTCCCTTGCCGGTCGGGAGAGCGATGCGCGCTTCTACGGTGCCGTAAGTAAAGGCGAACTTGTCTTTGGTGAGCATGCGTGCGGAGGTGTACTTTTGCCCTTCGTAATTTTCTTTCTGGGCGCGGATATGCAAGACGCCGTCCTTGACGTAGGCGTTCTCTTTACGGCTTGTGTAGTATTCCCATTCGTTGTTGCCCCAGCCGCCTGCGCCCGTTCCGATTTCGAAAGTCCATTTGCTTGTGTCAATTGTCTCGCCGTCGAATTCATCATGCCAGAGGTATTGTGCTACGGGTTCGGCGTTGCTTGAAGAAGTTGTTTCCGAGCTGCTTGAGGAAACCGTTTCGGAACTGCTCGAAGATTGATCTGCCGCGCTGCTTGAGGAATTCCTAGAGTCACTGGATTCTTCGCGGCTGTCGCCACTCAGAATGACGGATGAGGAGGACTCCGCGGAACTTTCGGCGGGAATGACAGAAGAAGAGGAATCCGCGGAACTTTCGGCGGGAATGGGTGGCTCGCAGATTTTGTCCCCAGAGCATGCTGCCAACCAAACCATTGATGCGGCACACCCAATTGCTGCAATGCCCAAACGGATATTTTTGAACTCACAAGCCATAAAACCAAACCATCCTTTGTTGTTGATTACTTTGCGTCCGGATCTTCCGGGTGGACACGTGCAATCACGCCGACTGTGGCTCGCGTTGCCTTGATCAAGTCCGCTGGCGCCACTTTCAATTGCAGACCGCGTTCACCTGCGCTCACGTAAATGTACGGGAACTGCATCGCCGTCTCGTGAATGAAAATCGGAAAGTTCTTTTTGAGGCCGAGCGGGCTACAACCGCCACGAATGTAACCCGTCAGCGGGGTCAAATCCTTGAGCGGGACGGTGTCGATTTTCTTGTTGCCGCTTACTTTGGCGGCGCCTTTCAAGTCGACTTCGAGATTGCCTGGAACAACGCAAATAAGGTAACCAATCTTGTCTCCGTGTACGAGAATTGTCTTGAAAACCTGATTGATATCTTCGCCCAGGCTGTCGGCCACGTGCTGTGCTCCAAGATCGTTTTCATCAACCTTGTACGGGATGAGTTCGTATGAAATTTTTTGTCTGTCCAAAATACGTGCAGCGTTTGTCTTCTTTATTTCCATATAAACCTCTATAGCGGGTCTTGAACTCTTGAATATTCCATTTTCAAATATAAATCTTTAGCGGGACCAGTTGCAATAGACCAAAGTGAATGCTAAATTAAAAAGTATGGTTGTATGGTGTTTCGGTGGAGAAGGAGTATTCTATGGAATTGATGAAGATTGATTATGACCTCTTCAAGAAAATCTTGAAGGAAATTCCGTCGAATATTTTTTTCAAGGATACTGAATGCCGTTACGTTTTTTCAACACATTATTGGCGGCATTTGCAAGGTGCAGACGATCCTTCATGGGACATTGCTGGCAAGACAGATCTGGAAATTCGCAAGGATAAAGAGAATGCGAAACTCGCGATGGAACAGGATCGTGAAATTATTCGTACTGGCAAGGGTACGAGTTATGTTATCGAAATCAATCAAGATGGCGTGACTGAATATTTGGAGCTTATCAAGAATCCTGTTCGCGATGATGATGGCAATATCATTGGCATTGTTGGCCTTATCAACAATGTCACAGAAAAGGTTCTACTTGAAAGGAAACTTGAAAAGTATGCCCACACTGATATGCTCACGGGTTTATACAACCGAAATTATTTTGAGGAATGGATTGTAAATCCCATTAAGCCGGAAATGTGCCCGATGTGCGTGATTTCTGCGGACTGCGATGGTTTAAAGAAAACGAACGATACGTACGGACACGTTATCGGTGATGAGCTGATTCGCTTGACCGCGTCGCTATTCCGCGTGACGCTTCCTGAAAATGCAGTGATGTTCCGAGTGGGCGGGGACGAATTTTTCCTTGTGCTCCCGAATACGACGCAAGAAGAGTGTAAAAAATATATTGATAACATGAATGAAATGTCACGGGCTTTGCTTTTGAAGGGTAAGCCTATTTGCATTTCGTTCGGTTCTTGCGAAATCCCGTCGCCATCACTCAGCTTTATGCAGGCTATGGAAACTGCGGACAAACGAATGTATATGGAAAAAAGTATCAAGTACTCAGAGACGAATGAATAAATTTTGGGGTTTATATATTATTCATGAATAAAAAATATAAGGCTGTCTTGTTTGGCAATGGCACGATGGGTGAGCGCCATCGCGAGTTTTTTGAATATTCCGACGTACAGTTTCTAAAAATTTTTGACTTGGAAGATTTGGATAGCGCTGGGAATCTGCGCACATTGCTCGTTGATGAATTTGTTTCAAACAAAAAGATTGATTTTGCCGTGATTGCGTCTCCGGCGACAACGCATTACCAGTATGCAAAGCTTTGTTTGGAACGAGGAGTCTCCGTATTTGTTGAAAAACCGCTAGCAACGCTTGGCGAACAGGCGCAAGAACTAGTGGATTTGGCAAATCGCAATAATGTGATTTTATTTGTGGCGCAGTCGGAATGCTTTAATTCGGTGTTCTTGAATTTCCGGAAACATTTTATGAATGAAATCGGAGCCTCTGGGAATGCCGCCCGCATGAGGGAATGCGCGGATTCGTCGTTCCGTTTGGAATTCCGTCGCGAACACAAGTATTCTGCGCGTTGCCGCGATGTGAACGTGGCGCTTGATTTGCTAGTTCATGACTTGAGCCTTTGCCTTTCGATGTTCCGCTATGAAGATTTGAAAGTGGAAAAGTTCACGATTTCGAAAAACGAAGACCGTGCGCAAATGCAAATAAGCATTGTAAAAGGCGCTCATGCTGGGGCTGAACTCGACTTTATTGTAGACCGCAATAGCGATATCGATGTGCGGACAATTTCTGTGGAGTTCGGGGGCGATGGTGGCCCGGCTTGCGATTACTCGGTGAGCCTTGCACCGCATAACGAGAATGGCGAAGTCATCCATGTCTCGGATTCGCTCGAAAATGAGCACAAGTTCTTTTTGAAACTAATGGCGGGTGCCTGTTC
>JAEEGJ010031496.1_pt1 | contig 10261 bp, 7 predicted proteins | sample 8958761 | NCBI WGS metagenome assembly JAEEGJ01 (sample SAMN16246546, study PRJNA631951) | gut metagenome | biome: gut microbiome; feature: rumen; material: RS-attached | host: Bos | place: Iran: Karaj | collected 2018-10 | reverse complement strand
TCGTTTCCATTGGGCGACAATTGAGAAAAAATATGCAATTTGAATATGGTAATAATGACAGACTATTAGATATACGTGATGAAATGCATAAATACGGTAATGTCGTTTACATGTTATTGCCTTGTCATGCCCAACTTGATTGGGCATCTCCCTCTCGTGAGAGCCTCGTAAAAATTCTATTTTTGCAATTATGGTAGAATTCCGCAGAAACAATCGCTTGAATCAAGACCGCTTTAATCGCGGTAATTCTCGTCCGAACCGCAATAATGACCGTCGTGACTCTAGCCGAAAGCCGCGTGGTGAATGCTTGACGCTTCGCATCGAAAAGATGGTGCAGGGTGGCGAGGGCATGGCGCGTCTGGAAGATGGTCGCGTGTGCTTTGTGGCGGGTGCGCTCCCAGGGGAACTCTGCAAGGTGCGGCTCACGTTCCAGAAAAAGGACTTTACCAAGGGCCGCGTTGTCGAAGTCCTGGAAGCAAGCCCCGATCGTGTGAAACCGCGTTGCCCGTTGTACGGCAAGTGCGGTGGTTGCAGCCTGCAACATCTCGCCTCTGAAAAGCAGGCGGAATATCTGGAAAAGGTCGAGCGTGAAAATTTCAAGCGCCTCGCTCATGCGGAACTGCCCGAAGATTTTGTCATCCATACGGGGAACGCCTGGGGGTACAGGAATCGCGCCCGCGTCGTGTTCCGTGGTAATTCTAGTTACGATGGCGCGGCAAATCGTGATGGTGCTGCAAAACGCGCTGTCTTTGGTTTCCGTGGCGAAGAAAGCAATAATATCGTCCCGTTTGAAAAATGTCCCGTGCTCACGGACGGCTTGAATGAATTTTTACGCGGACCCGCTGCGACGCTTCTTGCGGGCGGTTCCGATCGCAATTCCTGCGGTTCTAATCGCATTTCGGGTGGTCGCGAGGATTCTCGCAGATATTCTCGCGATATCGACGTGAACATTTTCGATAACGGCAACGGCGAAATCTCGTTCTATTACCCGGGAATGCACAAGTTCGAATTCGATGCGCATGCCGTAAGCCATGTCGAGATTGCGGGCCACAAAATCGAAGCAGACGCATCCGTATTTTTCCAGAGCAATCTGGGCCTTTTGCCGGAACTAGTCAATGCTGTCCGCAAGGCCGTGGATGAAGGCTTATCAAGCGGCAAGTCTTCTGACGCTTGGCTGATCGACTTGTTCAGCGGTGTCGGTTTCTTTGCCTGCATTTTGCAGGACAAGTTTAAAAAAATCACGACTGTCGAACGCGAAGAAGGTTGCCTCAAACACGCTAAAGTTAATTTGTCTGTTCCGACGGCATCTCGCACCCCCGAAATTGATAACGTCTCGGCTCCTGCCGAAGATTGGCTTGTCGAAAACGTCGTCGATGTCCCCGCCACTCTCATCGTAGACCCTCCGCGAACGGGACTCCCTAAAGAAGCTTTGACTGCCATCGTGAATAGCTCTGTCAACCGCCTGATTTACGTTTCTTGCGACCCGGTGACGCTTGCTCGCGACTTTGCCAAGTTCTCCGAGGCCGGTTTTGCCCTTTCTCACGCCGAAGGCTTCGCTTTTTACCCTCAAACACCCCATCTTGAGATGATGTTTGTACTTGACAGATAGTTTTTTGCTATTTTGGAAAGTGCTGTTGGGCAAAAAAGAGAGGGATAAAATGAACAAAAAACAGAAAGTCGTTATGCTTGCAACTTTAGCCTTGGGTGGGCTTTTTGCAGGTTGCTCAAAATCCGAACCCATTATCGCCTGTGGCCGTGAATGGAATCCGGCTGTGGGGTATGTTGCCGATACGGGTAGCGTATTCAGGATGGCTGATGAACTCATCATCCAGTTGCGTTATGGAACGGGGTTCGACTTTAATACATTGAAATTTGCCTTTTACGAAGGAACGCTCGCCAGTAAGGGTGAAAAACTTTGGGAACATGATTTCCATGTTTCCAATAAAATGGAAGCGTTTACGCTTGAAGCCCGTTCGCGCCGTGGTGGCTATGCAACCGCCCGCGAAATGACGAAGCTCAAGGCTCCGGGAACAGTCGTTGTCGAAGTCTCTTCCGAAAAGGGCGTGATTGCTTCGAAACAGTTATCTATTGTCAATCAATAATTGGTTATCTTGATGAATAAAATAAAATTCTTGAGTGGAATGTTTGTCGCTGCAATGCTTACCGCTTGTGGCGAGTCTGAAGTATCTGTTAATTATAAATTAAATGAACCTGTCACGCTTGAAATGTACACCGAAAGCTTTTATGCGACGCTGGACCTGAAGGGCGAAGAAAAGATGGGGACTATTACGGCGACGTATGCCGATTTGAACTACTCTTCAAAAGGCGATACGACGTTTGTCAAGCGCAATTACGTGATTGACAAGTCTCGCGGATACCTCAAGAATTTTATGCCGACGGAACTCGCCTGGCGCATCAAGGAAGTGAACCTTGCCGCCGTGGACCGCAATGTGACGAGCCTTACCGGCATTGACGATGGCTATGACACGTTGCTTGCCCATGTCCCGATGCCGAGCCGCTGGCGCGAACAGCTTTTGAATCCTGAATTCAAGCCGCATCTCAAGCGCTTGGAAAAGCACCGCTGGGAAATGGACCACTTGCTCAAGGGCGTTGTGCCGGTCAAGGGCAATGTGACAGAGCTCCTCAAACAGCAGGGACGCTTGAACTTTGCGCTTATCAAGGTGGATTCTGTGGTGACCAAAGGCTTCCAGAATCGTGACCACCGCAAGTGCCTGGACTACGTCGTCTACTTGCAAGAAACTGAAAGCTTCCCGTACTTCATCTGGGAACAGCACGTGGGCAGCAAGATTGTGCCGGAAAAGTTCAAGGCTTATTCTTCTGGACTTAAGGGCGAATATCGCACCGAGTTCGAAGTCATGATTGAACCGGAAACGGGCCTCCCGTGCCAGGAACGTGAAGTCAAGGTCGGAACGCACACGATGATCCACCCCGAAACAAAGGACGTCGTCACGTTCACGAGCCATATCTCTTACGAAAGACTTTACAACACCAAGCGCGAAGTGACCGAAGCTGCAGAGTAATAACTAAGTTCTGCCAACTAATTTTTGTACTTTGAATAGCATGCGAATTATACCTTTCTTCCTTCTCCCTGTCGCGATGAACTTCATCGGTTGCGCGACGCACGTCTCCTCGCAGCAGACTATGGCTGATGACCGTAATCTCGTTTACGAAGATACGTATAAGGCGTACCGTGAGGCCGAAGAAAAGTATTTGAACTTGCTGTTCAATATCGAACGCATGCCCGAAGAAGAAGAACTTTGGATAATGAAGCGTGAGCGTATGATTGAGCTTATGCAGCTCAAGGAACTCATGCTGAACGCCCGCTTGGAACTCGATGGCGCCATCCAGGAATGGGAACGCCACTTGCTCGATGTCCAGGCCGAAGTGAAATCTCGTGAAATCAAAAAGATCAATCCGAATTTCAAAGGCCGCGACGCTCAGCGCACCAGCCCCGGACAACTCCTCCCCGGCGAAAAAAATACCAAGAGTTATAACTACTAAACATTAAATAAAAAAGCGGCCTTCGCCGCTTTTTTTATTGCCAGCTGTTCGCAAAACCCATCCCAATGGAAAACTTGATTCTCGTGGGGCAGATATCCCTGTGCAACAGCGGCAATTCAATCGGAGTCAACTTGCGCCCGCCGCGCAAATCCTTATCCTCACCAATGCGGCTCAGACCGCGAGCAAACGTGAGCGAAATATCGAACGGAATACTTCCCCAAATCTTGTTGCTCATGCGGAAACTTAAACCCACGGAACGGTCCCAGAATTCGTGCTTGGTAAACTTGTTTGTAAAGAAGTCTCCGTTCCAGGCGGCACCAATTTGAGCGAATAAGTCAACGTACAAACTGCGAGTCGAGAAAATCCACAGGTTGTGTCTCCAGTCGTCGTAAATCGGGTAGAGGTAGTGGAGCTCCGCCATTGCCGTCTTTGTACCCGAGAGTGTGTAGTCTTCGTTGCTACGCAAGTACGGGTAACCATCGAGGAATACCGGGTTGTAATAGTACGAATCCAGCGTGTCGCTGACATCGTCTGTATTCCAGCTGAAGATGCTTGAAATTTTACCGCCCGCCGCAAGTCTTGCGTGGAGGAGCGGTGTCTGCACGCTTCCGTAAAGGTTCAAGCCAAACTGGTGGAGCGCAAAGTTCCTGTAGTGAGTTGCAATTTTACCGTTTTCGGTGACGTAAAGGGTTCCGGGACGGCTAAGGTCGCTGTTGGCGTACTGATAATAGGCAAATAGACCATTACCTTGTCCGGAAATTCCCGAACCACCTTCGCCTTCTTGGTCTCCGAAAAGTCCGAATCCGACTGTGGCGCTGAAGCGTTTGTTGTATGTCCATTCAATGGTGTCGTCGTAAAAGTTTACGTTCGACCAATCGTAACTGATGGCCGCTTGCAATGTGTCGATGCTCTTGAAAATGCTGTAGCCTGCGGTTCCTGTAATGGCCTGTGTAGCGTAAGAGTATTTGCTTGTTTTTATGCTGTCACCCCCGTTTGCACCCACATCTTCGACACGAAGGGTATCTTTGTTTGTGTAGTTCGCATAGCTGTACGAAAGTCCAAGGTCAATAGGCGTGCTGCGGTTATCCCATGCGATAAAGAATTCCTTTTCGATTTTGGGATTGAGTCCGTCACCGTTGATGTAATCGATGCCTTTCCCGAGTTCGAGCAACAATCCGAGCTGCACGGTGTTTTTCTTGAGGGCGTCACTGATGACAACGGCAAGGCCAAGCTTAGCCTTGATTTCGCCTTCGCCAAAGACGGTCATGCTCGGGGCGTTTTCGGAAATGCTGAAAATCGGTACGAACAGCGGAATGTTCGGGATTGGCTTGTAGTTGCGTTCGGTACCTGCAAATTCGCGGTCGATGAGTTCTAGCTCTTTGTGCGGTTTTTGCGGGAGTGTTCCGTGCAAGATGATTTCGCGTTGTGTCGAATCTGTAACGGCAACCTTGATGGTGTCGCGGTGCTCGACTTGAATCACGTCCTTGCGCAAAACCTCTTCTGTGCATTTTGCGGTGTCGGCAACATTGCTTGCGACGTTTGCGGTCTTTGTCGAATCGGCGGTTTTGGCAGTATCGGCGCATGCGACATAAAGCGTGTCGGTAAACTGTAAAACGCTGTCTCGCACGCTCACGATAATGCTATCGCGGAATACGGGTTCTGATTTTTTGGCGTACGGCAACTTGTAAAGCGAGAATCCGTCCTTGTCGTATTGCGTAAAGAAAATCGTATCGCCAGCAAGTGTCGGCGTGAAAGCACCACCAACTACGTTCGTGAGCGCGCGTTCCTTGCCGGAGTTCAAGTCTTTTTCAATCAAGTTGAAAATGTTGTTGCGGTTGCTTGCGAAGATAATCTTGTCGTTGTCAATCCAGTTGACATCGCGCTCGTCATAGCCTGCGGTGCTTACGACTTTGAAGTTTGCTCCGTTTGTGTCCACAATGGCGATTCCGCGTTGCACGTCGTCAAAGAAACTGAATGCGATGCGCTTGCCATCCGGGCTGAATTTCGGACTGTAAATGTTATAGTAGAGTTGCGAAGAATCGGGCTTGAAAATATCAATGGGATCTTCTGCGGTGATGTTTTTGATATCGCTATTGAACGGAACCTTGCTCAAGACGAATCGTGTGCTGAATGGTTCGCGGCGCACGAATACAATCGCCGTCCCTTGCTTGTTGAATGACGGGTAAACCGCATCGGTGAGGTAGGTGAGCGTTGTATGATTCTTGTTGGTGTCGCTCACGGCAACGTCAAAGTGGGCGTGGCCATCCTTGTCGCGGTTCTCGTAGCTGATGTAGGTGAGGATCGGACCGTGAACGCTATCGTCATAAACGTCAATGCCCTTGTCGAACCAGGGTTTCTTTGCTCTGAATCCGGATTTTGCAAAATCGGCAATGTTGATGAGGTTGCTATCGGCGCCTTCAACTTCGATGTCTCCAACTTCAACTTTCGTGGAATCGGTACTGCTGGAATCTACGATTTTCGCCGTACTGTCACTCGTCTTTAAAGTATCTTCCATTGGAATCTTGAAAACGCTGCCGTCAAACCACGGACCGCCAAAATTCGAAATGCCATAAAGGTTTTTGCCGCTTACGACAGGGAAGTCCTGCCAGAATGCGTCCTTCGTAATCTTGATGCCTTCGACGAGCGTGCCGAGAGAATCTTTTTGCGCTTGGTAATACTCAGTAATTTCTTTTTTCCAATCGTCGTAAAGTTGCTGTTCGCTGATGCCAAGTACACTTTTAATCGCTCCGTTGAGCGTGGCGCGGTAGGGCTTTCCGAGTTCCTTCCAAATCTTTGGAATGGCATCGTCGCCGTAATGTTTGGCGATGTAAAGCACGAGCGAAAAACCTTGCGTGTAGGGCCCGAGTTCGGCGAGTAGCGAATTGTCCGAAAAGTCGTGCATGTACGGGAGCGTCATAAGGCTATCGTTCAGTGCGGCCGTGCGGAGGAGCATGTCGCGGTGCGTGTCCCAGGCGTCAAAACCCATGCGTGAAGATTCGTATTGTGCAGTACCTTCGGCAAGCCAAAGCGGCTGCAACGTAAACGGAATCATCGTGAGAAAGTCGCTTCTCGTGCGTTCATTATAATAGTCGGTATAGCTGAATTGGAATCCGTAAAGGTTCGGGACAATTTTAGCCCCGCTCTCAATGCTCACGAGATGGCTGAATTCGTGGGTCACCACGTCCGAAATCCAGCCGTGGCTGCTGCGGATCTTAAAATCCCAGTTGGTGAGCCAGAGGTTCAGTGCGTTTTCGCTAGGAATGGCGCTCCCGTTGCTGTAAAGAGCGTTGTTCAAGACCGCGCTGATGCGTGGAAGCGGCTTGTTGTAGCGGCTCGTGACGGAATCGTAGACGGCTTCGGCATAGGTCGAAACCTTAGCGGCGTGCGTAGAATATTCGACAGGGTAGATGAACTGGAAATGTTCCGTACCTGCAGTTTTCCATTTTATATCGCTCTGGTTACCGTAAAAACCGATTGCGTTTGCTGTGCCCACCAAAAAAAGTGCGGAACAGACTCCCAAAATGCTCTTAATACTAAACTTCATAATCGTAATTTAGAATTTTAAGAGCTTGCAGGATAATTGTTTTTAACGGAAAAACCGCATGATTGCTCATGCGGTTGCTTTGGAGGAGATGAGGATCTTCCATTGTTGTTCAATGAAAAAATACCTAATATCCCCATAGAGTAGAATCCTTAAAACTACAATTTTGTGAAAATCTGTATCGATTGTACGAAAAAAGCCACGCATTTCTGCGTGACCTTTTTTTGAGGGGGTTTTAAGGAGAGACTTATTTGCTACCAACGCCGAGTGCCTTGTCGAGGCCTTCGATCAACTTGCCGTTTTCAATCACGGAGAAGTTGCCGGTGTAGCCCCAGTGCGTCCAAGGAATCTGGAGGGTGTCGCAGATTTCGCGCATGGCCGTGAGGTAGTTGATGCGGGATTCAGCGGTAGAGCGGAGGTTCAATGCGCCGAATTCGTTGATAATCACAGGCACGTTGTTGGTGGCTGCCCACTTCTTGGCCTTGAGAATCTGTTCCAGGATGGCTTCCTTGCTGCCGGTCTTGTAGTAGTTCTTGATGTTGGTCTTCACGTAGGACTTTGTGCTCTTGTTGACACCGAAGTCGCCAGAAACCGTAGACCACTTAGCCGGATCGTAGGGGAACGGAATATCGTGGATGGTGGCGTAGTCCGTCCAGGAACCGCCCTGATGCGTGAAGGCGAACGGTTCGTAGGTGTGGATCACGTAGATGATGTTGTCATCGGTGAACGGAGTGCGCTTGGCGAGGAGCGTGATGGAGTACCACTGGGCATCACCGAAGAGGATGGTGTGCTTCGTGTTAACCGTGCGGATGGCGTCAATCATAGCCTGGGCTGCGGTTGTCCATGTTGCTGCAGTGACCTTACCATCGCTCATGTCCGGTTCGTTCAAGAGTTCGAAGAACAAGTCTTCGCGCGGATTTTCAGCATAGTGGGCGGCAACGTGCTTCCACGTTTCTGCCATCATCTTGATGTAGTTGGCGTCCTTAGCGCTGGTGGTGTTGTAGCTGTTGTCGTATTCGTGGTAGTCGATCACGAGAGACATGTTGTACTTGGCCGTCCATTCCACGAAGGAGTCGAGAACCAGGAACAAGGTGTCGTCGTCGAACTTGAGTTCGGTATCGGTGCCTGCGACGAATGCGTCGCGGTTTGTGGCATAGAGGTCGAGGTCAATCGGCAAGCGGAGGCTCTTGAAACCGTTGTCGGCAAGAATCTTGACATCGCTTTCGCCCAATTCAAAGGACTTGAACTTGCCATCGGCGTTTTCGAGCCAGTTGGTGAAGTTGACGCCCTTGTTGAGGTACTTCATGGCCTTTTCCTGCAACGGGTTGGTCACAGTAATTTCTGCTTCGGTGAATTCGACCGTCGGAATGACCGGGTCCATGATTTCCATATCCGGCTGGTCTTTTTCAACTTCGGAAGAGTCCTGCAAATAGATGTTGTCGATGAAGAGTGAGTCGGTCATGACTTTGCTCTTGCTTCCCTTTGCTTGGAAGCTGATTGCATTAATGTGCTTGGCATCGAACGGGACTTCCTTGCCCCAGCCGCCCTGTACGAGGTCCTTGAAGCGGACAACGGCCTGTTTCCATGTGCGGGATGCCGGGAACTTGGCGAGATGCACGTCGTAGTCTTCGACATCGGTGATTTCAACATGCACTTCATGGGCGCCGCCCTTGTACCAATAGGTAAGGCCGCCGAAATGTCCGTTGGCTTCGTCCGGTGCGACTTGAACGCCCCAGCCGACATACGGGTCAAATTCGTAATCGCCTCTGTCGAGCGTGTAGTTGACTTGCAAAGCGTAGTTGGAACCGTTGTTGACGCGGCCCGGGATGATGTTTTCTTCTTCGTTTAGCGGAGTCGTGATGATGGATGCACCACCGTTGTCGTTATCGTTGTAGGTGTACCAGTAATCACCGATTTTGCTCAAGTTATCGCCATCTTCAAAGTCATCGACCAAAGTGCCGAGACCTGCCGGCATGGTAATCGGGCCTTCTGCAGGGAGCGTAGACGGGTCGACCACTGCGGCAGAGCTGGAGGTCGGGTCAATGACAGCGTCGCTAGAGGTCGGGCTCATGTCGCTGCTAGAAACCGGAACCTGATTTTCGGCACCCGGAACCGGATTGTTGGCGAACAGTGCCTGGGTATTTTCATCGCCACAGGCGGTAAGTGCCATCACGGTTGCGATACCGAGAACGCTCATTTTGGGATAGAAATTCTTGAGTTGCATAAAACCCTCTTAAGGTGATTTTTTCTTTTTTACCAAAGATATATTTGGGGGTCGGTTTTATGCTATGTAAAATGATATATCGGAATAAAAAGTGTAATAAGTGTTTTGGTCTAAAAGTCCACTTTCTGTACGAAAAACGTTAAAAAATATTTTATTTAACTGACGCAAAGCGTTTGACAAACGTTATTCTTTTTATCTTTGGTTTTGGATGCGCTATTTTTCGGAAATTTACCACGAATCGACCCAGTATATTCCCCACGGCAGCGGGGATCCCGTCATTATGCACTGGGAAAAGCAGGCGTATGCCGACAAGCGCTATGAGGGGTGCAATCGTTACCCTCTGACGGCGGCGTTCATGCCTCTTTTGGCGCCGGTTTCGGCGGATTACCTGAATCCGGTTTGCGTCTATGCCGTGGTGCATGGGGGAGAGGTTCCCGATGGCGTTTACTACGTGGACCGCGAAGAATCGAAACTCGTCAAGCTTGGTGGTGTCGATGTCCGCAAGGCGATTCTTGCATCGTTTCCGGAACAGGAATTTATAACCGAAGCGCAGACGATTTTCATGTACACAGGGCTCTTGGAACGTGCGGTTTGGCGATTCCGCGAGGCCGCGTATCGTCAGGTGCAAATGGATGTGGGCTCTGCTTGTGCCAATACGATTCTTTTGGCAAAGTCGCGTGGGCAAAAGGTTTTTGCGCTTGGCGGGTTTGTCGATGATTCCGTTGCTGTGGCGCTCAAGCTTGGGGCTACTGAAATGCCGATGGCGGCAATTGCGGTTTTCCCGGAAAAGAGCATGGTCGCGTTCAATTCCGTCGACGATGGCGTTGGTGAACTCGCGTATTCGAACCATGCGGAAATGAGCGCGTACGTGGGCGAGGCGGAGAGCAATTTTGAAATTTCGCGTTACCCGTCACGATTCATGTTGCAGAACCATCTTGAAAATATTGATGATTTGAACCTTTGCATGAAGGTGC
>JAEEGJ010031488.1_pt1 | contig 10263 bp, 7 predicted proteins | sample 8958761 | NCBI WGS metagenome assembly JAEEGJ01 (sample SAMN16246546, study PRJNA631951) | gut metagenome | biome: gut microbiome; feature: rumen; material: RS-attached | host: Bos | place: Iran: Karaj | collected 2018-10 | reverse complement strand
GCTTCCCCGGATTCGGCGGCGGCCAGGGCGGTATGCCCCCGATGGGCGGCCAGGGTGGCTTCCCCGGAATGGGCGGCGCCCAGGGCGGAATGCCCCCGATGGGCGGCCAGGGCGGTTTCCCCGGAATGGGCGGCGGCCAGGGCGGTATGCCCCCGATGGGCGGCCAGGGCGGTTTCCCCGGAATGGGCGGCGGCCAGGGCGGCATGCCCCGTATGGGCGGCATGGGCGGCGGTATGCCACGCATGGGCGGAATGGGCGGAATGGGCGGTCAGGCACGCGAAGCGAAGCCCGAAAAGAGAGAAAAGATGGAATCCATCGCCTCCACCCGGACTGAGTTCCCCGACAACAAGTTCAAGGAAATGCCGCAGGAATACAACAACGTCTGCGAAAAAGCCGGCAAGGTCGTGTCGTTCAAGTACAAGACGCGCGACAATTCGAAGGAAGGCAGCGCCGACGTCGAGAAGACAGCCCTCATCTATCTGCCCGCCGGTTATGACGAGAAGGACACCAAGACCCAGTACAACATCCTGTACCTGATGCACGGCGGCGGCGGCAACGAAAACCAGTATTTCGGCGGCGAAGGCCGGAACAGCCAGATGAAGAACGTGCTCGACAACATGATCGCCAAGGGCGACATCAAGCCCCTCATCGTCGTCACGCCCACCTACAACGTGCCGTACGCCAGCGACATGAACAGCACCAGCATGAACTTCCATCTCGAGCTCGTCAAGGACCTGATCCCGGCCGTCGAAAAGCAGTATCACACCTATGCCAAGGACGTCACCAAGGAAGGCATCCACGCCTCCAAGTGGCACCGCGCGTTCAGCGGATTCTCCATGGGCGGCGTCTGCACATGGGGCGTCTTCGATCACTGCATCGACCAGATCGGCTGCTACATCCCGATCAGCGGCGACAGCTGGATCGCGGGCATGGGCAACGGCGAAGGCTCAGCGAAGTATCTCGCGGAAACCTTCACCCAGAGCGGCTACAAGCCCACGGACTTCCGCGTCTACGCCGGCTGCGGCAGCCCCTCCGACATGGCCTACGGGAACCTGACTCCCCAGATCGACGCCATGAAGAAGCATACCGAAATCTTCAAGTATTGCGACAACTTCAAGGACGGCAATCTCTACCAGGCCTTCTCCGAAAAGAGCGGACATGACAACACCACCATCATGAACATTCTTTACAACGGCCTCCCGAAGATGTTCGAATAAGCGTCTTCTCCCTGACACGGCCTCGAACAGGCCGTGCCGGGGAACAGCAGAATAAGTTCTCTCATCTCCTCAACCCCTTGCGAATCGCGAGGGGTTGAGTTTTTTATATACATTCAATCAAAAGAATCCAGTTGAAAAAAAAGGAAGGAACGATATATTATTACGGTTATTTCTCTCGCCATGTGTTTCACCAAACCGGGTCGCAGGCGCGTTTTTGAGGAGCAGCCGTTAATCTTGGAGAACAGACATGAAAGTGATCGGGCAGCAGCGCAACAGCCGGATGTGCGTAATCTGCGGATTGGACAATCAGTTCGGCGTCCGCGCTCCATTCTATAACATGACCGACGGAAGCGTAGCGTCGCCGTTCCGTTATTACGCCTGGCATCAGAGCTATCCCGGACGGGTCCACGGCGGCATGATCACCGCCATGCTGGACGAAATGGGGCTCCGGGGTCTGTGGGCGGCTAAAAACGACGACACGGAATTCGGCGTCACCATCTCCCTGGAAACCCGTTACCGGAAGCCCGTCCCCTACGACGCCGATCTTCTGGCCACGGGAAAACTGATCGAGGACCGTTCCAGGCTGTTTGCCGTGGAAGCAAAAATCCTGACCATCGACGGCGAGGTGCTGGCGGAAGGAATCCTCCGTTACCTTCATCTGCCCGTGAATCAGATCGCCGAAGGGAGTTCTGTCCACGACGAAATGCCCTACCGTCCCGAATGCAGGATCACGGAGCTCCCGATTCCAGTGTAATCCCAGTATTCCCCACCTATTCAAGGAAACATATATTATGAAAAAACTCTTCTGTCTTTTTGCAATTCTTTTCCTTGGCATTACGATCCTGACGTCCTGCTCCAACGACAAGGACAAACCGCTGATCGTCGCCTGCGCCGCGTCCACCTCGCCATACTGCAATTATACCGGCGACAACAATGCGCCGGTCGCGGGCATCGACATCGACCTCGTCAACGAAATCGGGAAAGAACTCGGACGTCCGGTCCAGATCAAGTTCGTCCCGTTCCAGTATATTTTCACGCTCATATCACGGGAAGAGGCCGACATCGGCGCCGCCGGCATCACGATCACGCCGGAACATTCCGAAGGCGTTCTCATTTCTTCTCCCTACGACACGTCCTCCCAGGTTATCGTCGTGCCGAATGGATCCGCCATCAAGAATGAATCCGCGCTGAAGACCGCCAGGGTCGCCGTGCAGGAAGGAGCCAGCGATATCGAGCTCCTCCGCGAAACGGTCAAACCGGAAGCCGTCCTTCCGTTCCTGACGTTGGAAGAAGTGAATGCGGCTTTTGAGAATCGCCGCGCCGATGCCGCCGTCCTGGACGCCATGCAGGCTGATTCACTTATCAAGGAAAACAAAGACAAGTACAAAATCCTGGGGAAGCCGCTGAGCAGGCATCAGTACGGGCTGGTCTTCAACAAGGAAAAAACCAAGCTTGCGGCAGCCGCAAACGAGGTCATTGAAAAGCTCAAAGCGGACGGCACACTCCGGAAAAGCCGGGCGGAACATTTCGATGCGCTCAACACCATCCCCCCTGCCCGCGGAAACGAAGACGAAGGAAAGCCTTTCATCGTCTGCCTCGAATCCTCGTTCGCGCCGTTCGTCCTCATGAACAAAAACCAGCTGGCCGGCATGGATATCGAGATCGCAAAAGAGATCGCCAGTGAGATGAAACGCCCGCTGCGGTTCAAAATTGTGCCGTTCACCGAGGTGCTTCCTCTCGTTGAGAACGGCTCCGCAGACATGGGCGCGTCCGGCATCTCCATCACGCCGGAACGGGAAAAGGCCGTGCTGTTTTCCCAGCCTTACGCAAAAACTCTCCGGCGCGTTCTCGTCAACACCGACGCCGCGTATGCAAAGCTTGACGACCTGAAAGGCAAAGTGATCGGAGCAAAGAAAGGCACAAAAAGCGAGGATTTCGCCGTCGACAAACTTCAGGCGGAAAAGACGGTTCACTTCGACAACGCCATGCAGGGCATCCTGGGCCTCCTCGAACACAAGATCGACGCCTACGTCGACGATGACGGCGAGGCCGACCTCGCCTCGGAGAAAATAGCAAGCCTCGACGGCAGAAAGGTGAAAATGCTGGATATTACCATTCCCCTCGAGGAATACGGATTCGCATTCCAGATCAACAATACCTTGGCGAAAGCCGCCGCGGACAAGGTCATTGACACAAAACGCCTCAGAGGAGAGATCAATGCGCTCTTCCGCAAGTACACGTCCATCTACATGACGCTCGACATGGACAACCGTTGACGGACAAAGCCTCCCGTCAGTCAGTTTTTGCCGAATTGTCTTAAGAGCCCTTCGCACCCGCTGACGACATCGTCCCAGGTTGCATCGAAATCGCCGGTGTACCAGGGATCGGCGACTTCCCCGCCTGGACGCCCCGCGTAATCGAGGAGCAGCACGATCTTGTGTTCGGGGTCTCTGTCCGTGATCCGCAGGGCGTTGCGGAGGTTTCTCTGATCCATGCAGACGATCAGGTCGTAGTCGTCATAGTCCGCTTTCGTCATCTGCCGGGCGCGGTGTCCGGCACATGCGATCCCGTTTTCCGCGAGTTTTTTCCGGGCGGGCGGATAGACCGGATTGCCGAGCTCCTCGCGGCTGGTCGCCGCGGACGCGATCTCGAACCGGTTCTCAAGGTGTTTCCTGCGGACCAGGTCCTTCATCACATACTCCGCCATGGGACTGCGGCAGATGTTCCCATGGCAGACAAAGAGGATTCGGATTGTGTTAATCATGGTCAAGACCTGCTGAACATTTTTGAGGAGAAGAAGCTCAGAATCGGGACGAGCGTGTATTTCGGATTGCGGAGACCGGGATGCGTACACGGCACAACGGTCCGCCGGCACGGCTGCCCGTCCGGCAGGAGCGTACTGCTCAACGCAACCTTGCCGTCGTATTTGGCCGCGACGATGCCGACCGGCGGCAGGAACGGCGGAGGCGGGATGTTCCGGACGTAGGAATCCTCTTCCGGCGTCATGTCGGCGAGCGAAGCATTGATACGCCGGGCGGCCTTGCTCTTTCCGAAGTATGCGAGGACGGAACCCCTGTTCGGCGGACCGAGCATGACGATCGCCTCGATGCGGCGGCATTCGGCTTCGTCCATTTGCGCCAGAGCCGCCCTGAGCAGGATTCCGCCCATGCTGTGCGTAACAAAGAATACGTCCGACGGTTTTTCCGTGTCCAGGATGCGGCGGCACAACGAAAGGAAGATATCGGCATGCTCCCCGATCTTCCGTTTTGAGGTGGGATAGTCGTAATTGTATACGGTGTATCCCTCGTCCGCCAGCGCGGACGCCAGACGCGCCATCGCGACGGCACGCACGCCCCAGCCGTGAATGAGGAAGACAGCCTTTATCTTCCGGTTGTACGGCAACGGGACCGATTCGAGCTTATGGAATCGGTATCCATGCTCAAAATAGTTTGTCAGGGCATTTGACATGGAGAATCGGCGCGAGCCGGTAAACGGTCATTTCTTCGGCTGTTCGGCGTCGCCGAAGATGCCGTCCTGGGAAAACGGCACGGGATTGATGGTACCGTCCGCGTTGAACGTCATTTTGTCGACGCAGACCGCGCGGTTGAAGTCGCCTCCGTTGGCTCCGGTGTGGTAGAAAAGATACCATTCACCGTTGAAGTTCGCCACGCCGGGATGATTGGAGCCGCAGTTGCCGGAACGTTCCATCAGGATGCCCTTCGCCTCGAAATGTCCGTCGACCTTGTCGCCGATCGCATAGGCGAGCTTTTCGGGGTTGCCGCAGGCGTAGATCAGATAGTATTTTCCGTTGTGCTTGAAAATCCACGGACCTTCCTCGAACGGCATGTTTTTCAGGTCGATGTCCAGCGTCTGAACCGGGCCGTCCAGCTCGACCATGTTCTTTTTGAGCTTGGCGTAATAGCATTTCCGGTTGCCCCACACAAGCCACGCCTGCCCGTCGTCGTCGATCATGACGGTCGGGTCGATGCACGCCCAGGAATGGGTCGTGGCGAAACACTGCGCCGGGGTCACGAGCTGCTTGCCGATAGGGTCCTTGTACGGGCCTTCCGGCTTGTCGGCGACCGCCACGCCGATGCCGTTTCCGTTGGTGCTGATGTACAGATAATACTTGCCGTCGCGCGGGATCATCTGCGCGGCGTACGCCGTGTGCGTGCCGTCCCATTTGAACTCATCCACGGAAAGCGGAGTCGGGTATTCCGTCCAGGTCTTCATGTCCTTCGTGGAGAAGAGGCACCAGTCGCGCATCCTGAAATTACGGTTCAGACGTCCGTTGGGCGCGGTCTCGTCGTGGCTGGTGATGAGCCACAGCGTATCGCCGATCACGACCGGCGCGGGGTCCGCGGTGAATTTGTGGGAGAACATCGGGTTCCCGGTCGGTTTGTATTGGTTCAGGCCGGACGCGGGCTGCGCCGGGGGCTGAGACTGAACGGCAGTCGTCTGAGCGGCAGGCTGAGCAGCCGCGGGCTGGACCTTGGCTTCATCCGCCGGATTTTCCGAGGCGCAACCGGACAAACCGCAGACCTGAAGAAGACACGGGAACAAAACCGCGCTGATCGACAGGGCGGAAATCGTGGTACAAAGCTTATAGGTGCGATTCTGTGCGTTCATTTTTTACGTCTTTCTTTGGTTGGTGCGGCATCGGAAACGCAATTCCGTTGTTAAAAATGATACCATACTATACCGCCGCAAGAACAAAAATCAAACGGAAATGCTTGAAAAAAAAGCAATGGCGGCACGAAAACAAAGAACAAAAATGAAGCCAACCGGATCTGCCGCGACCCGGTTGACTTCAATTGATGTCTTATGTCGGGAAAACACGACTCGGATTATTTGGACTCGTTGAGCTTGCGCTGAAGATCGCGCATTTTCTCGCGGTAGGCCTTGGGATTTTCAACGCGGAGTTTCTGAGCGGCCGCGTATTCTTCCGGGTACTTTTCCTGAATCTGGCTGGAGATGCTGGGAGTACCCGCGGCTCCCTGCTGACCGCCCATACCGGGCTGACCGCCGAAACCGCCAAAGCCGCCGAAGCCGCCCGGCCCCATACCCTGGCCCTGCGGACGCTGGCCGCCCTGACCTTGACCACGCTGACCGCCCTGGCCGCCGCGGCCGCCGCGACCGCCGCCGAAGCCGCCCGCGGATTCAAATTCTTCCTGCGTGACCTTCACGACTTCGCCCTGTTCCGGACGGACGTCGGACTTGACGCCGCGCTTCTGCGAGAACAGCCATTTCCAGGCTTCGGGGTTGCGGTAGGTCTGCGTCCAGCAGTCATGCTGCACGCCGGGATATTCCTTGTAGAACACGTCGTCGTTGCCGGCATCCTTCAGCGCGGTGTACATGCGACGGGAGAGCATCACGGGCACGGTCGGATCGGCTCCGCCGTGGAAGATCCAGATCGGGAGGTCTTTCAGCTTCGCGCCGGCCTGCGCGGGATCGCCGCCGCCGCAGCAGGGCATCGCGGCCGCGAAGAGATCGGTACCGTAACGGGAGATGAGGTCCCAGGTGCCGTAGCCGCCCATGGAGAGACCGGTGATGTACACGCGGTCGGGATCGGCGTTAAACTCTTTGATCTTCTTCTGAATGAGGACCGGAACGAGGCCGAGCGCCTGCGCGGGCTTCTCGGTCAGCTTCGCCTGAGCGCCGCCGCGATGAAGCGGAGCCCAGAGCTGGTTGCTCGGGCATTCGGGAGCAAGGAGGATGACTTTCTGTTTGGCGGCCATGATTTGCTTCACGATGTCGGGGACGGCCAGGCGGATGGAGGCGAGGTTCTCGTCGCCGCGCTCGCCGATGCCGTGCAGGAAGACGAGGATGGCGGGCTTGCCGGGCTGATCCTCATTGTAGATGCCCTGGCAATACCACATGCTGCCGTCGGCGTCCTTGATGGTCTCGCGCATCATGCCGGTTTCGTCAAGGATGCGCAGTTCGTTCGCGAATCTCTGCACGATCTGGGGCGACGGAGCCTCGGTCGGGGTGATCACAGCCGCGTCGGCGGCGGCCACAAGGGCCGGATCAGCCGGTTTGTAGGCGGAGTCGGACGAGCATGCAGCCAGCACGCCGATCATGGCGCAGCCGAGCATACAGATGCTTTTTTTCATGATTGTTCCTCCATGAAAAGTGATGGATTGAGTTTCTGCCCTTTCCGGACACGATTTGAGGGGGAATGTCCGGAAAGGCGCGTTTCAATGCAGTAACATACTGCGGAAACACGAAAAAGTCAATAGCGAAAGACCGATTAACAGCGAAATTTTGTGACAATTTCACGTTTTATCGCGTTCGTTATCTAACGTCCAAGAGCCGTTTCAGCACGCGCCGCCTCACCGTCCGCCTTCGCTTTTTCGTTTGAATTAATAAATACTACATGTTTTTTGCCTTAATCTCCATTTGAAAACCTCCCCGCGCATGTATATTATGAACATTAAATTGTACACTCATTTTCCATCAACCCCAAAACACATGGCGGTTTACTCCGCCTCATAAGGAACATCAGTATGAAAAAACGCTCAAGTTCCCCCCTCCTCATCGCGGCGGCGCTGGCCGCACTGCCCGCCGTTATCGCCCTGGCCCAATTCCCTCAGGGCGGCGGAATGCAAGGCGGCTTCGGCGGCGGCTTCGGCGGCGGAATGCCAGGCGGCGGCTTCGGAGGAGGTTTCGGAGGATTCGGCGGCTTTGGCGGCTTCGGCGGAGGCCAGGGCCAGCAGCAGGAGCTCGGCGACGAGCCCGCGCTCCGTGAAATCTTCAAAGACGACTTCCTCTGCGGCGTCGCGCTCGGCGGCTTCACCCGTCCCGGCACGTTCCAGGGCGACCTCGCCGGCAAGCACTTCAACCGCGTCACGGCCGACAACGCCATGAAATGGGAAAGCGTCGAACGCTCCGAAGGCAACTTCAACTGGGGCGGCAGCGACGGCCTCGTCCAGATGGCGAAGCAGTACGACATGCAGACGCACGGTCACGTCTTCGTGTGGTATCAGCAGACTCCGCAGTGGGTCTACCGCGGACTGAGCGGCGAGGAAGGCCGCAAGACGCTCATCGACCGCATGCAGAAGCACATCCGCACGCGCATTGCCCACGACAAGGAAAACTTCCACGTGTGGGACGTGGTCAATGAAGCGGTCGTCCAGGACGGCTCTCTCCGCAAATCTTTCTGGTACAACATCATCGGACCCGACTACATCAAGATCGCGTTCGACACCGCCCGCGAGGCCGATCCGACCGCCAAGCTCGTCTACAACGACTTCGACACCGACCTCGCCGCCAAGCGCGACGGCATCGTCCGCCTCGTGAACGAGCTGAACAAGGACAAGAAGCGCGTCGACTACATCGGCATGCAGTGCCACTGGCGCTACACCGACCCGGACATGGACCAGGTCGAACGCACCATTCAGGCGTTCCTCAGCACCGGCTGCGACATCCTCATCTCCGAGCTTGACATCGACATCCTGCCGCGCGACCGCCGCAACGCGAACCCGTACCCGAACGGCGTCCTCCCGGCGCTCGTCCAGCAGGACCTCCGCGACCGCTACCGCGACGCCTACGCGCTCTTCCTGAAATACCGCAAGCACATCGTGGCCGTGACCCTCTGGGGCCTCACCGACAACGGCTCCTGGCTCGACACCTATCCCTTCGGCGGCCGCCGCAACGCTCCGCTGCTCTTCGACCGCCAGAACAAGCCGAAACCGGCGTTCTGGGGCGTGGTCGACGCCGCCGCCATGTACGGACGCGACCTCGGCGACAGATTCCAGTACAAGGACGGCATCGCCTGGGAAAAGGACGTCCGCACCATCTACAAGCTTGAAAAGGGCACCGTCTCCGATCCCTACGTGATCCGCCTCGGCAGCAAGCGCCTCGTCTGCGTCTTCTCCACCGACGAGGGCGGCGGAAACCGCGTCATCAAGTACGTGACCAGCGACGACGACGGCGAGACCTGGAGCGAGACTCCCGCCCAGCTGTGCGCCGTCAACGGCAAGGACTGCGTCCGTCCCACCATCGCCCAGATCGCGCCCGCGCCGACCGGCATGCAGCCCAATCCCGCCGGCGTGGTCGTCGCCAGCGTCTTCGACAAGGACGGCGAGAACTACGTCTACGCCACTGAAGACCAGTTCCAGACCTGGTCGCTCCGTGCTCCGAGCCAGAGAATCCTGCCCTATCCGGATTCCATCTACGGTTACCTCAACCTCAAGAGCGGAAAGCAGATCCACTCCGCCGACCTCGCGAAGCAGATCGGTCTGAAGGGCGAAAATCCGACCGCCATGGAACTCAAGGACGGCCGCATCCTCATCTCCGCCAACACGGAGAAGGGCATGGCGCTCCTCATCACGAAGAAGCCCGTGACCGACGTCACGAAGCTGAAAGCCGACGACTTCTTCGAGGCCTCCAACCCGGCCAAAGCCGCCGCCGGAACCGTCTCCGCCGACACCACCTCCCCGCGCATTCTCGCGGTCGGCACGGACAAGGAAGGTTCCTCCATCGTCCTGCGCCGCGGCCTCGGCATGGCCGAATACTGATCCGGGCGACCTGATCGTATCGCAAGCTTCATCCCGCCGGAAGTGTTCATCGCTTCCGGCGGTTTTTTTATGCCTGAGCATGGGCCGCTTTCTAACAGTACAAACAGGGCTTCAAGAGCTGTAGCAAAACTGTATCTGGAAGCAACAGCCTCCTTTGTTTATGCACGGCTCACCAGCCATCCAGGCACGAAAAAACCCGCTCCGGCAGAAACCGGAACGGGTTCGATGTTTCAGAGAAACGGCCGGACTGATTACTGACCGACGGCCCAGCGGGCGAAACGCTTGACGGTGGCCTTCGGGAAGAGTTTGCCGAAGGTGGTCTTGTTGTCAAGGATCCAGGGCTGGTTCACGAGGCAGATTTCGCCGTACCAGCTGTTGATCTTGCCGGCGACGATCTTCTCGATGATGTTCTCGGGTTTGCCGCTCTCCTTGAGCTGAGCGGTGGCGATTTCCTTTTCGTGGGCGATCGCTTCGGCCGGGACTTCGGAGGAGTTGACGTACTGCGGGTTGGAGGCGCAGATCTGGGG
>JAEEGJ010031486.1_pt1 | contig 10264 bp, 11 predicted proteins | sample 8958761 | NCBI WGS metagenome assembly JAEEGJ01 (sample SAMN16246546, study PRJNA631951) | gut metagenome | biome: gut microbiome; feature: rumen; material: RS-attached | host: Bos | place: Iran: Karaj | collected 2018-10 | reverse complement strand
TGTATCCTTTTCCCCGTTCGGTGGGCCTGATGCTGTATCCGATGTGCCCGCCGTATTTCTTCAGTTTCTTATTCAGGACCAGGCGGATATTGATCATGCCGACAATCCGCTGATCGCTTTCACGAACCAGGAAATAGGTCCGGGCCGGGACTTTTTCTTCATTCGGCACACGGGTATAATCCAGATCCAGTTTGCTGAGCCATCCCTCGTAATCATTCAGGAACCTGTTCAAGCCGCCGGATCCGTTGATATCAGAATTGTACTGATAGAATTCATTGATATAGTCAATGGCGGCCTCTTTCCGTTCCGGGCCGGGTATTTCAAAATAAAAATGTTCCATACTGTTACTGACTCCTGTATCGTTATGAATTAAACATCGCAAGGTAAATGCTAAGTACCATCCAGGCAGAAAGGGAATAGAAGTTTCCGTGTTTATCCCGCCCGGTCCGGAAGATTTCCTGTGCCTGTTCCCGGTCCAGCAGTTCAAAACCGTCAAACAGCTCGGAACCTTCCGCCCCGTTTTGGTTCAGGTCGTCCAGGTTGTCCAGGGTGATTTCCGCACAAAGGAAGGCGTTGCTTTCGTCAGTCATGCCGGGGGTGGAGAAGGCACAGGGATTCAGGACGTAAACCCGGTCGCTGGCCTTCACTGTCAGGCCGGTTTCTTCTTTGATCTCCCTGATCGCTGCTTTCACCAGCGGATCAGCGCTCTGTTTATCTTCCGGATCCAGCAATCCGGCTACCGGGCTCAGCAGGAACTGCCCGATGGGATAGCGGTACTCATAGGACATGAGCAGGCGCGTCTGATTTCCCGGCAGGTGCAGCACAACGGCGATTGTAACCGCGTCAGGGAGCATTCTACGGAAAGCGTCATCCGGAAGCTTTGCGACAAGATCCTCCGGTTTTCGCCGGGACACGGAGAAATAATGCCGGTTTTCCGCGTACTGATGATCGTACATTCTCAGGAACCGCGCGTCATACAGCGTCTCAACATGATCCTTATTCACTTTGCTGTTCATGATCATCACCTCATATCGTGTCTGCATGGGAGTGTTTTATGCATCGTGACGGGGATAACTGATTTCATCACCCCATGATTTGATTTCGTTGAAGAAGCCGTTCACAGCCATGAGACCGTAATGCCACAGGAAGGCACGGTCGCGCTCACAGATTTCGTCGAGCTTCATCCAAAGCACTTCTTTCAGCGGCGGATTGTCCACCGGCTCCTCCGGGTCATATCCGGTAATTGCTTCCTGACCTTCTGGTACGCTGACTTCAAAGGAGTATTCCGCGCCTCCTCCGGATTTATACTGTACAGCCAGCGGCCGGAGAATGGTTCCGTCCAGTCCGCATTCTTCCTTCAGCTCCCGGAGGACTGCCTGTTCAGGAGTTTCACCAGGCTCTATACCGCCGCCGGGCAGGGTGAAGAATTCATGACCGAAATAGAACACCCGTTCCATCAGGATTCTGCCGACACGGATGACAACCGCCACGCTGCGGCTGCGCTGGTAAACATATTCCGTTTCCTTATCAGTAACGGCGCAGGCCTGCGGCATATGCTGATCAAAGTATTGACGGATTTCCACGGCAGTATCAGCTACCTTGCTCCAGACGGTTTCATCCGCATGATCAGCAGCATACTGGGAAACTTCCCGCAGGTGCTGGATGCCGGTGCCAAACTGTTCCCTGATCCATGGATGCACCGGGAAGATCCAGATATGGAAGTGCCGGGAACGCTCTTCCTGAACCAGGGTGATCTCATCCGCAATGCCCAGTTCCTTCAGGGCTTTTTCCGCACAGGAAAGGATATCACCGATCTCGGAACGCTCTTCCTTTGTCAGGTCCGCAAAAGACTGGAAATGCCGCTTCGCGGTAATGATCAGGAAGCCGGGGATCGGGATCCGGGGATCCGCGGCCAGGACAACAGAACGGCCGCTATGGATGATGCCGCCGGGAATATTGACTTTTCCGTTTACAATATCACAGCCGATGCACCCGGTATCCGGTTTGCCGGTCACGGAACAACAGGCAGGATTGAATTCCATACAGATCACCTCGGAACCACTGCTATATCAGTAACAGATTACAACAGACGGACAGTTTCCACAATGTTATACCCGTTTTCTTCCACTCGGGAGAACTCAATCTGTTCGATGGAGGTGTCAAAGGAAACAAAATGCTTCTGCATTTCTTTGCAGATTGCGTCCAGATCCACGGCCGGATTATAAACCAGCGTCGTGTGCGGATACCAGTTTTCACCATGTGTCCAGCTGTCCAGACTTTCACCGAAATCCCTGTCAATCCGGTCATGAAGGGAACGCAGGGTATCCGGCAAAGTGGGTACAGCCACAATAATGGAGGTTTCTGGCAGCACCTCAAGTTTTTCATAGCGAACGGATAACGAACGGACACCCAGGAGCATCTCCCTGCAGGCAGTAATAAATGCATCCGTTTCTTCCGGAAGATACGTGGCAAGGGTAATGTGCGCATGAAGCGGAAAGGAAAAATGAACCTGGGGCATGGCTTCCTGCCGCAGCATACTCAATTTGTTATTTGCATCAGAAGACAGTTTCGCGATGACGCAGAGCATTTTTCCCCTCCGTTCTATCGATTACTACAGTTCAGGTTCTTTTACTGCCTGGCACGATCATAATACCCTGATTTCAGAACCTTTTCGCAAAGGCTACATTACCGATCTGCTCGGTAAAACCGTTATGCTGATAGAAGATATAGGCAGGGACGTCCTTGTCTGTCAGCAGGAAAATCTGGTGGATTCCTTTTTCGGACAGATAAGCCTCAATCGCTTTCATGAAGGCGGTGCCGATTCCTTTTCCCTGTGAGTGCCTGTCGACGCAGAACTCATTGATGATGTATTCCGTTCCGGAATACCAGTGCTTGATATAGCCCATGGATAAACCCATAATCCGGTCACCGTCAAAATAACCAAGGGTAAGGGAATAGGACTGGCCTGTCAGATCGGTAATGTAGGCATCAAGCTGCTTCCGGTCACTCCAGTCATCATTCCAGGGCTCGTTGGTGAAAACGTCGGTAAACAGATCGGTGATAATCTTCCGATCTTCAAGAGACAATACTTTCAGTTCCATATTCTACTCCAATTGACTCAGAAAAGGGGCGTTCCGGTCCTTGTCCGAAAGAACCGGATCTTCACAGGGAAGCACCAGACGGATCGTGGGATCCCGGAAGCTGATGACCGCTGCATGTCCACGGACAAACTCCCTGTCGGCGGCAAAGTACTGAATGGTGTTTTCTTCCAGGGAAAGGAAGGCATGGCCGAAACCTGCCGGAATGTATACTATGGCGGGATTCGCAGCATCCAGTTCCAGGGATTGCCATTGCATATAGGTGGGAGAGTCCTTTCTCAGGTCTACCACATAGTCCAGTCCTTTTCCCTGCAGGACGGAGATGAGCTTCGCCTGCGGATAAGGCTCCTCCTGGTAATGAATGCCGAAGAAGGTATGGCGTGCAGGCATGGTATAAATACGCTGCACTTTCCAGTCTGCCTGTGGAACGGTTTCCCGTAGCTGATCCGGAGACAGGTCCGTCATTGTTCCGCAGACGTCTGTCCGGACAGCGGGCTCGAGTACCAGAACTTCATCAAACAGGCGCTGCCTGATTTTCATTTTCTTATCCTCTTTTTTCAGCCTTGGGGCTGGTTCTTATATACGATCCTGCGGTCTTCCGGCTGATAGGGATGCGCTTTGCTGATTTGGCCGAACCATTCATAATCAATATCGTTTTCAGTGTTTCCGGTTTCCAGATCTTTCAGCGCAGACAACATTGTATCAAACAGCTCAATGCCGCAGGGAGCCTGGCAATGTCCATGCAGGATCGTATCAAACTGATCCCGCAGGGGAAGCAACCGTTCCATACTTTCGATCTGCGTCCGGACAGGCAGCGATTCTTCCAGCTGCAGCCAAAGATGCTGAACCATACCGTCTCCGGCGAAAAGAATGCGGTCCTTCCGGTCCAGAAGTACGATTTCACCCGCCGTGTGACCTGGAAAATGAATGGCTTCCAGTTCCACTCCGCCCAGATCGAAAACCTGCCCGTCCTCAATATTCTCAAAGGGCGGGAACTTGATGCCAAACTGCTTCATGGCAGCCTGCATCTCAGGATGGTTGATCGACTCCTCAGCCAGGGGCAGATCCGCCAGGTTCATATAAGCCTTGTCAAAAGCCCAGTTTCCGCCCATATGGTCTCCGTGACCATGGGTATTGATGCAGATCAGGGGCAGGGGAGTCAGGGCTTCTGCAACCGCGCGGATATTACTCATACCGAGGGAAGTATCGATGACAGCTGCCTGCTTTGCTCCGGCAACCACGTAGCAGGTGGCTGCATGATTATCGTCCAGCAGCCAGACGTGATCATTGATCGGGATGACATTGGGGATTCTCAGTTCGGGCATGGTTTTTCCTCCTGTTATCTGAATATATCTGTCCGGAAGGATTCAGCAATCCGAAAGGTCTATTCTGTTCCGGTGCGCTTAGCCGGAAGCTGCATGGAATCGTGATAAACGGGCAACTGAACACAGCGCAAAGTTGATTGTACAATAGCAGTTCAGGCCAAAGCTGTCAATGTCGGACGGGAAAAGCCGGTATGATGTGTAAAAAGAAGGAATATTATGATGTACATACAATAATTAACGATAAACGTTAAAAATATATTGACAAACATATAAACGATGTATAGTATTATAACTGTAAGCAACCGGTAAAGGTTTCGTTGAGAGCAGCAGATAAGGAGCAATATGGAGGAACAGCGATGGATACAACGGATGTAATGGAAAGAACACTGGCACAGGAAAAGGGCCGGTTTGATAAGTTCTGTAAGCTCATGCACGTTTTCAGTACACTGATGTGGATCCTGTTAACGATCGGGGCAGTTTTCTGCCTGATTGTATCTATCGTCCAGGAGGTACAGTACGAGAATAACGGGGGAGAAGCCAGAATGCCGGAAACACTGATATCAGTGTTTTATGTGTTCCTGGTGATGGGCGGAATCGGCCTTTTGTGGAATTCAGCACGACACATTTTCCGCCGGTTGAGGACTGCAGAGACTCCTTTCTGCTATGACATTGCGGACAAAATCAAGGGGACGGGATTCCTTGCGATCCTGCTCGGTACAATGAGCTTTGTTTACAGGATGATTGTTGATCTGCTTGCCAGGAACGGGGTTATCAAACATTTTGTGAAATCGGATGGCTTTGTGGACATAGGATACCCGTTCATCTATTCCGTCATCATCCTGGGAGTGGTACTGATGATGATAGCCTATGTTTTCAACTACGGATGCAAGCTCCAGCAGGAATCGGACGAAACGCTGTGAGGACGGTGAGCATATGATCATTTTACGTCTGGACAGGGTAATGGCGGACAGAAAGATGTCCCTGAATGAGTTGTCGGAAAAGGTTGGCGTGGCAAACGTCAATCTTTCAAAGATGAAGACAGGAAAGATCAGCGCGGTGCGGTTTTCGACGCTGAATGAGATCTGCAGGGTGCTGCATTGCCAGCCGGGAGACATACTGGAATATGCCGAAGATGAAGAGGGCTGAAACGCGAGCGTTTGCCCTCTTTTTCGGCATATTCCAGCAATGAACAATTATATATACTCTGATTCTGATTCGTGCACAATAGCCTGAGAAGAGGTTTGACAAGCTGCGGGGTCCGGTGGTAGGATACAGATAACGATTGATGAGAGGGGCGGGAAGATGCGCAAGTAACGGATTTTGATGTCAGGAAAACCGCTGAATGAGCGGTTTATTTCGGGCGTCAAAATACCGGAGCGCAGCTTCCGGCTTTTTTTCGTGCCGATCTGTTTCCGGTTTGACGCCTCACCGGAGGTGTATCTATATGTTAACAGTTCGCAATTTATCCATTCTTCACAACAAAGATTTACGACCGCTGATCAAGGATCTGTCCTTTACACTGTCCGGCAATGACCGCCTGGCAGTGATCGGCGAGGAAGGCAACGGCAAGTCCGCTTTGCTGCAGGCCATTGTCTGTCCGGAAAAACTGAGCCAGTGGGCGGAAATCAGCGGAAGCATCCACTATTCCGGTGAAAAGCTTGGCTATCTGCCGCAGGAGGCACCGTCAGAGTGGAATGACGTGCCGGCCTATACACTTTGCATGGACAACCCGGCTTTCACAGATATGGACCCGGGTGACCTGGCAGCATTGTGCCGGAACCTTTCCATGGATCAGGAACTCTGCTGGGCGGATACCCGTTTCGGTTTGCTTTCCGGCGGAGAGAAGGTCCGGCTGCGCCTGCTGCTGCTCTTATGTGAGCAACCGACGATGCTGCTGCTGGATGAACCGGGAAATGACCTGGATCTGGACGCCATCCTGGCGCTGGAACGTTTCCTGCTTTCCTGCAATTTACCGGTATTGTACGTCAGCCATGACGAGGGACTCCTGAAAGCGACCGCTACGCAGGTGCTGCATCTGGAATCCCTGCACGGCCGGGCGGAACCGAGATGGACCTGGGACAAGGAACCCTATGAAACCTATGTCCGGAACAGAAGAAACCAGCTTGACAGGCAGGAGCAGATCTGGAAAAGCGAGCAGCGGGAGCGGCAGATCCAGGAAGAAAAGTTCAGAAAGATTGAGCAGGCTGTTGCCCATGCACAGGAGAACATTTCGCGCCAGAATCCGCATGGCGGAAGACTGCTGAAAAAGAAAATGAAGGCTGTCAAGAGCCTGGAACACCGCTATGAACGGGAACAGGAGAATGCTACGGAACGTCCGGCGGAAGAGTTTTCCATGTATGCGCTGTTTTCCGATATCCAGCCGGTTCCGAAGGGAAAGGGTGTGCTGGACCTGAACCTGGAACAGCTTTCCGCGGGAGAACGGACGCTGGCGTCCGATCTGCATCTGCAGATCCGCGGCTCTGAAAAGATCCTGATTATCGGCAGCAACGGTACGGGGAAAACAACCCTCCTGCGCGTGATCGAAGAGAAACTGCGGGAAGACTCCAGATTCCGGACGGCCCTGATGCCCCAGCATTATGAGGAAGGACGGGACTTTTCCATGACGCCGGTGGAATTCCTGAATACGGACGGAAGCAAAGAGCAGAAAACCTCCATCCGTGCGTCCCTGATTGCCATGAAGTTTTCCCGGGATGAGCTGGATCATCCGATCCGTTCCCTTTCCGGCGGACAAAAAGCAAAGGTGCTGCTGCTGAAGCTGATGATGGCCCATCCGGATGTGCTGCTGATGGACGAACCTACCCGGAATCTGTCTCCGCTTTCCGCCCCGGTGATGCGGGAAATGATCCGGAGCTTTCCGGGCGCGGTGATCTGCATCACGCACGACCGGCTGCTGATCGACGACTGGCCGGGGAGAGTGCTCCGGCTTTCGGAAGAAGGACTGATCCCTGTGAACGCGACAGCGAATAATGAAGGAGGCGACTGATTATGAAAAAGATCGCGGTATTACTGTATCCGGATTTTTCGCTGCAGGAAATCACCTGCCTTACTTCCGTGCTGACAGTGTGGTTCGGTGAAAGCATCGATTATATTGCCAGTGAAAACAGTGAAGTGAAAAGCGAGGAAGGCCTGCGGATCCTGCCGACGAAGACCACAGCGGACGTGAAAGTTTCAGACTATGACTGTGTGATCCTGCCGGGTACTGTTAACCCGCTTCCGGCACTGTTTGACGGGAGGCTGATCGACTTCCTCCGGAAAGGCATCGGTTCAGGCACTCTGTTTGCCGCCATTTCATCCGCGCCGATCCTGCTTTCAAAAGCCGGCGTCCTGAAAGGCAGAAAGTTTACGGCAGGGTATTTTATGCAGCTGGCAGAGACGTTTGATTATGTTGAGAGGGAAAACTTCATACACAAAGGCGTTGTGGAAGACGGTAACGTCATCACCGGCATCGGGATGTTCTTCAGGGAATTTGCGGCGGCCGTTCTTCGCAAGCTGGAATATGACATCGGAGAGGAATTCATGCGGGACCGGCCGGAGGATTTTTCGGAAGAGGACCTGACATTCCGGTGGTCTGATGAAGACTACCGGGAGTTCCTCGAGGAACTGAAACCGTATACCGGTGAAACTTAAGCGGAAACGTGGACAAACAGACCCCAAAACGTTACAATGAAACATAGCTAAACAAGATGAAAGAAGAGGTACGGCTATGCGGAAAACAGCTGCTGCATTCACAGTAATTCTGCTGCTGATTGCGGCAGCTTTTTCCGCGTCCGCCGTGACCATTGAGACCGGGCGGATCCGGTCTTTTGACGATAACATCCTGACAGTGACATCTGAGGACGGCGGCAAGCTGACCATTGAAGCTGTCAGCGGGACCATTCCGCTGGAGAACCCGGTGACGGATCTGAAGATTGAAGGCGGAACGGTGGAGATCCACTGGAATGCCCTGTCCTACAACGGGGAGCCGCTGACACCCGGCAGCGTAACGCTGCGTGCACTGCTGGCCGGTAATGACCTTACGACGGAAGTGGCAGAGATCAGGCAGAAGGTTGATTCACCCAAACCGGCGGTGCTCTGCTGCCTTCCGGTGACACAGACTTTTTACGCAAACGGAAAGACTGTGCTGAGAATTGAATGTGCCATATCCTGCAAAGGGACATATGAACTGCAGATTGCGCGGAAAGACAAACCGGACGAAGCGGTTTGGCATTACCGCACGGTATACAGCGGCCGTGGTGCTCCGATGGTGATCAGCTGGGATGGCAAGGGGAAGAATCACAAAGTCTGTTCTCCGGGGGGATACATTATTTCCGCCTGGGCTGCCAACAACAGCGAATATGTGCAGACGGCGGAGATTACCCTGCTTCCGGAACCGCTGCCTGAACCGGAACTGACAGTAACCGGCAGCCTGATCCCGGAGAATTTGTCCGATGACGCTGCTGTCTGGGAGGCTCTGATGGCCCCCGTGGCTGTAGGGGACGGACCCGAGGGTAAAGGCCTGAAGATCATGAACGCAAAGGCAGGCAAGGAGTGTATCGGTACCGTGTCCTGCCGGACTGTAGGCCTGGCAGTGCTGGAACTGTATGATGACGGATGGGCCAAAATCGGGGCATGGCGCCAGATGGACGGCGCTTATATTGAAGGATATGTGAAGACCAGCAAACTCCGGATGGTCCGGCCGAACACCCGCTACGGCGCAGTGGTGGATAAAAAGAAACAAACCCTGACGGTTTATGAGAACGGGAAAAAGCTGGGAACTGCCACGATTTCCACCGGATTTACGACGGCGGAGGACAGGACAGCTGATACCCACAGCGGCGTTTACCTTCTAGGAACCAGGATGGATGGCTTCGGAACAGACGGACACACCTATGCTTATCCCATCCGGATGGAACGGCTGAACCTGATCCATCAGATGGGATATGAGATGAAGAACGGCGAACGTGACTTCAGTGCGGAAATGGAGACGCTCGGCACCATGGCCAGTCATGGCTGTGTACGGGTTGATGCCCGGATTACAGAGGAAAACAACGGAATCAATGCCTGGTGGATCTGGACGCATATGGGTCATGACTCCAAGATCATTGTGACTCCCGAGGACTGAAGCAACCCTTGTTCAATCCCATCAGATGGGATATAATGTATACAAATTGTGCTGACAATTCAATTGAGCGCTAATCAATCGGGACGGGGGCACATCAAATGAAGATGAAACTTCTGAACAGAGGCAAAGGCGTCTCACTGCGGGCTATTCACATCGCGATGATAGTCTGCGCTGTTGTGATTTCCCTTCTCCTGGTTTTCTCCACCCATCAGTCCGCCAGTGTTTTCTCCTCCCTGTCCAAAGCGGCGGGGGATTATTCTGTCCGGCAGAAGGCGGCCCATGAGCTGATGGAAGCTTCCGATTACCTGACGGAAATGGTGCAGCGCTTTACGCTCGAAGGAAATACCCAATATCTGGATGATTATTTTGAAGAAGTGTTTGTTTCCCGCAGACGGGAGGAATCCATCACCAGCATGTCGGAAGGGGATACGGAAAAAGGACTGGTGACGCAGCTGCAGGAGGCTATGGCGGAATCCACATCCCTGTCTTACCGGGAATACTACGCGATGAAGCTGGTTATTGAAGCCCGGGAGATCCGGGATTATCCGGATACACTCCGGGGTGTGGAACTCAAGGAAGAAGATACCCTGCTCTCCGCGGATGAAAAGATGAGTCTTGCCCGGGAAATGGTGATGGGCATGGAATACTATGAGCACAAGGAAAGCATCCGGAATAAACTGAGATCCAGCATGGAAGTGCTGGACCAGCAGATGACCGCC
>JAEEGJ010031480.1_pt1 | contig 10266 bp, 8 predicted proteins | sample 8958761 | NCBI WGS metagenome assembly JAEEGJ01 (sample SAMN16246546, study PRJNA631951) | gut metagenome | biome: gut microbiome; feature: rumen; material: RS-attached | host: Bos | place: Iran: Karaj | collected 2018-10 | reverse complement strand
TCATCAATCATTCCCCCCGGAATGCGATTTTTATGAAAACGATTATATCACGCAAAAAGTCCCGTCGTGCGACGGGACTTTTTTGCATGTGCTGTTCGATTTTAGGAGGAACGGGTCGTTCCTCAGCGTCTTCTGCCGTGCGTGGCGCAGCAGAAGACGAGGATCGCTCCGGCCGCCGCTGCCAGGGCCGCCGAGACCGTATCCGGCACGGCCGTGAACGTGGCCGCGAAGAACATCGCCGTTGCCGCCAGCATCAGCGCGCGCATGACGCCTCCCACGGGAGCGCGCCGGCAGAAGCCTTCCACGCCCACGGCGAAACAGTACGCGCCCGCGAGCGCGCAGGCGAAATCGGCGCACGCCGCGACCGGCCGCGACATGACGTTGAGGATGTTCGAGAACAGGAAGAGGATGGGCACGGCGTAGAACGTGGAGCCCAGCGGCAGCGCCGTGAAGCCCGTCTTCATGGGGTGTCCGCCGGAGATCCCCGCCGCCGCGAACGCCGTCATGCACACCGGCGGCGTGATCGTGGACAGCTGCGAGAACCAGAAGATCATCAGGTGTCCCGCCAGCAGCGGGATGCCCAGTTCTTTCAGCGCCGGCGCGCCGAGCGTGGCCAGGATCACGTAGGCCGTCGAGATCGGCAGCCCCATGCCCAGCACGTAGGCGATCAGGCCTTCGATGGCGATCGTCAGCAGCAGCGAGCCGCGCGACAGATAGAGGATGATCGCCGTGGATTTCAGCATCAGTCCCGTCGTGTTGATCATCGAGACGATGATCGCCGCGCAGCCGATCACTCCGGCGATCTGGGCCACGCTGACCGAGCAGTCTTCCAGCGCCTTGAAAAAGCCGCGCAGCGACAGCCGCGTCTCCGGCCGCACGAAGGAAAAGGCCAGGATCAGCACGCAGCAGGCCGCGCCCGACAGGAACGGCGTGAAGCCGAAGCACAGCAGTCCCAGCAGCAGCAGGATCGGCAGGAACATGTGCCAGTAGCGCCCCATCTCGCGCCGGAACGACGGCAGCTGATCGGGCGGCAGGCCCAGCAGTCCTTTCTTCTTCGCCTTAAGATCGACGAAGAACCACAGCGTCGCATAGAACAGGATCGCCGGCAGCACCGACACCTGAACGATGTCGAAATAGCGCCGTCCGATGAAGTCGGCGAGGATGAACGCTCCCGTGCCCATGATCGGCGGCATGATCTGTCCGCCGGCCGAGGCCACCGTCTCGATCGCGCCCGCCTCCTCCGGCGAGTAGCCCGTCTTTTTCATCAGCGGGATCGTCAGCGTGCCTGTCGAGACCACGTTGGCGATCGTGCTGCCGGAGATCGTGCCCATCGCCGCGCTCGAGATCACCGCCACCTTCGCCGGACCGCCCGGTTTGGAACCCGCCAGCGCCAGGCTGATGTCCATGTAGTGCGAGTCGGTGTGCGTCGCCTGGAGCGCCGCGCCGAAGGCGATGAAGATGAACAGCAGCGTCGAAGACGTGCCCATCAGCGAGTTCCACAGCCCCATGTCCGTCATGTACATGATGTCGATGAAGCGCGAGAACGACACGCCCTGATGTGCAAACATCTGCGGCATCAGGGGCCCCGCGAAGGCGTAGGCGATCAGGGCGCCGGCGAGGATCGTGATGAACAGTCCCAGCGTGCGCCGGCCGCTCTCCAGCACCAGCAGCACCAGCACCGTGCCGGCCGCCATGTCGAGCGCCGAGACTTTGCTGTAATACGGGATGCGCGTCATATAGCGGTGATTGTTGAGCAGCGTCCAGACCAGCACGGCCAGCGACAGCGCCGTGAACAGCCAGTCAAGCGCCGAGGGCCGGTCGCGCGGCGATCTTTCGTCCGCGGGGAACCACAAGAAGGTGAGCGCCAGCAGCAGGCAGAGATGGATCGACCTCTGCACCAGCGGCAGGAACACGCCGCGAAACGCCGTGTAAAACGTGACGAGCGTCAGCGACGCGCCGCAAACGTAGGCCAGCGCGCGCGGAAAGCCGCTCAGCGAACGCATCGTCCCGGGAGAAAACTTTTTCTCGCTCATAGTGAACCTTCCCCCTGTTCAGGAAGACATGCCGAAAATGCCCGATACCCAGCGTGAATAAAGGGGATCGGGCATCATAAAACAACGAACACAGGCCGGAGCGTCGCCGGCCGTCAACCGCCGCTTATTTGATGAGGCCTTTCTCGCGGTAGAACTTCTCCGCGCCGGGGTGCAGCGCGATGCCCGTGCCCTGGCACATCGTGTTGGGATCGAACGTCTTGAACGAGCTGTGAACCGTCTTGAGGAACTCGGCGTTCTCGTAGATCGACTTGGTGATCTCATACACCGTGTCCTCGTCCACGTCCTTGCGGGTGAACAGGATCATCGGCAGGCCCACCGTGTGGACGTCTTCCTTCTGTCCCGTGTACGTTCCCGCAGGGATCGTGTAGGGGCTGAAGCCGGCCTCGCCCAGGCGCGCGATGAGGCCGTCGCCCATCGACAGGATCACGCCGGCACGCGAGCTCAGCGCCTCTTCGACCGCCGTGCCGGGGATGTTCAGCGTCGAGACGCCGCCGTCGACCATGCGGTTGCGCCACGCTTCGTTGATGCCGGAAACGTTCGCGTAGTAGAAGTCGCAGCCCCACGCCTTCATGTCCTCGATCTGCTTGAGACCGTAGGCCGTCATGACGTTGTGGAAGATCATGTGGCTGCCGGCGCCCTGAGGCGGCAGCGCCAGATGGATGGGGATCTTCTTGTCCAGCACCGCTTCGAACGTGGACTCTTTGGCCTTGTCCGGATCGGCGAAAATGTGCAGCACCGTCGCCGGCATCGAAGCGATCGTCGCCAGGTTGTCGGCCGCCTTGTCATAGGGGAAGAGGCCGTCACGGGCGCAGACGAGGAAGTTGGGATAGCTGATGCCGAACGCCGTCTCGCCCGAGGAGACGATCATCGGGTTGGCCACCGAGCCGGGACCGGGGATCGCCGTCACCGGGAAACCTTCGAAGCGCTCGTTCGCCTTGCTGGCGATCGCCGCGCCGATCACTTCCCAGCCGCCGCCGGCGCCGCCCGTGATGATCTGCACGTTGTCGATCTTCTTCGCCGCCAGAGCCGAAGCTCCGAGCAGAGCCGTCATGCCGAGAACCGCCGCGATTTTCCTGATGTTCATGAAACTGCCTCCTTTAATGTGAGTTGCAGGCGCGAAAGGTCATGCCCCGCGCTGAAAACCGAACCGCACCAGATCGAGCAGCGCCTCGCCGCTCAGATCGCCGAGCCCGAGCCGCTCCAGCGTGCGCGCTTCCGCGAAGAAATCGCGCCCGCAGAGGATGCACGCCGCGTTCGCCGCCGTTTCCACAGCCGTGTGCGGAAAGCCGAACTTCTTCAGCAGCGACAGCGCCGGGATCAGTCCGTAGGGAACGTCCTCCGTGAAATAGCGGTGCAATTTCTCCGTCGGCATCTTGCTGTTGGGATAGAGCGGGCTCGTCGCTCCCAGCTCATAGATGGTGTCGCCGTGCACGCCCTGATAGCCGTACCAGCGCCGGTCCTGCTCCGCCAGATCGACAAGGCCGAAGATCCCGGCGCGGTCGAATGCCATGCGCTCCCGGTCGATCGCGTCGATGAACATGCCCACCGACTCCGTCATGCAGTCGGCGTAGAACAGCATGTCGCGCCTGTGGTCCACGTTGGCGATGTTGAACAGCATGATCGGGATGTGGATGGCGAAGTTGGGATTCGACATCCCCGTCGCGAGGATGTTGTCCTTTTTGACCAGATACGGGTACACCTCCGACAGGCGGGCGAACACCTCGTCGTTCCGCTCCGCCGGGAACGCCGCGCAGCCCAACGCGTGCTTGTAGCCGCGCAGCCACACGCTCGCCGGCCCGGTCTTGCGGCAGGCGTACATCATGCAGTCGAGATCCGCATACGTCAGATCCGCCGTGTTGCCGCAGGCACGAACCACTCGGGCGAACTCGATCGGCCCGAAGAGGTTGCCCGGCGCCAGCACGATCAGCTGATCGGGACGCAGAAACGGCGCCGCCAGCCGGGCCATCTCCGCGTGAGCGAAGCTCGGCACGATCACCAGCACGATCTCCGCATCCGCGAGCGCCTCTTTGATGTCCGTCGTGACGCCCGCCAGCCTGGCGAATCCTTCCGGGATATGATTCGACGGCAGCGTTTTCAGCTCGATGCCGCCGGTCTTTCTGACCTCCGCGACCGAAGCGGCGAACTCCGGACACTCGTACAGCGTCACGGCGTGCCCGTCCATCGTCAGATGCCCGGCCGCCGCAAACGCGCCGTTTCCCCCGCCGAGGATCGTGATCCTGCGAGACATACGCTCATCTTCTTCCTGTTGAGATGTCTATACAAAGACTGAATAAAACGAGTATAGTCGAAAAACGGTCGACTGTCAACGACTTTTTATAATGACTGAACATGTATTTATAGAAAATCAGCACAGGATATTCAAAACCGGATCAAACACGAAGACGCAAAGGCACAAAGAAAAATAAGGGAACGCGTCGTTTCCCTTTTGTTTATTGTTCGCGCCTTTGCGCCTTCGCGTTGGCTTTGGTTCAAAAACGCAAACCCCGCGTCAGCGGGCCGCTGGAATAGCGGCTTCACTGACGCGGGGTTTAATTACTAATTACTAATTACTCATTCCTAATTGATTATTTGACCTGTTTCCCCTCGGCATACAGCTGGATGATGTTGAGCACGACCTGGACGGCCTTCTCCATCTCGCTGACGACGGCGTATTCGTACTTGCCGTGGCAGTTGTAGCCGCCGATGAAGATGTTGGGCGTGAGGAGGCCGCGGAACGACAACTGGGAGCCGTCGGTGCCGCCGCGGGCGGCGATGATGTTGGCCTTGACGCCGGCCATCTCGTAGGCTTTGAGCGCGGTGTTGACGATGTCCATGCGCTCCTTCAGCGGCACGGCCATGTTGTAGTACTGATCGCGGATGGTCACGGTGGCAAGCTCGCGGCCCCAGCGCTCGTTGAGCTGGCGCACCATCAGCTTGAAGTGCTCCTTGCGGGCGTTGAACTTGTCGGTGTCGTGGTCGCGGATGATCCAGGTCATCTCGCAGCTGTCGACGCCGCCCTTGATGTCGGTCATGTGGAAGTAGCCTTCGCGCGGTTCGGTGTGCGCGGGGGTCTCGGCGGGCGGGAAGCTGGCGGCGAACTCGAGGGCGACCATGGAGGCGTTGATCATCTTGTTCTTGGCGGTGCCGGGATGGACGGACACGCCCTTGATGCTGACCTTGGCCTGTGCGGCGTTGAAGGTCTCCCACGAGAAGGTGCCCTTGCCGCCGCCGTCGAGGGTGTAGGCGAAGTCGGCGCCGTATTTCTTGAGGTCCCAGAGGGAGGCGCCGTGGCCGATCTCCTCGTCGGGGCAGAAGCAGACGACGATCTTGCCGTGCTTGAACTCGGGATGCTGCACCATGTAGTCGAGCGCGGTCATGATCTCGGCGATGCCGGATTTGTCGTCGGAGCCGAGCAGCGTGGTGCCGTCGGTGACGATCAGGGTCTCGCCCTTGTGATCCTTCAGCTCGGGGAACACGTCGGGCGAGAGGACGATGTTGTTCTCGGCGTTGAGGACGAGGTCTTTGCCGTCGTAGTTCTCGACGATGCGGGGCTTGACGTTCTCGTCGGTCACCTCGAGGGCGGTGTCGATGTGGGCGCAGAAGCCGATGGCGGGCGCGTTCTCGCAGTTGGCGGGAAGGATGCCGTAGACGTAGGCGTTTTCGGTGACGGCAACGTCGCTCAGGCCCAGTTCGCGCAGTTCTTCGCCGAGCACTTTGGCCAGGTCGTGCTGGCAGGGGGTGCTGGGCACGCAGCCCATGCCCTCGGCCGACTGGGTGTTGATCTTGACGTAACGGATAAAACGATCGACAAGTGTTGTCATTTACAGTTCCTCCATGATTATGCTTTTGATTCAAAACCGACACGAAGACACGAAGACACAAAGAAAAACACTCTAAAAGCGTCGCAGGGGCGCCCCCGGCGGGCGCTCGGATCCAATCGCAGCAACGCATTTGGAGCCGGGCGGCCACACGGGGCCGCCCCTACGGCCTGTCTGACGTTTTTTACAGATTCTTTCTTTGTGTCTTAGGGTCTTTGTGTCTTTGTGTCAGGTTTGAATTTACAAGAACTTACCGCTCGTACGTGTTCTTGCCCGTGAAGTGGCAGGCGACGAAGTGGTTGGGCTCGTACTCGCGGAACTCGGGGTCCTGGGCGCGGCAGATGTCCTGCGCGAAGCGGCAGCGTCCCGCGAAGCGGCAGCCGGCCGGCGGGTTGACGGGGCTGGGCACGTCGCCTTCGAGGATGATGCGGTTGCGCTTCTGCCCCACCTTCGGGATGGGGATGGCCGACAGCAGGGCCTGGGTGTAGGGGTGCAGCGGGTTCTTGAACGTGGTGCGGTAGTCGGTAAGCTCCACGATCTTGCCCAGGTACATGACGGCGATGCGGTCGGACAGGTGCTTGACGACGCTCAGGTTGTGCGAGATGAAGACGTAGGTGTAGTTGTTCTCCTTCTGGAGCTGCTTGAGGAGGTTGAGCACCTGCGCCTGGATGCACACGTCGAGGGCCGAGACGGGCTCGTCGAGGACGATGAACTCGGGCTCGAGGGCCAGCGAGCGGGCGATGCCGATGCGCTGGCGGCGGCCGCCGTCAAGCTCGTGCGGATACGCTCCGGTGAGGCGGCGGGCCAGGCCGACGGTGTCCATCAGCTTGGCGATGCGCTCGTCCATCTCCTTGCGGCTGGAGCAGATCTTGTTGACGATCAGCGGCTCGGCGATCAGTTCGGAAACGGAAAGGCGCGGGTTGAGGCACGAATAGGGGTCCTGGAAGACGATCTGGACCTTCTTGCGCATTTCCTTCATCTCGCCCTTGCTCATGCCGACGATGTCGCGTCCCCAGAACTTGACTTCGCCGGAGGTGGGCTCGAGCAGGCGGATCATCGCGCGTCCCAGCGTCGACTTGCCGCAGCCGGACTCGCCGACCAGGCCGAGGGTCTCGCCGCGGTTGACGAAGAACGACACGTCGTCCACGGCGTGAAGCAGGCCGCGGCGCGTGTTGAAGTACTTTTTCAGGTGGTTGACGACGACCATCGGCTCGGTGTTCTGCATTTCAGTCATGATCAATCAGCCTCCTTACTTGTTCAGCTTCGCCGTGCGCACGGGGCAGGCGACGAAATGCCCGGGCGACACTTCGGTCATCGCCGGCGCGCACTTGGAGCACTCCTCCGTCGCGTAGGGGCAGCGGGGGTGGAAGCAGCAGCCGGAGGGCAGGTTGGTCGGATCGGGCATGAGGCCGTGGATGACTTTCAGCTCCTCCTGCTCGGAGTCGAGGTCGGGCAGCGAGTTGAACAGGCCTTCGGTGTAGGGATGCAGGCGCGTCTCGTAGATGTCGGCGGTCGAGCCGTACTCGACGACGCGTCCGGCGTACATGATCGCGACCTTGTCGCACATCTCCGCGACGATGCCGAGATCGTGCGTGATCATGATCATCGAGGTGCGGAACTTCTCCTTCAGCTCGTGCATGAGCTCCAGCACCTGCGCCTGAATCGTCACGTCAAGGGCGGTCGTGGGTTCGTCGGCGATCAGCAGCGTGGGGTCGCAGGCCAGAGCGATGGCGATGACGACGCGCTGCTTCATGCCGCCGGAGAACTGGTGCGGATAGGCGGCGCCGCGCTCGCGCGGGATGCCGACCAGCTCCAGCATGTCGCCGGCGCGCTTGCGGGCGTCGGCCTTCGTGCCCTTGTGGTGCAGCTCCACCATCTCGGCGATCTGGTCCAGAACGGGGACGACGGGGTCGAGCGAGGTCATCGGGTCCTGGAAGATCATGGCGATCTTGCCGCCGCGGATGGCGCGCATCTGCGCGGCCGACTTGGTCAGCAGGCTCTCGCCCTCGAAGATGATGTCGCCGGATTCGATCCGCGCGGGCGGCATCGGCAGCAGGCGCATGATGCCCAGCGCCGTGGTCGTCTTGCCCGCGCCGGTCTCGCCGACGAAGCCCAGCGTCTCGCCCTTGGCGAGCTGAAGGTTCAGCCCTTCGACGGCGTGGACGCGGCCGCTCTCGGTCACGTAGTGGATGGTAAGATCCTTGATCTCAAGGAGCAGATCTTTGTTTTCAGACATGGTCCGCCCCCCTTTAGCGTTTCAGTTTCGGGTCGAGCGCGTCGCGCAGACCGTCGCCGAGGAAGTTCAGCGCCAGGATCGTGAGCATGATCGCCAGGCCGGGATAGAGCGTCAGGTGCGGGAAGTCGCGGATGTACTGACGGCCGCCGGACAGCATCGCGCCCCACTCGGGGTTGGGCGGCTGGATGCCGAGGCCGATGAACGACAGGCCCGCGGCGTTGAGGATGGCCGAAGCCACGCCCAGCGTGGACTGGACGATGATCGGCGCCATGCTGTTGGGGATGATGTGGCGCAGGATGATGCGCAGGTCGGACGAGCCGACGGCGCGCGCCGCTTCAACGTATTCCATGCCGCGGATGGACAGCACGGAGCCGCGCACGATGCGCGCGTAGTTGGGCACGGCGGAGATGCCGACGGCGATCATCAGGTTGTACAGACCGGGTCCCAGAGCCGCGGCGATGGCGATGGCCAGCAGCGTCTGCGGCACGGAAAGGAGCACGTCCATGACGCGCATGATGAGGTTGTCCAGCCAGCCGCCGTAGAAACCGGCGAAGGCGCCCAGCAGGCCGCCGACGACGAGCGAGATGCCCACGGCGATGAAGCCCACCTGGAGCGAGACGCGCGCGCCGAAGATGAGTCGGCTGAGGATGTCGCGCCCGAACTCGTCGGTGCCGAGCAGATACTTGGACGACGGCAGCTCGAACATGTGCAGCAGGTTCTGCTTGGCGAACGGATACGGCGCCAGCCATTCGGCAAAGATGGCGCAGAAGACGAGCAGCATGATGAACGCCAGGCCGAACATCGCCAGAGGACTTCTGCTCAGGCGGTGCATGACCTCGGCGAACGGCCCGCGCTGCTTGCGGACCGGCTCCGAGTTTTTCAGATCAGCCACAGAAATCCCCCCTTACTTGTACTGCGCCTTGATCCGCGGATCGACATAGGCGTAGAGGATATCGACCAGCAGATTGACGAAGCTGAACGCCGTGGCCACGAAGAGCACCGCGCCCTGCACCATCGGATAGTCGCGGGCCATGATCGACGTGACCATCAGGCGGCCGACGCCGGGCACGGCGAAGATCGACTCCGTCAGCATGGCGCCGCAGAGCAGGTGGCCGAACTGCAGGCCGACGATCGTGACGACGGGGATGAGCGCGTTGTGCAGCGCGTGTCCCCAAATGACGACGCGTTCCGTCTGGCCCTTGGGGCGCACCGTGCGGATGTAGTCGGCGCGGATGACTTCGAGCATCGACGAACGGGTCATGCGCGTGACCATCGAAATGGCCTGCGCCGAAAGGGCGAACGACGGCAGGATCATGGCCTTGAAGCTGTCAAAGCCTGACGACGGCAGCCAGCGCAGATGGACCGAGAACAGCAGGATCAGCAGCAGCCCCAGCCAGAACACCGGCATCGACAGGCCGATCATCGCGAAGATCATCGTCACCGTGTCGAATATGGAATACTGTTTGATGGCCGAGATGATCCCGCATGGTATGCCGACTAAAACGGCTATGAACATCGCGAACCCTGAAAGTTTGATCGTCGCCGGGAACGCGGCCAGCAGCTCGTGCATGACGGGTGTCTTGGACGAGTAGGAGCGGCCGATGTCGCCCTTGACGACAGCCTTGTAGAGATATTTGCCGAAACGGATCCAGAACGGATCGTTCAAGCCTTCCTTCTCGCGGAATTCCTGAATGGCCTGTTCCGTGGCCAGATCGCCGAGGACCATCTTGGCCGGGTCTCCGGGCGTGAGATAGAGCAGCAGGAACACGCAGAAGGCGACGCCGACCAGCACCGGGATGAGGAACAGCACACGGCGGAAAATGTAGCGTAACATCGACTTACCTGCCTTTCGTATGAGCGCGCGCGAAACGGCGGCGCTTACGCGGAAAAATTGTGAAAAAAGCAGGGGAAATTGGGAAATTTCCCCTGCTTTTCGTTAACGTGCCAGTTGCTGATTGTCGATCGGGACTTAGTCCTCGAAGTACACGTCGCGGAACGAGTGCGTCTCGTTGCCGGCGGGGGCGAAGCCCTTCACGTTCTTCTGCGAGCCGGCGACGGATTCGTCGTTGTGCAGGAAGACCATCGGGCAGTACTCGTTGATCTCGAGCTGAGCCTGCTTGTAGATCTCGGCGGGCTCGGGGCCGTCGGGCGTCTCGCG
>JAEEGJ010031477.1_pt1 | contig 10266 bp, 9 predicted proteins | sample 8958761 | NCBI WGS metagenome assembly JAEEGJ01 (sample SAMN16246546, study PRJNA631951) | gut metagenome | biome: gut microbiome; feature: rumen; material: RS-attached | host: Bos | place: Iran: Karaj | collected 2018-10 | reverse complement strand
GTTGCTCGTCGCCGCCAGGCAGGTCGGCACGGCCTATGCTGTTGAAAAACAGCGTGTCGCCGCTGAAAAGCAGATTGTCAGCCTTGCTGTAGAGCGCCACACCGCCCTGCGAGTGCCCAGGCGTGCTCAACACTTTCAGTTCCGAATGGCCGAAACCAACGGTGTCGCCATTGCTGTAAAACTTTGTGGGATAGGCCACTGTGCGCTCGCCGAAGCCGTAACTCTCGCAGATGTGGCCGAAATTCTCAATCCAAGCCAGGTCGGCGGCGTGGCAGTAGATTTGCGGCTGATACTGCTGCGCCACCCAGTCGAGCCCGAAAATATGGTCCCAGTGGCAGTGTGTGCACAGCACCGCCTTGACAGTCAAGCCTTTGCCGCTGGCAAAATCGGCCAGAGCCGCGTTCTCGCGCTCGTTGAAATTGCCCGCATCAATGATGACCGCTTCGCCAGTCTCGTCGTAAACAACGTAGGTGTTTTCCTGTATCGGATTGAAAACGAATTGTTTGTATTCCATTGCCGTTGTCGGTTTTAAAAAACGGAAGGTAGCTAAAATTTCGAAAAATATGATTTCCTTCAGATTGTTTCCTGAAAGGAATTAATTTTTAATTTTATCGCATTAGTTTAAACTATAAAAAACAAACAAATGAAAATGAATCGTTTACAAACACTTATGGCGGCTGCGACGCTTTTGCTTTGCGTAAGCTGCTCGAACGAGAGTCAGAAAACAACGCCGCAACCACAGACAATTCAGCCGGGCGAACAAGCGCCATTGGCTGATGTTGGTCAGAAAAATTTCGGCGGATTCCAGAATCGCGACACCACAGGCATGGCAGCCCGTCGCAAAGCCATGATGGAAGCCATGAACAAGATTCGCACTCTCTCGTTCGACGAGCTCTCAATGAGCGACCCGTTCATCTACCCCGACCCCGAAACCAAGACCTACTATCTGACAAGCTCGGGCGGACGCATGTACAAGAGCAAAGACCTGAAAACTTGGGAAGGTCCGTATAACATTATCGATATCAAGGGATTGTGGCTCGAAAAGGCAGGTTTTGCCGCCGCCGCCGAAATCCACAAAATCGGTAACTATTACTACTACGCCGGCACCTGGAGCGACCACTCTGACCTGATTCAGCAAGTGCCGCGCCGCTACAATGTGCCACATAATCAGACGTATCTGCTCAGGTCGGAAAATGTAGAAGGCCCCTATACATCGTTTGCCGTTGAGTCTGGCTACGACTACGAGCCGCGCGAGTGGGACTGCATCGACGGCACTCTCTATCAGGAGAATGGAAAAACGTATATGATTTTTGTTCACGAATGGACGCAAATCATCGACGGCACAATGGATTACATCGAACTTTCCGACGACCTTACCCACACCGTTTCTGAGCATCCTGTAACAATGTTCCGCGCATCGGAAGCGCCTTACTGCGGCGAGATGAACTCGTTGGGTGAAGCCACTTTCGGACTCAAAATGCCGGGTTGGGTTACCGACGGCCCGCAGATGTTCCGCACTCAAACCGGCAAACTCGGTATGCTGTGGTCAACTTGGGGCAAAGAGCGCTACTTGCAGGGCATCTGCTACTCGGAGTCGGGCACCATTGCCGGCCCCTGGGTGCAGGAACCCGAGCCGTTCCTTGCCAACAACTCGGGACACGGCATGCTATTCCGCACCTTTGAAGGCAAGTTGATTTACATTGTTCACCACGTTGAGAACGACGGCCCCCGCAAACCGCAGATGTGGGAAGCCGACGACAGCGGCGACAAACTCGTTTTGGGTAAGAGATATATTCCGGAATAACCTGATATATTGCTGACAGTCAATCAAAAAGCGGGATGCGGCTAGTCGCATCCCGCTTTTGTTTTGAACCACAGGTGTGAGTTGGAAATTGTTTCACACGATAAAACAATAAAGCCTTGCAAGTTATTCACCTACAAGGCTTTAATCTTTTGATTTGTGGAGAATATCGGAATCGAACCGATGACCTCTTGCATGCCATGCAAGCGCTCTAGCCAGCTGAGCTAATCCCCCAAGGCGGTGCAAAAGTATAAAATCATTCCAAACGTGCAAATTCAAATCCCAATTCGCTGAAATATTGCAGAACGCGCGGTAGGGCGAAATGAAGATTCATGCGGGCCTTCATTGAGTCGTGGAAGGTGATGATTGAGCCACCGGTGGCGTAGCGCAGCACGCACTCGTAGCACTCGTGCGGCTTCACGCGGTTGTTGTAGTCTTCGGGCATCACATCCCACAAAATCATGCGGTAGCCCTGCTGGCGAAGCGGTTCAATCTGCTTTTTGGTGAACCGTCCGTATGGCGGGCGCATCAGGTGAGAATCAACGTATTGCGATGCCAAATCAACATCGTCGATATACTCTTTGGCACTCACCTTCCACCCGTTCAGGTGGCTGTAGGTGTGGTTGCCCACGGCGTGGCCTTCGGCAAGAATGCGCTGATAGATTTCGGGATAATGGTCGACATTACGGCCAAGGCAGAAGAACGTGGCTTTGGCGTTGTATTCGGCCAGATTGTCGAGCACCCATTCGGTGATGTCGGGTGTGGGCCCGTCATCGAACGTCAGATAGAGCGTTTTTGGCGCGCCTTCAACCTTCCATTGGAATCGCGGGAAGAATCGGCGGACAAACTCTGGCGGATGGTTTATTACTCGAATCACGGTTTTTCTGATTATGATGTTGACTACAAGTTCTGTCTATTGCAAATCGCCAATCTTGCGCAGGAAACTCACAAGTTTTTCGACGGCCAGTCCGCGGTGGCTGATTTTGTTCTTCTCTTCCATCGACATTTCGGCGAAGGTCTGGTTGTAGCCGTCGGGCATGAAAATGGGGTCGTAGCCGAACCCTTCCTTGCCCGAAAAGCTGCGTGTGATGGTGCCCTTCACCACACCTTCGAAGATAAACTCGCTTTCGCCCATCTTCAGGCAGATGACGGTGCGGAACTGTGCGCGGCGGTTGTTCTCATTGGCAAGGTCGTCGAGCAGTTTGTGCATGTTTTTCACCGAGTCGCACTCGGGGCCTGCGTAGCGGGCGGTGAACACCCCGGGCTGGCCGTTGAGCGCTTCAACTTCGAGCCCAGTGTCGTCGGCAAACACGTTTTGCCCCGTGCGGTCGTACACGTAGCGGGCCTTGATGCGCGCGTTGCTCTCGAGCGTGTTGCCCGTCTCGGGAATGTCTTCTTCGATGCCGGTCTGGCTCAAATCTCTCACATCAAACAAGTCGCCAATCATCCGCGATACTTCGTCGGACTTGTGTTTGTTGTGTGTCGCAAAAATAAGTTTACGCATGGCTTGTGTGTTTATTTGCCTTTTCAGTGCTGGCGTCTTTGGAATATCTGCTTGAACCGCGCTTCGAAATTCTCTGACGGCGACAGGGCCGGCGACATGCAGAGCGTGCCGTCGGTGTCAATCAGAAAATACGACGGGTAGACCTTCACCTTGTAGCGGTCGACCACCGATTTGTCGCCCTTCACGTCGAGCAGCGTCCAGTTGTAGCCGTTGCGTTTGAAGAGTTTCTTCACGCTGTCGAAATCTTCGTCAATCGATATCGACACCACATCCATCACGGCTTTGGTCTTCTCGTTGAGCAGCTTGAGCTGTTCAAGGTCCTGCACGCAGGTGTAGTTGTCAATCGACACAAAATTGAGATAGACGTATTTTCCCCTGTACTCGTCGACGCTGCGGTAAACGCCGGCGGTGTCGGCAAGGCAGAATTCGGGTGCCATGGTGCCGGCTCTGACGGCCCTGTTCTTTATCTCGATGTTCTGCGCTATCTGCTTGTGCTGCTGTATTTTCGACGTCGATTTTATTGAGTCGAGCGCTATGAGCAGGCTGCTTGTTGTGAAATAGAAGTCATACAGCGCATCGTGAATGCCCTTGAGCAGCACCAGTTCCTGCAGTGTGTCGTTGGTTATGGCCAGGCTGTTGGCCAGCGTCTGCTTGGCCTTCATGGGGCTCTTGGCCAGAGCGATATCGGAATAGATGCGCTCGCCTTCGCGGGTGTTCATGTAAAATTTCAGGAAGTTGGTGAACATCTGGTTGAACAAATCCATGTAGGCCGGATTGTCGTAGGCCACTTCGTGCCCGTCGAAGTACTCGCGCGACATGTAGCGCCAGTCGCGCATGTAACTCACAAATTTCAGCCAGGCATACTTATACTCGCGATAGGTGCGGAAAAACTCGTTCGGAATGGTGTCGAACGACTGCTCAATCTCGTTGATGATACTGTCGACGGCTACCTGCACCGGCTTGCCGTAAACTTTCTGGTAGTTGCGTTCCGACGACAGCATGTAGTAGTTCCTTTCCAGGTACTCTTCATAGGTGTAGTCGAACATGTCGATATACATGTTTATATTGTAGCGGTCGGGATTTTTGATTCCCACCAGAAACTCTTCGGGTTCGAAATACGGGTTCAGAATGTCGCCTTTGGTTTTGGGCTGGAAGTCGGGCAGCACAATGTTGTATGTCATTGCGGTGTCGGCATACATGATTCCGCTCAACCGGCCCAGGTCGAGTGTCAGGCGGCAGGTTGCTTTTATGTCGATATCGATTCGGAAATTGCCAAGGCTGTCAACCACACCGCTGCCCACCTGTTTTTTTGTGCCCGAGATGTAGTCAGAGCACGAGTAGACGTTGATGGTCTGCCCGCGGTAGGTTGGGTTGGTCCCGAAAAGGACTGTCGTTTGGGCACCGGCAAGGGCGGGAATGCAGAAAAAGACGATTGCGAAAAAAAGTTTAAACCGCATCATTTCTGTTTTTTACGTTTGTCAAGCACTTCGGCAATATTCATTCCCCGGGGCACGAACTGGCTCACATCGCCGCCATAGTTCAGAATGTCGCGCACAATGGTTGAGTTGACCGGTGTGAGCTCGGGTGTGGTGAGCAGAAAGACGGTCTCAACGCCAGGCTGCATCAGCTGGTTCATCTGCGAAATGGCGCACTCATACTCGAAATCGGACACTGTGCGTATTCCGCGAAGCATGAACGCCGCGCCAATCTTCCGGCAGAAATCGATGGTCAGGCCGTCATAGGCCGCAACTTCAATTTTCGGTTCATTGCGGTAAACGCTCTCAATCAGCTCAATACGTTCATCGATTGTGAAGAATGCGTTTTTGGTGGTATTCTTGCCGATGGCCACCACCACCTTGTCGAACAGGGGCAGGGCGCGTGTCACCACCGAATGGTGCCCAAGTGTGAATGGGTCGAACGAGCCCGGAAAAACCGCGATTTTCTCTGCCATAACATTAAGCAATTGCACCGCAAAAATAGTATTTTGAGTTGCAAGTTAAAAGCATAAAGTTTAAACGGCTTTCTGTTGAGAAGTCGATTTTTTGTGTGACTTGCAGGTTTGACAACACTCTCAGCCGAAAACAGCCGCCTGTTGTCCAAAAAAAATTACCTACCAAATCACTTGCGAATAAAAATGCGTTTAACTTTGCCCATTATGATTCGATTAGTGGCACTTTTAATAGCGATTACGCTGCAGATTGTGGCTGCGGTTCTGGCCATCAGGCTTGTGCGCGTCACCAAATACCGCGCGTCGTGGATTCTCATCTCGATAGGTTTCATTCTGATGGCCGTCAAGATGATAATCAAGCTTATACAGTTTATCAACGACGATTTCTCGTTCTACCTGAAGCCGGCCGACGACTGGCTGGGTGTGGTGATTTCGTTCCTGTTCACGGCCGGTGTTTTCCTGATTGGCGAGATGTTCTATTCACTGAGCCGCGCCGAGCGTGAGCACCGCCGCTCTGAACGCCGCCTGATGCGCGCTATTATTGAAACCGAAGAGCGTGAGCGCCGCCGCTTTGCCAAAGACCTTCACGACGGTCTCGGTCCGCTGCTCTCAACAGCCCGGATGTCGATGTCGGCACTGCTGCAGCATGAGCGCGACGACCACTCGAAGCAGGTGCTCGAAAATGCCAATAATGTTATCATCGAAGCCGTCGAGAGCATCAAAGAGATTTCGAACAACCTTAGCCCGCATGTGCTCACCAACTTCGGACTGGCAAGCGCCATCAGAAATTTTGTGGTCAAAGTGGGGCAGTCGAAGGCCGTCAAAATCAATTTCAGCACCGTGCTCACCGACAGCGACCGCTTCAACTCGAACATTGAAACAGTGATGTACCGCGCCACCTGCGAGCTCATCAACAACACACTGAAGCATGCCGAAGCGTCGGCCATCGACATCAGTCTCGAGAAAATCCAGCGCACCCTTGTCATCAAATACGACGACAACGGCCGCGGCTTCGACAGCGAAAAGGCTGCAAGCGAGCCGAACAGCGGCATGGGGCTGTCCAACATCGTGTCAAGGATGAACTCTATCAACGGTGTGTTTGTCTACAACAGCGCCCCCGGTGACGGATTTCACGCTATAATGAAAGTAAAAATCTGAAAATGAACGCCATACGAATCGCACTTGTCGATGATCACTCGCTTTTCCGCAATGGGCTGAAACTTCTGCTCAGCAACTCCGAGCGCTACCATGTGGTGATGGAAGCACCTGACGGCAAGGCGTTTGTCGATCAGCTGACTACAGAAAACGCGCCCGACGTGGTGCTGATGGACATCAGCATGCCTGTGATGAACGGCATTGACGCCGCCCGAGCCGCCATAAGCAAGGTGCCAGAGCTGAAAATCATTGCCCTGTCGATGTTTGGCGAAGAAGATTACTACTACGAGATGATAAACGCCGGTGCGAAAGGTTTCCTACTGAAAAACTCCGGCATTGAAGATGTTACCGAAGCCATTGAACAGGTTGCGGCTGGCAACAGTTTCTTCTCGCAGGATGTGCTTTACAATGTCATCCGAAAGTTTCAGCCGCACAAAGAAGACGACACCACCGACGTCACCTTCTCGAAACGCGAGCTGCAGGTGCTTCAGGGCATCTGCAAGGGCATGTCGAACCAGGAAATTGCCGACACGCTCTTCATCAGCAAGCGGACAGTTGACAAACACCGCTCGAACCTGCTCGGCAAAACCAACTCAAAAAACACCGCCAACCTGGTGATGTTTGCCATAAAGCACAAACTGATAAGCATTTAAGCCGAGCCCGCAAATTGAAAACCGCCACTCTCTCGGCCGCAATTCACTTGTTATGATAGATTTCAAAATCGATAAAGTCAGCGAAACACTCTCGACCAACGAGCTTCTGAAAAGCCTGGCCGAACGCGAGCCGCTACCCGAAGGCTACACCGTGGTGGCTGTGGCGCAGACTGCCGGCCGCGGGCAGATTGGCGCTTCATGGGAAAGCCAGCCAGGCCAGAACCTTACTTTAAGCGTGTTGCTACGCCCCGATTTCCTGAAGGCCGACCGTATGTTCATGATTTCGAAAGTGGTGGCGCTGGCTCTGACCGACTATCTGGAATCGACTGGCGGAATCTTCAAAATCAAGTGGCCGAACGACATCTATCACTTCGACAGCAAGATATGCGGCACACTCATCGAGAATCAGTTCATGGGCGACCAAATTGTCTACTCGATAGTAGGCATCGGTCTGAATGTCAATCAGGAAGCATTCATCAGCGATGCGCCCAACCCTGTGTCGATGTTCAACATTTTCGACAAAAAATTCGACCTTACTGCCGAGTTGCCGAAACTGCTGCATCAGATTGCCGTTTGGTATCAGATGCTTGCTGACGGCTGGGAAGACAAAATCAACGAGTCGTACTTCGGCCGCCTTTACCGCACCGACAAACCCTACGATTTCATCGCAATTGAAAGCGGTGAGCGTTTTACAGGGCAAATTGCCAATGTGGAATCGAACGGCCACCTGACAATCACCGACAACAAAGGCCTGCCGCGACGTTTTTGGTTTAAGGAAGTGGCGTTTGCTGACAGGTTCAATGCCGGTCAGCCTATAAATGAAATTGAAGGGGAATCGTAATTCTCACACTCGACCAATCTCTCTGTCGAGTTCCTCGTAGATTGAGTTTTGACTCATAAACTCAGGCACAATCATCTTCATCTGTCTGACAACCTTCACATTGTCCTGCTCGGCAATCATCGGCACAAACTCGTCGATTTTGGCGTTGGCCTCATCGTGGTTGTACTCGCGCACCTTGGCAACCATAATCTGCGGGTGCGGCGTGGGAATGGTATTCTCTTTATTTGCAAGCAGTTCCTCGTAGAGCTTCTCGCCCGGACGAAGTCCTGTGTAAACAATCTGTATGTCTTTGCCAAGTTCGAGTCCCGAGAGTTTTATCATCTTTTTGGCCAAATCCACAATCTTGACCGACTTGCCCATATCGAAGATGAAAATCTCACCACCCTTGCCCGATGCGCCGGCTTCCAGCACAAGTTGGCAGGCCTCGGGAATGGTCATGAAGTAGCGTGTTATCTGCGGATGCGTGACGGTGATTGGTCCGCCTTCCTCAATCTGCTTCTTGAAACGCGGAATCACCGAGCCGTTTGAGCCCAGCACATTGCCAAACCGGGTTGTGATGAAGCGAGTGGCCGATTTGCCGTTGAGCGACTGCGTGTAGATTTCAGCAATACGCTTCGACGCGCCCATCACATTGGTTGGGTTCACGGCCTTGTCGGTCGAGACCATCACAAAGCGGCTGACGCCGTATTTGACAGCCATATCGGCAACCAGGCGTGTGCCAAGCACGTTGTTGCGGACAGCCTCAACGGGATTGTTTTCCATCATCGGCACGTGCTTGTAAGCCGCCGCATGATAGACAATCTCGGGCTTGTAGAGTTCAAACACTTCTCTAACGCGCTGCTCGTCGGTTATATCGCCAATCACAATTGTTATGTTGCTTGCCGACTGCGAGTCGCGCAGTTCCATCTCAATGTCGTACATCGGTGTTTCGGCCTGATCGAACAGCACAATGTTGTGCGGCTCAAACCTGATAAGTTGGCGCACAATCTCGCTTCCGATTGAGCCAGCGGCGCCAGTGACCAGCATAGTCTTACCTTTCACCTGCTCTTGTATGCGATTGAAATCGAGTTGGATAGGATTGCGCTCGAGCAAATCCTCGATTTTTATGTTCTTAATCTGTTTTGAGCTCAGCTCGCCGTTAATCCAGCTTTCAACCTTTGGCACGTTGAACATTGTTATGCCGTTGTTCAGGCCCAGCTCAATTATTTCCTGCTTCTTCTCGACCGATTGGAACGGTTTTGCCAGAAGCAAATGGCGGACTTCGAGTTCTGTGGTCAGATTTTCAAGATTGTCAATCGGATAGATGGGCAGATCGTCGATTTTCTTGCCGGATTTCTTGGCAATGTCATCAACAAATGCCACAACCTTGAAGTTGGCGTCGCGGTCCTCTTCAATGGCGTGCTTAGCGGCTTGCGCATTACGGTCAGTGCCGTACACAATCACGTTTTTCGATTTGGCTGTCGTTCTGAACTCAAAGAACACCGACTTGACCAGAAACCGCAACGATATCATAAAGAAAAGCGTTGTCAGAAACTCAATCGCCACAATCGACATCGGCACAATAAACGCCTGTTTCAGCCCAGAGTAGTAGCTAATCAGGTTAGTCGCCACAATGAAAAGGCTGCCCGATGTGATGGTGATGAAGATTCGTTGGGCATCGCGCAATCCGGTGTAGCGCACAATTCCGGCGTAGGTGCCGGCTATCAGGAAACTGACAAAGCGCACCCCGACTACCAACTCAACAATATGCGTCAGCTCACCAATGTTCTCGTTCTCAGGGATTTCGAAATTGAAACGCAGCAGATAGGCTATGACGATTGACGCTGTGCTGATGAACACATCAATAATAAGCACTATCCAGCGTGGTGTGTATTTTCTACTGAAAATTGACATTGCCAATTGTTTTCAAAACGCCTGCAAATGTATAATATTTTCAGTCAATCGGTAAACATCGATCTTGTAAACTGACAAGCGGCATCCGGCATCAGAATCCACCTGCGCCCAACAAAAAAAGAGCGCCTCTTGCGAAGCGCTCCTCCCCTTACTAACTAATTATGAAAAAATCACGATAATTTTTCTACATCATTCCGCCCATACCGCCGCCGGCCATTGGGTTGGCTGCGGGGGTTTCGGTTTTCTCCTCAACAAGCACGCACTCGGTTGTCAGGAACATTCCGGCAATCGACGCGGCGTTCTCCAGAGCGACACGGGCAACCTTTGTCGGGTCGATGACGCCGCCGGCAACCATCTTCTCGTACTTGTCGGTGCGGGCGTTGTAGCCGAAGTCGGCCTTGCCTTCCTTCACCTTGTTCACAACCACCGAGCCCTCGCCGCCAGCGTTCTTCACAATCTGACGCAACGGCT
>JAEEGJ010031476.1_pt1 | contig 10267 bp, 7 predicted proteins | sample 8958761 | NCBI WGS metagenome assembly JAEEGJ01 (sample SAMN16246546, study PRJNA631951) | gut metagenome | biome: gut microbiome; feature: rumen; material: RS-attached | host: Bos | place: Iran: Karaj | collected 2018-10 | reverse complement strand
GTGAAGCCTCCATCTAGCTTCATAAACGCGTAAAGAGAATACCAAACTATCGTGATGTCGAAGTCGTCGTCGCACCTGGTGCGCTCGCTTTGCAATCTCTATCACTTCAAATCGACCGCCACAAGATGAAGCTTGCTGCCCAAAACGCCTATTACCGCGATTATGGTGCCTACACCGGCGAAGTCTCGTTTAACCAACTTCGTGGTCTTGCCGATTATTGTATTGTTGGACACTCCGAACGCCGTTACATCTTTAAAGAAACTGATAAAGATATTCAGAAAAAAGTCGAAGCTGCCGTTCGCAACAAAATCACCCCAATTCTTTGCGTTGGTGAAACTGAATCCGAACGTGCCTTTGGTGAAACCGCCGATGTTATCCGCGATCAAGTTGTCGGTGGTCTTTCCGAAATCTCCGAAGAAGATCTCGACAAAGTTATCATTGCCTACGAACCGGTCTGGGCTATCTCCAGCACCAAATCCGCCAAACTCGCCTCTCCAGACGAGATTGCCGAAGTTGTTAAACTCATCCGCAAGATTCTCACTGATACCTATAGTGCCAAAGCTGCCGAAAACGTGCCAATCCTCTTCGGTGGCAGCGTCAACCCGTCCAATGCCGGTGCCTACCTCACTGTTCCAGGTGTGAACGGCCTCCTCATCGGCGGCTCTTCCTTGATTCTCAGTGAGTTTGCTGATATAATCGAGACAGCTAAAAGAGTGAAGTCATGAACAGAAAATACATCGATTTCGTGCCAACGCATAGAGTAGATAACCCTGACGAAACGCCAGCCCCGGCTAAGCGTCCCGCTTCTAAAGAAGTCGATGAACTTGATATTAATGAGGTCTTTGCCCCTCGTGAAACTAAACCTCGTGCTGGTGTTACTATTTCTAAGCACCCTGCACCAAAGGTCGACTACAACAAAAAATTTGTGAAAACCACTCCAGTGACCAAGCGTCCAATCGGTGATGATTCTGAGGTTAAAGCCGCAAAAGCCCGCAAGATTACCGCCTCTAGAATGCCATTAATGGGGAAGAAGCCTGCTACTGCTAAACCAGTTGCAAAACCGGTCGCAAAGGCTACTCCAGTGCCAAAGCCAGAGCCGAAAAAGGTCGAGACTTTGAAAGTTCCGAAAGCCAACTTTGTTAATACCGAAAAAGTCACCAAACGCCCGCTTTCTAAGAACGTTTATCAGAAAAAGATTGTTGCTCCAGAAGAGAAGGAAACCACTCCAGTTACCATCATTGATAAACCAGAGAAGGATTCCCGCATCGGCCTCGTCGTAACTATAATTATCACTATTATCCTCGGTGCCGCTGCCGGTACTGTCGCATTCTTACTCTTACCAAAATAATATGACTAGTTTGCTTTCTAAATACATCATCAAAGACAACAAAGACGATGTTTTTCATTCCACCGCTTATAGCAAAGCTCAAAATGGCGGTAGTATGGGCGCCGCCTCGACCGAAACCTTTGCTGCTCGCCAAGCTCTCGAGCGTAACCGTCAACATATCGCTAATTATCACCAATCTAACATCATGGGTAAAAATATTGTTCAGGGTGCGCCAAAGCCAAAGACCTACCAACCACCAAAGCCAATGGGCCCTTCTCGCCCTCCAAAATAGACTAGTAATTCAAGAGAAAAAATGCTATAATTACTCACATGGTGGGATTAGCTCAGATGGTTAGAGCGTCTGATTGTGGTCCAGAAGGTCGTCGGTTCGATCCCGATATCCCACCCCATTAACAAGCGGGTATAGTACAGTGGTTAGTATGCAAGTTTTCCAAACTTGAGATGAGAGTTCGATTCTCTCTACCCGCACCAAAGAATGAAAAAATGAGAGCTTGCTCTTATTTTTTTATTCATGTTATAATTATTGACTTTTTCGCATAAGTGTGATATAATGAAATCATAGTAGCTTAAAAATTAGAGTTGCTGAGGTTGGATTTATTGCCAAAAATTCTGAAAGGGGGACAATACCTATGGCAAAAGATACGTACAAGTCGTCCGGCAAGTTCGTCCGAACTGAGAAACCGGAAGTAGCAGCTGAACCCGAAGTGGAACTCGAAGCACCCAAGCCCAAGGCGAGGGTCAAGAAAGTCATCAAGGCCGAGGAGGAGCCGACGCTTAACAAGGCGGACGGTAAGCTCATCGCCAGTGCCATGCTGGAGGCTCTCGAGGCCGCCGGCATCATCGTCGTCAAGACGAGGGAACCGGAGAAAGAACCGGAGAAAGAACCTGAAGTCAAGCCGGCCACCGCTGAGGAACTCAAGCCTAAGGCCAAGCCTGCTGAAAAGAAGCCTGCTCCGAGAGTGGTTGAGAAAACCGCGGCTAAACCCGCAGAAAAACCGACCGAAAAGCCGAAGCCCAAGACAGAAAAGGTCGCCTACCTAAGGCAGGGAGCCTACCTGGACTTCTGGTGGAAGGATCCGGTCACCGGCGACGCCAACATCTCGTCCGACATCTGGGCCGCCAAACAGGCGTCCCACAACAACTATACCCCCGTATGGGTATGGTACAAGGATGGCGTTCGGATTCGCCTCCTCACTGACGAGGAAATCAAGACACTCTGCACCTAAAAAGCACCTAAACTACCGCACCTTACGAAGAACCTGGCACTATGCCAGGTTTTTTCATAATAAAATAGGCATAAGCGCAAAAAGGTGATAAAACTATTGACAAATAAGCGGAAGTGTGATACAATGTAAGTAGTCTGAGTTTTTAGTGTGTATAAGGACTAGAAGACCATTAACAACCGAATCATCCTAGGTTTTAACTAAAGCCTAGAAAACTGTTTATATATCCCACACCCCCCACCACCTGGAGGCGTGTGAGCCTCCAAAATAATTTATTTTATAAGGAGGCGGAAAGCCATGAGTACAATTGCTCTTGTTTGGTTGATCATCCGCTGTGTCTTTGTAGCACTCATCGGATGGTGTCTCGCTGTGTGCGCCGAGCGCATGTTCAGCGGGGCTGGAAAACTGCTTAAACCCGTGTATACGGAAAAAGCAGACGGTACTCTCGTCAAAGAGAATCGAGGACTCGATTTCCAAATGGGAAGAGATGGCTGGATTCGGGCGGCAGTCATCGCCGGGACTTTGGGACTTGTTAAGTTCCTCAACGGTATCTTGCGGGGAGATTTGCGGTTAATCGCAGTTGTCTTCGCAGCTGTCCTGATGGTCGGAATGATCTATCTGATGTTCTGGTTCCACGACGGTGGCAGTAACTGGAAGGAAGTGTTAGTCATCGGTTTACTGATGCTGCTCTTCTATCTCGGAACCTGCGCTTGCGTGGAGACGGCAGCGAAAGTCATCGGTACTAAATACCTGAAGCTTCTTTTGCTGTTGCCCAAGATTCTGTTCTACGGTGGAGTTAACTTCCTCATTGTAGACGCTCTCTTGTACCACTATCGGAAGACTGAGAATAGGGCGTACCACATTTGGGCCTGGATCGTTATGATCCTCGCATCTATTCTCATTCTGATCCTCATCGTCTCGTGTTTTTTTAGCCTGAACCTCGGCAAGAATCCGTCTGGGACTTCTTCCCAGACCTCTGTCGAGGCTAGCGATGAAACACCGAGTTGGTTCACCAAACTGTTCGGAACGTCTTGTGCTCCGAGCGAATCGTCCGATGATCCTTCCGGAAATTCCGGACCGAGATACAGCTGGTATGGTTTCTATAACCTGGCCATGCCAATGGACGACGATGCTTCCAACGATTACAACTTCGGTTGGGATTGCTGGAATGATTCGTGGACCGCGAAGGATTACGATGCGGAATTCAGAAACCGCATCAAGGTTGATCCGGCGCTTGGTGCCGCGGATATGGCATGGGTCGACGCGATTTGCGGGACCAGATACATCGGTACATTCTATGATGAATGTAACGGTGCCTGGGACAAGGCAATTAACGTGGCCAAAGAAGGATTCATGAAAGAAGATCCGACGAAACTCTACTATCCGACTCTGGATAGCTTCTTCGCTTTCCTCGATACGGCCGAAAAGGTCGAAGTCAAGAAAGGCAAGGGAATCACGGACCAAATGTACATGAATCCGTATACGAAATCCGGTATTCCGGACGTCATCACGATGAAGACATCTGACCATAAGGGCTGGTTCCTGGTTTATACTTTCAGAATCAAGGACCGCAAAGTGGAGGTGGCTTATCGTATCGAGTGTGGCTTCCAGCCGTGCAACGTGAAGAAGGTCATGCATATTGACCCTGAACCCGAGCCGACTCATAAGCCGACACCTAAACCGACGAAGACGCCGAAACCTACGGCTACGCCGAAGCCGACGAACACGCCGAAGCCGACGAACACGCCGAAGCCGACGAACACTCCGAAGCCGACGAACACGCCGAAGCCGACGAACACTCCGAAGCCTACGGCCACGCCGCAACCGACCAAGGATCCCACCGTTGGGACTTCTCCCGATCCGGGGGACGATCCTGGTCCTGGCGAGCAGACTACTACCGGAGTAGGTGGTACTCAATCCTCCGCAGAGGAACCTGGCAGTTCTGATACTATGACTTATGATGAATATCATCAGCACATGGATGAACTTGGCCAAGAAAGTGGTGGGGACTCTAGCGCCCCTGCCATCACACCTCCTCCGGGAGCCACCGTCGACGATCAGTCGGGAACTGACATCGATACCCCGACTCCGACACAGGAGCCGGTTCATATAGTTCTCCCCGATGGGGATACTCAACCGATCTCTACTGATCCTCCGGCTGGCGAGTGGGGCGGACCGCCGGATTAAGGATTTTCTAAGAGATATATAAACAGGGCGAAAGCCCAAGTGGAGCCTTTAAAGCTCCAAGCACCTTTGGCCCGGCAGCTTCGTGCTGCCGGGTCTACTCCAAGTTAAAGTTTAGGACGATTCGGTTGCAGACGAATATTAACAATTCGGCTAGCAAACAAAACTATTTAATTTTAATTTAATTATTTTTTGTTAAAGGAGAATATTATGAATAAAGTTTATAAGACTATTTTAAGCGTAGCGGCCGCTGCAATCGTCGGTGGTGCTACTTTAGTTCCAGCTAACGTGTTAGCTTGGGGCGACTCTGCTGGTGGTCGTACTGTTTATACCATTGAGCAAATCAATGAAGGCGCTCTTGGTGATACGATTACCTTCAACTCAATTACTAACGGTAAAATTGGTGACGAACGTAATTTCGTCGGCGCCAAACTTTCAGGCACAACAAGCGTGAAAGATAATGAAATTAGCGTAGAAGATGGTAAGACTTATACCGTCCGTCTTTACGTTCACAACAACAGCCCACTTGGGGTTGATAAAACTGCAGAAAACGTAACTGTGAACTTTGCTCTTCCTACTACTGTTGGCAAAAGCCATACTGTAGTTGGTTACATCAACGCTTCCAATGCGATGCCAAATCGTTACTGGGACGAAGTGAAGTTCGTATCTGACGACAATTTCTACCTTGAATATGTCGATGGTTCTGCAAGATATACCAACGCTAAGCTTGGTACCGTGGCTCTTCCTAACGAAGTGATCACTTCTGGTGCTAAGATTGGTTACTCAGGTTTGGATGGTAAGATTCCTGGTTGTTTTGCCTATGATGGTGAAGTAACCATTGAAGTAACTGTCCACAAAGCTGCTTCTGCAAAACTTTCTAAGACTGTACGTCTCAAAGGTACTAAGGAATGGAAAGAATCTGTAGATGCTAAAATTGGTGATGAAGTTGAGTACCAAATTGAGTACAAGAATTTAACTTCTGAAACTGTAAGTAACGTTATGATCCGTGACATTTTGCCAAAGAACATGGAATATGTGAAGGATTCAACTTACCTCTACAATGCTAACTATCAAAGTGGTGTTCAAGTTGTGGAAAACACTGTAACTACAACTGGTATCAATATTGGTAGCTACACCATGAATGGTAACGCCTATGTGCGTTTCACCGCGAAGGTTATTAATAAAACTCTCGCTTGTGGTGACAACCAATTAGTCAACTGGGCAAACGTAACGGTGAACTCTGAAGTTGCTGGTAAAGATGATGCTTCTGTGATGGTGAACAGAGTTTGTGAAACTCCAGAACCAGCACCAGAACCAGAACCAGAACTACCAGTCACTGGTGCAACTGATATTGTTGCCGGTGCTCTTGGCGCAGGTTCAATCGTGACTATGCTTGGTTACGCTATTGCTAGCCGTAAGAAATAATATTGGCCGCTTCGCGTCCGGTGTAAAACCTTGACGCATCGGGTGGTATTAAAAAACGAGCTGGGTTTAAAAATTCAGCTCGTTTTTTGTTGCTTTTAAAATGGTTATGGTATAATAAGTACATATGGATCCAACACAAAACGATTCTTTTGGTAGCTTTTCAAGTGGTCAGGGTGGCTACATAGGTCAACCTGGCGCCTATTCTGCTGAGCCAGTCGTGTTAGGAAATGATGGAAGAAAAAAATCTAAGAAGTGGGTGTGGATTTTGGTGGTGTTACTGGTAGTTGGTTTAATTATAGCGGCAGTAACAATGCTTATGATGTCCAACGAAAAAAAGCAGAAAAAAGCCGCTGCAGAAAAAGCTTTCTACGAAGTAGCTAATTATGTGATGGGCGGTGAAGATGGAGATAATGATTCTAGTGATCTAGCCACAAGATACGACGAGCTAATTGATAATGGTGATTTGCTGTATGCTATCGCTATTAGACAAGAAAGCTTCAATATTATTAATGATTATTTTGAAGAATTGAATAATAAAAAACAATTATTAATAACGACGGCCAAAGGAGTTATTCAAGAAGAAACACTAAATGACTATGTAGAATCATTAAAAGTGCTAGAAAACGCCATTAATTATTACATGACTAGGGAGAACCTAGTTAGTGCTTATGAAACCGGCAGAAAAACCGATGCTCAAAAATACATCCAGCAAAATATTAAATGCGATGGTCGAAAATGGGAGTTAGCAGTGCAGTGTAATAATGAAATGAATTATTATGAGGCATTTCTTAGTGATTATATAAATAATAACAACCAGAATGATGAGACCTATTTACTTCTGCAGGATGGCGTATTAAGTGGGGACAGTTTACTGTATTTAGATTTAGGCGTCAGGGGAATGCAGAAGAATTTTTTAAAGGAGTTGAATAATGAATAGAAGGGCAATTAAAAGAATTAAAATTGGTTTGCTGTTTTTCCCATTATTATTCGTTTTGTCATTTTGCCAAAACAATGCCAACGCAGAAATGATATCATCAGATAACCTTTACAAAATGTCATTACTAACGAGCATAAGAGAATGCTATTATAATCACGCTAAAAATCCAGTGTCTATTTATAATTTGGGTTCCTCATGGGAAAATCTTTTCGAAAAAAATGTAGGGAAATATAAATGGGATGACACCACTTCCCAAGAAGTGTGGATCTCTACTCACGTAGGCAATACGCTAAAATCAACATATTCTGGTGACACTTGGGAAAGAGACAGCAACTTAAGCTGCGAACAATTATTCAAAGGATATAGTGGCCAAGGAGAAGCCAAAGGTTTATTCCAGCTTTTTCAAATACCAGAAATCAAATCAACTAATATGGCAGCCTGGGGCTATAGATTAATTGGTAGCACTGCTCCTTCTCCTTCCGAGGAACCTACCACAAACGAGAATAAAGTTAAGATAACGATTACCGATATTGAATCTTTAGACGGTAATAAAAATCCAATAACAGCTTCTGGAGAAATTATCTGTAATGGAATCCCAGGGTTACTGACATCAGCAGGAAAAGGCCAGTATAATTGGATTTTGAATTGCGAAGGCGAAATAGACACATATTTACAGCGCGGTAATGAAAAAACTCTAATATATGTGGTAAAAGCCACCTATAGTAATGGGCGTAAATGGAGAGCTGCGGCTTTTGACGACTTTTCGGATTTTGATGAATGGGCTCCTCCTTCATATGATTGTTATTCCGACAAGAAAGACGAATGTAGGTACCTTTCCTACACTGAGAATACCCCAGAACTCTTAAGGAATATACAATCAGCCGCCTCAAATGTACACGCGAACGATTGGAGCGATAAGAGTGTGTTGGAAATATTAAACGGGGATGCTGCCAATTACCAAGAAGGTGAAGGTGCTCTTACTTATAGACTTTATAAAATGACATACAGTGTTTTTCGAAGTATTTATAATGAACCTAGTTTCAATATTAAAGTTGAAGCTGTTAAGGACAACAGCGGTGGAGGAGGCAGTGGTGGTACCGAAAACACAACAAATTATGAACCTATTTTAGATAAAAGAACGGCCGGAGAAATATTTGCCTATAATTTAAACTTTGATGAGTCTTTACCTAATACTGGCGAAAATGTTCGCTATGTTGGGAATGAAAGATATACCTACAAACAGTATGTTTGGGATTCAACCGCAAAGTATTCATTATATTATAAATATTTGCTTAATATGATTAAATTATGGCCGAATGACATAAATATAAATAGTTGTAGCGACACTAAACCAGAAAATGGAAATTATTTTAAAAACTCAATCAACCAATGGTGTTCTATTAATATCGCCGGTACTCTAACCAATAAGGATTTAGGTATAGATATACGTGAGTATATAGTCTCGACTGCTGAAGAATCAAGATTTCAATTAAAAAAAGGCACTTTTGACCAAGTTCTAGAATGGTTCAAGAAAGAAACATCCTATGAAGGAATTCCTGAAGACGCATATGCCAATGGTCAAGTCGGAGACGACGGCGAACTAGATCCAGTAGATCCAGTAGACCCAGGTGGTGGTGGCGGTAGCGGTAGTAGTGATGCATGCCACACCAACTCGGGCTCACTAGGTTGGATTGTCTGTCCGGTAATGAATTGGCTCCATAAAACACTGATTAGTCTATACAATGAAGCAGTAGAACCAATGCTACAAGTGGACGGTAGGCTATTAAGTAATAGTGCAACAGAAGAAGCCTGGAAAGTATTCCGTGATATTGCGAATATAATGTTCGTAATACTATTCTTGGTAGTAATTATCTCACAATTAACGGGTGTAGGTATCGATAACTATGGCATAAAGAAAATACTACCAAAAATGATTGTGGCAGCAGTGCTAATTAACCTATCCTATGTCATCTGCCAACTTGCAGTAGATATATCCAACATCGCTGGAGCTGGAATAAACGGTTTACTTACCGACCAAGCAGGGAACATCGTAACTTCGCAATCATTCGGTCACTCTGGCGTAACGGCTCACGTATCGGGTAGCTTTAATGCTAGTGTCATGTTCGAAACATTACTAGAAGTATTTATGGGTGCATTAGCCGTCGGTGGCGCTCTTGGTGTCATTATGACCGTGATGGGGAGTGGCGTCTTGTCTGGCTTGATCTTACCACTTCTAATGGGGCTAATTACGGCGTTTGTAGCGGTTCTCTTCTTCTTTGCCTTGCTTGGCATGCGCCAAGCTGGGGTAGTGATTCTTGTGGTAGTATCACCAGTGGCGTTTGCATGCTATATGCTACCTAACACGAAAAAACTGTTCGACAAATGGCTCAAAATCTTTGAAGGGCTTCTAATCGTTTACCCAATTTGTGGGTTATTGGTAGGTGGTAGCACATTCACATCTGCAATACTAGTAAGTGGCACCGACAGCTTCTTCATGTGGTTTATCGGGATGTTATTAATGGTAGTCCCATTCTTCTTTATTCCAACACTTCTCAAAGGTTCATTCGCAGCCATGGGCGGAATTGGCGCCAAAATTTCTGGCCTTGGCAAGAGATTCGGTAAAGGTCTTTCATCAAGGACAGACAAAGCCGTCAGAAGCAGCGATACCTATCGTCGTTTGGACAATTTTGCGGGAAGACATTCAATTTCCCGTAAACGTCGAGCGGCGGCAGTCTCTAGCACTGCGGAATATAAGAAAGAGATGGGTGCACGTAAAAGATTAAGTGACCGAGGTAATATGAAGACAAGGATTGCAGCTATTGAAGCAGCGGAGGATGCTAAGGCAACAGACGAAGCAACTTCACAGCGCCTGTCACTCATGATGAGTTCTGGTGAAGGTGGCGGTATCCAATTAGACGATTCCAGCGCACCAGGAGGAAAAAGGAAAATCCCTTATACTCTCGAAGGTGCCGAAAAAAGAATGCAACAGCTTGAAATAAAAGCCCGCAGTGGCGAACTATCATCAGAAGAGAAACTTGAAGTTTCTGCACTAGCTAAAGGTATGTCTAGTATGAAAGGTGGAGCCGGCAAACTTGGCAAAATTATCCGTAACTCGCAAAATATTGATGGCAGTGGCGCTAACACGAATTT
>JAEEGJ010031475.1_pt1 | contig 10268 bp, 6 predicted proteins | sample 8958761 | NCBI WGS metagenome assembly JAEEGJ01 (sample SAMN16246546, study PRJNA631951) | gut metagenome | biome: gut microbiome; feature: rumen; material: RS-attached | host: Bos | place: Iran: Karaj | collected 2018-10 | reverse complement strand
GACTTTATAAAAGAGTATATAAAGAAAATCGCCTCTTACAAATTTACCGAAGCAGACATGCTCATCATAAAGTCACTTTTGTACACTAGAATCTTTATACCAAACAACCAGATGCCAGACATGTCCAACGAAGTCTTCAAAGTAACCCCCGACGACCTGCACCAGGCCGCGCTAAGGTTTAAGAAGCTGGTTGTGAAGTATGAGAAAGAGGAAGCGGCCATACTCGCGAGGGAAGAGGAAATAAAAAGGTTGCGCAAGGAAGCGAGAAAAAAGCGATAATTGTGGTATAAGAATATTTAGGAGCAAAAAAATGACAAGAGAAGAATTTAATAGAAAATATGAAATAATAGTTAAAGAAATTTCAAAACTTGATAACAGTAATGAAACTTTTAATATATTCAAGATTTTGGGATTAACAGATTACGAAATAAGACATTCAAATTTTCTGGCATGGCTCCTGAAGAATGAAATGTTTTTCAAAGAATTTATAGAGTTGTATAACGAAGCTGACCCTAAGACAAAGAAGATTTCTGATAAAACCTTTAATAAAGAAATAAGAATAAAAAGGGAAGAGCATTTTGAAGAAGTAAATAAGGAAGGGAAACCAAGATTTACACTTACGGAAAAAAATCAAACAATTTGTAGAGACGGGTATGAAGCAGAAGGTTATAGTTATTTTAAATTAATAAAAGATAATGGAAAAGTAGATGAAAAACCTATAGATGGTAAAGAATATTTAAATAAAAATAAGGCCTCTTGGAAAAATGGAAGATCAATTGATTTAAATATAATTGGTGATGATTTTACCATAACGATTGAAAATAAAATAGATTCAGGCGAACATGATTTCCAATGTATAGCTTATCGCAATTATGTTGAGAACAAGGAAGAGTATAAAGGAAAAAAACATTATTATGTTTTCTTGGGAAAAGAAATACCTGTAGATTTTGACACAGATGTAAATAGAGGTTTGTATCCAGAATATGTTTTTATTAAATATACACAGATTCGTGATATTTTACTCGATCCTGAGAAAGATTTTTGTTTTGATAATATACAAAAGGTAATTGTTAATCACTATTGTTCAGTAATTAATGAGTGGGAAGAAATTCCTGAAATATATGTTAATTGCTTTAAGGAATTTGAAAAAGAAAATGATCTTTCTGATTTTTATGACGAGAAAAAGATTCAGGATATAAGAAAGTTAGACTTAAATTCTGAAGAAAAGCGTTTTGTAGAATTAGCTTATAGTTATTATAAAAAAGAAAAAGAATATGTAGATTCGATTATTAAACCAGCACTTAAAGAAGCTTGTATTGATTCTAATATGATAAATAACGATTACAACGGAGGAAAGTATGCAGTAGCAATTTTTTTACCAGATGATAAATTTGACGTATTTCAGAGTATCGATTATAGAGGTCCTATGGATGGAGTAAAAGTTCCAAGTATAGGTATTTTTGCAGGGCTTAAAATTCCGTACTCAAAAGCACTTTGTAAATTATTGAGTAAAGACAAATTTTTGGATAAGTTAAAAGGTCTTAAAGAATGGTCGATAGAATTAAGTTTATATTTTAAGAATGGTTCTGGATTTAATATAAATCCTAATGAAATTACTTGTGATTTTGATATTTTCAAAAATATAGAAAAAGAAAGGGAACGAGAGAAAATACTAAATGCAGAAAATGTTGGAAGATTATCTGCATTTGATATGTTTAATAATGATTTTGTCGGATACTTATTAGGTCTGAAAAACAATGATGTTTTTAAGAAAAATGATTTTTCTAAAGGGATTAAAGAATTAATAGAGTATTTTACAAGAGAAAAGAAAAAAATTAATGATGTAAAATCTGAAATGGTTAAAATACTAAAAAAGAATGATTGGGAAAAAGATTTTGCAAATTGCAAAAGAAATAAATGGAACGAAAATGAAATAAGAACCCTGTCGCCTAATATAGAAGAAGAGCAAGTAAAAATATTAGTGAATGCGATGGAAATAGCTTTATTTAAACAAAGATATAAAAAAGAATTAGAAATATTAAAAGATTCGGAAAAAGAACTATTGAAATATGAATGTTGTAGTGTATGTTTCGGTTGGAATTTAGTTCTTAAATATGTAATAAAAGACTTTGATGAAAAATATAAGAATGATATAAATGCCTTAAAAGATCTGTTTATTGAGAAAACTCTGGAAGGAGTTGCGCCTTTTGGAGATGAATACAAAGATTGGTATAAAACCGAAGTTTTCCAAAATTAAAGGTTATGCGGAGATGTGCCCTGCTAGAGAGGGTGGGGCACAACAAAGTGCAACCGAGTTCGAGTCTTTCATGTGTTTGGAGTAATTAATTTAATTATTCAAATAACTGATTATTTTATTCATCGACTCTTTGGCATAAGAAAAAATGCGTGCGGCTTTTGGGTACTTATCCTTAAAGTTTTCTTCGCTTAAAACGCAATCTATAAAGGCGGCATTTCTGTTCATCATATTTAAGGCACTTTCACGGAAAGCTGGTTCATCACTTAAAAAGTGATGCGGATAATCATCTATTGCTTTTAGTAAATAATGAATTGCTGGAATTAAATTGTGTTCAAGTGAATATAAACCAGTCTTTTCATCAGAGGTCATGTTAAGCCCAATTACAGACATATTTATACTTGTTGAAAGATGATAAGTATTGATTATAAATTCTTTGGTTTCTTTGTCCATAATACACTCCTTGGTCAATTATATTTTTTTGTCAGTATCCAGATATTTTTCCAGTTCATCACTAATAAATTGCCGCAGTTCTGTATCTGTCATCTTTCTGCCTCCTAACCGGCTAAATTGAAGCAGTCATTGATATCTTCCTGGAGATTGAAAAACTGACTGAGGTAAAGGCTCAGCTCGTCTTTTGTTTCGACTTTTTTGAAGGCTGCTTCTGCCTGTTTTTTAAGCTGGTCAAATTTATCAGCTCTATCAGAATTGATAAGGGACATATCAACTTCTCCAACCTGAACAGAGATTTCGCGATTTTTAAGAATTGAAAAATCGAAATTGAAGTCAAACTCTTGGGTACAGAAAGGGCCTTCAAGTGCATCCTTAAATTTTGAAATCTTATAAAGGTCCATAGCAAGGCTCATAAGCATACGCTTTTTGTTATAGGGCAGGAATGTATAAATGCGATTACGTAGACTTGCAAAAGAAGTTTCTGTAACAACAAGTACGCCACTTCTGCGAAGCTTGAGGGCAAGACTTCTGGTGACGCTGCGCATTAAGCGGTAAAGCTTTGAAAGGGAAAGATTACTGGACTTCATAAAACGCTTATATTCTGGAAGGAAGATATCATTAAGCGTAAGGAATTTTTCGGCAAGGCTATAAAGCATAAGCATTGAATAGCCGTCTGTTTTGTTTGATGTGGTTTTCTTATTTATTATAAAGGTCATATATAGAATATACCGGGCGAGGAGTGAAAAATTCAAAAATTCAGTAAATTTTTAATAAAAAGGTTCGAATTTCCATAAAAAACGCATTTTACTCAGAAAAACTCTCGAATTTTTGAAGTTTTTTGATTTGGCGCGTATATTCTATATATACCCTTTTTAACACGAGGCATTTATGGAAAATACAGTGAACAATGATTTATTTTTTTTAAATTTACGGCTTGGATTTGTTTTTCCTGCGGTTGGAGTTGAAGCATTCGAAGAGGGATGGCTTGGGACTTTAAGAAAATGGCTGCCAGAAGTAAAGAAAGTATTAGATAGAGCGCGCATAACTCCTATAAATGAAATCAAATCAGATGAATTATATTATTTCAATGTAGATGATATTAATCGTATGATTCATGATTTTCGATGCATGTTATCAATGTCGTTTAAGACAGTCAGCACAGAAGAAGTTCATCTGCTTATAAAAGCAATAATAACAATGTATAAGGAAATTTACTCCATATTTACGACAGATCTTTCTGTTGAAGATACGAGAAAAATTATTAGTGAAGAAATAAAATCGATTATGAGCAATGATGGTGAGCTGGAAAGCAGTATTGCATTATTTACGGGCCGTAAACTTGCAGCTCTCGGTTATTGTTCAAAAGAAAAAGGAGAAAGCTTTCAATCCTTATATGGTGATAATCTGGTTGATGAAATTATGACGGTAGTTTCAACTAACAATTCAGAAAACAGCATTAATTATTCAGAACTTTTGGATGCAGTCGGCACCGATTTAACTTTAGAAACTCCCTGGATGAAAAAATTATTTCATCAAAATCATTAGTGCGCTGACGATGCCTAATAAGAAGAACATGTATATAAGTGCAAGGATTGACTGGGCCTGTGGGAAGCTTAAAAGCATGGCGCCCCAGACAATGGTTAGAGCACCAAGACCCAGTGCAATATAGCTTATGGCCTTTGTGTGGCGGAAATTCATTTTTTCGAGAAAGCCAGGAGTGAGAAAATATATGCCGGTGGCAATAAGAGCCAGGCCGGCTATGAAACAAAGAATTGCTAGAATCATGGAACGTGGATTACCTCGCGAGGTTTTGAACCGTTCTGAGGTCCTACAATTCCACGCTCTTCCATTTCTTCTACGAGGCGGGCTGCACGGTTGTAGCCGATCTTGAGACGGCGCTGAATATAACTTGCGCTGGCTTTTCCAGACTGAACTACAATTTCGAGAGCCTGATCGTACAACGGATCATCGTCGTCCATTGGTTCACCGAACAGGTCGCGTGCTCCTTCTTCTTCGTCATCCTCAACAAAGATTTCTTCGTCGATGTAGTCTGGCTCACCGTAATCTTTTACAGCGGTAACTACATTTTCAACTTCCTGGTCGCTTACGAAGGTTCCCTGGATTCGGATTGGAGCAGGGTCCACTGCAGAAGCGTAAAGCATATCACCACGGCCCAGAAGTTTTTCTGCACCGACTGTATCGATAATGATGTTAGAGTCTGTACGGCTTGCAACCATGAAGGCAATACGGGTCGGAATATTAGCCTTAATCAAACCTGTGATTACGTTTACAGAAGGACGCTGTGTTGCGAGTACAAGGTGAATACCTACGGCACGGCTCATAGCTGTAAGGCGTGCTACGATGTTTTCAAGCTCCTTACCGCTTGTTGCCATGAGGTCTGCAAACTCATCAATAATAACTACGATGTATGGCAATTTTTGAGTACAGATTTTCTGCTCTTTGATTTTTGCGTTGTAGTTTGAAATATCGCGTACACCCATGCTGTCGAGGAGTGCGTAGCGGCGTTCCATTTCGCACAGACACCACTGAAGGGCCTGAAGTGCCTTCTTAGGCTCTGTAATAACCGGTGTAAGAAGATGCGGAATATTATTGTACAACTTGAGCTCGACAACCTTAGGGTCAACGAGAATCATTTTGACATCTTCAAAGCTTCTCTTATACAGAATAGAAAGAATCAGCGAGTTTACACAAACTGATTTACCTGAACCTGTAGCGCCGGCAATAAGCATATGCGGTGTTTTTACAAGGTCGATGCGCTGAGCCTTTCCGAGGATGTCTTTTCCAAGTACAACTGGAACGGCCATCTTCTTCCATTCAGGAAGATCCATTTCTATGATTTCGCGGAAGCCGACTACTGAGCGGTTTCTGTTTGGAACTTCAATACCTACAGCCTGCTTTCCAGGAATTGGTGCTACAATACGTACCGACTGTGCTGCAAGGCTGAGCGCGATGTTATCCTGAAGGGCTACAATCTTACTGAGCTTTACGCCAGGAGCCGGGAGGATTTCGAACATTGTAACAACCGGACCTTTTTTAATTCCGATAATATCAGCTTCGATATTAAACTCTGAAAGGGTCTGCTTGAGGTTCAAAGAAGCCTGCTTTGTTGCATCGTCGATAATCCAGTACTGGTCGTCTTTATATGCTGTGAGCAAATCCGAAGGAATTACATAAGGGCCTTTCTTTGTGGCACGGTTTGTCTTCGGCGGATTTGCGGCAATCTCTTTTGTCTTTGGAGTGTTTTCTTCCTGCTGTGCATTAAAGAAATCAGAAAGCTCGTCCTTGGTGAGGTTTGTTGCGCCACCATGACGTCCGTGTGCGTCGGCAGCCGACTGTGCCGGGCTTGCGGCTGGTGCCTTAGCAGGCATTGTTTTTCTGATATCTGCGTCCATTTCTTTAAAGACGCTGGCTGCGGCAGTTGAAATATTTACTTCTTCTTCGTCGTCCTGAGATTCCTGCTGGGCGAGCTGGGAGAAGATTTGATTATTTGAAGTTTCGTTGTCTGCGGTGGTTTCGACCCCTTCGACAGGCTCAGGGACCGCAACTACTGTATTTACTTTCTTCTCGGCCTGATATGGGTCTTCGATTTTTGGAGCGGTTTTCTTTTTATCTACATTTTCAAAGTAGTTATACAGATTTTCCTTTGTGGCAATCTTTGGGCCTTCTTCATCATCAGCGAAATATTCGCCTACAGAAGGATGCTCTTCAACTGATTCGTTATTGGTCTGCTGTCTCTGTGGCTTTGAGTTGATAGCCGGTTCTTCAATATCAAAATCAGGGAATGGGAGAGTTTCGTCTTCAACATAGCCGTCATCAGTATCAGGAACTTCTGGCTCGTTTTTGCTTTCGTAAACAGCCTCATCCTTAAGCTGGATGCGGGTTGGATATTTTGGTTTTTCAGTTACTGGCTGAGGAGTTTTTTTTTCCTCAGAATCTGGAGTTTCTGTTCCGTCGTTGATTACGATTTTGTGAGGATAAAGCGGATTTTCAACAACCTTGTCGATATAGCGTGTTGTAGCGTATGGGTCACCCAGTGTTTCATCTTTTGGAGGGAACTCGAGTGCAGGGTCGTTTTCATCAAAATCAGCGTCATACTCTGGCGGAAGATTTTTTGGCTGTGGAGGAAGTCCTGGCCATTCAAGCTCGTCTGCAGGAGAAGGAGTTTCTGGAGTTGTAAGAGCAGCAAATTCTTCCTGAGTGAGCATAGAGCTCTGTGCTGCTGCGGCTTCCTCTGCTGTTGAAGGAGGAATTATGAACGCAGGCTTTGGAGCTGCTGGAGCTGATGCTGCGGCAGGAGCAGTCTGTGGAGCTTTTACTTCTGCTTTTGGAGTCTCAGCTTCAGCAGGCTCTGGTTCTTCTTCTTCGATTTCTTCGTAAGGCTGTATATCATCGAGGATGGCATCAAAAATAGTTCCCTTCTTTGAAACTTCGTCTTCATCCTCGTCTTCGTCATCATCAGATTTCTTGAATTTCTTTTTGAGCTTATCGAAAACAGATTCTTTTGGTTCTTTGAATTTTGAGAGTTTCTTGAATTCTGGAATTGCATTTTCGTCTTCAGAATCAGCTGAATCTTCAGTTTTATCTGACTCGTCTGAAAGAACTCCGATTTCTGTAAAGCCGTCATCAGCATCAGCTAAAGGAGCAGCCTTCTTAATCGGTTTTTTCTTAAGATTCTTAAAACCGCCGTTGTTAAGTCTGTCTGCAATAATACCTGTTCCCAGATATTCAATTACAACGAGCATAGCACCGGTGATAAGCGCAATGAGAATTTTAGCAATTGCAAATGGAGAATGATCTACCTTTACAATAGAGCGAATTATGCTTTCTGTAACAACACAGGTGAAAAATGGAATGAGTGCAGTAAGAAGGCGGAGAGTTTTGCGGGCAGTCCATTTAGAAGCAAAGCACGAAAGCCCAGAAACAAGCAGAAAGGCCGGAATCAACAGGCTGCAGAAGCCGTAAACAGAGTACAGCATATCTCCGAGTAAATACAAAATATTATTATGTCCTGGACCGCTAACACCATAATCCAGGGGTAAAAGAATCAAACTGATTGTAAAAAGGGCCGCAAGCGACAGCAAAACGGCTCCGGTTATGATACTAGACTTATTAGATGCTCTCATAGTTCCATTATCGGAAAATAAAAAAAAGATTTTAGAGATTTCTGTTAATCTTCTGTTCTTCTAATTTTAGTTCTCAGTTTTCGGTAATTTTCTGAAAAACCAGATAAGGTATGGGATGGCGGTGAACATGCTGAATAAATCAGCTACAGCCTGGCTGATTTCAACGCCAAAGAGTCCGAAAAGCCGAGGTAAAATCAGTATGGCCGGAATAAAATAAAGGCCCTGACGGTTCATTGAAAGGAAGGTTGCGGCTTTTATATGACGGGTAGACTGCATGAGCATGTTGGTGCCTACGATTAAAGCGTGCAGGGGAAGGAAAGCGGCCTGCCAGCGGAGGGCTACGGTTCCCACGGCAATTACGTCCGGATCGTTACGGAAGGCTGCAATAATCTGTGGGGCAAAAATCAGGGCAGCGGCGGCAAAAACAGACATTACTGCGGCTCCACTGCAAACAAGGAAGATATACGCTTTTTTTACGCGGTCGTAACGTTTTGCGCCATAGTTGTAACCGCTTACCGGACTAAAGCCCTGACCGATTCCAATCATCATGCTGGCAATGAACATTACGATTTTTCCTACTATAGACATGGCTGCAATTGCAGAAACACCGAAAAGGGCTGCGTGGCGGTTCAGCAAAATAGAAGCGATGCTTGCGAGGCCCTGGCGTGCGAGAGAAGGAAGACCTGTTGCGGTAACCTTACCGAGCACGCGGATATCTTTAGAAACATTTTTTATGCTGATATGACAGATTGATTTTCGTCTCAGATAGAAAGAAAAGAGCAGCCAGAAGCTTGTAAACTGCGTAACCAGGGTACAAAGTGCGGCTCCGCGGATTCCAAGGCCAAGACCTTTAAGGACGAGTCCTGTTCCAAAAAGCGGGAGTTCACTGAAAATAAAGAACGGGTCGAGAATCATGTTGATGATTCCGCCAGTGGTCAAAGCAATCATGCTGAAAAAGGCTTTTCCTTCGGCGCGTAAATCGTTATTCAAAACAAAAGAGGCACACATAAACGGAGCGCCCCAGAAAATGTAAAAGGCGTATTCGCGGGCAAAAGGAAGAACTGATTCATCGGCACCGGCAAAGCCAAGGACTACGCGGGCAAAGGAGTTTCCAAAAATTGTAATGAGAAGACCGATGGCGAGGGCGGCAAAGAATGCAGTTGAGCTGATTACAGAGGCTTCTTCGTTGCGCTTTTGTCCAAGACGGATGGAAACGAGACTGCCCGAACCCATACCAAGGGTAAAACCGCAGGCCTGGATAATCGACATGATAGGGAACACAATTCCAACTGCAGCGCTGGCTTCGGTACCAAGCTGTGAGACAAAAAAGGTGTCGGCCATGTTGTAAAGCGAGGTTACAAGCATGGAAATAATTGTCGGAATTGCAAGCTTTGTGATGAGCTTTGAAACCGGTGTGTTCACCATTTTGTTGTATTGTTCGTCTGCGTTCTTTTCCATACAGATATTTTAATTGCAAAGTGGGGTGTTGTGCAATGAATGAGAGGGCCGGCGTTTGTGAATCGCGTGACCGCCGTGTGTTACGGGTGCGGGGGTGTTGACATCTAAAAAAGAATCTTTTACCGTTTGAATATGCTGATTTTCAGAAAACAGGTTTTAAGAAAAACAGTCATGGCATTTGCTTTTATGATTTTTTCTGCGAGCCTTTTTGCACAGAATGAACATCCTTCTATGGAGCCGGCCTTTTCATTATTTCAGGTCTTGGGTTTAAAAAGCGAAGCAAGCTATACAAATTATACTGCTGATGAAGTTTTTGAAATGGCCCTTTTATTTTCCGAGTGTGAACGAGGCAGTGAGGACTGGAAATTCTGCTGGAAGCAATTCGAAGAAATCAAAAAAGAAGCTGCTTCCGAAGAAATGATGAGCCTGGATGAAGAGGAGAGGGGAAGGGCAATTCTTAAGCTTCTTTATCGCGATTATCTTGCTGCTTACAGCCTGACTCAAACAAAAATAAATGTAGCAATGGATAAGGGCTTTTACAACTGTGTTTCGTCTGCGGTTTTGTATATGGCTGCGGCAAAGGCTGCAGGGCTCGATGTGCGTGGGCAGAGAACAACACAGCATGCCTTCTGTTCAATTTATGTTCCGGCTGTGGGAGGAACTGCGGGTGGTAAGCCTGGTCAGCTGAAAAAAATTGATGTTGAAACAACAAATCCGTATGGGTTTAATCCGGGAAGCAAAGAAGAAATTGAACACGAAAGCCAGATAAGAAAATATTACGTGGTCCCTAAAAAATATTATTCCAACCGCACAGAAGTAAGCGATGGTATTTTTACAGGGCTGATTGCAGGCAATCTTTGCTCAGATTATATAAAAACCGAAAACTATAAAAAGGCTGTACCGCTTGGGGCTGCACGATGGGAAGCGGTTCGCAATGAAAATTCGAAGTCTGTAGCTTC
>JAEEGJ010031472.1_pt1 | contig 10270 bp, 11 predicted proteins | sample 8958761 | NCBI WGS metagenome assembly JAEEGJ01 (sample SAMN16246546, study PRJNA631951) | gut metagenome | biome: gut microbiome; feature: rumen; material: RS-attached | host: Bos | place: Iran: Karaj | collected 2018-10 | reverse complement strand
CTAAAACCTTTAATTTATGAAATTTGTTTTTCTATTATCGCACAAACATTGTCTATCGTCAAGTTAGAAGTATCTATATATAGCGCATCTTCTGCAATTTTAAGAGAACCTTCTTTTTTGTTTTTATCCATCTCATCGCGCTTTTCAATAGCTTCTTTGATTTCTTCCAGAGTCATATCGCTTACACCCTGATCAAAACGGCGTTTTGCGCGAACCTCGGCAGAGGCATCCAGATAAACTTTAACTTCGGCATTAGGGAATACAACCGTTGTCATATCGCGGCCTTCACATACAATGTTCATAGACTTTGTAATTTCCCGCATAAGGTCATTCACAAAATGACGGATTTCTACTATAGAACTAACCTGACTTGCATTTGCAGTAACACGGTCATCATGCAGATGGTCTGTAACATCTTTTCCATTCAGAATAAAGTGACCTTCTTTCGTATATTCGATTTTCTGTTTGCGGCAAAAATCCAGGGTTGCAGCCTCGTCCTTATAATCAATTCCAGCATCTAAAACAGCCATGGTAAGGGTACGGTAAAAGCCGCCGCTGTTCAAAAAAGTAAAATCAAGCTTTTCTGCCAGCATTTTGGCAATAGTGCTTTTTCCAGTTCCGGCTGGTCCGTCAATTGCTATAATCATTTCACTACTCCTTATATCCAGATATTAAACATTATTCTGTAAAACCTTATAGCCCATAAAGGCTTTTGCTTCCTCGGCCCAGTCATACTGGCTCATAAACTCGCCTGTAAAGCTTTTTATGATTTTACTGTCGCCCGCAAGAAAATCGTAATAATCACATTTTATTACTTCCGGGTTAATACGGAAATTGTTATATTCTGTTATAAAAAAATTCTGAATATCAAGCTCTGCAAGAGTACGCTTTATATCCGCAATCAGATTACGAAGATTGGCACCGTTGCTGGAAGAGTTTGCCTCTGCCCCATAAAGCACCTTGATAAGCTCCTTAGTTTTTACCGAGCTGCCGTTTTTATAAATCAGATAAGCCATAAGCTCTGTAGATTTTGTTCTGGAAAATTTGATTACCTTATCTCCAAACAGGAGGGTAAAATTACCGAAGGTTTTTGCTTCAAGATTCTGCTTCTGCTTTTTAAGCAGCATGATGATTTTCTTTTCCGTACGGCGCTTGTATAAAGACAGACAGAACATCAGGATTCCCGTAAGAATAACGTTCAAAAGGCCTGTGCGTCCAAAAGCTTCAATAATAACAGGAGCCATTACTGCAGCCCCTATAACATGGCTGACAAAGAATAATATTGGAGAAAAGGAAAAAATACACAAAGCCAGAATATCTGTGAGGGCATAGGTAATTAAGCCGTTAAAGGGCTGGTCATCATAAATGCCTAAAATTCCGCTTGCCAGAAAAATAAAGAACCCAATATAAAACGGAATATTCTTTAAGATATAAGCCTTTTCCCTTGGAGCATCTTTTACAAGAAGAGAATGTACATACATATAAATGCTTACAAGAGTAATTGTGCCGTAATAAATAAAAGTCGGAAGATGTTCGCTAAGATGATTACGATGAACAAACAGGAAAAAAGGTAAATCAAGAAAGCCGAATAAAAAAAGAAATGGACTAATAAAAATTAAATGAAGTCTGTTGGTTTCTGCCGCATCTGCTAAATCAACTGGTGCAATGTAGTAACGATTCCGATATGAACTTACGATTTTATTCATAGTAACGTGGAAATTATAAAATATCTATCGATAATTTGTCAAACTATTTACAGAGTGACAGTAGTCCTTTAACCTCGCGTTCGGTGAGGTCTCTGTGTTCGCCGGGACGCAGGTCATCAAGATTTACATTACCAATGCGGACGCGGACCAGAGAGCGGGTTCCTATATTCTGGCTTTCCAGCATCTTGCGGATTTCACGGTTCTTTCCTTCTATAAGGATGATTTTGATTTTTCGTGGCTTAAGAACTTCGCAGCGGAGGCACTTGTAAAAAACATTATCAACGCGGACTCCGTGTTCAAGAGCAGCCGCAGTTTCCGCGCTCACATCCTGACTTGTTTCTACTATATATTCCTTTTCAATCTGGCTTGAAGGATGAGAAAGCTTAGCGGCAAAATCTCCGTCGTTTGTAAAAAGAATCATTCCCTTGGAATACATGTCCAGGCGGCCTACATTATAAAGGCGCTCCTTGTAGCTGTCGCGCAGGAGGTCGGCCGCAACCTGACGGCCCTTCTCGTCGCTGGAAGAGCAGACAAAGCCGGCAGGCTTATTGAGCAGAACATAGCATTTGCGTGCCTCAAGATGAACAGGCTTACCGTCTACAGTTACCTTGTCGCCGTCGCGCACCTTAGTGCCCAGCTCCGTAACCACCGCGCCGTTTACCGTAACGCGCCCGTCGAGAATAATCTGTTCACTTGCACGCCGGCTCGCAACTCCGCAATGTGCAAGAAAGGCCTGTAATCTGGTTTCCTTATCGGGCAAGTTCGAACCTCTCCTGCTCGCCTTCGTCGAGCTTTGGAAGATCAGCAATTGAGTTGAGGCGGAAGAGCTTTAAGAATTCTTTGGTAGTACCAAAAAGGGTCGGACGACCAGGGGCTTCTTTTTTACCAACTTCCTTAATGAGATTTCTTTCAATCAAAAGACGAATCATATTGTCTACACCAACCCCGCGCAGCTGTTCAATTTCCGCACGGGTAATAGGCTGAGAGTATGCAATAATAGAAAGGGTTTCCATTGCAGACTTGGAAAGACGGCCCTCGCGTTTAGAACCGTAAAACTCTTTTAAAACTTCCCAGTATTCTTTTTTAGGAGCAAGACACCAGCCGCCTGTAATCATTACAAGCTCAATGCCGGAATCTTCTGCGTTATATTTTTCTTTGAGATGTTCAATACACTTTTCTGTTACTTCTTCGGAAAGTTGTGCTTTATTGGCAAGCACCTTGGCGGTAAGTGGTTCGCTTTCCAGAAATAAAATAGTCTCGACTAATGCTGTTTCTTTGTTGAAATCCATAAACTGGATTTTATCATAAAAAAAATATTATTGCCACACGGATTCGATTTTGCTAACGCAAAATCATTTTTATAATTATAAATGAAATGCCGTTAGGCATTTCGAATCCGTGTGGAATTCATTTAATTACTTGTCAATTCTTCTTCAGAAGGTATGTAACCAGTATTATCTTCGCGGGCACAAATCTTAATATCGCCGAAAAGTTTGTTCTGGAAAATTGTTATCATCTTAAATTTTACTGCTTCGAGGATTGCCATGAAGGCGCAGATTACGTCCATTTCGTTGCCGGGACGTGTAAGAAGGTCTGTGAACATACATTCTTTTTTGTCTTCGAGCAGCTCGTTCATGAGGGTGATTTTTTCGTTTACAGAAATCTCCTCATACATATTCAAAATCTTTTCGTTTGAATACTGCTTCATGATAGACTTGAAAATATCCTGCATCTGCTGCAAGAGTTCCCAGGTGTCTACCTCTTCCCACATGTCTTCTGTATCATCAAATGGCAGAACGCGCTGAATCTTCTTACGTTCAAAGTTCCATTCTGAATCATCTTCCTGCTCTTCCATAAGAGAAGAGAGCTTCTTAAATTTCTGGTATTCAATAAGCTTTTCTACAAGCTCTGCACGAGGGTCTTCTTCATCCTCATCATCATAAGCAACTTCAACAGGAAGCAGCATACGGCTTTTAATATAGATGAGTTTTGCAGCCCAGCTGTAAAATTCCGAAAGGTCTCCCAAATCAGTCTGTACTGCGTAATCAAGATATTCGAGATACTGCTCTGTAATCTGAGCAATTGGAATGTCGTAGATGTTTACCTTGCTTTCGCGGATAAGAGCCCAGAGAAGGTCGAGAGGACCTTCAAATTCGCCGGCCTTGTATGCGTGCTTAACGGCAACTGTTGTGCCACCGGCATTTTCTGTGCTAACTGTGTTTTCTGTTTCTTCCATATTCTACCGCCTTAGGGAATTCCATTAATTTTTTAATTCCTTCAGCCCCACCCGTTTTTTCTACGGCCTCAAGGCATTTTATATATTTATCCCTAACTAATTCATCGGCAGAATATTTTAAAACTTCAATGGAAGGTATCAAAACAAAGGCTCTTTCTTCCATCCGGACATGCGGAATCTGAAGGTCAGGAGCGTTTATTGTTTCGTCTCCAAAAAGTTCTATATCTATATCGAGGGAGCGGGGACCAAAGCGAACTTCCTTCGCGCGGTCGCGGCCATACTTAGCCTCGATTTCATTTATTTTATGTAAAAAGTCAAATGCGTCGACATCGTCATCAACATAGCCGAGGGCCGCCGCATTGTAAAAGTCTTCCTGGTCTGTAACGTACATTGCCGGCGTTCTGTAAACGCTGGAAAAGACGCAGTCCCGCATAAGACAAGAAAGCTCCTCCCCCGCAAGAGAAAGGAGCTCGAGAGGTGATTTATTATTGTAAGATTTGTTAGATCCAAGACCTAATAATACTCGTTTCATAAATCATCCTTAATATGTCATTGTCGGGCTTGACCCGACAATCTGCACAGGTCAGTGATGTACAGATTCCCGTGTCAAGCACGGGAATGACACTTATGTTACTCAGCCGGGGCTTCGGCGTCGGCATCGGCCTTCTTCGCAGACTTCTTTGAGTCTTTCTTTTCAATCACCTGGCCAGGGAATACTAACTCGCGGACCTTGGCTTCGATACTTGCGGCAACCTCTGGATTTCCTTCGATGAAGGCAACTGCATTTTCCTTACCCTGGCCGATTTTTTCCTCGCCCATTGTATACCAGGCACCGCGCTTGTCTACGATTCCGTGCTTTACAGCAGAATCAAGAAGCGATGCACTTGCATTAATTCCCTTACCAAAGTAAATGTCGAGCTCGCACTTTCTGAATGGAGGCGCAACCTTATTCTTAACAATCTTTACGCGAACGCGGTTTCCGATTGCATCCTCATCGCCCTTACCGTCAATAGTTTCTACACGGCGGATTTCCAAACGAACAGAAGAATAGAACTTAAGAGCCTGACCACCAGTAGTAGTTTCAGGGTTACCGAACATAACACCAATCTTCATACGAATCTGGTTGATGAAGATTACGATACAATTTGATTTTCCGATTATAGCAGTGAGCTTGCGGAGAGCCTGGCTCATAAGACGAGCCTGCATACCCATTACAGCATCACCCATTTCACCTTCAATTTCTTTTTCCGGTGTAAGGGCTGCTACAGAGTCTACTACAACAACGTCAACCGCGCCCGAGCGGACAAGGTTTTCTGTAATTTCAAGAGCCTGTTCTCCAGTGTCCGGCTGAGACACCCAAAGCTCATCAATATTAACACCCAGGTTCTTTGCATAAACCGGGTCAAGGGCATGTTCAGCATCTACGAATGCCGCAACACCGCCAAGCTTCTGAGCCTCTGCAATTGCATGCAGTGCGAGCGTTGTTTTACCAGAGCTTTCTGGTCCGTACATTTCAATTACACGGCCACGCGGATATCCGCCGATTCCCAAAGCTTCATCAAGCAGAATTGAGCCTGACGGAATTACTTCGATGCCGGCCGCATTTGCCTTGTCGCCCAGCTTCATGATTGCGCCCTGGCCGAACTGCTTTTCGATCTGAAGACGAGCCGCCTCCAGAGCTTTCATTTTTTCTGATGTTTCCATTTTAGCCACCTTCCTCCCACATATAATATGGGCTAAACCTAATCATTTTACGCAGTTTTTTTGAAAAAAAATCGAAAAATTTGCAAAAATTCTTTGTTTTTCGTCAAAAAATCAGCTTTTTTATATATTTGCTATTTATGCACACTTTGATAGACTGCGCGACCGGCAAGACTAACCATACCGTCTTCCAGCACAATCTTTCCAAGAACCTTAACTGCTCTGCTTGTATCAACCTGCTGAACAGAATCAAAATGAACTCTCACCGTACCCTCATACTTTGTAAGAGTTTCATCTCCAACAAGCAGATCGCAGGTATAAGAACCGTCTTCGTAAGTAACCGCATTCGAAAGCTTACCACCCCAGTTTACCCAGCAGTCCAGATAAACAGCAGGCTTTTCGGCAACCTCAGTAAAAGACGGAACATCAGTTATTGTATCAAAATCAGGGATATCAAAATAGCCCATAAGGAGCCGCGCCTTTTTCTTTACGGCAACAGAAGCATCTGAATTCAAAATTACATTTACTTCTATCTGAGCGGCGTTGTCTCTGTGAGCCTGAAAATACTGCAGGGCCTTATTATATCTTTTATTGATTTCCTTGCTTGAAAGCACAAAGGCATAAGACTGAGAAGACAAGTCCTTTTCTTTAGCATCAGTTTTCTCTTCTGCTGAAAGCTCAAGTCTTGTAAGGTCTGCGCGTGGGCCGTTGTACAACTGCCCTCTCGGGAAAAAGATAAAGGCAAAAACACAGCCGAGCACAAAGGCAGCTCCGGCAGCCGCAAAAATTGCAACCTTATCCGGGTTACTTCCCAGCGGCGGATAAAACTGTTCGATTTTACCGGTATCTACCCAGCGGCAGATTGTATCGTAATTTCCGTTTACACGGATAAACTCCATTGCGGCATCGGCGGTTTTATTAAGCGGATCATTTTCTTTTATTTCGAGATAGTACTGAAGCGCACGGGCAGTATCTCCGCGGCGAAGAAAAATTGCAGCCTGCCCCAGAAGCAGCCTTGTATCTGTTAGCTTAATTCTGCGGGCCATCTGAAAATACGAAGAGGATGCACCAATATCACCTACATAAAGACATGCAATTCCGAGAGTCAGGTAATATTCAAAGTTTTCTTCGTAAATCTCCTGCTTTGCTTCAAGACGTTTAATTGCAGTTGCAAAATGACGTCTTCGCATATCAAGCCAGGCAAGACTAAGTGCATCCTTTGCCATAAAGAACTACTGCCTCAAATAAGTTAGAATAGCGTCGAGCTCGGCATTCAACTGTAAAAGCTCCTGACGGTTGAGCGAAGGAGAATCCTCTTCAAGAGCGGCAATGCGGTCGAGCAGCGACTGTATATACTCAGGAGTAAGATGCTCCTTTGTTATGTTCTTAATATAAAAATCTACGTTAGGAATTTCTGCAGGAGTTTCCGGAACTGAAGGAACTTCAGAAACAGTTTCTGTTACACCTGCAAACTCAGTTACACCAGGAATAACCTCTTCTGCGTCTTCAACTGAATACGGAGTAATGATTTCAAGTCCGCTTACAGACTTTCCGTCTTTATCCTCTTCTTCCTTATCCTTAAACTGCTTGCTGTATGCGTATTTTTCACCGGTTGCAGGTGTGCCGTCTCCAGACAAAGCCATGTAGAATACAATCTTACCTGATTCAGATGGAGCAAGCTTCATAGGCTTCCAGATTGCACAAACACCAGAGTTATTATAAGAAAGCACGGTATCAAAAACGCGGTAATTAAGCATATCCGGTTCCCAGCTGTTCTTTTCAAATGTAGAATAGTTTGCAAGTGCCACGAGCTCTGGAGCAGTACTTTCTGCACCGGTAAAGAAAAGCTGCATAGCGGCATTTATATTCTTTGATACAAACCATTTCTGATTCTGAAGGGTTCTGTACAAAACCTCGTTTTTAACAGGAATATCTTCCCAGGTATAATAATGGAAGGCAGCAGCTTCACCGAGCACTGTATCGAGCAGAGCTTTAATAGAAAAATCATCATTTCTATTGCTGATATTTTTTACAGTTGCAGTTACCTTAATCATGTCTGCTTCTTTTTTCTTTTGAGAAGCAAAGCATGAAAAATAAACGCTTACCTGAGCAACATTTGGAATCTCATAATTTATTACGGCACCATCAGTTGTCTGTCTTGCAGAAGACTTTACATTATTGTCTGTTACAAGGTTATAAATCTTTCTGGAAGTCTTCAAATAGAAGGTATTGGTTACATACTCGTTTGCTGTAGACAAAACCGGAACTGGCTTATCCTTTTCGTTGAGTACTGCAATAGTATAAGAACCAATTCCTGATTTTATTTTAATCTGAATCTTTCCAAAGCGTTCTGTAATATTCTTTCTTGTACCCTTAATCCATCCGGTAAAATCTTTATCTTCTGCCGCGCCGTCTGCAGAGGCCGCAGTAGCAGCAGCCGTACCAGCCGCAGCGCCATCGGGAGCAGCAGGTAAAGCAGCGCCATCTAATTCTGCAGCGGTAGCAGCCTTTTCTTCAGCAGGAGCTTCAACGGTAGTTGCATTCTTACCCTTTTTCTTGGATTTTTTTTCTGCTTTTGTTGATTTACATGAAGCAAGAGCTATTACCATACAGGCAATAGCTGCAGCATAAACTATCTTTTTCATTCGGCCTCCGTTGCTGAAGAAGAATTCTTCTCGTCGAGCATCTTCTGGGCTTCAAGTGCTTTTTCTTTAAGAAGCTTTAACTGATATTTCTTTTCATCAAAAGGCTCAGGAGCAGGAATATCCTTTTCTCCAGCCTCTTTTAACTGCTGAATAATGCGGTCCGACTCTTCCTGATTATTTTTAAGAGCCGCAATCTGAAGTTCAAGCTCTGCAATCTGCTTTTCGAGAGTTTCGTTTCTTGCCTGTGCTGCAGAAAGCTTTTGTCTTGTAGAATCCATTGCCTCTGAATTATAAAGGCGCAGCTGACGTTCGTACTCTTCCTTTGCGGAAAGATACTCTTCTCCTGTCTGCTTTAAGAGGTAAAGAAGTTTTTCTTCGCGGCCACGCTGTAAAATTGTTTCAAGGCGGTACTGAGCAGCCGGAGTTTTTGGAGATTCCGGATATTCAGTTACGATGCGCTCGTATACAGCACCTGCTTCATCATATTTATAGCCGGCAAAAAGTGATTCACCGATATAAAAGAGTGCATGCGAATACAATTCATCATCTGTATAAAGATGGCAGAAATCACTGAGCACTACTACAGATTTTTCATATTCTCCAAGAAGGTACAGGAGCTTACCCTTCTGGTAGTAAACACGAGGGTAATAAAGCGAGTCTGAAAAGTTATCCAGGAAGAAATTGCAGTCATCCAGAGCTGTTTTATTATCTCCGTCGTAAACCTCTGCCATAATCAGCATAAAATAAGTATCTGGATTAAGGTTTTCTTTATAGGAAACGGCTTTTTTAAGCATGAATTTTGCGTCGGACCAGTCTCCTTTTGAATAAGACTTACAGGCTTCTACAAATGCAGAAGCAGCAGATTCTGAGGCCGAAGCATACATAAAAACTGATGTACAAATCACTGCCGCTGCAGTGAATTTCTTGAAAGCTTTAAACAATCTTTTCAACTCCATTTAAGGCTGCCGTTAAAAAAGCAGGAGCCGGAAACAACTATATCTGTACCGGCATCAATAACCGAGCTCAAAGTCTCGTTATTTACACCGCCGTCTACAGAAAGCATATAGTTCAAGCCGTGCTCTTCCCTGTACTTTTTCAGTTCGGCAACTTTTTCCACGCAGGAAGGAATAATCTTCTGTCCGCCCCATCCGGGATTGACAGTCATCACTAATATAATATCGGCACAAGGCAGGATTTCCGACAGTAGGGATACCGGAGTACCCGGACACACTGCAACGCCGGCTTTTTTACCTGCTTCGTGAATCATCTGAATTACGCGGTGAGCATGATTTGTTGCTTCAAAATGGAAGGTAATCCAGTCTGCTCCAGCCTTTGCAAAAGATTCTATGTGGAGCTCCGGCTTTTCGACCATGAGATGAACATCGAAAGGAAGCTTTGTAAGTTTTCTGATTGAACGGATTACGGGCTCGCCGTAGGTGATTTCGGGAACAAAAGAACCGTCCATTACGTCGATATGAACTGCCCCGCCGTTATTGTTTTCTATTTTTTTAATCTCACTTCCAAGATCTGCAAAATCAGCAGAGAGAAGCGATGGTGCTAAAATCTGATTTTTCATTTGGTATATATTTTAACAAGAAAATGTAAATTTTACAATAATAAGTAGAAAATATTCAATATTATAGAAAAATCTGACGGTGCGGAGCAGGCGCGGGGTGCAACCTGCCTCTTGAGCTTTTTGGCGCTTAGCCATAAAAAGAATCCGAGGATTTCGCTTGCGAAACCGCAGGATTCTTACACAAAAAAGGGAAAGCGAGCATGGTTGTGCCCCAGCGACAGCGGGAGCCCGTCAGATTTTTCTGAGATGTCGTTGTTTTTCTAATTATTCTTGAAAAATTTTACTTGACAGATTTACACTTTCGCTTTATAAATATTGTCCCAATTTTAACAAAATCTCATATTTTTTATTGATTAAAAATCTTTTCTTGTATAAAATAGAATTTAGACACTATGGACTTTCAGAC
>JAEEGJ010031468.1_pt1 | contig 10271 bp, 3 predicted proteins | sample 8958761 | NCBI WGS metagenome assembly JAEEGJ01 (sample SAMN16246546, study PRJNA631951) | gut metagenome | biome: gut microbiome; feature: rumen; material: RS-attached | host: Bos | place: Iran: Karaj | collected 2018-10 | reverse complement strand
GGCAGGCTATTTCAAGTTTCTGAAAGGCGAATTCGCATCACAGGACTTGGTGCCTTATGCCCGACAGAGTTTGAGGGAATGACGGCTGGAAGTTTCTCAGAAGAATGGATTGTGTTCCAAACAAATAAGGTTGGGGTCTTTGGAGCTAGCTCCAAAGACCCCAACCTTTTCAAGACTTCAAGTAGGTCATCTTGTTCCTGTTGGGAAGATAAGCGTCCTATTGTCGGGCGAATTCGATTGGAATATATAGCCATAACCTGGATAAAGCGTGTTCACTGCTCCTCTCCATAAACCTCTAATAAAAATGCAATTGTTTGTCTGGGACTGAATTATGTCGCCACTAATCGAGGAGAATCCAGCTAGGGCCTCATTGACGAGCATACTCTCGCTGAGTGGATACCCTATCCACGTTGAACCATTTTGGATGGTAATGGGATGCTCTAAAGGATTAATAGATACACCTTCCAAAGTAATATCACATTCGGCAACAACCGAAATCTTGTACATATAGGCCACATCCAACGTGTTCAGCCGTCCATTCCAACGGTGGTTGTTGGGATTGTAGGAGGTGTTCAGTGTTTGCGACTGGATGGTGATGGGGGTGTTTGGCAATGCTTCCACAAGGGCTGTTTTAAGCTGGTCTAAAGTAATGTCAAGGTTAGCCGACCACCAGTTCCAGCCTTGTGCCAAATGATAGGTCCGTTCTGTTGAATTGATGTCAAAGATGATTTGGTTTTTCACAGAATGACGTGTGCCATTATATCCTGATGGATTATATGGATCATAGTTGGTGTTGTCGCTATATACACGGATAGCTTGGTTACTATTGGCATAATATACTCTACAGGCCATGTCGGGTGAAGAATAGGATCCAGTATTATCATCAATGACTATCGCAAGGTTGGAATGTCCATTGTAAGCGAAAGGTGTGTCAAGGACGATGGTAGTCCAATAACCTCTGGTCATAGTCACGAGACCACTAAATACAAGGTCGGCTTCCGTCACAGCAATCCAATCCGTATTGTTCTCAAATACTGATTTATCGGTATTCACCATATAGATGTTGTAATTGCGGGTCTTCATCGCACCTGCATTGAAATAGGAAATGGAAGTAATCTCTCCTGAAGTTCCTATCTCATCTGGCGTGTAAATCTGCTGGGAAAGGGTATAACGGAACCATGAATAACTCGGCAAATACACGTTTGTCGACTCGCCTGAACCGACAAGTGTTCCTTCGAGGAACATAAAGACTGCCTCAAGGTTGGCATCTTCGGTCACGGGGAAACTGTAGGTGGCATTACAACTGACCACTTCGCCGTTAATGCTCCAATTCAGGAACAAGTAGCCTTCATCCGGTGTCGCTGTTACCGTGCAATAAGTGCCATAACTGAACACGCCGCCACCGTTCACTGAACCGCCTTCGGAGGCTGTGGTTGAAATAGTGTGGATACTGCCAAATTGTACTTCGTAAGGCTCATCCATTCCAATTAAACCGTAAATTTCAAAGGTCACCTCGGAGAAACAATTCAATTCCAACTCTTGCTGAAGGGCATGGTCGTATAAACGGAAAGTGATGTTATCCCCGTTGTTGCCTCCAATGTTTATATAATACAGCCATTGGCCATCCTCAAAAACAGGAAACTCCGTTCCACGGCACTCATTATTGCAGAAAGCACCCAACTCAAGCCCAGAAGATGTCTGTTCAACGCCATCTATCTTCACCACTCCTATCATAAACATACTGTTTTGGTAACTTACCGCAGTCCAATGGTTTGTGAAGAAGTTAGCCACAAGGTTCCTGTCACCAGTAACTATGAAAGTGTACTCAGTATCGGTGGAGACTTCCTCACCGTTTTCTGTCCAGTTTAGGAAATAGTATCCAGGATTGGCCGTAGCAGTCAGTGTGCAGACAGCACCGCCTTCAAACGAGCCACCGCCTGTCACCGTGCCGCCTTCTGCTGGAGAAGCTGCAACGGTAATGGCTCCCGGACACAATTCCATTATGTTGGTGAAATCGTTCCACCCCTCAGCATTTTGATAAGCCTCTAATGCCTCGCAAGGCACATACATTGGAATTGAAGTGTTTACATCATAGAAAGCCCCAACACCATCGTATATCTCAAAAGTAGGAGGTGTTTCGGCAAGTACCGTGATTGTACTTAATCCAGAGCAATAATTAAAAGCATACTCGGATATCGTGTTCACGGAACTGCCTATGGTTAAAGAGGTCAAGCCGCCGCAATACCCAAAAGCCTCATAGCCTATTGTGGTCACGGAATTCGGAATCACAACCGAAGGTAATCCATAGCAATTATAGAAGGCATATTCGGCTATCGTGGTCACGGAATTGCCGATGGATATCGATGTCAGATTGGTGCAAGAATAAAAAGCGGAACTGCCTATTGAGACAACGGAATTCGGGATTTCTATTGAGGTCAAGTCGTTGCAATAACCAAAAGCCTCATAACCTATCGAGGTCACGGAACCCGGCAGATTTATTGAGGTCAGGCCAGTGCAATAATAGAACGCATAATTGCCAATCGAGGTCACGGAATTGGGTATTACAGTGTTTTTGCACCCAACAACCAATGCGTTGGTGTTGGTTCTAATGATGGCGTTGCAGTTTCCTCTGGAATCATAGTTGGTATTGTCCGAAGCCACCACAATTTGTTCCAAACCACTACAATTAACGAATGGATTATCACTTATCGATGTCACAGAACTTGGAATGACTATCTCAGTAAGACCTTGGCAGTATCCAAATGCCCAACTACCTATTGTGGTCAATGAATTAGGAAGCTCTATCGAGTTCAAGTTAATGCATCTATAGAAAGCAGAAGAGCCAACCGAAATCAAAGAATTCGGCAACTCTATTGAGGTCAGGCCATTGCAATAACCGAAAGCATAATTGCTTATCGAGGTCACGGTATTCGGAATCTCTATAGAAGTCAAGTTAGTGCAACTATAGAAAGCATAAGAACCAATTGAAATCAAGGAATTCGGCAGATCTATAGAGGTCAAGCTGTTGCAATAACTAAAAGCATAACTGCCTATTGAGGTCACGGAACTCGGAAACTCTACTGAGGTCAGACTTGTACAATAGTAGAAAGCATAATTGCTTATTGAGTTTAGGCTAATAAAATACCGTAACTCATCGAAGGATGTAATTGAGGATTTGCTTCTAAACACCTGGCCCAAGTCGGTAACGGCAGCAGCTTCGGCATAGCTCAGCTCGCCGTCGCCATTGGTATCCCAGTTTTCCACGCAGATAGCTTTCACATTGGCATCGGCAAAGACAATAGGACTGTTGGAACAGAAATTGGCCATCAGAGTGGTTGGGTGTGCATAGAACGAGTAAATCGATTCGGTTGAAACGACCCTGCCGTTTTCCGTCCAATTGGCAAATTCAAAGCCTTGGTTTGAAGTCGCTGTCAAAACACAGACCGCACCACCAGTATAGTAGCCTGCACCCGAAACCGTACCGCCTTCAGACGGATTGACCGTTACCGCTACTGATCCAGAACACATTTCCATCATATTGGTAAAACCACTCCAACCATTCGCAGTTTGGTAATTTTCCACCGAACCACATAGAACACAAACTGAAATATTCATAGGAACATTATAAAACGTATTATTTCCCAAAGCAGGTGGTGTTTCAGCAAACACAGCCAATGAATTTAAGCCACAATTATAGAAAGCATAACCACCTATCGTGGCCACAGAATTCCCGATGGTTAATGAAGCCAAACTTGTGCAATTATAAAAAGAATAACTGCCTAATGAAGTCACGGAATTCGGAATTTCTATCGAGGCCAAGTTGGTGCAATTATTGAAAGCGTAATCGACAATCAAGGCCAGAGAATCCGGCAGCGATATTGAGGTCAAGTTGCAATTATGAAAAGCAGAACGGCCTATTGTGGTCACGGCATCGGGGATCACAGTATTTATGCAACCCGTCACCAACACATTGGTGTTTGAATTAATAATGGCATTGCAATTCCCTCTGGAATCGTAGTTGGGATTATCGGAAGCCACAACGATTTGCTCCAAACCGCTACAAGCCGAGAATGGATTATCACCTATGGAGGTCACGGAACTCGGAATTTCTATTGAGGTCAATCCAGTGCAATAATAAAAAGCATAACCACCTATTGAGGTCACGGAACTCGGAATCTCTATCGAGGTCAAATTCTCACAATAATAGAACGCGTCATAACCTATCGAGGTCACGGAACTTGGAATCTCAATCGAGGTCAGAGCTCTGCAATAGTAGAAAGCATAACCGTCTATCAAGGTCACAGAACTAGGAAGCACTACTGAAGTCAGGTTGGAACAATTATAGAATGCAGAACTACCTATCGAACTCAAACCGATAAAATACTGTAATTCATCGAAGGATGTAATTGAGGTATTGTATCTGAACACTTCACCAAGGCTTCTCACAGAGGCAGCTTCGGCATAACTCAGCTCGCCGTCGCCATTGGTGTCCCAATTATTCACACAAAGGGCTTTTACGTTGTCATCCGCAAAGACAATAGGAAGGTTGGAACAGAAATTGGCCACCACAGTGGTTGGACGGGCATAGAACGAATACACCGCATCTGTCGAAACGATCATCCCGTTTTCCGTCCAGTTTACAAAATCATAGCCCGAGTTTGGCGTTGCCGTCAAAACACAGACATCACCACTATAATAGTAACCTGCGCCCGCAACCGTACCACCCTCGGATGGATTGACCGTTACAGACACATAGCCAGAACATAAGCCAATAATGTTGGTGAAGTTACTCCATCCATTCGCAGCCTGATAGTTTTCCACAGCGCTGCATGGCACATATACCGGAATATTGGTGGGAACATTATTAAATGCAGAATAGCCCAAAGAAGGTAGCGTTTCGGCAAGCACCGTCATAGAGTTTAGCTTGTTACAACCATAGAAAGCATAACTGCCTATTGAGGACACGGAACTGCCAATGGTTAATGAAGTCAAACCATAACAGTACTCAAAAGCGTCGTAGCCTATCGAGGTCACGGAATTTGGAATCTCTATTGAGGTTAATCCATTGCAAGAATAAAATGCATCGTAAGCAATTGAAGTTACGGAATTCGGAATCTCTATTGAAGTCAAATTGTAACAAGAATGGAAAGCATAACCGCCTATCGAGGTCACGGAATTCGAAATCACTGTGTTTTTGCAACCCGCCACCAATGTATTTGTGTTGGTATTGATGATGGCATTGCAGTCCTCTCTGGAATCATAGTAGGGATTATCGGAAGCCACTACAATTTGCTCCAAGCTGTTGCAAGCTGAGAACGGATTGTCGCCTATTGAGGTCACGGAACCAGGAATCTCAATCGAGGTCAAATTGGTGCAATACCCGAAAGCCCAGCCACCAATCGAAGTCACAGAATTCGGGATTTCTATTGAGGTCAATCCTTCGCAATTATAAAAAACATTATTCCCTATCGTAGTCAAGGAATTGCCTAAGGCCACCGTAGCCAAGCCACTACAAGACTCAAAAGCATCATCATCAATCAAAGTCACAGAATTTGGGATTACAATCGAAGTCAAGTTATAGCAATTGTAGAAAGCATAGTAGCCTATTGAAGTCACGGAATTTGGAATCGTTATCGAGGTCAAGTCATAGCACTCATAGAAAGCATTCTCGGCTATCGAGGTCACGGAGTTCGGTATCACCGTGTATTTGCAGCCTACCACCAAGGCATTGGTGCTTTTATTTATGATGGCCTTGCAGTTCCCGCGTGAATCATAGTAGGCATTGTCGGAGGCCACTGTGATTTGCACCAAGCTGCTACATCCAGTAAAAGGATTCGATTCAATGTTATTCACAGAACTCGGGATTTCTATTGAGGTCAAGCTACTGCAATAACTAAAAGCCCAACCGCCTATTGAGGTTAAAGAATTCGGCAACGCTACCGAAGTCAATCCGCTGCAATACTGAAAAGCTCCCTCATTAATTGAGGTTACGGAATTTGGGATTTCTATCGAGACCATATTATAGCAATAATAGAAAGCATAACTTCCAATCGAGGTCACGGAATTCGGCAGATTGATTGAGGTCAAGTTATTGCAATCATTAAAAGCGCTATAGCCTAACGAGGTCACGGTATTCGGCATCACTAACGAGGTCAATCCATCACAATTATAGAAAGCATAATTGCCTATCGCGGTGATAGTATAGGTCGCACCATCATACTGCAAGTTTTCAGGCAAGATGACATCGCCAGCAGGTCGTTCATATCCTGACCAACCGTTCCAGTTGCTTGCACCTGGACAAGTCAGTTCCACATAATGATTGGTGGCATCAGTAATTTTGTAGTACAAGGTTTGCCCAGTGACGCAAACCTCAGAGAAATCGTAGGCAAAGCCTTTTGTCATCCCAATTGCACTTAGCAGCAGGACGAGCAGGACGGTACTCAACGCCCTTTTCATTTGTAAAAACCTGTTTTTCATAGTATTATTGTTTTAAAAATTGTGTATTTAGTTCTTTTCCTTGATAAATGTGGGGAGATTACATTGGTGATGGTTTGGTGAGACAATTCGTTCGTTTAACGGGGGTCAAATATAGAGATTTTTTCCTTTTAATCATAGAAAAAGAAAAAAATTTCTTTTCGCAATGGATTAGGGAGCAAGTCCTTAGTAAAGCAAAAGCAAGCCTTTCACAAAAACGACCGCCCTCATCAGAGAGCAGTCGTTTTTCGATTTGGTTTATCAAGGCGATGGTTATTTGCCTATCTTGTACCTGCCGGGAAGATAAGCGTCCTATCATCGGTCGAATTCGATTGGAATATATAGCCATATCCTGGATAAAGCGTGGTCACTGAACCTCTCCATACCCCTCTAACAAAAACGCAATTATTTGTCTGTGACTGAATTATATCGCCACTAATCGAAGAAAAACCATCCATAGCATCGTTGACGGCCATACTCTCGTCGAGTGGATACCCTATCCACGTTGAGCCATTTTGGAGGGTAATGGGATGCTCTAAAGGATTAATAGGCATACCTCCCAAAGAAATCTCACAGTCGGCAACGACCGAGATCTTGTACATATAGGCCACATCCAACGTATTCAGCCTTCCATTCCAACGGTGGATATTAGGGTTGTAAGAGGTGTTCAACGTCTGCGATTGGATGGTTATCGATGTGCCTGGCAAAGCTTCCACAAGGGCTGCCTTTAAGTCGTCCAATGTAATTTCGAGGTTGGTCGACCACCAGTTCCAGCCTTGGGCAAGCTGATACGTGCGTACGATGTTGAAGTTGGCCGTAAGGTTCACGGATTCAGTGACCGTGAAAGTATAGGAAGGCTCCGTTGAGACAATCTCACCATCCAAAGTCCAGTTGTTGAAGATGTAGCCTTCGTTAGCATAGGCAGTCAGGTTTGCTTCACTGCCCCATAGATAGTCTCCCATCCCAGTAATTGTGCCCGCATCCTCGGGACTGGCCTCCACGCTCACCGTGTACAGGCTGCCAAAACGAATCTCACAAGGCTCCTCCCAGTACGCAAGGCTGTCCGAACCGAACTCGACCCCACTGAAGCACTGAAGGTTCGGCTCCTGCCCCAAGGCGTGGTCGTACACTCGGAACGTGATGCTGTCGCCAGTCTCGCCGGACAACAACATACGGTACTGCCATCTACCCTCCTCCAGGGCTGGCATAGCCGCGCCTCGGCACTCGCCCCCGCTGAACGCGCCCAGCTCAAGCCACGGGGACGACTGCTCCGTGCTGTCTATCAACACCACACCTGTCAGAAGCATGCTGTCCTGAACGACCTCCGGCATCCAGTGGCGCGCGACGAAGTTCGCCACAAGGTCCCTCTCCGACACGGCCGTGAACACGTACTCAGCGTCGTACGACACCTCCTCGCCGCCCTCCGTCCAGCAGACGAAAGCGTAGCCCGCATTGGGCAAGGCTGCGACCGTGCACTCATCGCCTTGGTCGTACACGCCTCCACCCGTGACCGTTCCCCCTTCCTCCGGGTTGGACGAAACCGTAATGGAGTACAACATAGTGAAATTCAAGACTGCACCTATTTGGGGGTCATACCATACCTCGAAGTGTTCATCTCCCGTAAAAATGCCATAGTTACAAGACCAACCCTCGTATTCCATCCCCGTTGAGTGATCATACATTTTAAATGTGACTTCTTCACCTTCGTAGTCAATGTTATAATGTATTGACAACTGAAGTGTCGGGTACGGGTCGCCCATATATGTCTCGTCATCCATAAACATATGTCCCCTACATATGCCATCGACAAAGGCAGCAACCTCTATGTCTGCCCAATTGTCTTCCGTCGTAATGAAGTTACCATCAATTTGGACAAATGCAACAAGAAGAGCGTGATTTTCAAAATCGTGGTAATCAAAATCCGACCAATGAGATTCGTGCTGTTGAGCAAAAGCCAAGCTACAAGATGCGAGCAATACAAATAGTATCAATAACGATTTTTTCATAGTGTACTGTTGTTTTTATGGGAACAAAGATATGAAAAAGAAGGAAAAGCAACTATTAATTCATATCTCCCATAAAAATTTTTTCTTACAGGCTTATTTCCAAGCCTTTTCATAAGCTGTTTGGGGCAATTGGAAACGGATCGATGAAATTTAGGGCAACCTGCAGTTGAGAAACCATAGTTGATACAAGGTATTTTGAGACATCCAATCTTTGAACAGTCAAATATGCAAGAAGGTGAAAAAATGCTACAAAAGCCATATTCTTATCTCAAGCAGCGAGAAGGTTTCAATGAATACACTGATACGTGAATTGAATAAATGCCTGTCATTAAATGTGTGGATTGGAAGATGACAAGACCTACCTCACCAAATCGATATACACAGGCAGATGGTCGCTGAAACCGCCGAAATAACGCGGCCCGATGTATGTGCGGAAAAGCTTCTTGCCATGGTAGGCCTCGTCATCCTCCAGCATAAAGTCGGCATGGAAGATGCGGGCACTACCCTCTTGATAATGAAGTCCCTCTCTATCCTCCATCAACGCAGGCGTGACTATGATTTGGTCAAAAATCTGCCAATCTGTTTGGTGCTTCAGTGTGCCTTCAAAACCTAATCCATCGTTCTTCCCGAATAAGTTGACGAGACAGCCTTCCTCCAACTCGCTAGGATGGCGCGCCCGCAGCACATCGTATACACTCGGATCGGTGGGACAGTCGTTCAAATCGCCCATCATGATGACTTTTGGATGATAGCCCTCAGGCGCAGCGGCCACGATGGAATCCACCTTAGCGCGCACAATCGCCGCCGAGCAAGAGCGCGAACCTACCGTCTCCAATTCGCCGCTGTATCTTGACGGCCAGTGATTGACAAAAACGTGGATGGTGTCAGCATAAGCGGCACCGGAAGCGTCGGTTCCTATGAACTTTGCATACAAGATATCCCTCGAATGATACGCCGTATCCTCTGGATTGTAATAAGGAAACACTGCACTCTCCACCAATCGGAAATGGTCCAGCGAATACACAATGGCTGGGTCGATGCCACGCTTGTCGGGACCTTCATAAAGCACCCAGCGGTAGTTGTGCTTCTTCAAAGGGGTCTGCTCAAAAAGAGCACTTAACACATACTCGTTTTCCACTTCACACATACCTAAGATGCCCAAGGGCCGGTTCTCCGATATAGCCAAAATGGCTTTGTACATATTGTTGCGTTTGCGGTAGAAACGGCTCTTTGTCCAATGCTGCATACCGTCCTCGGTGAATGCATTATAAGATTTGGTGCTGTCCACAAAGGGGTCGAAGAAGTTCTCCATATTCCAGAAGGCGATGCGGACGGGCTCATTCTGCGCGAAAGCAGTATTAGTAATCACAAAACTCACAAAACAAATCAAAACAAGCTTTTTTATAGCATCATAGGAAAGCTGCCAACCGGCGGCTTTCCTGCAGCAACACGGTTGTGTAGTCGACATTGCCCGCAAAGGAATTTTACAAGTTTTGTAGTTTTTGTGATAAATCTCCATAACTCCTCTTCTATTATCGCTGCAAATTTAAGAATTGTTTTTATTTTTGCACCATGAAATTGAAATTGCTCATCCTGTTTTTGTTAGTCTCTAGTCTCGGCTTTGCCCAAAACACCACTTTCTGGGACGGCATAGAGACCTTTGACGGCCCCACGGATGAAAACCCAATTCTGGCTGCGCAGTTGGATTTCTATTTTGACAAAATGGTCGTTCCCCTCCCCGATTCCATCACGCCTGAAATCGACCGATTGGTAGAAAGGACGAGTTTCAAC
>JAEEGJ010031463.1_pt1 | contig 10272 bp, 8 predicted proteins | sample 8958761 | NCBI WGS metagenome assembly JAEEGJ01 (sample SAMN16246546, study PRJNA631951) | gut metagenome | biome: gut microbiome; feature: rumen; material: RS-attached | host: Bos | place: Iran: Karaj | collected 2018-10 | reverse complement strand
TAACGAAATTAACTTCGTTGGTAGGATAAGTCTTGCCAAGATCCACAACGTATTCCTGATACTGTCCGTCAAAAGAAAGAACGTTGGAACCGGCGGGAGCGTTGCTCCATCTGTCGGCAAAAGAAAGCTCTGTATATTCATCAAGGCCTTCTGTCACAGGCTTCTCGGGCTCAACTGCCTTGTTGTTAACCTTAACCGTAATGCTTGATACAGTAACACTGTAAGGATATGCCGCTTCTCCCTCCGGGATAGACATAATGCCTACGTATCTGATCTCGCCGTCAAAGTTGGGAACGAGTGTGTACTCGGTGTTTCCCGTATTGTGATAAACAGCAAGGTTCTCAGCGAATCCCTCGCCGTAAAGCTTTAATGTAACATCATCGTTCTGCTCCGCAAAAGCAACGGTTACGCTTTCAACGTTGGCTGAATTAAGCGTCTTGCCAAGGTCGAATACGAACTCGTTGTACTGAGCGCCGAATGTAAGAACGTTTGACTCTGTGGGAGTATTGTCCCATCTTCCCGCAAAAGTAAGATTCTCGTTAAATACGAGATCTGTGACTTCAACTGCGGGCTCTGTAGGTTCAACTACGGGCTCCTCAGGCTCTACTACAGGCTCCTCGGGCTCTGTAACGGGAGCTTCAACTCCGAGCTCTCTCTCGGTTACAAATGTAACTGATGAGAATGTGAAAGACTTCTCTTCATCAGCACAATTCATAAAGCCGATTTCGGTAGGAACGCCACCCGTAAATTCAATGCTGTCGGACCAATAATTTACGTCAGCTTCGCCAGCTGTCTTATAAATTTTGAGTCCCAGATTCTCTGTTGATGATACGCTTACCCTATAACCCTTAAGACCTGCCTTAACAACATCTTCGGGGATTGCGTATTTAACTTCTGCATACTGAGCGGAATAGTTGAAGGTGATACCTTCCTCTGTTTCCTCGGCCGTATACTGATATCCGCCGGGTGTTCCGAGTTCAGCGATTGCATAAGTTGTCTCATATACGTCGCCGTTTGCCACGGACTCGGCCGCATATGACTGCCCCACATTGGTAAAGGTGCTTGTTAAAAACAACAAACCTGCCAGTGCCAGTGAGACTACTTTGTGTAATCTTTTGTGCATATTATGCCCCTTCCCTTTCGTTATTCTTGCTGACATGTGCATATTGCCCATCGTCAGTCTTGGTAATTACCATTATTAAGTATTTTTGTTCACCAAACTTATCATCTTATGCTAAAAATATGTCAAATTTTGCCAAAGCGTTTACAAAATGGTAACAATCGAGTAAATCGTTTCTCCTAAATGCACAAAAAAAGGCTCCGCTTTCGCGGAACCTTTCTTATTATTTATTCAAATCATTCCTTGGGCTCTTCGTAATCATCTTCGGAAGGCTCGCCGCTCTCTGCGGGAGCATCTGCATCATCGGATGCCTTTCTGTCGTCGAAGAACTCTTCAACCTTGCCGGCTGCGGCGTTGAACTTCTCGCCTGCTACAGCGCTTAATTCTTCAGCCTTCTCGGCAACCTTGGAAGCTACGTCCATAACTTTTTCCTTGGCTGAGTTAAAGTCAAGGGATACATAAGAACGCTTTCCGCTTGTGCCTCTGGATGTGGGGCCGTCGTCTACATCTACGTCAAAGTTGTCAAAATCGTCATCGTCTTCCATATTTTCGGGAATATTCGAGTTTTTCTTCTTAAGGTAGCAGTATGTTCCTGCTGCTGCGGCAGCGAGTGCCATGAGTGATAAGAATTTTTTTCCTTTTTTAGCCATTGGGACTCTCCTTTCATTGGAACTACAACTACATTTATTATACCAATATTTTCAGATTTTTAAATAGATTATTCGGTAAATTTTCTCTAAAGAGTTCTTGAAGAGAAAATAAAACTATGGTAACATTGAATTCGACTCATTAAGTCAATAATGTACAAGGGGCGATTGGATGAACGCTAAATTCTTTGATCTTAAGCAGGAAAAACAAGACAGAATGGTTAATGCAGCACTCAGAATTTTTGCGTTGAACGGCTATCAGCACGCCAGCACGGACGATATTGTCAAGGAAGCCCATATCTCCAAGGGTCTTCTTTTTCATTACTTCGATTCCAAACTCGGCGTGTATTCTTTTGTCTACGATTACGCCGTAAGATACATTTCCCTCGAATTATCAAGTGCCATCGACCCCGAGGAGACTTCTTTTTTCACCGTTCTTCGTCAGATGGAAGCTGCCAAGATGCAGGTGCTTAAGAGCTACCCCTTCATGCTCATGTTCGTGCACTCCTGCAAGGACGAAAGCATCACCGAAGCGGTTCTTGCCACCGAGTCAAGTAAGCAGACCCTGGATGAAAATATAAACACCATTCTTTCTGCCACCGACAGAACCTTCTTAGAGACCAAGAAGAACACGGCCGAGCTTCTTAAAATGCTTAGCTACACCATCGAAGGCAGCATGGAAACCGCCCTCAAAGACGGCTCCTTCAACGCCGAGATGAATTACAACGATAATATTAAGTACATTTCCATTACGGAAAAAATGATTAAGTAAACTAACGTAAACAGCGAAAGGGCGTCCCGCACGAAGCGAGGCGCCCTTTCTTTATCTTTTAGTGAGATGTTCTTTTTAAGAGGAATCAATTCCTTAGTGATGGAACAAACGTATACCCGTAAATGCCATCACCATATCGTACTTGTCGCAGCACTCAATAACGAGATCGTCACGTACGGAGCCGCCGGGCTCGGCAATGTATTTAACACCGCTCTTGTATGCTCTCTCGATGTTGTCGGAGAAGGGGAAGAATGCGTCGGAACCTACGGTAACGTCGGTGTTGCCTGCAAGCCAGGCTTTCTTCTCTTCGCGGGTGAAGACTTCGGGCTTAACCTTGAAGCGCTTCTGCCATTCGCCTTCGCGTAATACGTCCTCATACTCATCGCCGATGTATACATCGATGGTGTTATCTCTGTCTGCACGACCGAGGGTGTCGAGGAACTGAAGATTTAATACCTTCGGGCACTGACGAAGATACCAGTTGTCAGCCTTCTGGCCCGCAAGACGTGTGCAGTGGATACGTGACTGCTGACCTGCGCCGATACCGATTGCCTGACCGCCCTTTACGTAGCATACGGAGTTACTCTGAGTATACTTAAGAGTAATCATCGCAATCTTCATGTCCACAAGAGCCTCGTCGGGGATGTTCTTGTTCTTGGTCACGATGTTGGCAAATAAATCTTTATTGATATCAAGCTCGTTACGACCCTGCTCAAATGTGATGCCGTATACCTGCTTGCGCTCAATCTCAGCGGGCTTGTAGGTGGGGTCGATTTTAATTACGTTGTAGTTGCCGTTTTTCTTTTGCTTAAGAAGGTTTAAAGCCTCCTCGGTGTAGCCGGGAGCGATAACGCCGTCGGAAACCTCTCTCTTGATGAGGCGGGCGGTGTCAACGTCGCAGACATCGGAAAGTGCGATAAAGTCGCCAAAAGAAGACATTCTGTCAGCGCCGCGGGCTCTCGCATATGCGCAAGCAAGAGGGCTTAACTCGCCGAGGTCGTCTACCCAGTAAATCTTCGCAAGTGTCTCGGTAAGGGGAAGACCCACTGCCGCACCTGCGGGGGACACGTGCTTAAAAGAAGTTGCAGCGGGAAGTCCGGTTGCTTCTTTTAACTCTTTAACAAGCTGCCAGCCGTTGAAAGCATCAAGGAAGTTGATGTAGCCGGGGCGGCCGTTTAATACCTCAACGGGAAGGTCGCTTCCGTCTTCCATAAAAATTCTTGAGGGCTTCTGATTGGGGTTACATCCGTATTTTAACTGAATCTCGTTCATTCTCTTAATCTCCTACTTCGTGTTTTTGTTAACGATTCTGGTCTCCCACTTGCCTGTCTCTAAGTCTACGAAACGGGTGAAAAGAGATACCTTGTTATCGAAGTTAAGGCTCTCCCACAAATCGTGTGTGAAAGAATCGATGTCGCCTCTGATGTGCACTACCTCAGGCTCGCCTTCGAAGCTCGGAAGGGGAGTGTCATCCTTCATGTAAGTGTGAATGAAGCGTCCCTCGCCGATACGGGGCTTATCGTAAAAGAAATTGTAACGGTTGCATGCGCTTCCGTCGCCGTTATTGGACTTAAGTATGTTCATTTCGTAAGAGAAAGAATCACCTTCAAAGTGTAAGATTCCTGAAATTCTGGGGGTGAAGTTAGGCTCGTCGGGCTCAAACTCGCGGGTACGAAGAGCGGCGTCGAAGCTCTTGCCTGCGCGAAGGCCGTCGTATACGGTATCGGTCTGGTCACCGTTGGTAACGATAGTGTGTGAACCGAATACTCTTACGGGAGCGTAGATAATAAGTGACGGATCCGACATCTTGGAAGGATCGAAAGCTTCGGTACGAATACCCTCGCCTTCTTCCACGAATACGCGGTTGCGGGAGTTAACGCTTCTGCCCATGATAAAGTAAGCAATAACCGCTTTCTTACCGTCCTCGGAACGGCCGATTACGATGCCTCTTCCGGGATAGGCATTGGTCTTAAGTAACTGTGATAACTCAAAAATTCTCATAAGAACCTCCTGAAAAAAATGTATAAGAAAAGCCGACAATCTGAGCAGCTTCGCCCAGACGGTCGGCATTAGTCATCTATACTCCCTGTGGTCAATTCCACTTCCGTCAGTCATATAGACCTTATGGATTTAGATTAATAAAAAACCTTTGTACTGTCAACACAAAAATTGCACAAATAGTCAACGAAACGGACGTTGCCTTTCGGTATCGTCCGTTTCGCCCAACAACACACATGGAGAATCGAGTTAATAAAACTGTGCGTTTTATTATACTCCCCCTATGATCCATAATATAAAATTATTTCTTGCTATTTAAAATCTCGTCCTTAAGGTCTCTTGCAAGGTCCTTAATACGATTATTTGCAGTCTGTGACTGAAGAATAAGTGCAATCATCTTCTGTGATACATCAAGGTGACCGGTCATCTGACCAAGCACTGCAATAAGGTAGTTAATGGTGGTCTCATCCATACCGCACATAGGGAAGTTTTCGTTCTGAATGGCAGCTACGAAGCCTTCGAATGCGTTCTTGGAATATTCAAGTTCCATTGCCTTAACCTTGGCATATTCGGGATTGGACTCGCCGAGCTCCTCAGCCTTACCTCTTGCAATCCATGAAGACTTAAGGCAGATGTATGCTTTCTCACTGGCCTTGGTGCCCTTAACGATAGCGTTGACAAGCGCCATCTTGTATCTTTCGAGAGCATCGTCGTATGAGTAAATCTCGCCGGTTTCGGGCTTAGGCTTGAAAGCGGGTGAAATCTTGGCCTTTATACGCTGAGCCTGAACGTTCAAAAGTGTGGGGAAATATCTTGAAAGTGCCGTGTATCCACACTTGGGGCACATGATAACATCGTACTTGGCGATATCCACATCCTGATAAACCGGGCGCAAATCCTTGTCGGAACGCACTAGCTTAGCCTTACCTGCTTTTACAGCTTTGGTCTTAAATTCGTTGTCACAAAGCGGGCACTTCATGGTCTTTTCGAGAATGAAGTCCTTCTCCGTGGGCACGTATGCTGCTTTTGCCTCCTCTGCTTTTTTCTCTTCTTCAAAAAGGCTCATGCCTTCAAGGCCTGATAAACCAAAAGAATCAAGTCCGGATAAAATACCGTCTCCCATGTTCAAACTCCTTTACTTAACATATTTATTCACAAAGTCTTCCTGAGGCATGGGCTTGTCAAAGTAGAATCCCTGAATCATCTTAATCTTCATGCCCTCGAGGACTTTATATTGCTGCTCGGTCTCGATACCTTCGACACAAACGTTAACGCCGATAGTCTCCGCAAGTTCCGCAACCATCTTAACAAAGGACTGCGAGTAAGCGGAATCGGCAAGGTCTTTAACAAAGCTCTGGTCGACCTTGATTACGTCAAAAGGAATCTCCCTAATGTGGCTGAGTGACGAATAACCTGTTCCGAAATCATCAAGCGCAAGCTTAACGCCGAGCTCCTTGATACCGTTAAGAATGGTCTTCATACGCTCCATATCGTTAATGGCAAGACTCTCTGTTACTTCCAGAGTAAGGTTCTTGGGCGTAATGCCCGTCTCCTTAATGGTGCGTGCCACGATATCCACAATATCCGATTGTAATAACTGTACCACAGACAAATTAACGTTAACCTTATAATCCGGATGACCGTTGTCATTCCAGGACTTACAGGTCTCGCAAGCCTTTCTGAGTACATGGTTACCGATTGGATTGATAAGTCCCAGATACTCTGCAAGCGGTATGAAATCGCTCGGTGCGATAAATCCAAGCTCGGATGAGTTCCATCTGATAAGCGCCTCGGCACCTACGCAGCGGTTATTCTCGGTAACGTCCACAATCGGCTGATAGTATACTTCAAATTCTCTGTAGCCCGAAGTCATGGCATCACGCATGCTCTTCTCCATACCGAGTCTCTCGCTCGAGGAAGAAACAATGTTGTCCGAGTACTGAGCCACGCGGTTCTTACCGCTTTTCTTGGCATCGTACATGGCGATGTCGGCTTTCTTGATAAGGTCAAGCACGCTCGCACCGCTCTCGGGGAACTCTACGACACCCATACTCATGGTGCAGTAGTAGTCCGCATCCTTAAGATACCAGGGCTTACTGAATATATCTTCAATCTGTTCGATAATACGCTTAAATGACGAATACGACTCTGGAGGCACAATAATGACGAATTCATCGCCGCCCATACGATAGCAGGTATTCTTAATACCCTCGATACGCTGCAGTGAATGCGAAATTGCCTTAAGGAGCACGTCGCCGTACTGATGACCCAGACCATCGTTAATATGCTTAAAGTCATCAAGGTCGAGGTACAAAAGCGCACCCTTCGTACCCGAGGTCTTGGCCGCATCGATGTGCATCGCAAGGTCACGCTCGCAGCACATACGGTTGTAAAGACCCGTTAAGAAGTCTGTATACGCCTGCTGCTCGATACGACGCTGATAGCTCTTCTTGTCCGTAACGTCGTAAGCCGCGCACAAAGAAACCTTTCTTCCGTCCACCCAGTTAATGTAGGTGTAGTGAAGGTCGTACCAGCGGTTTCTGGCAACATGGTTAACTTCGTAGGTTCCGATTTCTTTGGACTCGGGAAGGGCTGAGTCGAACAATTCGTCGAGGCTTCCGCTTGCGAACTCCTCCGCAAACACGCTCTTAAGTACCCTGTTGGCAAAAAGAGGCGAGCCCGTCTCAATGTCGCGCACATAAATTGCGCTTCCCACGTTATCTAAAATTGCCTCAAGTGAAGCAAAAGAACTTGCAAGTGAATTCTTCTGAATACGCTTTGTAAGGATACTCTGAAGAATCTTCATGGCATCGTATAAGAACTTAACTTCTTCGGTCTTCCATTTCTTGTCGGGAGTGTTGTCTAAGAAGCATGAATACATAGCAACGCCGTTGCCTATCTGAATAGGCAACACGCATACAGCAGTCATGCCAAGCTTGTTAAGCACCTCTCTGTCGGGCGCATCCGCGTCGGAGTCGGCCGATACAACAAGAGGCTTGTCCGTGTACAGGAAATGGAAACGAGGCTGTCCCATATGCTGGTCAAAGCAGGACACCGCTCCGGCACCCGTCCACTCTGCGGCAATATCCATACTGTCCTGCCCACGCTTTACGCGCGCAATAAAAGCAGTGGATATATCCAAATATCCGCCCACAATCTTAAGCATCTCATTCATTATGACTTCAATTGCGTCATTGGAATCAAGAAGCTGCACCACCTCGGAAATGGCTTCCACCCTTTTAAGCGAAGCAAGTGCCTCCTCCTCGGAGTACTTGGACCTTCTGCTCTCAGCCTGGGCACTGGCCAAAGAAAGTTTAGAGCACAATATAAGCTGGGTAGTATCCCTGCAAATATCAATAGAATCATTGAACTTGGCCTGAGAAGTTACCCTTGAGAAAGTTCCGGGAGAAATGCTTCCGGGCTGTGATACCAGCTCCGTATCGTCCATAACGCCTATTAAAACCCAGGTCGCTATAGCCTCATGGTTAACATGAAGCGAAACACCTGCCGCCTTGATGTTAGGTATGCACGTGTCTTCAAGTGCCTGTACTTCGAGGTCGTCTCCCGATACCCTTTCGTAAAGGTTCTGTAATACTTCCCGTCCAATAAGATCGATAAGCTTTTTGTCTTCCGACGGCTCGGCGGTCAATTCGCATAGCGTCTCTCCGCGTGAGTTATATCCGACCATGTAAAGGTTGGCTACCTTGCTGAAGCGAATAGCCATCCTCTTAACGATCATGATATCAACCGTCAGATTCCCGGAAAGCATCCCGGGATTTTGATAGAATGTATTATTGTTCTCCACAAAAAATACCTCTTATTCCCCTCCTGTTTATATTAACATAACATCTGATTTCTATCAAGAAAACGATTCATATTTAATTAAATTGCAGATAATAATCTTTATTTTGTCGGTACACAAAAAGGGCGCTTATCCTTGCGGATAGGCGCCTTTGCAATGTTTTGGTTTCCTTCTTATAAAGCATCCGATGAATAGTTGGGAGCTTCTTTGGTAATGTGGATGTCGTGAGGGTGAGACTCGCGGAGTGCTGCGGCGGAAATCTTAATGAATCTGCCGTTCTCTTTGAGCTCTTCAATGGACTTGCATCCGCAGTAGCCCATACCTGCTCTTAAGCCGCCGAGAAGCTGGAATACTGTGTCTTCAACGCTTCCCTTGTAAGCTACACGGCCTTCAACGCCTTCGGGAACGAGCTTCTTGGCGTCGGACTGGAAGTATCTGTCCTTGGATCCGTTCTCCATGGCTGCTATGGAACCCATGCCACGGTATACCTTGTATTTACGTCCCTGGTAGAGTTCGAACGTTCCCGGACTCTCATCACAGCCCGCGAAAATGCTGCCCATCATGCAGACATTCGCACCTGCTGCCAGAGCTTTTGTCATATCACCCGAATACTTGATCCCGCCGTCTGCGATGATCGGGATGTCGTGCTTCACTGCTTCGGCATAACTGTCCATGATCGCCGTGATCTGCGGCACACCGATCCCGGCAACCACACGTGTCGTACAGATCGATCCCGGTCCGATCCCGACTTTTACGGCATCCACACCGGCTTCGATCAGCGCCTTTGTGCCTTCTCCTGTTGCCACATTTCCGCCGATCAGCGGCAGATCGGGATAGGCTTCCTTGATCATCCTTGCGCAGCGGAGCACATTCTCGGAATGGCCATGCGCACTGTCCAGAACCACCACATCGACTTTTGCCTTTACCAGTGCTTCCACACGGTCCAGCACATTGGCCGTGATCCCGACACCGGCACCGCACAGCAGTCTTCCCATGGAATCCTTGGCGGACAGCGGGTATTTGATCTGTTTCTCGATATCCTTGATCGTGATCAGGCCCTTGAGATTAAAGTCCTTATCCACGATCGGCAGTTTTTCTTTCCTTGCTTTGGCAAGGATCTTTTTGGCTTCATCCAGCGTGATGCCTTCTTCTGCAGTGATCAGACCTTCGCTGGTCATGACCTCTTTGATCTTTCTCGAATAATCCTCTTCGAATTTCAGATCGCGGTTGGTGATGATACCGACCAGTTTCCTGCCTTCCGTGATCGGAACGCCGGAAATACGGAATTTCCCCATCAGATCATTGGCATCTTTCAGTGTATGTTCGGGGGAAAGATAGAACGGATCCGTAATGACACCGTTCTCGGAACGTTTTACCTTATCGACCTCTTCTGCCTGTGCCTCGATCGACATGTTCTTGTGAATGATACCGATACCACCCTGTCTGGCCATGGCAATTGCCATATCATGTTCTGTAACTGTATCCATTCCGGCACTCATCATTGGAATGTTGAGATGGATTCTCTTAGTAAGCTGTGTTCCAAGCTGAACCTGATTTGGGATGACCTGTGAATACTGAGGTACCAGTAATACGTCATCAAATGTAATTCCTTCACCGATAATTTTGCCCATTTTATTCTCCTAATTCTTATATATAAACTTAAATTGTTACCTTTATTTAAGAATGATGCAGGTGCCAATAGTACTGTGCGCCTGCATCTTAGAGTGATCAGTCTTTAAATGTCTTACGAGGTGCTACCTGATATACAGCAGCAACCAGTCTTTCGTCAGGATTCATGATAAGCTTCTGACGTCCGTCATAATATAAAGCATATCTTGTATCAGGCTGGTGAACTTCACCGTCAGAGAAATCGAGAACCTGATAGTTCTTATTCTTATATTCGTCAAGATGATAAGAGTTGATGGGGCCAAAA